>Ga0326727_10000573_pt1 | contig 149691 bp, 125 predicted proteins | sample MB2enrmetagenome_FD_207643 | JGI IMG/M metagenome (GOLD analysis project Ga0326727, IMG submission 207643) | Lab enriched peat soil microbial communities from McLean, Ithaca, NY, United States - MB29MY | ecosystem: Environmental > Terrestrial > Soil > Wetlands > Peat | place: USA: New York... | reverse complement strand
ACCCGCCTAAAGAACCACTTGGACGCGGAGGTGCGGAGGACTCGCAGAGGGTCACAGAGAAAAAACTTCAGGCTTTCAATGGCGGGAAGGCCAGACCCAGGTTGCAGGTTTTGTTACCACTTCTAAAGGAATCACCCCTTAATCCTATCCTTCTGATATCCCCGATACCTATCCTTTCGCACAAGGTCGCCTTCCTTCCCGAAGGCATCGCCGTCTCTCCATCCTGTGCTGTGGCGATACCGCGCCCGCTTCGAAAGGACCACTGTATGGCGAACAGGTCCAGCAAACGCTTCGGCGTGTTGTCGGGTATCCTTCTGGCGACGCGCCCAGGCACACACTCCTCGACCTCAGCGAAGACCTTCCGCTCTCCCGTCATTTCCTGGACCAGATGGGAGGGAGTCCGGCTTGGCGCTTCGCCGCCAGCGAATACCTCGGAACCATCGGTGCCGTGCGCCTCAGGCTGCTCCAAGGAGGAGGGATCGCCGTGCTGCCGCGCTATGTCGTGGCCGGCGACTTCAGTCCCCGAGGGTTGCGGCGCCTGCTCCCGAAGATCAAGCTTCAGTACGGCACCATCAGACTGGTGTGGCGCCAGGGCCACCCCAGCTCCGAGGCCATCAAGAGGCTCGCCGAGCGACTGCAGCTCATGCCGCTGAAGTGACACCCTCTTGTCAGGCGTCGTACCACGCTGCACAGGGGTCGCAGCGGTAGGCCCACTTCCCCCGCTTGGTGAAGACGGCCTTCAAGGGCCGGGAACAGCGGGGACACCGGGCGGCCCTGGGCTTCGCCGGCGCGGTTTCCGCACCCGCGGAGGCCGGCTGGTCCTCGTCCTGGCGGGCGCCGCACACCGCGCAGACCCTGGACCCGTCCGGGGTCTTCCTGACGGGCCCCCGGCAGGCCTTGCAGGTGCCCCCCTCGGGTGCGCCCTGGGCGTCGCTTGCGTAGGTCAACCCGCAGCGCTCGGAGCAGGAGACGAAGGTGCCGTAGGAGCCGGAGCGGATCGCCAGCCGGCCCTTCCGGCACTTCGGGCAGATCCCCAGCGCGGAGGCACGGGCGACCGGGTTGCCCCGGTTGTCCGCGTCGTACCCGAACGAGCAGCCCCGGTTCTGGCACTTCGTGAAGAACCGCCCCTTCCAGTTCCGGAGCACCACGGGAGAGCCGCACCTGGGGCAGGGCTCCTCCAGGACTGGCTGGGCTTCACGCTCCTCGGTGGACGGCATGCGTCATCTCCTTGGACCACGAAACATGGATCAAACTCCCCGCGGTTTCCTCGTGGAGCCGGGGGCTGCCCACGAGCGGTTGTCGACCTCGGCATCATTCTCTTCCGGGCTCGGGTGGAACGCAATCAGCCACGCCGCTCGGAAGTCGACGCGGGTGCGGGTTGACCTCGGTTCAAAATGAACTAGACTAACTTGACTTAGTCCAGTAGGGGCGAACCATGCACACCGTCAACATCCACGAAGCCAAGACCCATCTCTCCCGGCTTGTGGAGCAGGCTGCGAGGGGAGAATCGTTCGTCATCGCCAGGGCCGGCAAGCCGCTGGTCAAGGTCATGGCCCTGGACGCGCCAGCGGCTGGACAGACTCGCCGCCTGGGCTTCCTCGCCGGAGAAATCTCGGTTCCAGCCGACTTCGATGTCATGGAAAGCCAGCGGATCGAGCGCATGTTCGGGGGCGACGCGTGAAACTCCTCCTGGACACCCCCTTGTTGCTCTGGGCGGCAGGCCAGCCCGATTGTTTGCCTGCCGCGGCCCGCTCATGGCTGGAAGATCCGCAGAATGAATTGATGTTCAGTTCGGCCAGTCTGTGGGAAGTCGCGATCAAGCGCGGCCTCGGGCGCAGTGATTTTCGTGTGGACCCTCGCCTTCTGCGGCGAGGACTGCTCGACAACGGGTATAGCGAATGGCCCATCACCAGCGAACATGCCGTCGCCGTCGACGGACTGCCGCCCATCCACAAAGACCCATTCGACCGGATGCTCGTCGCACAGGCCATGGTTGGAGGAGTTGCATTGATTACCGGCGATCCGCTGGTGGCCCAGTATCCGGGACCGGTACGGCGCGTCTGAGAGCCTGGGCGGCACCGTCTGCCCCAATCTCAACCGCTCTGTTGGCGATCGGCCGTCCGGCAATCCGAATAACCCGCCTGTTCATCCAGGTACGGCCTGACCACCGGAGCCAGGAGCCGGTTCGTCTTCTGCTGCCCCGTGTAGGCCAGGTGGTCAACGCCATCCAGGAAATCCCGGTCCTTCAGGAGCCCCGTGAGGTCCAGCACCGGCACTCCCTCGGCCCGGCACAGGGCGACGATTTCGGTCCGGACCCGGGCCCAGGCTGGGGTTTCATGCCAGCTGCCGTTGGGCATGTAGACCGCCTGTACCGTGGCTCCAGTCTTCTTCATGCGGTCAAGAATCCTTTGCAGGGCCTCCAGCTGGCAGGCCAGGTCACGGGTGTCCAGGTCCCGCCGGTCGCCGGTGGGCGGATGCAGGACCGTGTGATGAGGGCGGGCCTGGTACAAGGAGAAGAGCATATGGGCAAGGCGCTGGCGGGCCAGGCTGAAGGAGCGCGCCAGCCCGGCCATGGGCTTGAGCCGGATGCCGGCGGCATCGTACTCGTAGAGCCCGGACTCGACGAAGTGGTCCATGGTCCCAGGGGAGCGCTCGGGCTCCACCAGGTCGGTGGCCAGGCCCACCAGCACCAGCGTGTCCGGCCCCAGGCGCTGGCCCAGGCCCAGGTCCGACGTGAGCCACCGGGTCACCATGTCCAGCCCCTCGAAGTTGCAGTTCGGCAGGGTATAGATCCCCAGCTCGGAGCGCGGCGCCGGCAGGGACCGGGTATCCAGGGCGGCTTCCAGGGTGCAGCCGCCGAACAGGTAGACCCGCTTGCCCGCCACGGTGCGGCTGAAGGCGTCGTCCAGCAGCACCCGGTCGGTGATGGTGAGGTAGGGGCCGGCCAGGTTGCAGCGGTCGGTCTGCCGCTGCCAGTCGGCCTGGTGGCGCTCGAACAGGAATTGCCGGATCCAGGCGCTGCGCTCCAGCCGGTACAGCCCGGCCACGAGCGGCACGGTCAGGAGCAGCATGGGCAGGAGGTAGGCAAGGGGCTGCCGGCGGGTCGGGACCATCTCCCTGGCTCCTCAGAAGCCTTGGTAGACCAGCAAGGGCGCACCGGATTGGGCGAGCAGCAGGAGCAGGGCGAGGACCTGGACCAGCAGCACGGCGGCCAGGGTGGGCCAGAAGCGGCGCTGGGCCATCCGGGTGATGAAGCGGTAGGGTTCCATGGCGGGTCCGGACAGAGGGGGTCAGGGCCGCGCGGTCAGGGTCGCGGCCAGCTGCCGCAGAGCCGGGACGTTCAGGCCGAAGACCACGCAGGTGAGGCAGAAATAGTGGAAGTTGAAGCCGGTGGCGGCCCAGCGCAGGGGCCGCGAGGCCAGGTAGGCCTGGTGCCCTTCCCGGCCCAGCCAGCGGGTGAGGAACATCTCCCACAGCTTGGCGGCCGAGACCCCGAGCCCTTGCAGAAGTCCGTACAGCACGAAGTTCCAGCTGGAGCCGTGCCACACCCCGGCGACGAAGAAGGCGAGGAAGTAGCAGGCGAAGGCCAGGTTGGCCCCGGTGCGCGGGAACCAGGTGAGGGTCGCCCGGAGGGCGGGGGTATAGAGGTAGTCCTTGATCCAGGCGCCCAGGGTGATGTGCCAGCGCGTCCAGAACTCGATCATGTTGCGGGACAGGAAGGGCTTGTGGAAGTTCTCGGGGACGCGCAGGCCATAGAGCCGGCCCAGGCCGATCACGATGTCGCAGTACCCGGAAAAGTTGAAGTAGATGTAGAGCGGGTACGCGTAGAACATGCATGCGGCGCGCGACCAGCGCTGCAGTTCCGTCAGGGACGACCCGGCGGTCCAGAGGGGCTCGGCGAGGATGTAGAGGTGGTTGCACAGCGCGCCCAGGGCCAATACCTTGATCACGCCGATCCAGATCCGGGCATAGGCGGTGAGCAGTTCGGCGCGGGAGGCCCAGGTGGGCTCCAGGCGGTGCCAGTCCTCGTGGAAGTCCTGATAGCGGGTGATGGGCCCCGACACCAGGGAGAATATGCTGATCTGGTAATGGAGGTAGGTCCAGGGGTCCAGGGGGTCGTCGTTGCCCTGGTACTGGTCCACCAGGAAGTGGATCTGCCGGAACAGCATGTAGCTGATGCCCACCCACACCAGGCCCCGCCCCAGCAGCCCTGAGGGCAGCAGCAGCTCGAGGAACGAATAGTTCTTCAGGTAGGCGAACGTGCCCACCAGGAGCAGGAGGTAACCGGCCAGGTAGGCGCGGCGCGGCCGCCGCCGCAGCAGCAGCGCCATGGCATAGCCGCTGGCCAGGAAGGCCAGCAGGGCCGCCGCCGCCGGCCAGGTGCGCAGCAGGATCGCCGCGCAGACCAGGTTCAGCCCGGCCAGGGCCGCCTGGCGCCACGCCAGGGCCCGGAGGAGCGGGTGCAGAGTCCCCAGCAGGATGACCGGAATGAGGAAGGTGATGCTGGTGATCTCCATGGATGTCCGCCCTGGCCGGGGTTCAGCCGACCTTCTTGAGGATGAGGTCCATGAGATCGCCGACGTTCTGCGGCCGGCCGATCTCGCGCAGGGTGAACCTGCAGTCGAACTCCGCCTCCACCGCGAGGACCAGCTTGACGTGGTTCAAGGAATCCCAGCCGGCGACGTCCTTCGCCGTGACGCTGTCCTGGAGTTCCAGGTCGCCGTTCCGGAAGACTTCCCTGAAGACGCGGGTCAGCCTCGTCTGGACATCACCTCGGGTCATCGCCTGCCTCCTTTGGCAATCCCTGCGCGATCGTGATCGACGTTCAAAGGGTGCGGATGGCCACTTCCGCCAAGGGCCGGAACTCTTCCATCAGGGCCTTGCGGCTCAGCTTGCCGGAACTGTTGAGGGGGAGCCCGGGATGGAATGCGAACGCATCCGGGATCTGGTATTCCACCAGGACCGAGGCCAGCTGGCTCTTCAGCCCCGGAGGGTCCAGGTCATGGCCGGACTGGGGCTGGACGACGGTGAGGAGGTAATGGTCGATGCTGTCGGCGGGATAGGCCAGGGTCATGCACTGCTGCACGCCGGGCAGGCGCTGGATGTAGGAGTCGATGTCCAGGAGGTTGACCCGGTAGCCGCGGCGTTTGAGGGTCTCGTCGGTGCGGCCGACGATGAAGATCTCCCCGGCCTCGTTGCGGTAGGCGAGGTCGCCCGTGCGGTAGTAGGTGGCCCCGCCCATCCGGACCAGGCATCGGGCCGTGCGTTCGGGATCGTTGCAGTAGCCCTGCATGAGCAGCTCGCCGCCCAGCAGGAGTTCGCCCCGGGCATAGGGTTCCCGGATCTCCCGCCCGCGCAGGGGATCCACCAGCGTCCAGGTGACGCCGGGCACCGGGCTGCCTGCGCACAGGGTGCCATCGTGGGCGTCCCCGGCCGGGTCGCCGGTGAAGCGCTTGAAATGGGTGTAGATGGTGGTCTCGGTGGGGCCGTAGGCGTTGACCACGTCCACCCCGGGGCCGAGCTTGGCGCGCAACGACTGCAGCAGCTGCCAGGGGAAGCGCGAGCCCCCCAGCACCAGGTGCCGAAGAGAGGACAGGTCGGCCCGGGACCGGACCCCGTCCTCCATGATCATGCCGACCTGGTTGGGCACGGCGTCGATCCAGGTGATCCCGTAGTCCTCGATCTCCAGGGCCAGGCGGAAGGCGCTCCCGTTCGCCGCGGAGAAGAAATGGCCCACCTGCCGGCTCAGCAGCAGGCCCAGGTCCAGGAGCGCCATGTCGAAGGTGAACCGGGCCACCTGGAGCAAGTTGTCGCCCGGGCCGACCCGGGGGAAGAACTGGTCCAGGAAACGCAGGAAGCAGGCGTAGCTGCGCCGGGAGATCATGACCCCCTTGGGCTCGCCGGTGGAGCCGCTGGTGTAGATGATGTAAAGAGTGGCCTCGGGGTCGAGGGGACCGGCCGGGTCCGGCTCGCCCTCGGACGGCCCGGCCAGGATCCCCTGCCAGGCCGGGGCGTCGAGCAGCAGGTCAAACCGGGACGAGGCGCGGATCTGCTCGATCCGATGCTCCGGCCAGTCCGGGCCCAGGGGCAGGTAGACCCGGCCCGTGGCCATGCAGGCCATGGCGCAGGCCAGGGCCGGCCAGTCCTGGCCCAGGCGCACCGCGACTTTCCCGCCGAGGGGGACATGGCGGCGGAGGTGCCGGCTGACCGCGTGGAAGGCCTGGCGGAATGCCCCGGACGGCACCCGAGCCCCCTCCTGGTCATGGAGGCGCAGATTCGGGCTTGCCAGCAGCTTTTCAATTCGGTCTAGGATTTGCATGACTCTTGCTTGGTAAAAATTGATAAAAATGTAAGGTAAGTTATTGTTTTTTCAATAGGAAAAAATCAACAAATAATTTCAAAGCCACGCCTGGCGGTCCCCATGCGTCAGATCTCCTCTGGGGCCGGACGAGCGGGATCGGGATGCGGGGATGATGGAGGCCATGACGGTAAGTGTTCAAGGCCATGCCTGTTTTTGCCTATCAGACACTTGACGGATCTTGCAGGTTTTCAATTTTTTTGGAACACGGCCTTGAAATCCAGACTATAACCTTTATATTATCAACGTCAAATTGATTATATCAATGAAGCATTAAACCCTTTGCCTCCTGCCCCAACCCATCCAAAGCAAGCCGGGTTGGCGCTCTTTGACCCCCAGAAGGATCCGTGTTTCGGACAAGCAAATGCGAGCGGCAACGAAACCAGCCCCAGCCCCTCCCGGCGTGTTCCAGTTCGAATCCCCGCTGCATGTCCTTTTTGAACGCACAGCGGCGGACCATCCCCACCGGATCGCCGTGTCCTTCGGTGAAGAGACCCTGACCTATGGGGAACTCAACGCCAGGTCCAATGAGCTGGCGCATTGGCTCATCGCGATGGGAGTGGGCGCCGGGCACCGGATCGGGGTCTGCCTGAGACCCGGCCTCGGGATCATCATCGCCCTGCTGGCCATCCACAAAGCTGGCGGGACCTATCTGCCGATCGATCCGGATTACCCGATGGAAAGGGTCAAGAGCATCGTTGCCGACGCGGACATCTATTTGACGATAACCCAGGCGGATGTCCTGGAAACATGCGCAGGGGCCTTCGCCCGCCCCTATTGCTATCCACTGCAGGAACCCGTTGTGAACGGCCACCGGTCAGGGAATCCGCATCCGGATCTTCCGGAGCAGGCCACAGCCTGCATCTTCTACACGTCAGGCACCACCGGTCAACCCAAAGGGATTCCCATCAGCCATGGCAGCCTGGCGTATTATGTGCTTTCCGCCATCCAGCAATTTGGCATCAATCCAGAGGACACCCTCCTCACGATCGCCAAATTCTCTTTCAGCATCAGCCTGTTCGATCTCTTGACGAGCCTCATCGCCGGCGCCCGGCTGGTCATCCTGCCCCGGACGACCATCATGGATTACGGCCAGTTGACGGCGGCCCTGGAGCAGGCCACGGTCGTCCACATCGGCCCGGCCCTCTGGAAAGGTGTTGTTCGTTACATCCGGGACCATTTTGCGGATTTCCGTCCGTTCGACGGGCTTCGCCATGTTTCGTCGGGCGGCGACATCGTGCCTGCGGAACTGCTGGAAGATCTCAAGACCGTGTTCGGCCATGCCGAAGTCTATGTCATCTACGGCTGCACCGAGATCGCCTGCATGGGATGCTTCTACCCGGCCCCCAGGGATGCGGTCGTTGACCGGTCCTACGTCGGCAAGCCCTTCCCCGGGACCGAATGCGTCCTGTTGGGAGAGGATGGGGAAGGGACCCCGCAGGGCGAAGTGGGGGAAGTCTGTTTCAAGGGGCCGGGGGTCATGAAGGGCTATCTGAACAAGCCCGAACTGTCCCGAAAGGCCTTCATCGAACGGGGGGGAGCGCTGTATTTCCGGACCGGGGACATCGGCCGCATCCATCCCTCCGGCCATCTGGAATTCCTCGGCCGGCGTGATTTCCAGATCAAGATCCGGGGGCAGCGGATCGAACTGCTGGAGATCGAAAGCTACTTGAGGCGGGCGCCCGGGGTGCGGGACGCCCTCCTGTCGGCGAGCCGGACCGCCACCGGCGACAACCGCCTGATCGCCTACCTGACGGTCGAAGACCGCGGCCATTTTGCCTTGGAGCCGGTCCGGGAGCACCTGCGCCGATTCTTGCCCGACTTTATGCAGCCGTCCGGATGGATGATCCTGGACCGGATGCCGCTCAACGAGAACCTGAAAATCGCCCGCAGGCTGCTGCCGGCGCCGACGCTGGAGAACCTGATCCACACCGAGGTCCACGTGGAGCCGCGCACCGAGACCGAACGGCGGCTCGCCCGGATCTGGCAGGAAATCCTCGGCCTCCCCCGCGTGGGGATCACCGATAATTTTTTCGATATCGGCGGCGATTCCCTGATGACCATGAACGTCTGCATGCTGGCGGCGGAGCAGGGCCTGGCCATCTCCCCGTCCCAGTTGTGGCATTCCCCCACGATCGAGCAGTTGGCCGAAACCTGCAGCCACCCTGCCGCCGGGCGCCGGGAAGGCACGCCGTTCGAGCCCTTTTCCGGCGCCCTGCCCGACCTGCCCCCCTTCATCCATCGTTTCTTCCACGAGGCCGGATCCCGCACCCCGAACCAATGGAACATTTCCAGAATGCTGGTGGCAAGGCGGAGGCTTGCCCCCGATCTGCTGGAAGCCACCTTCAGGCACCTGGGCGCCCGGCACGATGCCTTCAGGCTCCAGTTCGAGCGTTCCGGGGCCCGGTGGCAGGGCAGGGTCATGCCGACTCCGGAAGCGACGATCGCCTTCAGGACCCTCGATCTGTCCGGTCTGCCGGAAAGCCGGCAGGGCGAGGCCATCGCAGCCTGCGCCAAGCAATGCCAGGAATCGATCAGCCTGACCCGGGGCCCCATCGCCTCGATGGCCTTGTTCGAGATGGGCGATCCGCAGGCGCAACGCCTTTTTTTCATCGTCCATCATTTCGCCATGGATGTCATATCGTGGAGAAACTTCTGGCTTGAGTTCGATTCGGTCTACCGGAGGTTCGAGGCGGGGGGTGGCCCGTCCGTCCACGCCCCATCGGCTTCGTTCGGGGAATGGACCACCCTGCTGAAGCCCTACGTCGATTCCGGGCCGGTCGAGGCGGACATCCGGAAATGGATCCAGCAGGACTGGTCGCGCGTGGCCGAACTGCCCAAGGACCTGAGCCGCGAACACGAAGCCAACACCAATGGTTCCGCGCAGGTCGTGCATTTCGCCCTGTCGGAACAGGAAACCCGGTGGCTGACGCGGAACCGGGTCCACGGGCTCAACGCCGAACGCCTCTTCATCAGCGGCCTCGCGGTCGCGCTGAGCCGGTGGCATGGCGGGACCGTGTACTTCGACCGGCTGCTGCACGGCCGCGATGTGGCGCCGCCGGAGACCGACTTGAGCCGGACGGTCGGTTGCCTCATCAGCTATGCCCCGACCCTGCTGGACATAGACACCCGGAAAGGGCCGGAAGACCTTCTGCGCGACGTGTCTGCGCAAGTGGACAAAATTTCCGGCAACCACATCAGCTTGTACAAGTATCTCGGCGGGGATCCGGCGTTGGTCGAGCGCCTGAACGCGCTGCCCCGGCCTGAGGTGCTGTTCAATTACCGGGGCCCCATCGACGACGTCATCGAGTCCGGCAGTCTGTTCGATGGCACCTACACCCTCGCGGGGCTGGACCACGACCCCAAGGACCTCAGGCTGTATCCGCTCGCGATCGCCGTCGACGTGGTCAAGAACCGCCTGGAGGCGCGATTCGTCTACAGCGCCAACGTGCATCGACGGGCCAGCATCGAAGCCCTGAGCCTGGACATCCAGGAATTCCTTCGGTCCCTCATCAATACCTAGCCTTGGGTTGCGTCGGGTGGGATCAGCCGGGCCAGCGCCTGTTCGTCCCCATGTTCCAGTGCCGCTTCGGCCCGGAGCAGCAGCTGGTCGCGCCCGACCGCTGCGACCGCGAGCGTCTGGCCGGCGCGCCGGTAGGCGGCCGCGGCGTCGCCCAGGGCAGGATCCCCGGAAAGGTCGATCCGGTCCCAGGACTCGGCATGCCCGGCGTAGCCGATGGTGAGGTCGTAGTGGGCGCTCCAGAAGAACGGAAGGCGGTCGAAGGGGGCTCCCTTGCCGAGCATGCTGCGCGCGGCAGCCTGCCCCTGTTGCTGCGCCACCACCCAGTGCTCGATGCGGACCTTCTCGCCGGTGGGCGCGTAGGGGAAGCGGGCGACGTCCCCCGCGGCCCAGATACCGGGGGCGCTCGTGCGGAACTGATCGTCCACGACGATGCCGCGGTCGACGGCGAGGCCGGCCTGTTCCGCCAGGCCCACCTCGGGCCGGACCCCGACGCCCATGATGACGATGTCGCCGTCGATGCGGCCCTTCTCGAGGACCACCCCGCCGGCGTCGAGCGCCCTGGGCGAGGTGCCGAGATGGAATTGGACGCCTTTCTGTTCATGCACCTTGCGGATGAACGCGCCGAATCCGGGACCGAGGACCCGCTCCAGGAGCACCGTCTCCCGGCCGACCACGTGCACCTCGAGGCCCCGCATGGTCAACGCTGCCGCCACCTCCAGGCCGATGAACGACGAGCCGATCACGATGGCGCGGGCCTTCGCCTGGGCGATGATCGCGCGGCTGTCATCGAGCGTTCGCAGCAGGTGGGCCCGCTCTGCGCCTGGGATGTCAAGCCGGACCGGCGTCGCCCCGGTGGCCAGCAGGATCGCGCCGTAGGCCTGGGGGCCGCCGGCCAGGACCAGCTGCCTGCCTTCAAGCCCAAGCACGGCTTCCCGGCGCAAGGCGATGCGGTGCTCCTTGAAGAACTCCGGCGGCCTGAGCGGTATCCAGTCCTCCGGAGCGCTCCCGGCCAGGTAGTCCTTCGAGAGGTTCGGCCGATCGACCGGCGACGACGGTTCAGGCGCGAACAGCGTGATGGGCCCATCATACCCTTCCCGGCGCAGCATCTCTGCGGCTGCCGTTCCCGCCGGACCGCCACCGACGATCGCCACGGATTGCGGACCTCCGGATGCCGAACGCCTTGGGTTGCCGCCGGGCGCGGTCGCCTGGCCCCTGGGACCGCCGACCACATAAAGCCGGTCGCCGCGGCGCTCCAACGGAAAACAAGGGATCGCATTCAGCGCGGGAGGTCCGCTCGCTTCGCCGGTGGCGAGTTCAAACCGCGCGTGATGCCAGGGGCAACGGATCGTGCCGGCTTCGACGATGCCGTCGGCGAGCGGGGCGCCATAATGGCTGCACGCGGCGCCGATGGCGAAGAACGCCTCGCCGCGGCGAACGATCAGAACCGGTTCTCCATTCGCCTGACCGGCCACCGGCTTCCCCTCTTCCAGCACCGAGCAGGCGATGCCGTCTTTCGCGAAGTCCGGGCCGCCGGCTTCAATGGCTTCACCCATGGCAGAACCCCACAACCGGCCTCATGGCCCCTAGGATTTTAGCAAATTCAACATTGCATAGAATTTGATTTTTCATACCAGGCTAGCCCGGGTGAGCCTACCCTTGGGGCCAGGAGGGAACCCCCATGGCCACCGAACTGCGGTTGGAAGTGCATGACTCCAGGACCCTGCAGGTGGCTTCCCAACTCCTGGACGCCTGCCGCGGCCCCCGGGAGATGGCCCAGGCGGTGGTGGCGGCGGTGGAACGCAATGCGGCCTGGCGCGGCCGCCAGTGCCTCAACCTGCTGGCCCCGGAGGCCCCCACCAGCCCCACCGTGCGGGCCCTGCTGTCGGCCGAGATCGGCACCCGGGCCGCCGAGGGCCACATCGGCGCGGTGAACCGCTGGTTCGCCGGAACCCGGTACATCGACGAGGTGGAGGCGCTCTGCATGGAACTGCTGAAGCGGGCTCTGCGCGCCGACTATGCCGACCACAGGCTGTGCGCCAGCATGATCGGCAACCTGGCGGTCTATACGGCCTTGACCCAGCCCGGGGACACCGTCATGTCCGCGCCCCAGCCCATGGGCGGCCACTCCAGCAACCGGCCCGACGGTCCAGCCGGGGTGCGCGGGCTTCGGATCGTCGACATTCCGTTCACCCCCGAGCTGGAGGTGGACCTGGGCGCCTTCCGGCTGCTGGCCGAGCGGGAGCGGCCCAAGCTGGTGGCCCTGGGCATGTCCATGACCCTGTTCCCGCTGCCCTGCCGGGACATGGCCGAGGTCATCGCCCCCTGGGGCGGCCGGCTGTTCTTCGACGGGGCCCACCAGCTGGGCCTGATCGCCGGCGGCCAGTTCCAGGATCCCCTGCGCGAGGGGGCCTGCGTCCTCACCGGTTCGGCCGGCAAGACCTGGAGCGGCCCCCAGAGCGGCATCATGGCCTGGAACGCCCCGGGCCTCACCGAACCGCTGACCCACGCGGTGTTCCCGGTGCTGGCGGCGACTCACCAGGTCAACCGGGTGGCCGCCCTGGCGGTGTCGGCCGCGGAGATGCTGGCCTTCGGCCCGGTCTACATGGCCCAGATCGTCAAGAATGCCCAGGCCCTGGGCGCCGCCCTGCAGCGGCGCGGGGTGCCGGTGGTGGGGGCCCGGCGGGGGTTCACCAGGACCCACCAGGTGATCGCCGACGTCCGCGCCTTCGGCGGCGGCCTCGAGGCCGCGCAGCTGCTGGCCCGGGCCAACGTCATCACCAACAAGAACCTGATCCCCGGCGACACCCCGGAGCAGTGGGACCGGCCCAGCGGCCTGCGCATCGGCACCATCGAGGTGACCCGGCTGGGGATGCGGGAGGCCCACATGGAGACCATCGCCGGTTTCATGGCCCGGGTGCTGGCGGAGCGGGAGCCCGTGGAACGGGTGCTGGGCGACGTGGTGGACTTCCGGGCCCCGTTCCAGGACCTCTACTACTGCTTCGAAACCGGCCTGCCGCAGGAAACTCCAGCCCGCCCCTAGCAACTCGTCTAGAGTTGAGGTATGAGCCAGGGGCAGGGCGAGGACAGCATGGACGGCCGGCAGGAGGGCCACCCTATGCTCCCCGGCAACCCGGCTCCCACGGTCGTGGCGATCGATGACGATCCCAACATCCTTCTGCTCATTTCCAGGACCCTTACCGCCGAGGGCATGGTCTGCCGCACCGCCGCCACCGGGAGTGAGGGGCTCCGGCTGATCCGGGCGCATAAGCCGGACCTGGTGCTGCTGGACATCGTACTGGTCGGCGAGGATGGCTTCACCGTCTGCCGGGAGATCCGGCGCACCTGGCCGTTCGAGGACCTGCCGGTGGTCATGGTCACGGGGTTGGAGGACCTGGCGTCCATCCAGGCAGCGTACCAGGCCGGCGCCAACGATTACCTCACCAAGCCCCTGCACTGGAAGCATCTGCCCTATCGAATCCGCCATGTGCTTCAGGCCAACCAGGCCCTCAGGGCCCTTCAGGACCGCACCAAGACCCTGCGTTCCCTGTTCTCCGTGCACCCCGACCTGATCCTGACCCTGGACGCCAAAGGCCTTCTGAACGTTGTCCATTCCGGTATACCCGGCGATGATGGCCAGCTATTTCCCCCGGCCGGCATCCTCGACGATGTGCTGCCCAGGGATCTGGCCGAGCTTGTGCACCGATACTGCCGGGAGGCCCTGGCCGACCCGGCGCAGGTGTTCAGCCTGGAATTCACCCATCCGCCCGGGAACAACCCCCGGTTCTGGGAGGCCCGTTTCGTCGCCTGTGCGGATGACCGGGCCCTGGTGATGCTCCGCGACATTACCGAACGCAGGCGGGCTGAACAGGCTCTGCACGAAAGCGAGGAGCGCTACCAGCGGATCACGGAGGCGATCACCGACTACATCTACACCGTGCGCCTGGCGCCCGGAACCGGGTCAGGGACGACGCACGGACCGGGCTGCCAGGCCGTCACCGGCTACCAGGCAGAGGAGTTCGCCAGGGATCCTTTCCTGTGGATCCGCATGGTGGCGGATGAGGACCGCCCTTTGGTGCAGGAACAGGCCAGACTGATCCTGGCCGGCGAGGATCCACCGCCCGTCGAACATCGCATTGTCCACAAGAACGGGACGGTGCGGTGGGTGAGGAACACCTTCGTCCCCCATTTCGATGAACACGGCGCCCTGGAGACCTATGACGGCCTGGTCCAGGACATCACCGAGCGCAAGCGCGCTGAGGAGGAGCTTCGGGCCTCGGAGAACAAGTTCTCGAACATCTTCCATCTGAGCCCAGACGCCATAGACCTTACGCACCTGGAATCCGGAATCCTCCTCGAGGTCAACCACAGCTACGAAAAAATGTTCGGCTATGGCCGGGCGGAACTCATCGGCCATTCCACCCTTCCGGGGGGCCTGGGCATCTGGTTGCGTCAGGAAGACCGGGAACGGCATGTGGCCGACCTGCAAGCGCACAATATCGTCCTTGACTTCGAGGCTCCACTCCGGCGCAAGGACGGAAGCACGTTCATCGCGCTCATCTCCTCCAGCGTCCTGGAAATCAAGGGCGAGCGATACAACCTGTCCCTGGCCCGGGACATCACCGAGCGGAAACGGACCGAGGCGGCCCTCCGCGAGAGCGCCCAGCGCCTGGAACTGGCCGTCCAGTCAGGGAGCCTGGGGATCTGGGACCACAACCTGCAGGACGGCACCCTGATCTGGAACGACCGGATGTACGAGCTTTTCGGGGTTGACCGGGAAACCTTCCAGCCCAATGGCCAATCCTGGGTGGAGCGGCTGGTCCACCCGGACGACCGGCGGGAGCTCCAGGAGAAGATCAGTGCGGCCACCAAGAACGGGCTGCCCTATGGCGCGGCTTTCCGGGCGGCGCTTCCAGGCGGGGGGATCCGCTACATCGCGGCCAATGGCACGGTGATCCGCGATTCCGAAGGCAGGCCCGTCCGGGCGATAGGGGTCAACCGCGACCGCACCGAGCAGGTGCAGGCGGAATCTGAACGCCGGCGCCTCCAGGAAGAACGGCAGCATTCCGAGAAGCTGGAAAGCCTGGGCAGCCTTGCGGGGGGAGTGGCCCATGACATGAACAATGTTCTGGCTGCCATCATGGGTCTGACTTCGGCCCTCCGCTCCACCTGCCCCGATGAGGATCCCCGGGCCAAATCCCTGGAAAGCATCCTGCATGCCAGCCACCGTGGCCGGGAGCTGGTGAAGGCCCTCACCGACTTTGCCCGCAAGGGGCTGGAAGAGCCCCGCCAGCTCGATCTCAACAAGACCCTGCGCGAGGAGGTGGAACTCCTGCTCCATGCCAAGAGCCCGGAGGTCCAGGTGGTCCTCGACCTGGATCCGTCCCTGCCGCCCATCCTGGGGGATGCCCCCGCATTGGGCAGCGCCATCATCAACCTGGCCATCAACGCCCTGGATGCCATGCCCGGCGGCGGAACCCTGAGCTTCAGGTCCCGGTCCCTTGCGGCCGGCAGGATCGAGCTGGTGGTTGCGGACACCGGGCACGGCATGACCCCCGAAGTCCTGGCCCGCGCCATGGAGCCCTTCTTCACCACCAAGCCCGTCGGGAAAGGCACTGGCCTTGGCCTGGCACGGGTCTACGGGACGGTGAAGGCGCACGGGGGATCGGTGGAGATCCGCAGCCAGCCGGGCCAGGGGACCAGCGTGAGGATGGTTTTTCCCGCGACCGGAATCCCGGCCCAGTCCCTGGAGCCCTGGGCCGAAACCCCACCTGCGCGCCTCCGCCGCCCGCTCGATGTCCTACTGGTGGATGACGATGACCTGATCCGGAGTTCCACCCAGGCGCTCCTGGAGGTCCTGGGGCATCAATCGAACACCGCGTCCAGCGGCGAGGAAGGTTTGGCGAAGCTCGAAGCTGGTTATCTGCCTGATGTGGTCATCCTGGATATGAACATGCCCGGCCTGGGCGGCGCCGAAACCTTGCTGCGCCTGCGCGTGTTGCGCCCCACTCTGCCCGTTCTGCTTGCCACCGGACTGGCCGACCAGATTGTCCTGGACCTCATCAAGGTCTTCCCGAACGTCACCTTGCTCGCCAAACCCTTCACGCTGAAGGAACTCCAGAAACACCTGGAGAGCACCGGAGTCGGCTGATCGAGACGGCACTGCCGCAACGGTCCCCCTCCGCCCCGCCGTCAACTCTGCCGCAGCACCCAGCAGCTAGGCCTGGACCCGGTCGCCCGCCCCGCGCTCGATGGGCAGCCCGACCATGGACCCGTATTCGGTCCAGGATCCGTCGTAGTTGCGCACCTGCTCCAGGCCCAGGAGGTAGGTGAGCACGAACCAGGTGTGGCTGGAGCGCTCGCCGATCCGGCAGTAGGCGATGGTGGGCAGGGACGGCTGCAGGCCGGCATCGACGAAATAGATCCGGCGCAGTTCGTCCATGGGCTTGAAGGTGCCGTCCTCCTTCACCGCGCTGGACCACGGGACGCTCTTGGCGCCGGGGATGTGGCCGCCCCGCTGGGCCGTCTCGGTCATCCCGGGCGGGGCCACGACCCGGCCGGTGAATTCGTCCGGGCTGCGCACGTCCACCAGGTTCTCGGCACCGCCGCCCAGCACCTTCAGGACGTCCCCCACCCGGGCCCGCAGGGACAGGTCGGGATCCTGGGCGACATAGGTGGTGGGTTCGGCAAGGGCCACCTGGGTGGTCATGGGCCGGTCCTCCTCCTTGAGCCACTTGATCCGGCCGCCGTCCATCAGGCAGACCTCCTGGTGCCCATAGATCTTGAACAGCCACAGGGCATACGCGGCGAACCAGTTGTTGTTGTCCCCGTACAGGACCAGCTTGTCCTGGGCGGTGAGGCCCGCGCTGCCCATCAGCTTCTCGAACGCGGGCTTGGGCAGGATGTCCCGGGTGACCTGGTCCTGGAGCTGGGTCTGCCAGTTGAACCCGACCGCGCCGGGCAGGTGGCCGGCCTGGTAGGCCTGGGTATCCACATCCACCTCCACCAGGCGGAGGCCGGGCTGGCCCAGGTGGTCAAAGACCCATTGGGTGCTGACCAGCATTTCGGGATGCACGTAGGTGTTCATGGTTGCTCCTTCCTCCCGCCCGGGCGGGGGCGGGTTCCCGGCGCTAGGGCGGCGCCGTGCCTTCGGCCAGGTCCGGCCGGTGCCGGACCATCGCCGACACGTACTTGAAGACGTTGTCCGGGAAGATCATCACGCCCAGCCCCGCCGGCACCTCCTTGAGCGCCCGCAGCGCACCCTCCAGGATCAGGCCGGAGCTGGGCCCGGCCAGAAGCCCTTCCTGGCGGGCCAGGTCCAGGGCCCGGGTGTAGGCCAGCTCGTGATCCACTTCCAGGATCTGGTCCAGGAGCTTCGGGTCGAACAGCTTGGACACCTTCAGCTCCTCCACGTTGCGCAGGCCGGGGACGTCGTGCCCCGGGTCGGGCTGCACCGCCACCACCTGGACCGCCGGGTTCTGCTGCTTCAGGAAGCGCCCGCAGCCCGTGGCCGTGCCGCAGGTGCCCAGGGACACGAACAGGTGGGTGATGCGGCCCTCGGTCTGGCGCCAGATCTCGGGACCGGTGGTCTCGAAGTGGGCCCGGGCGTTCAGCTCGTTCTCGTACTGGTTGGGCATGGCGTAGCGGTCCGGCTCGGCCCGGGCCCGGGTCAAGGCCAGGTTGATGGAGCCCTCGCCCAGGCCCGGGCTGGGGCAGAGCGCGTCGTTCACCACGTCCAGGTCCGCCCCGGCGATGCGCAGCAGCACCTTCTTCTCCAGCGGCACCTTGCCGGGCACCACCGCGCGCAGGCGGAACCCCAGCACCGCCGCCAGCGCCGCCATGCTGATGCCGGTGTTGCCGGAAGTGGGCTCCACCACGCCGCGCCCCCCGCCCAGCACGCCCCGTTCGACCAGGTCCCGGAGCAGGTACGACGCCGCCCGGTCCTTGACCGAGCCGAACGGGTTCATCCATTCCAGCTTGGCATACAGCGTGAACTCCCGGTGCGGGTTGAGCCGGTTGATGCGGACCAGCGGGGTCGGGTTGTCGACCCCCGGCAAGGTCTGGAGGATGCTGTCGTAGACCCGCGACCCGTGACCCATCGGGTACCTCGAAGCCTTTGGGCAATGGAGAGGACATGGGCGCCGGAAGGGCGCCCGGGACCAATCTAGATTCTTGATTGAATATGTCAACAATAATTATAACTTGCACTGGTTCCAGGACTTCCCCCAAGGACTGGCGGGTCAGGCCGACCTTTCCGGCAGGAACATCTGGCGCTCGACCAGGCGGCGATAGACGGCACAGCACCTCATGAGCATGTCGTGCCGGCCGATGCTGGCCACCCGGCCCCGGTCCATGACGATGATCTTGTGCGCATCCCTGATGGTGGAGAGGCGGTGGGCGATGATGATGCCGGTGCGCCCCTGCAGCGATTCGCGCATCGCGTCGTGGATGAGGGCCTCGTTCTCGGCATCGAGGTTCGACGTGGCTTCGTCGAAGATCAGGATGTCCGGTTCCTTGAGCAGCGCCCGGGCGATGCCCACCCGCTGCCGTTCCCCGCCGGACAGGCGGACGCCGTTCTCGCCGAGCAGCACGTCGAACTTCTTCTCCCCGAGCCGGTTGTAGAACTGGTCGATGCGGGCCTTGCGGGCGACCCGGTCCAGCTCCGCTTCGGTGACCGTCCGTCCGTCCGATACGAAGAAGGCCATGTTGTAGCCCAGCGTGTTGTCGAAGAGGTCGACCACCTGCGGCACGTAGCCGACCCGGGCCAGGAAGCTGCGCTGGTCCGCTTCGCGCAGGTCCACGCCGTCGACGCAGACGCTGCCGGAGTCGGGATCGTAGCCGCGCAGGAGCAGGTTGATGATGGTGGTCTTGCCGGCCCCGGAGTGCCCGACGATCGCCGCGGTCTCGCCGGGCTCGATCACGAAGGAGAGGTCGCGCAGGACGGGTTGCGCAACACCGTCCCGCCGGGGCGCGGGGCCGGGAGGGTCACCGGCTTGGCCGATGGCCAGAGGCGCCTCGGGGTACCGGAACGATACGTGGCGGAACTCGATCCTCCCGGCGACGGCCGGCAGGCTCACCGGGCAGGGGCTCTCCTTGACCGCCGGTTCCATCTCCAGCAGGTCATGGTAGATGTGGATGTCGGACAGGTGCTGGACCAGGACCCGCTGGACCGAGCTGAGGTTGCCGACATTCGCGAACACCGTGGCCGTCCAGCCGATGAGCATCACCACCGAACCGGGGGATTTGGCGCCGATGGCCACCAGGTGGATCCCCACCAGCAGGGCGATGGCCTGCCCCAGCTGGACCAGGATGCTGAGGCGGTAGTGTTTCTTGAAATAGGACTTCCAGATGCTGCGCGAGGCCGAGGCGACCTGGTCGAAGGAGCGCTGGTATTCGTTCACCAAGTCATCTTCTTTGACCGAAAGCTTGGCCAATTTGATGTTGTGTAGGATCTCGAAAAAGAATTTGGATTGCCCGTTCCATTCGTTCTGGTTCCGCCGGGCCTTTTCGTAAAAACGGTAATTGGTGTAGTACTGCAGCACCAGGAAGGACCCGCTGAACGCGAGGACGATGCTGCCGAGCAGGCCGCTCACCCAGAAGATGGCCGACGTGACCAGGATGAACTGCAGGACGAAAGGAAGGAACGTATTGACCGCAATGCCCAGGAATTCGTGCACGGCGTCATTGCCCTTCTTGACGATGGCCATGGTCAGGCCGGAATGGGTGTTGGCATATTGGCCGAGGGACAACCCGAACAATTTCCGCAATAGCAGGGTATCGGCGAACTTGGGCAGGTCATAATAAATATGGTTCAGGATATAGATTTCCCGGAGGCAACCGAACAGGCTGGCCCCCAGAAATACCAGCAGCGTGATGACACCCAACAGGAAAGAAGTCCGGATCTGGGAAGGTGCGGTCAGATGGTCGATGATCCCGCCCTGGAAATAGGGCATGGAAGTCAACAATACTTGCTCGATCAACAGAAGGGTGAATGACAGGGCGATCTTTGGAATAAATTTATCATAGAATATTTTAATAAATGAAAATTTTTTCAACCAGCGGGCCACCTCCCGGCCGAAACGCAGATCTTCCGCCCCATCCAATTCATCCTGGTAGATGTCCTGGTGTGCACCCAAGGCCATTGCCATCCCCCGTAAAAGGCCCAGGGCGACCGGCCGGCCTCGGTCCGAGGTCCCTATCTCCTTGATCCGCCTGGGGCATTGGTTCCGGATCCGGATTCCCGCCGCCCTGCCGAAGCCACGGCGGAACCCGGTGGCTGCATTGCCATTACGTTAGGGTCTAAAATTTCTGCACTTATGATCAATCCAAGGCCTTCGATGCGGGAACCCCTCCCGGAAACCCCAAGCCAAAGGTAGGCCGAATGGGCGAGAAAGCGAACCGGGCCACGCCTCGTGGGGACCTGGGCGGGTCAGGCCGGGAAGTCGAAAAAGAGCGGACGCTTCCGCTCCACGCAGGCGGCGGCATAGAGGAACATGGATGCGGACCAGGTCTGCCAGTCCTGCCCGGAAGGGGCGCCGGTCTGGGCCTTGAGCCACTCGTTGAAGCCGTAGGCCACCTTGGCCTCCCGGGCCGGCCTCACGATGTCCGCGAGAGCCATCAGCTTCGCCTCGGCCAGGCGCTGGCATCCGGCCGCCACCAGCGCGGCGACGTAGAACCCGCAGACGAAGGGCCAGACCCCGCCGTTGTGGTAGTCCCCCGGCAGGTTGTAGGAGGCGTAGCGGGGCCGCCAGTCGGGGTCGGTCGGCAGCACGCAGGGGAAGAGGCAGGGCGGCAGGGCCACCGCCAGTTCGTGGCGGTGGCGCATCGCCGCGCACCCCTGCTCGATCCAGGCCACCATGTTCCGGGCCCGGGCCCGGGATGCGAGGCCGCAGACGATGGCCAGGCTGTTGCCGAGCAGATCGCACCGCTCGTCCCTGAGCACCTTGAAGGACCACAGCGCGTAGGTGGGACGCCCGCGGATGGCCAGGCCCTCCCCCCCGTCCCGCCGGTCCACGAGGTCATCCGGCCGGTTCACCGCCGCCCGGAGTTCGGCCGCCCGGGTGTCCTGGCCAAGCAGTTTGAGATAGGCGTAGACCAGGGTGTTCACGAACAGGCCGTGGCCCAGGACCCAGTGCTCGTCCCGCCAGTCGCTGGTCGGCTGCTGGGTCACCATGACCCGGTCGTCGCTGGACTGGTATTCCATCCAGCGCAGGGCCTTGGCGGTGGCTGTCGCCAGGTAGTCGGGCTTCCCGGTCAGGCGCCGCAGGATCCCCACGATGATCAGGAACAGGGGGGTGGTGTCGCTGGCCCCGCGATCCTCGGGGTCATGGACCAGGGAAGGGATGCTGCCGCGTTCGCTCTGGTTCTCCGCCAACCGGGCCATCACCGCGCGCAGGGACCCGCACAGGACCTGGTCGCCTGAAGCCAGGATGCCCAGGGCGGAAATGAGCAGGTCCCTGGTATAGGGTTCGGGATAGCCCCAGCCGGCGGTGCGGGGCAGGCCCTGGAACGGCCCGGCCGCGTTGTGGCGCAGGACCTCAAGGGCGGCCGCCCTGGCGTCCTCGAGCCGCTGCGCGTCGGCCGCCCTCATGTCACCCCCAGGTGCGCGGCAAGGATGGCCGCCAGTTTCCGGGCGACGACCCGGTAGTCGAACCTCGCCGCGACCCGTGCCCGGCCCGCGGCCCCCATGCGGTTCCTCAACCCGGGATCGTTGAGCAGCAGGCGCAGGGCCACGGCAAGGTCGGGGACGCTGGCCCGGTAATCGGCGACCCGGGGCCGGTCGAAGCGCACGACGTGCCCGTCGGGATAGCCGGCCGCGGGGCCCAGGGCCGCCTGGGTGATGGTGTTGGCCTGGGCCACCCGGGCCAGGAAGGCGGTCTCCCCGTGCACGAGGGTGTCCAGCATCGCCATGGCAGCGATGCCGATCACCGGCTTGCCGCAGGCGCCGGCCTCCACCTGGGGCATGCCGAAGCCCTCCAGCCGGGATGGCGCCGCATAGACCTCGCAGGACGCCATCAGGTACGGCATGGCATCCCGGGACACCTGGCAGGTGGAGAGCCTCACCTGGTCGGCAATCCCGAGGTTCCGGGCCAGTTCCAGGTCCAGGGCGTTCTGGGCTTCGGTCCTGGCCTGGGGCCACACCTTGCAGACGTAGCGGAAATCGGGCACTTCGCCCCGCACCAGCGCCAGGGCTTCCATCAGCTCCCGGCCGCCCTTGGAAGCTGCGTCGCCGCCCACCGTGAGGATCAGCAGCTGGTCCGGGCCCACCCCCAGGGCTTCCCGCATCGCGCGCACCTTGGCGTCCGTGCTGTCCCTGGGCGTGAACGCGTCGGTATCGCACCCCACCGGCAGGACCTGCACGTGGTCCCCGCGGATCCCATCCCGCTCGAAGGTCTCCTTGACCCAGTTCGCGGTCACCAGGAGCAACGGCAGCGCGTCCAGTTCCCGGCGGTAGTTGGCCACGAAGCCGTCGGCCAGGAGCCAGGGCACGGCGGCCATGCCGAAGCGCCGGGGATGCTGGACGAGGTCCGGATAGTCACCCCAGAACCCGACTCCCACCACGGCATCCGGCTTGAACCAGCGGTAGTGCCACTCCTTTTCCAGGTCCGACCTGAGGTGGGCGGCCTTGGCGTCCACCCCTATCTCCAGCAGTCCGTGGTAGAGGAGGTCGCCCTGGGTGGGAAGGCCGCCGGGGGCCGGGGGATATTCATAGAGCACCAGGATCTTCATGACGTGGGGGCCTTCCCGCGTGGTTCCCGGCGGGTGCCGCCGGGGCGGGGGAACCGATCGAAGGCTTCGGTCCTGGGCGTGGTCCGGACTTCCCAGCCGGTCTCCGGGTAGTTGTACACGTCCCGCATGAGCCGGAGCTTTTCCGCCCACAGGGGCTCGGACAGTTCCAGGCGGATCGATGCTCCCGGCCGGGCCCTGGGCAGGCTGGTGCCGCCGCCGTCCTCGTAGGCAAAGCTCCAGAGCCCCCGGGTGGTGAGGGTCCCGTCCTCGCAAAGGGAGTGGACCGCCTCGGCCGTCTCTCCGTGCCGGCGGTGCTGGGTATATTCGCCCTGGAGGCTGTGGGTCAGGATCAGGTCGTAGCTCCGGCGCGGCAGCAGGGCCAGGATCAGGGCTCGCACCTGGTCCGCCGGCAGGGGCTTCTGCTCCGGTCCGTCATCCAGGTCGCCCATGGCGCCCTGGGCGCCCAGGCGTTCCAGGACGCGCCGGAACCGCGGGGCACGGTCCGGGTCCCTGCCCCGGGTGAGGCAGGCCACGAAGAGCGCCCATGTTGGCCGGCTGAGGAGCAGTCCGCCGCACCAGAGGATTTCATCGTCGGGGTGGGCGACGATCACGGCCACCCGTGCCCTGTGGCCTCGTTCCGGCATCACCGCCACCTTGCCCCCTCCTTCACCCGGCGCGGAGCCCAGGGAATCAGTAGTTTAAAAGCGCCCCCAGGAGTTCGTCCAGAGACACGCTGACCAGGGTCGAGACCCGGTCGTTCATGGCGTAGGGGATGAAGACCTCGCGGCCATGGATGGTCGACCCGCAGCTGTAGACCACGTTGGGCACATTGCCTTCCCGGCCGGGGCCGGCCTCCGGTTCCAGCAGCGGCTGGCGCAGCCGGCCGATGACCCGGGCGGGATCGTGGAGGTCCAGCAGGATCGCGCCGATGCAGTACCTCCGCAGGGGTCCGACACCGTGGGTGATCACCAGCCAGCCCGCATCGGTCTCCATGGGCGAGCCGCAATTGCCGACCTTCACGGACTCCCACACCGCCGCGGGGCGCATCAGGATCCGCGGGTCGCTCCAGTAGTGCGGGTTGTCCGAGAGCATGATGTACAGGTTCTCGTCGTCCTGCCTGGACAGCATGGCATAGTTGCCGTCGACGCGGCGGGGGAACATGGCCATGCCCTTGTTCTGCACCGCCGAGCCGTTCAGGGTGAGCACGCGGAAGCGGTTGAAGTCCTGGGTCTCGATGAGCTGGGGGAGGATGGCATGGCCGTTGTAGGCGGTGTAGGTGGCGTAGTACATCACCGATCCGTCCGGCTCCTGGAAGCGCACGAAGCGGGCATCCTCGATGCCGTTGCTCTCGTTGGCGGAGTTCGGGAAGATCGCCCGCTCGCTGAGATCGTGCTCGGGCGCGAACGCCATCTCGTAGTTGGAGTTCGCCAGCCATTGGATGCAGCGCAGGGTGTCGTTGAGAGCCGGGGTGTGAGGCCGCCTCTCCCGGCGGATCCGGGCCATGCTGCGGTCCAGCTCGGAGCGGTTGAACCCGTCCCCCAGAGCCGCCAGCACCTCCGCGGCCATCTCGTTGTCGAAACCCATCTCGTGCAGCTTGAGCCGGAAGGGCGCCTTCTGGTAGCCGGGATCGGGCTCGATCCAGGGCAGCGTGACCCGGCCGGACACGGGATCCGCCTGAACCCCCTCCGGGGTGAGCAGGCCGGTGCGGAACTCGATTGAGGAGATATGGCCTTCCCCCATGGCCCGGAGACTCATGATGAAGCGCAGGCAGCCTTCCGGAACCCCGGCCTGGTCCGGATGCGCCACCATGGACGGATTGAACAAGGCCACCGATTCCAGGGCGTACTCGCCGGTGAACAACCCTCCGATGACCAGCCTGCGGGCGTGGGAGAGGGGCTCGTCGGTGAACACCTGGGGCGCGACCCGCGCGAAATGGGCAAGCAGGACCGCTTCCAGGTCGAAGTGGCGGCTTTCGAAGTCACGGCGGATGGCCTCCGCGAGCGCCTCGGCGTCCGCCTCGGCCAGGGCCAGGGCCCGGCCGATGATGGTGGTGACCCTCTGGGCATTGGCGGAAATGAAGGGCCGGAGAATGACCCGGCCGCTCTCGGGCGACAGGATGATGTCGTGCCGGTGCAAGGAGAGGGGGTTCATGGGGCGCCAACCCGTGCGGGGACGATCCCGTGTTCGGCGACGCCCATCTCCACCAGGGACAGCAGGAAGGCCAGCGTCGACTCGGCCCCCTGGTTCTCGTTGACCTGGTTCTCATGAAGGCCGTCCCGGCAACCGCCGGAGCCGGAATCATAGAGGGGCAGACCCAGGTCATTGCGGCCGAGGAACCATTCGAAAGCCCGTTTGGCCTCCCTCGACCAGGCCTGGTCCTGGGTGGCGCGGAAGGCCGTCAGGCAGGCCGAGACCATGGCCTGGGCCTCCAGGGGCTGCTGGTCGAAGTCAGCCCGGGAGCCCTCCCTGGGGTAGAAGCCACGGCTGCCGATGGGACGGAAATGCCCCTTCGGGGCCCGCTGGACCGATGCCAGCCAGGACAGCGATCGGCAGCCCACCTCCAGGGCCTCTGGGTGGTTCAGGGCCGGGCCGCTGAGCAGCAGCGCCTGGCTGAGCCTTGCATTGTCGTAGCTGGCGATGGTTTCGAACCAGGGCCAGGTCTCCGTGGCACAGCCCTGCCACAAGCCCAGCAGCCGATCCACCAACTTCGCCCTCAGGGCAGCGGCTTCCGGGTGCTCCTGGCGGCCGCTGCCCAGGAACTCGTGGATGCCCAAGAGCGTGAAGGCCCACGCGCGGGGCGAGGCGAACCCCTCCACGGCGGCCAGCCCGCGGAGGAACAAGTCCCTGCAGAGGTTCCGGTGTCCTTGGTTGCGGGACCGGCCGGAGCCGGTGCCCAGGGCCCAGAGGGCCCGGCCGTGGCTGTCTTCGCTGCCGGTTTCCTCCAGCCAGACACGGGAGTGGTCCATGAAATTGCGGAACCGGCCGGTCCTGGGGTGCAGGGCGGTGGCCAGGAAAGCCAGGTAGTTGGTAGCCAGCCAATCGATGCTCTCCGCGGCCCCCTGCCCCCCCAGCTCGTCCAGGAGGGCGCAGAGCCGATAGGCCCTGGCGTTGTCGTCCGTGCAGTAGCCTTCCCGGAAATTCGGCACATTGAACAGGGCGTGCTGGAGGATTCCGGTGCCGTCACTCATGCGGACCAGGTGATCCAGGCGGAGCGGGGGCATCTCATAGGGTCGGCTGGCCAGGATCCAGCCCGCGAAGGCCGGCCGGGGGGCCACCCGCCGCTCGGAGCGGGCCCGTTCGAAGGACCCCAGGTAGTGTCCCGCCACCACCGGCCAGATGGTCTCCCGGCCAAGCTGATAGGCCCTTTCCCGGGCGGATCGCAGACGCGCAGGGTCATCCAGGAAGGCGCAGACGCCCTGGGCGACGGCCGCCGCATCCCGGAACGGGACCAGGGCGCCCAGGCCGCCGGCCAGCAGTTCCTGGGCATGCCAATAGGGGGTCGAGACCACCGCCTTGCCGGCTCCGGACACGTAAGCCAGGGTGCCGGAGGTGATCTGCGCCTCGTTGAGGTAGGGCGTGAGGTAGATGTCGCAGGCCCCGATGAATTCCCTCAGGTCGTCCGGGGCGACGAAGCGGTTGTAGAAGATCACGTGGTCCTTGACCCCGAGGTCATCGGCCAGCCGCTCCAGGCTGAGGCGGTAGGATTCCCCCTCCTGGGCGAGCAGGTGCGGATGGGTGGCGCCCAGCACCAGGTAGACCACGCTGGGATGGCGCCGGATGATTTCCGGCAGGGCCTGGATCCCGTATTCGATGCCCTTGCCTGGACCGAGCAGGCCGAAGGTGAGCAGCACCTGGCAGCCCTCCACGCCCAACTGGCGCTTGTAGATGCTGGACTCGACGAACGGCAGGTCCGGAATGCCGTGGGGGATGACATCGATCTTGCCCGGCGGGACCCCGTAGGTTTCCGCCAGGATCTCGGCGCCCTTGCGGGCCATCACCACCAGCCGTTCGCTGTGCGCGAGCAGTCCGTCCACCACCCGGCGGTGGTGCCCGTCCGGATTCTGCAGCACGGTGTGCAGGGTGGTGACCACGGGCATGCGCACTTCCTTGAGCAGGGCCAGCAGATGGCTGCCGGCCGGGCCGCCGTAGATGCCGAACTCATGCTGCACGCACAACACCCGGGCATGGCTGAAATTCAGGAAGTCCGCCGCACGCCGGTAGGAATCCAGCTCATTCTGGTCCACTTGGAACCGGACCCGGGGAGGATAGTCGTAACGATTGCCCCGGTCGTTCATGGCACCGGTGAAACACTCGACGCCCGGCGCCGCCGCGGCGACCGCTTCGCAGAGATCGTGGGTGAAGGTGGCGATGCCGCAGCGCCGGGGCAGGTAACAACCCAGGAAGGCGATGGGCTCAGGGGACATAGGGGCCATACCAATCTCCAAAGGGGCCACCAGGCTGGACGGCCAGGTCCTGGAAGGACCACAGCCGCATTACCACCGTGATCCAGGCCTGCCCGATCGTGCGCTTCCTGCGGTCACTTGGGTAGTAAAATAAAGAGAAGATGACAGCATTGCCATTTTCCCTGGTTTATCCAAGAGGAGAATGGGAACGGCCGGGGGTTGGGCGGCACCTAATACCAGCCGGCCGGCGATACCGGTGCTGGTGCCACTCGGCTCCTGGTTCGCAAGGGTCTCTGGATGCCCGATCTCAACGCCATCGTCAAGCTGCGCATCGATCTGGCGCCGGGCCTGAGGATCCTCCAGGTCGCCCCGGACGGCTGGGAACTGCCGCCCTTCAGGCCCGGACAATTCGCCGTGCTTGGCCTGCCGGCTTCCGCTCCCAGAAACCCCGGGGCCGAGCCCGAGGATCCGCCCCTGCCCCAGGACAGCTTCCTGAGAAGGGCCTACTCCATCGCCTCCTCTTCCCGCGATCACGAATTCCTGGAGTTCTACCTGGTGGAAGTCCCGTCCGGAGCCCTGACCCCCAGGCTCTTTGCCTTGAAGGAGGGGGATCGGCTCTGGCTCGGCCCGAAACTGACCGGCCTGTTCACCCTCGAACAAGTACCCGCGGACAAGAACGTTGTGTTCATCGCGACGGGAACCGGCCTGGCCCCCTACATGTCCATGTTGCGTACCAGGCTCGAGGCCGGCGGGACCCGGAGGTACGGAGTCATCCACGGCGCCCGGAATGCCCATGACCTGGGCTACCGCGAGGAGCTCGTGGCCATGGAGCGTCTGGCTCCGAATTTCACTTACATCCCGGTTCTCACCCGTCCCGAAACGGAACCGGTGCCCTGGAAGGGGCACACAGGCCGGCTTCCGGAATTCTGGAAGACCAGGGTCCTGGCACAGGCCTGGGGGTTCCAGCCGTCACCGGCCGACACGCATTTCTTCCTGTGCGGCAACCCGGCCATGTTGGAGGCCATGGAAGCCATGCTGGAGGCCGAAGGCTTCACCGAGCACTCCCCTCGGCATCCTGGGCAGATCCATCTGGAAAAGTATTGGTGAATGACTCCAGTCCAGCCTTGGGCGGCCAACCCGATCCCAGGCGGAGCGCGGCGGTGCCGAGGCACGCAACGGGCCGGCCCGGCGGCCGTGATATCCTGGATCCCGACCCGAGCACCTGGAACCAGCCGCAGCATGCTTCCGCATGGGCCATCTGTCCTGTCGGAACCCGGAGGCCCCATGTCCGAACTGGATCTTGCTTGCGAACTGCTGGACATCCGGCACCACCTGCACAAGATTCCCGAAACCGGCTTCCAGGAGTTCCAGACCTCCGACTACGTGGCCGGAAGGTTGGCTGCCTTGGGGGCGGAGGTGGTCCGCGGCGTCGGCGGCACCGGAGTGGTGGGCACCCTGCGGCGCGGCGCCGGGGCGCGTACCATCGGCCTGCGGGCGGACATGGACGCCCTGGCCATCCCGGAAGCCGGAACCCCCCCGTACCGTTCCCGGCACGAGGGCCGCATGCACGCCTGCGGCCACGATGGCCACATGGCCATGGTCCTGGGCGCCGCCTTTCTGCTCAGCCGGGCCGGCGGCTGGAGCGGCACCGTCCGGTTCGTGTTCCAGCCTGCGGAGGAGCCCGGCAAGGGCGCCAAGGCCATGCTTGATGATGGTCTGCTCACCCGTTTCCCGATGGACGAGATCTACGGCATCCACAACATGCCGGGCCTCCCCCTGGGCCAGTTCTCCACCCGGGCGGGCGGCATCAACGCCTCCGAGGATAACTTCGTGATCCGCATCCAGGGCCGGGGCGCCCACGCGGCCCGGCCGCACATGGCCATCGACCCCATTGTCACCGGCGCGGAGATCGTGCTGGCCCTGCAGAGCATCGTCGCCCGCAGCCTCGACCCCATCGAATGGGCGGTGGTGTCGGTGACGGAATTCATCACCGACGGCACCCGCAACGTCATTCCCGGCTCGGCCACGATCAAGGGCGACACGCGCAGCTACAAGCCGGAGGTGCAGGCGCTCCTGGAGCGGCGCATGGCCGCGCTGTGCTCAGGCATCTGCGCCGCCCACGGCGCCGGCCTGGCGTTCGAATACAGCCATGAGTTCGAACCGACCGTGAATCCCCCCCAATGCCTGGATGCGGTGGTCCGGGCGGCGGTGGAGGTGGCCGGCGCGGACCGGGTGGACGGCGACTGCCGCCCGGTGATGGGTTCGGAGGACTTCGGCGTCTTCCTGAAGCGCATTCCCGGCAACTACGTCCAGCTGGGCGCGGGCGTCGATGCGCTGCCCCTGCACAACCCCGGCTTCGACTTCAATGACAGCCTGCTGGTGCCCGGCGCCCGGTACTTCGCGACCCTGGCCCGGCACAGGCTCCAGGGGTGATGGCCCGACGCCGGGGTGAGCCATGCCTACAGGCGGGCGTCGAAGCAGAAACCTTATGGCGTGAGCCTGGAGAATCCCCTTCCTTCAGGGAGGGGAGGTTCAATTTCTCAAGCCTTAAGGCCTGAAGCTGGGCAAGGCGACTGGCAGGGCGCGGGGTCATAGGTAATTTATATTTTCGGTACAACCCGATTTAATTTAGCAATTAGGAATATAAGGATGAAATGTCCTGACATTTTTGACGGTTTTGGTCAATTTTTCTGAAGCACCTCGGTCCAGGTGGACTCATAATTGCCGCGGCTTGAAAAAATCAATTTTTCAATTGCCAACTCAATGAATTTACCTAGAAGTCCTTTGATGCTCATCCTGCCCCGGACCTCCACCGGATGCAGGGATGCCGTTGGACCGGGGCCCAGTCCTGGCGGAAATCAAACCAACGGTCCGGAGGGGAGATCGCCCCTTGCCTGGTCCGCCGGAGGTGACCAGCCAGCATGGATTCTGCCGTTGCTCCGGGGCTAGTCGCCCTGGTGAGGTGACACCATGAAACAGAGAGGTTGGAAATTTACGGCACCAATGAATCAATAAAGACGTGCGTCGTTACTTATGCAAACGCTTTCCTTCTCCAGCGATGTCGAACCCGCTTCCCTGAATCGAGTCCTGGCCGATGCCGCTTGTACCCTTGACTGGCTCAAACCATCGGACATCCCGGCCATGCTGGACCTGTTCCGCCGGGGTCTCACCCCGGCCGAACTGTCCCGAAGCATCTACTCCGCACGGGGGGCCGACAAGTTCCTCCTCGCACTCGTCCAGGACCCAGAGACACAAAATCATGAACAGCTTTGGGGGGTCAAGGACCAGGCCTGCAGGCTGTTGGGGGCGGCCCACACCCGGAACTTGGTGGAAACCAGCCACCTCAACTTGATCACCGTGGAACCCGACTTCCAGTGCCAGGGGCTCGCCTCCTGGATGCTGGCTCATTGGGAACGGCTTGCCCGGACCCAGGGCGCCTCCTGCCAGACCCTTGACGTAGCGGAAAGCAACCCCAGGGCGCGGAGGCTCTATGCCAGGCACGGGTTCGCGGTCACCGGCCAAACCCACGAATACCGGTATCGCGGCAGAGTCACGGCCGCATGCGGCGCTGGTTGGTCCCTGCACCAGTGGCAGGAAGCTCAGGCCAGCTTCAGGGAATACGGGTTCGGGCGATTCTGCATGGAACTGGAAGGGCAGTGCTTCCAGGTGGATCTTGCCCGGGCTTTCCGCATTCCGGACCCAGACTCCCGAATCCTCTCATTCCTGGCCTGGCTGGATCCGGGACGGGAGATCCTGCTGAGGACCGACCTTGTCGACCCGGAGGGTGAGTGGGAAGCGACCGGATGCCTCCTCCGGATGCGCAAGGACGTTCGGGTCATCCCGTACCCGCCTGCCCTCGCCCAGGGTCGGCTTGGCCTGAAGGGGTGACCACCCCGCGATGGGTGGCCACGGCCGTGGCGAGCGCACTCACGTCGAGGTGGTTGTGGCTCCCGCCGCGCAACCAATCCAGTCGTCCATCTCCGACCTCGCTCAGGCCATCCCACTGAATGCCCGCACCGAGGGGCGGGTTCCGGAGATTCATCCACCCCCGGGCGGGGTGGTCCATTCCATGCGGACCGTGCCAGCGCCGGTATGATCGAAGCCATGCGGCCGATTGAAGGAGTGAGCCATGAGCCCGCGCGATCCTGAGACCCTCAACGCCACCCTCCACTACACCCTCATCCGGTACATCCTCGACCACGGCCACGCCCCGGACCGGAAGGACCTGGGACGCATGCTGGACCTGCCGGAGCCGGAGGTGGCGGCGGCCCTGGACCGGCTGGCCGAGGGCCACGGGGTGGTGCTGCATCCCCACCAGCCCGAGGTGTGGGCCATTCATCCGTTCGCCCTGGCGCCTACGAATTTCTGGGTGCGCAGCGGCGATCGGGCTTGGTGGGGCAACTGCGCCTGGTGTTCCCTGGGCATCGCCGCCCTGGTGGGCCAGGACGTCACCATCAGCACCACCTTCGGCGCCGAAGGACGCCCGGTGGACCTGCACCTTCACCAGGGCCAGGTCCTGGAGCCGGACCTCCTGGTCCACTTCCCGGTCCCGATGCGCCGCTGCTGGGACAACGTGGTGTATTCCTGCAGCAATATGCTCGTTTTCGAAGACCGGCCCGCCGTGGAAGACTGGTGCCGCCGGCACCGGATCCCCCTGGGCGATACCCAGCCGCTCTCCCGGTTCTGGCCCTTCGCCCGCGAGTGGTACGGCCGGCACCTGGACCGCCAGTGGCGGAAATGGACCAGCGATGAGGCCCGGGACCTGTTCCAGCGCCATGGTCTCACCGGGGACACCTGGGAGGTCCCGACCACGGGGACGCGGTTCTGACAGAAGCGATTTGCCGACCATCCTCGCACGGTTCCCGCGGCTTGACCTTGACTGCGGATGCAGGACGACCAGACCAGGAGGCCGTTCCATGTTCACTGTCCAGTGCGCCACCAGCCCCATGCTGGAGGGCATGGGCGGGGTATATTGCGAGGATTGCGATATCGCCGAGGAGATCCCCGGGGATTTGGCCACACCGGCCGGGGTGGCGCCTTGGGCGTGCGGCCCGGAGGCCGCGGAGCGGTTGTGGGCGCTGGGCGAACGGCTCACGGGGGCCAGTTTGGAGCCGTGATTTGAACCACATCGAGTCACGCGCGAACACCAAGGCTATAATCGACATTCGCGGGCAACGATCCCTTGAGTGAAGGTGCGTTGGGAACACCGCGTCACCCTTGGCTCCTTTCCCTTCGTGAAGATTCCCCTCTGGCCTCATCCCCCGGGCGGAGTTTTCCCATCATTCCTTAACATTTCTTCACATCCGCTTGAGGTATTGCCGATGTACAGCTTCAAGAATGATTACGGCGAAGGTGGGCACCCCCGGATCCTCCAGGCTTTGCTGGAAACCAACCTGGAACAGGTGCAGGGCTATGGGGAGGACCGCTTCACCCTGGAGGCGGTGGAACTGATGCGCAGGCGCATGGACCGCGGCGACGTGGACATCCACCTGTTCTCCGGGGGGACCCAGACCAACCTCACCGCGCTCTCGGCCTTCCTGCGTCCGCACGAGGCCGCCGTGGCGGCCCGAACCGGACACATCCTGGTCCACGAGACCGGCTCCATCGAGGCGACCGGGCACAAGGTCATCGCGGTCGACACGGAGGACGGCAAGCTGCGGCCAGGGCAACTGCAGGCCGTGCTGGACTTCCACGTCGACGAACACATGGTCAAGCCCCGGCTGGTCTACCTGTCCAACTCCACGGAGATCGGCTCGATCTACCTCAAGGATGAACTGAAGCAGCTGAGCCGGTTCTGCCGGGAGCATGACCTCTACCTGTACCTGGACGGCGCGCGGCTTGGTTCGGCCCTGTGCTCTGAGGAGAACGACCTGGACCTGGCCGACATCGCCCGTTTGACCGACGCCTTCTACATCGGCGGCACCAAGAACGGCGCCCTGCTCGGGGAGGCCCTGGTCATCGGCCGGGACAACCTGAAGCAGGAGTTCCGGTTCCACATCAAGCAGAAGGGCGCCATGCTGGCCAAGGGACGGCTGCTGGGCATCCAGTTCCTGGAACTGTTCCGGGACGACCTCTTTTTCGACCTGGCCCGCCACGCCAACGCAATGGCCGCCCTGATGCGGGACGGATTCACTCGGCTGGGCTACGGGTTCCTGACCCACTCGCCTTCCAACCAGATCTTTCCGATCCTGCCCAACCGGATGATCGACCGGTTGGCTGAGCACTTCGAGTTCCACGTCTGGAGCAAGGCCGGGGAAGAGGCCTCCGCCATCCGGTTGGTGACCTCCTGGGCAACCCGGGAGGACGCGGTGGCGGCCTTCCTGGCGGAGCTCGCGGCCGCGCACGGTTGAGCGTCGCGATGCCACTGCGGCCGGGGTTGCCTGGGTTCATCGGCGACCCTTTCCTGATCAAGCTGCGGGGTCGATACACGGAGGTGGAACACCGCCGACGAGGACATTCCGGCGAAATCATCCGTTCGGTTGGATCGCGATCAGCGATCCGACCGAACGAACCAGGGTGAAAGAAAGGGACCCGACTATTTACCTGGACACCCTCTTCGTTAGGTCCTGTCGTCTTGGACCGGGCCTTCCAGATTCCCAGGGGCATTCCGTCTCTCGATGAAAAGACAAGAACCCTCTATCCGCTTGGCTTCCTTCTTGGCCAACGATACGGCGGCCGCGACCTCATGGTTGCTGGGGAAGGCCCCGGGCAGGACTCTCAACGCGCCAATGGACAAACTGAACAGAGGATGCTTCACCAAGCGCTTTTTGCGGTCCTCGCTGGTATAGCCGCCGCTGGCCTGCTCTTCCTGGCTGAAGAACCGGCCTTTGCTCGTTTCAAATTCGGCCAGCAGGTCCCTGCAGCGCCGCTCCCAATCAGGGCTGCGGAAGACAATCAGGAAATCATCGCCGCCAATGTGGCCGACGAAATCCAGGATGGGCTCGCAAACGCCTTCGATCAGATTCCCGGTCCATCGGATCACTTCGTCGCCCCGTCCATAGCCATTGACGTCGTTGTAAGGCTTGAAATGGTCCAGGTCGCAGTAGCACACCGTGAAAGGCTGCTCCAGTTGGAGCAGATCGTCCAGGTACTCGTTTATGGGGACATTTCCCGGCAGGCCGGTGAGGGGATTGGCGTAGCGCGCGGCGTGGATCTGCATCTGGGTGATCTCCCGCATGAGGTCGTGTCCGCTCCCCATGCCCGCGTACTGCCCGTCGCGGGTGAGGATGAAACCGTGGAGGATGTTCCGAGGATCCGATTCCACGATGAGTTTGCTCAACTCGGGCAAGCTGATCCGGTGGTCGACGACCAGGAAGGCGCGGTCCATCAGGATCTCGCAGGGACGCTTGCCGTAGAGCTCCGGGGTGAACGGCCTGGCCATCAGGTCCGTGAACGTGTACCGGTTGATCAAGCCCACGGGAACGCCATCCTTGACCACGGGAATGGACTGGAGTTCCCGCTCCAGGGCAAAGCGTCTAGCTACCTTCCAGTTAGGGACCGAGGGCGCCAAGGGAAGAACATCCACCATCAGGCGCGCCGCGGTCGGACGGCCTTCGGTGATCCGTGCAGTGCGGGGCGAGGAACGGGAACCTTTGCGAACCAGGGCCCGGATTTCCGGAGACACCCCTTCGTGGGGAATGGGGACCGGACGCCCGATCAAGTAGCCCTGGCCCAGGTGCATGCCCATGTCCATGATCACTGCCAGATCGGTCTCCAGCTCGATGCCTTCAGCCACCACCTTGGCCCCGGTCTTGCCGGCGATTTCAAGCAGAGAACGAAGGAACTGGCTCTTCACCGGATCCTGGCTGACACCGTGGATGAAATGCCTGTCGATTTTCACGTATCCTGGACGCAGTTCCGACCATAAACGTAGCCTGGAGAAGCCCTCCCCCAGGTCATCCATCGCAATACTGAACCCCAGGTTCCGGAACAGGCCGGCAGTCGTCACCAGTTGCTTGAAGTCGTAGACCGGCTGATTCTCTGTGAGCTCGATGACGATCCGGTCCGGGGAGAAACCCAGTTTCCGCATCTCCTCCGGCTGGAACAGGGAGAGGAAAGGTGCGTTCGATAGGCTTACAGGGCTGATGTTCAGGAACAACTTCTGGGGCAGGCCACTGGCGCTGAAGGCGCGGAGGAGGCTCGCGCAACAGGCGGCTTCAAGTCTGACCGTCTGCCCGGTGAGGCCGGCCACCTTGAACAGATTAAGCGGGGCGTGGAATATTGAATCCGAAGGCCCCCAGATGAACCCCTCAAATCCGTGCACGTTCCCCGTCTGGAGATCCAGGACGGCCTGGTAGTGAGGCCTCAGCCGATCCTCGTCGATAATGACGCCCAGTTCCTCTCCCAGGAGGCGGACCTCGTTCTCGGGTTCCAGTGGGCCAGGGCCTTGGGGGCCAGTCGGATCAGGCAGCATGTTGTCCACCCGAAAGGGGAACGTTGACTCCCCGTCATCGTTGCCGGTCAAGCGGTTCGACGGGCCAGCCGCGGGCCGCCAACTGGGGCACCGGCAGCGTTGATAGCGGGGGATACTTGAGGTGGGGGAGGTCCAGCTGGTCGTACAGCTGCGTCAGGTCGGAGAAGGCGGTCAGGCCCTCGGTGGGGTACAGGTCCTCGGGGGCCAGTTCCAGGTTCTCGATGAGCATCTCCAGCAGCACCGGGCTCAGCCCCTGCTCGTATTGCAGACGCACCACCGCCCCCCGCCGGCGGCTGCGCAGGTGCTCCTCCACCAGCTTCATCAAGTCTTCGGAGGGATCCTCCTCCACCGGGAGATCGGAATCCCGGGTCACCCGAAGGGTGTGGCAGTTGCGGATGGAGTAGCCCTGGAATACCTGTTCCAGGTGCATCCGCACCAGATCTTCGATCATCACGAACCGGTGCCCCCCAGGGGCTGCCGGAACCCGCAGGTATCTCGGCGAGGCGGTGCCCGGCACGTGGATGATGGCCAGGGCCGAGGCCGGAGGGCCGGGTTTCTGCCGGTATTCCCCAGACTCCAGCTCGGCCATCAGCACCAGGATCCGGTTCCCCAGGCGCGGGAAGGGGTGGCCCGGATCCACCGCCAGGGGGGTGATGAGCGGAAGCAGGTTGCGCTGGAAATAGTCCCGGAGGTAATCCCGCTGGGCCTCGTCCAGGTCCTTGGGCTCCAGGATGGTGATTCCCTCCGCGCTCAGGAGCGGCCCGATGACCTGGTGGAATTCCCGGTGCTGACGTGCGGCCATGGCGTGGATCCGTTTGGACAACGTCTCCAGGAGCTGCCTGGGGGTGCGGCCGTCGGGCCCCGGCTGGGTGATGCCGGCGTCGATCTGGCGACAGATCCCCGCCACCCGGACCATGAAAAATTCGTCCAAGTTGTTGGAGACGGTGGCCAGGAACTTGACCCGTTCCAGCAGGGGGACGGCGGGATCCTCAGCCTCCTCAAGGACCCTCTCGTTGAAATCCAGCCAGCTCAACTCCCGGTTGAGGTAGTTTTCAGGCCTGGGGAAAGACTGCCACATAGAGCAAATTATCCGCCGCCGCAATCCTAGAGCCCGTAGTATCCGTGTAACTTCTTTAATCCCAACTCAATCTTGCTTCGGCCCGGCCCCCCCGGCAGGTGGGGAGTTGTCCTGCCCTTGTGCGGCGCCTTGTCCCAGGTCGTCCTTGGGGTTATGGATCTCCAAGGTCAACGGTATGCCGAATTCAAGGCAGCCCGTGGCGGGGTCGAAGGAGGCTCGGGCCGCCGAACCGACGGGAAGCAGGGCAATATGGACCGATGTGACCGCCTTCAACTTCTTGGGCTTGATGCCGGCGACTCCGGCGGCGTGGTCCGCGCCTTTGGCCTTGGCTTTTTTCCTGTCGCCCTTCTGGGCCAAGTTCTCTCCGGGCGGGATCGCTGGTTCTTCCATGAAAGACTTGTTTGAATCCTCTTTGTGTTTCTTGCCCTTTTTCGTCATAAGGACTCGCTGGAAAGATTTCACTCTGTTCGGCAAGGTTCTGGCCTGCAACCGGTCCTTTTGAGCCTGCAACTCAATTCGTGGCGCGAGGCGTCTCGGTCCGCGCGATCTGGGCTGGATCAACGGCGGACGCCGGCCGATCCAGGGGTATTATTCGTCAGGGACCAAACATCGCCGCTGTAGGAGTGTGACATTTCTGGAATTTGCCCGCACCGGGCGGATGGAGGCCTATGGATCCATCTCCAGGATCCCCTCAATTGTTTGCATCCCTTTGTCGCTGCCGTAACGTCGAAGCTGTTTCATGGTCCCATGGACCTGGACGTCACCCTCACTGCGGACCGCGAAGAGAAGGCGGCGCCCTTCGTCGCACCTCGGATTCCCGGTCGGCTCCACATCTACACCCAGAACGCCTTCGGGCTTCCTTTCACCCGTCGAGCGCGCAGGTTCCGGGCGCTCGCCGACAAGATAAGTGAATTGGCTCCCGACGTGGCGTTGCTGCAGGAAGTGCTGTTCTCCGGAGACGAGCAATGCTTCCGGATCGACGGCTATCACGCCGCTTGGATTCCCAATGGCTTGTTCAACCGTGGCGGTCTCCTCACCTTGTGCCGGGTTCCTTTGACTCGGGTGCGGTTCCACCCGTACCGCGCACAGGGAGCCTGGCACAATCTCCAGCTTTCGGACCGCCTGCTGGGCAAGGGTTGGCTGGAGGCGGAGGCGCCCGATTGGGGCATCACCCTCGTCAACACGCACCTTGTCTCCACCTACCAGGAATCCCGCGGTTTCGTGCATGACCTGGGACAGCTTGCACAATTGCAGCAAGTGCTCCGCGGGCTGGCACGCCTGGGACCGTCGGTCCTGGCGGGCGATTTCAACTTCGTCGAAAACACGCCCTTTCACGGCCTGGCCGAGGCGTGCGTGGAGGACGTCGCCAGGGGGCTCCATCCGCTGGGCCTGGCACACCTGCAACCGAAGCTCGACCACATTTTCGTGTGCGGTTTCGGCTGGAAGGAGGCACAGGCCAGATGGGTGATACCCGGCATGCTGGCCGGAACCCGGGGCGCTGTTTCCCTTTCGGATCATGCGGGCGTGTCGGTGGAACTGGATCTGGTGAACCTGCCATACCCGGCGACGGCCTAGGTGCTTACTGGAAAAGTCACCCGCCTGTCGCATCCAAGGCTTGTGGCCCACCCAGCCTATAGGCATGGATCTCACCCTGCAGAAGTCGCTCTTCAGCCTGTCCAGTTCGCTCACCGGGCTCTTCCCCCGGGCCGGGGCTCGTTGGCTTGACACAGCCCTGGTGCCTCTCCTGGGCCATCCGTGGATCGAAGGTGGTTTCCGGCGCCGCAACCGGGCCGTGCTGGATCGGGTCGGCGAACTGGGCAAGGTCCTGGTGCTGGCCGACGTTCACCTGGGAGACGCCGTGATGCTGCAGGGGCTGGTCCTGGCGATCCGGGATTTCTTTCCCGCGGCTGAAACCCATTATGTGGTTTCGCGTCATTCGCAACCTTTCCTGGAAGGGCACCCCGACGTGTCCCGCCTGTGGCCCCTTTACACGGGTTCGCCGCTTCCTTCGGAAAGTGACCTGGCGCGGGTGCGCGCGCTGATAACTTACGGCGGATTCGACCTGGTGGTGAATGCTTGCCCCTCCTTCGTGCCGGGTCGTCCGCTTCCGGAACGGGGAGCCGTCCTGGATTTCCTGACCCATGCGCCGCACCTCGTCCGAAACGAATATGCGCCAACCGAACCCAACCACTTCCTGTTTCAAAGTCATCGGTTCCTGGCGGATCTGTTCAAGGAACGATGGCCTTCCCAGCGGCCGGATGACGTTCGAGGCGCCCGTGTCTACCTGGGGGATGAGGCGGTGGACGCGGCCGACGCATTCCTGGACTCGGCGCGAGCTGACCGAAAGGAACCGTGGGTCATGCTCAATCCAGACGGCGCCTCGCCTTATACGAGGCCACCCGAGGCTTTTCTCGCGGCCTTGCTGAGGCGCATGGTAGCCGGCGGGGCCTTCGTCCTGGTCGGGGAGGGCCATACGGATGCCGGAGTGGGAAACCGGCTTCAGGATGCCCTTCCTCCCCCCTTTCGCGCCAGGACCCTTGTGGTTCCCGCTTCACTTCCCGCACCCGCCTACGCGGCCCTGCTGGACCGGATGGACGTGTTCGTATCGGGAGATACGGGTCCCCTGCATTGGGGTGCGGCCCGCAAGAGCTCACGCACGGGCAGGCGCCTCTTCTGGAACGACACCACTGTCTTTGCTCTGTTCGGTGCCACCCCGGCTCACATGTCCGGCTACGATTCCACGGAACCGGGATTCCTTCCTGCATGGCAGGACGCCCCGTCGGCGGTTTTCCTCTCCCATGCGCCTTGCCGGAACATCAGCTGCCTGAACAAGCTCCACAAGACTTGCCGGATCCCCCGTTGCTTCGAGGGCTGCTCGCCCCTCCCCGTCGCGAACGCCGTCCTGGCCCGCCTTGGGGAAATCGAGTCCATCGGCACCTCCCACCCGCTGCGTATCGTTGCGTAAGTTCGCAATTCCGTGTCCTTCGCGGCGGGCGTGCCTGACCAGGCCGCCGCAGGGACACGATCAGGGCCGGTTCACCGACTTGGCTCCGCCGGGAAAAATTTCCCAACTTGTTACATCTCCGGTTCCAGGTGGTGCCGATAACCCAGGCAAGCCCCCTTTTCCCCTCTTATGCTTGAAGACCCCGTCAATCCGAACGAGCACCCTTTCGACCTCCTCTCCCTGGTGGGCCATGCGGAGCACGTGTACGCGGGGGATACGATAGAGGCGGTCTTCGAGGGCTTCCGCCATCACGCACGCGAATTCGTCGGAGTGCTCGAGGGCAGGCGTTTCCTGGGGATGGTCTCCCGAGGGCAGCTGGGCCAACTGCTCGGCACGCGTTACGGGTTCAGCGTCCACAGCAGGCACACGGTCCGCGAGCACTTGCTGCCCGACCCCTTGGTGGTCACGCCTTCAAGCCCCTTCCTGCAAGTGCTGGATTTGGCCCTGAACCGTACCGGAGATGCCTTCTACCAGGATCTGGGTTTGGCCTCAGAAGCCGGGGATTTCCTGGGGATCATCCCGGTGCCGGCGCTGGTGAGGGCCCAGTCCCGCCTGATGATGGAAAAGGTCAGTCAGGTTGAGAGGCAGGGATTCGAGCTGGGCAGGAAGAACGACGAACTCTACCGAAGCATCGTCCAGCTCCGCAAGTCAGAGGACCGCTACGAGAGCCTGTTCCGTTACAGCCCCATGGCCATCGCCCTCCTGACTCCGGATGGAACCATCGAGGCTGGGAATCCGCGCATGGAGAGCCTGCTCCGGAACGGCAAAGAGGGACATGTCCAGGACAACCTGGCTGGCCTGATCGACCCAGAGGACCGCCGGGCCTTCCTGGAGTTCCTGGGCTCCCAGGAGGGGAGAACGGACCCGGGCGCCGTCACGCCGCGGGAATTCCGCCTCTCTCTGCCGGAACGCGGACGCAGGCTCATCCGGGCGCACACCTGCTGGATCCAGGAGACGGGGCAGGTCTGCGCGGTCCTGCAGGACATCACGGAGCTTCGGGAACTGGAGCAGAACGTCGCCCTCAACGAAAAGCGGACCATGCTGGAGACCTTGGTGGGGGGAGTCGCCCATGAGCTGAACAATAAACTGGCGCCGGTCCTGGGTTTCGCGGAGCTCCTGCGGTTCAAGCTGGAGAACGCGGGGGCGGCTGACGGGGTTCTGAACTACTGCGACATGATCGAGCAATCGGTGCGCGACAGCGCCAAGATCATCCAGCAATTGCGGCAGCTCAGCAGACCCGTCTCCCTGGAGTGCGCCGCAGTGGATCCCGCAGCCCTGGTGGAGGAGGCCCTGGTGCTCATGAAGTACCGCATCCGGGCTTCGGAAGTGGAGCTGGATCTGGCCCTGCCCGCGTCTTGCCCTCGGATCTGGGTGGACCCGAACCAGATCAAGCAGGTGCTGATCAACCTGGTCTTGAACGCCTTGGACGCCATGGAGAATGCGCCCGTGAAGCGCCTGCGCATCGGCGGTTTCGTCCAGAGCGCCGAGTTCGCCATCCAGGTCACGGATACCGGGGAAGGCATTCCGTCCGACGTGATTACCCGGATCTTCGATCCCTTCTACACCACCAAGACCCTGGACAAGGGCACCGGGCTCGGGCTCAGCGTCTGTCTGGGCATCGTCAAGCACCACAAAGGTTCCATCCGGGTTGAAAGCAAGCCCAAGAAAGGCACCACGTTCCTGGTGAACCTGCCCCTGGCTTCGTCGCAGGCGAGCAGGGTGCTGGAACCTGCACCGGCGGTCCCCGCCACCGAAACCCGCCCGGCCAGGAGCCGGCACCCGGTCAATGTGCTTGTGGTGGACGATGAGGAAAGCATCACGGCCCTGGTCCATGACTCCCTGTCGACCCGGGCGGGCTGGCGCGTGACCCAGGCGCACAGCGGCCAGGAGGCGCTCCAGAACCTCCAGGAAGAGGGCGTCGACCTGCTGATCACCGATCTCCGCATGCCCAGCCTGGACGGGTTCGGGGTCCTGAAATGGGTCCACCGGGAACGGCCTGCCCTCTATCTCCGGACCCTGGTCATCACCGGGGACGCGGGCGGTTCGGTGATGGACGACGAGCTGGCCGACCTCCATCTGCCTCTGTTGTGCAAGCCGTTCTCCCCCTCCGAACTCCAACGGGTGTGCGATTCCCTGTGCACCGGGCTCGGTTAGGGCGCGTTGGAAAAGCTAAGTGTCTGGTACCGGCGGTCGGAGTCGAACCGACACCCCCTCGCGGAGAACAGATTTTGAGTCTGTCGCGTCTGCCATTTCGCCACGCCGGCGGCGGGCTCCAGTCTAGCCCAGGAAGCGGTCGGGGCCAAGATCACGGGGGTCGTCCGGCGGCGTTGACCCATCCGGCGCCGGGCCGGGATCAGGGTTCCGGCCGCGGGCGCTCCGTGAGCGGGACGTGCACCCGCTCCACCCGCGGCCCCAGGCAGGCGGTGAAGGCGCAGGGCAGGGTGCCCGCCGCCTCGGCCACCTCGTAGAGGCTGATCTCCTGGCCGCAGCTGGTGCCCACCAGCACGGCCTCGTCGCCCACCCGGGCGGGGGGGCCGGGGCCCAGGTCAACGCACAGGTGGTCCATCTGGATCGGGCCGGCCACGGGGCAGGAGCGGCCGCCCACCAGGACGCGGCCGCCCTCGGCAAAGCGGCGGTCGAGGCCGTCGGCGAGGCCCAGGGGCAGCGCGGCCACCCAGGTGCCCGGTCCTGCGCCCCGGGGCAGGAAGCTCAGGTGGGCGATGCGGGTGACCAGGGACAGGCTGGGCTCCAGGGGGATGGGGCGCTCGGGGCGGTCGGGCGGGTAGTAGCCGTAGGCCAGGGTGCCGGTGCGCAGCAGGGTGAACCGGCTCTCCGGGTGGGCCACGAGGGCGCCGGAATTGGCGGCGTGCACCAGCTCGGGCATGCGCCCCAGGGCCTGGGCGATGCGGTCCAGGGCCTGGCGGAACACGGCCACCTGGTGCCGGGTGAAGGGCCCCCCCTCGGCCATGTCGGCCTCCGGGAAATGGGTGAACACCCCCTCCAGGAATACGCCGGGGCAATCGAACTCGATGAGCCGGGCCAGGGCGGGGGCCTGCTCCGGGGCCACGCCGCACCGGCCCATGCCGGTCTCCACCTCCAGGTGCACCCGGGCGCCGAGCCCCAGCCGCCCGCACACCGCCTGGAGGTCCTTGACGTTGGCCCGGTCGCAGACGTTGAGGGTGATCCCGGCCTCGACGGCGGCGGCCATCTCGTCCGGGAACGACGGGTAGAACCTGAGGATGGGCAGGCGGATGCCGGCCCGGCGCAACTGCAGCGCCTCCGGTAGGGTGGCGACCCCGAACCAGTCGGCCAGGCCGGCATCTTGGACCATGGCCGCCACCGCCACCGCCCCGTGGCCATAGGAGTCGGCCTTGGTGCACAGCAGCAGGCGCGGCCCGGGCCCCAGGAAGGCCCGGACGTTCTCCAGGTTCCTGCGGATGCAGTCGAGCCGGATCCGGGCCTGGGTGGGGTGGAACATGGGGGGCCTCCCGGGGCGGGAAGCGGAAGGGTTTCGGGTGGGCTACTTGAGCACGGCTTCGAGCTGGTCCACGGCCCAGTCCAGCTGCTCCTGGGTGATGACCAGCGGGGGGGCCAGGCGGATGGTGCGCAGGTGGGTGTCCTTGCACAGCAGGCCCCGCTCCTTGAGGGCGTGGCAGTAGTCCTTGGCGGGGCCTGCGTCCGCGGCCAGGTCCACCCCGGCCCACAGGCCGATGCAGCGCACGGCGGCGATCTTCGGGGACTTGATGGCCTCCAGGCGGGCCTTGAAGTGGGCGCCCAGCTCCGCCGCCCGTTCCGCCAGCCGCTCCTCCACCAGCACGTCCAGGGCCACCGAAGCGGTGGCGCAGGCCAGGGGGTTGCCGCCGTAGGTGGAGCCGTGGATGCCCGGGGTGAACACGTCCATGACCTCCGCGCTGGCCAGGAACGCGCTCACCGGGTAGAAGCCGCCGCTCAGGGCCTTGCCCACGCAGATGCCGTCGGGGCGGATGCCCTCGTGCTGGAAGGCGAACATCTTCCCGGTGCGGCCGAAGCCCGACTGGATCTCGTCCAGCACCAGCAGGCACCGGTGCTGGTCCGCCAGGCGGCGCAGGCCGCGCAGGAACCCGGGGGGCGGGATCAGGGTGCCGCGTTCGCCCTGGACCGGTTCCATGAAGATGGCCGCGGTGTCGGGGGTGATGGCGTCGGCCACCGCCTCCAGGTCCCCGAACGGCACCAGCCTGAAGCCGGGGGTGAAGGGGCCGAACCCGGCGGTGGCGGTGGGGTCGGAGCTGAACCCGACGATGGTGGTGGTGCGCCCGTGGAAGTTGCCGTCGGCGACGATGATCTCGGCCTTGGGGTAGGCGATCCCCTTCACCTCGTAGCCCCACTTGCGCATGGCTTTGATGGCCGTCTCCACCGCCTCGGCGCCGCCGTTCATGAGCAGGCCTTTGTCGAAGCCGGAGAGCTGGCAGAGCTTCTCCAGCAGGGGCGGCAGCTGGTCGTTGCGGAAGGCCCGGCTGGTGAGGGCCAGGGCCCGGATCTGGGCGATCATGGCCTCGGCGATGCGCGGGTGGTTGTGGCCCTGGTTCACCGCCGAGTAGGCGGCCAGGAAGTCCATGTAGCGGTTGCCGTCCACGTCGTACAGGTAGACCCCCTGGCCGCGGTTGCAGACCACGTCCAGGACGTGGTAGTTGTTGGCGCCATAATGGGTTTCCTGCTCGATGTAGGTGGCGGACTTGGCGGTGGCTGCCAGGGTCATGGGGTCTCCTCTCCAGGTGCGGCCGGGCTCCGGGCCCGGCCGGGGCGTGTCATTGGGCGGGAACCGCCTTCTTGGTTCCCAGGTAGGCTTCTTGGACGACCGGGTCGTTGAGCAGTTCCACGCCCTTGCCTTCCCGCACGATCTGGCCCACTTCCAGGACGTAGGCCCGGTGGGCCACGGCCAGGGCCCGGTGGGCGTTCTGCTCCACCAGGAGGATGGGCGTGCCCTCCTGGTTGATCTTTCTGATCACCTTGAAGATCTCCTGCACCAGGATGGGCGCCAGGCCCAGGGAGGGCTCGTCCATGAGCAGGAGTTTCGGACTGGACATGAGGGCCCGGCCGATGGCCAGCATCTGCTGCTCGCCGCCGCTGAGGCTCCCGGCCAGCTGGCCCTGCCGCTCCTTGAGGCGGGGGAAGGTGGTGAAGATGTAGTCCAGGTCGTCCTTGATCTTCGCCTTGTCCTTGCGCAGGAAGGCGCCCACTTCCAGGTTGAGGCGGACCGTCAGGTTGGCGAACACCTGCCGGCCCTCGGGCACCTGCACCAGCCCCCGGGCCACCACCTGGTGCGGCTTGGGGGGCAGCGCCTGGCCCCGGTAGGCGATCTCCCCGGTGGACTTGACGATGGCCGAGATGGCGTTGAGCAGGGTGGACTTGCCGGCGCCGTTGGCGCCGATGATGGTGACGATCTCGCCCTCCTGGAGGGCGAGGGACACGTCCTGCAGGGCCTTGACGCCGCCGTAGGACACGTGCAGGTTGCGGACTTCCAGCAGCGCGCCCATGTCAGGCCCCCACGCCCAGGTAGGCTTCGATCACCAGGGGGTCGTTCTGGATCTGGGCCGGCGGGCCGGAAGCGATCACCTTGCCGAAGTCGATCACGGTGATGTGGTCGCACAGCTCCATGACCACCTCCATGTGGTGCTCGATGAGCAGGATGGTCAGGTGGAACCGCTCCTTGATCTCCTGGATGAACTCGATCAGCTTCTGGGTCTCGTCCGGGTTCATGCCCGCCGCCGGCTCGTCCAGGAGCAGGAGCTTGGGGTCCAGGGCCAGGGCCCGGGCGATCTCCAGGCGCCGCTGGTGCCCGTAGGGCAGGTTGCGGGCCATCTCTCCGGCCCGGTCCGCCAGCCCCACCATCCGGGCCAGGTCCATGGCGTGCTCCCGGATGGCGCGCTCCTGGCGCAGCCGCCGCGGGCTGGGCACGAAGCCCTCGAACACGCTGTAGTTGGCCCGCAGGTGGCCGGCGGTCTGGATGTTCTCCAGCACACTGAACTCCGGGAACAGGCGGATGTTCTGGAAGGTGCGGGCGATCCCCCGGTGGGCGATCTGGTGCGGCTGCAGGCCGGTGATCTCGGTGCCGTCGAACTGGATGCTGCCCTGGTCGGGCTCGTAGATGCCGGTGATCAGGTTGAAGATGGTGGTCTTGCCGGCGCCGTTGGGGCCGATGATGGCGTGGATCCGGTCCTCGGCCACGGCGCAGCGGAAGCTGTCGACCGCCTTGACGCCGCCGAAGTTCTTGCACAGGTTGTCGATGCTAAGCATGTCCATGGACCACCCGCGAATAGAGGTCGCGCGCCAGGCGCGCGGAGCCCGTCCCCAGGTTGCGCAGGGACTGGAACGTGAGCTCCCAGGACCCCAGCAGGCCTTCGGGCCTGACCACCATGATGAACACCACCGCCGCCCCGTACATCACCAGGCGCCAGGCCGCGGCCGCCCGCAGGATCTCCGGCAGGCTGGTGAGGATCACCGCCGACACCACGGCGCCGGTGACCGAGTGCATGCCCCCGAAGATGACCATGACGATCAGCTCGGTGGATTTCTGGATGCCGAACATGGAGGGCTGGATGAAGCCCACGTAGTGGGCCAGGAACCCGCCCGCCAAGCCCGCCAGGAGCCCGTTCACGAAGAAGGAGATCTGCTTGTAGCGGAACACCGGAACGGCGATGGCCTGGGCCGCCACCTCGTCCTCCCGCACCGCCACGCAGGAGCGGCCGTGGCGGGAGCCGATGTAGTTGCGCATGAGCCACACCAGGGCCAGGGTCAGCGGCACCAGGGTGGTCAAGCTGGTCTTGGTGGGGATGGCCACGATGCCGCGGGAGCCGCCGGTGACCTTCTCCAGGTTCTCCACCAGCAGCCGCACCGCCTCGGCGAAGCCCAGGGTGGCGATGGCGAAGTAGTCGCCCTTCAGGCGCAGGGTGGGGAACCCCAGCAGGAAGCTCACCCCCCCCGAGGCCAGCATGCCGCTGGCCAGGGCCACCGCGAACGGGGCGTGCAGCTTCATGGTCATGATGGTGGAGACGTAGGCGCCGATGGCCAGGAATCCGGCCTGGCCGAAGTTGAACGACCCGGTGAAGCCGGTGAGCAGGGACAGGCCCAGCACCGCGATCAGGTTGATGCAGCTCAGGAAGATGATTCCCTGGACGTAGACGGACATGGGCGGCTCCTAGGCCTTTTCCTTGGCCAGCACCCCCATCAGCCCGCCGGGCCGGAGGATGATGATCACGATCATCAGGGCGAACGAGAACAGGTCCCGGAAGGCGGAGGACACGAACGCCGCCGCGAAGGTCTCGGTGATCCCCAGCAGCAGCGCCCCCAGCACCGCCCCGGGCAGGCTGCCCAGGCCGCCCACCACCGCGGCGATGAAGGCCTTGATGGTGAGGGCGCCCATCCAGGGGTAGACGGTGTACTTCATGCCGAACATCACCCCGGCGATGCCCGCCGAGGCCCCGGCCATGAAGAACACGATGGAGACCACCAGGTCCTGGTTGATGCCCATGAGGCTGGCCACGCGCATGTTGTAGGCCGCCGCCTGCACCGCCACTCCCAGCCTGGTCTTGTAGATGAACCAGGTGAGCAGGCCCAGGCAGAAGGCGGTGGTGACGAAGATGATCACGTCCAGGCTGCCGATGCTCAGGGTGCCGAACTCCAGGGGCGCGAAGGAGAACACTTCCGGGTAGGTGCGGAAGTTGGGGCCGATGGTGACCAGGGTGAAGTTCTGCAGGAAGATCGACAGCCCCATGGCGGAGATCATGAAGTACAGCGTCGGCGCCTTGCGCAGCCGCAGGGGCCGGTAGCCGATCTTCTCCAGCGCCATGGCGATGACCCCGCCGAGCACCACCGCCAGCCCCAGGGCCAGCCAGAACGGGGCGTGCAGGGCGGTGAGCGCGTAGAACCCGACGTAGGCGCCCAGCATCAGCACCTCGCCGTGGGCGAAGTTGGAGAAGTTCAGGACGCTGTAGACCAGGGAATAGCCCACCGCGATCAGGGCGTAGACCCCGCCGATGGAAATGCCGTTGATGATTTCTTGCCAGATCATGGACCGGTACTCCTAGTCTGGGTCCGGCTGGGACAACCCGGGACCGGTGGGGTCCGGGCTGTCCCGGCCGGCGCTGGCGCTCTGTGGACGCAGCTACAGCGTGGCGGCGAACTGCTTGAAGTAGGCGAACTTGCCGTCCTTGATGGTGATGATGCAGGCGGACTTGCCGGTGGGGTTGTGGGTGGCGGGATCCATGGCGATGGTGCCGGTGAAGCCCTGGTACTTCACATGCTCGAGGGCGTCGCGGATGGACTCGGCATCGGCCTTGCCGGCCTTCTCGATGGCGGTCTTGACCGTCATCAGGGCGTCGTGGGCCATGATGGAGTTGACTTCCATGTCCTTGCCGAACATGGCCTTGTACTGGGCCCGGTACTCCTGCACGTTGGGCTGGCTCACGTCGCAGTGGTCGACGTAGTAGGAGCCTTCCACCGCCGTGGCGGCCATCTCCAGCAGTCCGGAGGAAGGCCAGCCGTCGGCGCCCAGCTTGATGGCCTTGATGCCCAGGTCCCGGGCCTGCTTGGAGGCCAGGGCCACTTCCTTGTACAGGAACGGCATGATGATCACTTCGGGGCCGGCGGCCTTGATCTTGGTGAGCTGGGCGCGGAAGTCCACGTCGCCGGTCTTGAATGCCTCGTCCGCCACGACGGTGCCGCCCAGCTTGAGGAAGGCCTGCTTGAAGTAGTCCCGCAGGCCCACCGAATAGTCGGAGCTGATCTCATAGAGCACGGCCGCCTTCTTGGCCTTCAAGTCCTTGAAGGCGAAGTTGGCCAGCACGGCCCCCTGGTACGGGTCGATGAAGCAGACCCGGAAGGTGTAGCGGGTCAGCTTGCCGGGCTCCGGCACGGTTACCTTGGGGTTGGTGGCGTAGGTGGCGATGACCGGCACGTGCCCGGCCTCGGCGATGGGCGCCACGGCCATGTTGCGGCCGCTGGAGTTGCTGCCGATGATGGCCACCACGTGGTCCTCGTTGATCAGGCGCTTGACGGCGTTGACCGCCTCCAGCTGGTCGCCCTTGTCGTCGTAGGTGATGATCTCCACCTGCCGGCCCAGGATGCCGCCGGCCTTGTTGATCTGGTCGGCCACCATCTTCAGGCCGTTGGCTTCGGCCTGGCCCCAGATGGCCTGGTCGCCGGAAATGGCGCCGAAATTGCCGATCTTGATGGGTTCCGCGGCCATCAGGGCCAGGCCGGCGATGGCGGGAATGAGCACTGCGGTGTATTTCATGGGGTTCTCCTCGGGAACGGAATTGGCAGGGTCAAGGCATCGGGGGAATTCTGGCTTCGGCGTGTTCCATCGGCCCTCCTTGGGGGTGGCGGGTTAAGGGGCAAGAGACAGGGAGGCCGGCCGGACCCTGGGCAGGGCCGGGTGGCGGTGGGCTTCCCGGGTGCGGGCGTGCAGGTCCCGCAGCACGATCAGTTCGGTGGCGGTGGGGGGCGGCAGGGTGTCCACCCGGTCCGCCACCCGCAGGGGCCAGCCGGTGGCGGAGCGCACCTGGTCCACGGTCACCCCCTGGTAGCGCTCCCGCAGCTCCAGTTCCCGGGTCTCGGGGTGGGGCCGCAGGATGCCCAGGTCGGTGATCACCCAGGTGGGGCCGGCCCCGGGCAGCCCGAGGCGGGCCCGGGCGTCGCCCCCCTCCAGGAACCCGGCGCTGGTGCGGAAGTCCAGGGCCGGGACGAAGGTCCGGGGGCTCTGCTTGAGCACCACGTAGGTCTCCTTGGCCAGGGCGGAGATCTCCTGGGCGCCCCCGGCGCCCGGGAGGCGGGTGGCGGGGCGGTCGTAGGGGCCGATGACCGTACTGTTCAAGTTGCCGAACCGGTCGATCTGGGCCGCCCCCAGGAAGCCCACGTCGATGCGCCCGGCCTGCAGCCAGTACGCGAAGATCTCCGGCAGGGGCACCACGGCGGTGGCGGTGGTGGCCAGTTCGCCGTCGCCGATGGACAGGGGCAGGACCGCCGGCCTGGAGCCGATGGTGCCGGACTCGTAGATGAGGACCAGGTCCGGGGCGTGGGTGAGCCGGGCCAGGTTGGCCACCGCCGATGGCAGGCCGATGCCCACGAAGCACACCGCGCCGTCCCGCAGGGTGCGGGCGGCGGCGACGGTCATCATCTCCTCGGGGGTGTAGTCGGGGCTCATGGCTGCTCCAGGGAGGCCAGGAACTGGGCGTGGTCCTGGGTGCCCCGCACGTGGCCGTCCAGCCAGCGCAGGAAGGTGTCCCGGTCCCGGGAGATCTCGTCCCAGGCCCGGCAGAAGGCGTTGTCCCGGGCGTAGTAGCCCTGGGCGTACGAGGGGTGGGCGCCCCCGGGGACCGCCGCCACCGCGGTGACCGCGAAGCCCGGGATGATCACGGCGTTCAGGGGCGCCTCCAGGTCCTCCACCACTTCCTCCACGGTCACCAGCAGGGTCCGGGCGGCCAGGGCCGCCTCCTTCTGGGCGCCGATGATGCCCGACAGGTGGACGTTGCCCCGGCGGTCCGCCTTCTGGGCGTGGATGACGGTCACGTCCGGGTTCAGGGCCGGCACCGTGGCCAGCTCCTCGCCGGTGTAGGGGCAGGCCACCCTCCGGATCTGGGGGTTCACCCGGTCCAGGTCGGTGCCGGCGTAGCCCCTCAGCATGCCGAAGGGAAGCCGGGCCGCGCCGGCGGTGTAGCCGGCGGCCATGCCCGCGTGGGAGTGCTCGTGCAGCTCCAGGGGGCGGGGCCAGCCGTGCTCCACCGCGTCCCGCAGGCGGTGCAGGGAGCCCACTCCCGGGTTGCCCCCCCAGGAGAAGGTCAGGGCCCGGGCGCAGCCGGCGCCGATCATCTGGTCGTAGATCAGGTCCGGGGTCATGCGCACCAGGTGCAGGTCCCTCCGGCCCTGGCGGATGATCTCGTGGCCGGCGGCGAAGGGGATCAGGTGGGTGAACCCCTCCAGGGCGACCGTCTGGCCGTCCTGGAGGTGCTCGGCGATCAGGTCTCGCAGGGGCAGGAAGCGCATGGGCTACTCCACCCAGGTGTGGGACTGTTCCCGCAGGTACTGGGGCAGGTAGTAGGCGCTGCCGATGGCCTTGCCGGTGGAGCTGGAGCCCTTCCAGCCGGCGAAGCACTGGTAGCCGGGCCAGGCGCCGGTGGTAGCGCCCTGGGGCCGGTTCAGGTAGAGGGTCCCGGTCTCGATCTCCTCCAGGAACCGGTCCACCTCCTCCGGGCTGCCGTAGCAGCCGGCGGTGAGCCCCAGCTTGGCGGCGTTGGCTTCCCGCAGGGCCTGGGCCAGGTCCTTGACCCGGCCCACCATCAGGATGGGCACGAACATCTCGTGCTTGAACAGGGGATGGTCCAGGGGCGCCTCGGCGAGGGTGGGAGCCACGTAGGCGGGTCCCAGGGGCAGGCGCTCGCCGCCCGCCAGGATCCGGGCGCCGTTCTCCCGCAGCTGCCGGCAGTAGCCTTCGAACTCCCGGGCGGCCTTGGCGTGGATCAGCGGCCCCAGCCAACTCTTGCGCAGGCGGGGATCGCCCACCTGGATGGCCCGGGCCATCGAAGCCAGGAGCTCCAGCAGCGGTTCCGCCACCGCCTCCTCCACGTAGACCCGGGACAGGGCCGAGCACTTCTGCCCGCCCATGCCGTAGGCGGAACGGACGATGCCCTGGGCGGCCCGGTCCAGGTCGCCCCGGGCGGTGACGATGCACACGTTCTTGCCGCCCATCTCCAGGATGCAGGGCCGGGGCCAGGGGCCGGCGGCCAGCTTGCGGTAGATGTCCATGCCCACTTCGTACGACCCGGTGAAGGTGACCCCGGCGGTGTCCGGGTGGCCGATGAGGGCCTCGCCCGCCACTCCGCCGCTGCCGCTCACGTAGTTGAACACCCCCGGGGGCAGGCCGGCGTCCCGCAGGCAGTCCGCCAGCAGCCGCCCCATCCAGAAGGTGTCACTGGACCCCTTGAGCACCACGGTGTTGCCCGTGACCAGGGCGGCGGCGGCGGGACCGGCGGCCAGGGCCATGGGGTAGTTGAACGGGGCGATCACTGCCCACACCCCATGGGGCTTGAGCACGCTGCGGTTGTGGGACTTCCAGTCCGGCAGGGGGTCGTCCGGCAGGGCCAGCCGGTAGCCCTGGGCCGCCTCGAACTGGCTGGAGTACAGGGAGAAGAATTCCGCGCTCTCCGCGACCTCCCCCAGGGCCTCCATGCGGTTCTTGCCCACCTCCAGCACCATGGCCGCGCTCAGGTCGTACACCCGCTCCTCCAGCAGGGCCGCGACCCGGCGCAGGAGGCGGGTGCGCTCATTTATGGGGGTGCGCCGCCAGGCGGGGAAGGCGGCCTTGGCCGCCGCCATGGCCCGGTCCACGTCCTCCGGGCCGCCCACGGCCCAGGAGCCCAGGAGCAGGCCGGGGTCGATGGGGCTGAACCGGTCCGCGGACCGGCCGGTGGCCGCCTCCTCGCCGTTGATGAACAGGGGTCCCGGGGCGCCGAGGCCCCGCTCCACCCGGGCCAGCGCCTCCTCGAACCGGAGGTGCATTTCCTCGGGCGGATTGAACATGGTCGAATAGGTCAGTTTGAAGGGCATAGTGCCTCCAGTCCGGTCAACAGCCGTTCCAACGCTTCGAGTCCTTCGTCCAGTTCCTGGGGTGTGATGACCAGGGGCGGCGCCAGGAAGACCAGGTTGCTGCGCAGGGCGAACGAGACGCCCTGCTCCCGGGTCCGGTCCACCAGGGTGCGCAGTCCGCGCGCCTCCTCCCCCCAGGGGGCCAGCGGTTCCCGGGTCTCCCGGTCCCGCACCAGTTCCACCACCGCGAACAGCCCGTGGCCCCCGCGCACGTCGCCCACCACCCGGTGGCGTTCCCCCATGGCCTGGAGCCGCTCGTAAAGGAGCGCCCCCAGGGTGCGGGAGCGCTCGATCAGGCCCTCCTCTTCATAGGCCTCCAGGGCCGCCACTCCGGCGGCGCAGCACAGGGGGTGGCCGCAGTAGGTGAGGCCGGTGGCGAGCATGCGGTCCTCCAGGTTGGAGGCCACGTCCCGGGACAGCACCACGGCCGAGAGGGGCAGGTGGCCGCCGGTGAGGCCCTTGGCCAGGGTCATGAGGTCCGGGCGGCCCGCCTCGCCGTAGCGCTGCCAGGCGAACCACTGCCCGCAGCGGCCGAAGCCGCTCATCACTTCGTCCGCCACCAGCAGTGCGCCCTGGCGGCGGGTCGCCTCCCGTAGGGCGGGCCAGTACGTGTCCGGAGCCACGATGCCGTTGGTGCCCGCGTCGGGCTCCATGAGCACCGCCGCGGCCCCCTGGGCGTCCTGGGCCAGGAGGCGCTCCACTTCCTGGGCCGCCAGGCGCCCGCACGCCTCCGGGCTGGAGCTGCCGAAGGGGCAGCGGTAGGCGTAGGGCGGCCGGCAGTGCACCACGTGGAAGCGGGCCGGGTCCATCTGGCTGGCGGTGCGCAGGTCCCCGGAAAGGGCGCCGGCGGCGTAGGAGGCGCCGTGGTAGGAGCGGTCCCTGGTGATGACGGTGCCCTCGGGGCGGCCGCTGGCCAGGCGGGCGAACTTCACCGCGTGCTCGTTGGCGTCGGCGCCCCCCAGGGTGAAGTACACCCGGCCGCCCTGGAACCCGCTCAACTCCAGCAGCCGCTGGGCCAGGCGGGCCCTGGGCTCGGCGCCCCAGGCGGAAGTGGTGTAGCACAGGCGCGCCGCCTGCGCCTGGATGGCGGCCACCACCTTCGGGTGCTGGTGGCCCAGGTTCACGCACTCCGCCAGGCTGCTCATGTCCAGGTAGGTGCGCCCCTGGTCGTCCCAGAACCTGGCCCCGCGGCCTCCGGTGACCGTGGGCGCAGCCCAGCGGGACTGGACGCACCAGCTGTGGAGCACGGTCTCGCGTTCGGGAATCAGCATGGCGGATTCTCCAAACCTGGATCCAGATGAATACGATTATCGAACTTTTGTTCTGTGTTAGAATTTAATATGATACACTTCGGATCTCATGTCAATTCTTCGGACGGTAAAGATGCAGGAACCTCTCGCGGAGCCCGGCGGCGGCCCGGGTCCGACCCCCTTCGAACAGGGCCCCGACTACATGCAGTCCCTGGCCCGCGGGCTGGAGGTGCTGCGCGCCTTCGACCTGGAGCACCCCACCATGACCTTGAGCCAGGTGGCCGAACGGGTGGGGCTGTCCCGGGCGGTGGTGCGCCGGTGCCTGCTCACCCTCCAGCACCTGGGCTACCTGGGCAGCCAGGGCCGGCAGTTCACCCTGCGCCCCAAGGTCCTGGACCTGGGCTTCCGCTACATCTCGTCCCTGAGCCTGCCGGACCGGGCCTTGCCGTTCATGGAGCAGCTGGCCCAGAAGGTGCACGAATCCACCTCCCTCTCGGTGCTGGACGACCTGGAGATCGTCTACGTGGCCCGGGTGCCGGTGCTGCGCATCATGACCGTCAACCTGGGCGTGGGGGCGCGGCTGCCCGCCTACGCCGCTTCCATGGGCCGGGTGCTCCTGGCCGGCCTGCCGGAGCCGGAACTGGACGCCAGGCTGCGCCGGGCCCAGCTGCGGCCCCTCACGCCCTACACCCTGTGCAGCCACGACGGGCTCATGGCCGAAATCGCCAACGTGCGCCGGCACGGCCACTGCATCGTGGTGGATGAGCTGGAGGTGGGGCTGTGCTCCGTCGCCGTGCCCGTCCGGGACCGTTCCGGGCGGGTGGCGGGGGCCCTGAACCTGGGCGTGCGCAGCCGGGAGGGGTGCCGGGAATGGGCCATGACCGTGGGCCTTCCGGCCCTCCGGGCGACCCAGGCCCAGATCGAGCACACTCTGGCCCTGCAGCCCACCCTGATGCCCTGAAGGATCCCGTTCCGGAGGCTCCCATGCCGCGCGACGCCTACATCTGTTCGGTGGCCCGGACCCCCTTCGGCCGGCACGGCGGGGCCCTCTCGGGCATCCGCGCCGACGACCTGGCCGCCCTGCCCATCCAGGCGCTCATGGCGGCCCACCCGGGCCTGGACTGGGGCGCCCTGGACGAGGTGATCCTGGGCTGCGCCAACCAGGCCGGGGAGGACAACCGCAACGTGGCGCGCATGGCCCTGCTCCTGGCCGGGCTGCCGGAGACGGTGCCGGGGGTGACGGTGAACCGGCTGTGCGCCTCGGGGCTGGAGGCGGTGGGCCAGGCGGCCCGGGCCATCCGCTGCGGGGAGGCGGACCTGGTGCTGGCCGGCGGGGTGGAGAGCATGTCCCGGGCGCCCTACGTCCTGAGCAAGGCGGGCGCGCCCTTCGCCCGGGAGCAGAAGCTGGAGGACAGCACCGTGGGCTGGCGCGCCGTGAACCCGGCGCTGGCGGCCCGGGTGGGCCTGGACTCCAACCCCCAGACCGCCCAGAACCTGGCGGCGGAGCGCGGGATCTCCCGGGAGGACCAGGACGCGTACGCCCTGCGCAGCCAGTGCCGCTGCGCCCAGGCCCGGGAGGCGGGCAAGTTCCGGGAGGAGATCGTCCCGGTCCAGGCGGGCACCCCCAGACAGCCCCGCACCGTGGACCAGGACGAGCATCCCCGCCCGGACACCAGCGCCGGGCAATTGGCCGCCCTCAAGCCCCTGCTGGGCCCCGGCACCAGCATCACCGCCGGCAACAGCTCGGGCATCAACGACGGCGCCTGCGCCCTGCTGGTGGCTTCGGGGGCGGCGGCCGCCGCCCGGGGCCTGGCCCCCATCGCCCGCATCACCGGCATGGCCAGCGCCGCGGTGCCGCCGCGGGTCATGGGCCTGGGCCCGGTGGGGGCCATCGCCAGGCTCCTGGCGGCCCAGGGCCTGACCCTGGCCCAGGTGGACCTGGTGGAGATCAACGAGGCCTTCGCCGCCCAGGTGCTGGCCTGCACCCGGGCCCTGGGGCTGCCGGACGACGCCGGCTGGGTGAACCCCAACGGCGGCGCCATCGCCCTGGGCCATCCCCTGGGCGCCTCCGGCGCCCGCCTGTGCCTCGCCGCCGCCCTGGAGCTGAACCGCCGGGGCGGGCGCCGGGCCGTGGTGAGCCTGTGCGTGGGGGTGGGCCAGGGGCTGGCCCTGGGGCTGGAGGCGTGCCGGTGAACCGGCGCCGGCTCAGGCGCGGCGCTGGCGCAGGCTGAGCAGGGTGATGTCGTCGGCCTGGGGGGCGCCGGCGGCAAACTGGTCCACGCTGCCCAGGAGGTGCTGGACCACGCCCCGGGGGGCGCCGTCGGGACGGCGCTCCAGCGCGGCCAGGAGGCGGACGGAGCCGAACAGTTCCCCGGCCGGGTTCGCCGCTTCGGTGACGCCGTCGGTGTAGAGCAGGGCGGTCTCGTCCTCGCCCAGGACGGTCTCCTGGTCCTGGAACGGGTAGTCGGGGAGGATGCCCAGGCCCAGGCCGGACCGGGTCTCCAGGAACCGCGCCGGCCCGTGGGCGGGGAGGATCACCGGAGGCTCGTGGCCGCCGTTGCTGTAGACCAGCCGCCCGTCGGCGGGATCGAAGAAGCCGCAGAAGGCGGTGACGAAGATGGCCGGGCCGGTCTCCTCGTAGATGAGGGAGCTCATGGCCCCCATCAGCTGGGCCGGGTCGTCCAGGAAGCGGCCGTTGGACCGGAACAGGGTCTTGGTGAGGGCCATCACCAGCGCCGCCGGGACGCCCTTGCCGGACACGTCGCCGATGCAGAAGCACAGCCGGCCGTGGTGCCACTGCCAGTCGTACAGGTCGCCGCCCACGTCCCGGGACGGGCGCAGTTCGGCGTACAGGTCCACCGGGCCGTCGCCGAGGGTGGCCAGGGGCAGCATGCGCTGCTGGATGGCCTGGGCCAGGGCCATCTCGTGCTCCAGGGCCTTGAGCTTCTGGGTCTCCGCCAGGAGCCTGGCGCTGCGCAGCTTGGCGGCGGCCACGTGGGCCAGGGTGGTGGCCAGGTGCAGGTCGTCCAGGGTGAACGGCTTCAGCCACGAACGGGTGTCGCAGTAGAGCAGGCCGGACACCTGGCCTTCGGCCTCCAGGGGGGTGACGATGGCGCTGCTGACTCCGCTCAGGATCAGGCTGCGGCTGGCCAGGGCCGGGTCGTTGCGGGGGTCGGTGAGCAGGATCGCCTCGCGCCGCTCCAGGGCCGCCTCCACCAGGGTGCGGGAGAGCTGGATCGGCCCAGTGCCGCGGCCGGCCCCGCGCACCCTGACCACGCTGGGCTGGAGTTCGCCCTGGGGATCCTTGAGCAGCAGCGCCCCGCGCTCCGCCTGCAGCTGTTCCAGCAGCTCCTCCAGCAGGTTCTCCAGCAGTTCCTGCACCGGCACGTCCCGGACCAGGCCCAGGGTCATCTTTTGCAGGAAGATCAGGGTCTGGGGCCACGGGGTCCCGGCCGGGGCGGCGCCCGTGCGCAGGGCGGCGGCGTCCACCGCCGTGGACTCCAGGGCCGGCCCGGCTTCGGCCGGACCGATCTTGAGGGCGACTTCCGGCACCTCCGCCACCTGGATCCTGACGTTGCCCAGGATCACATCGTCGCCGGGGCGCACCGTCACCTGGTCCTGGATGACCACCCCGTTCAGCGCCGTGCCGAACCGCGAGCCCAGGTCCCGGAGGCCGAGCCCGTCCGGGTTCCACTCGAAGCGGGCGTGGCGCCGGGACAGGCTGGCGTCCTCAAGCACCCAGTCGTTCCCGGGGGCGCGGCCCACCGAGAGCTGCGGGGCTTCCGGCCCGACGGTCATGGGGGGGCGGTCCTTGACGAGCAGCCGGTAGGATGTCATGGCGCCTCGCGAACAGGGGAAGGGGCGGGACGGCTCAACCGGTCCCGGCCGGGGCTTTGATCACCAGCCTCAGCCGGTTGCCGGAGCCGGCCCGCTCGTAGTGGATCTCGTCCATGAGCTGGCGCAGCAGGTGCAGGCCCATCCCCCTCCCGGTGCGCTCCTCCAGGGGCTGGGAGGGATCGAAGGGCGGCCCGGTGCGGGGATCGAAGGGCTTGCCGTCGTCCTCCACCGTCACCGCCACCCGTTCCGGCTCCACCTGGATGGCCACCCGGACCTGCCCGGCGCCGGCGGCATGTTCGGCCAGGTTGCGCAGGACCTCCTCGAGCCCCAGCTGGACCTTGAACACCGCCCCGGGGTCCACCCCGGCCCCGGCCAGGAAGGCCCGGGACTCGGCGGCCAGCCGGACCAGGCCGTCCAGGTCCGGCGTCAGGGTGCGCTGCAGGCGGGGGGTCATGGGTGGCGGGCGGAGGTCTCTCAGGCGCTGCGGGCGAGCAGGCGCAGGCCGTCCTCGAGGGTCTGGACGATGGGGATGACCTGGTCGATGCCGGTGGTCCTGAGGACCTTGTCCACGGACTCGGAAGGGTTGAGCAGCACCAGGGTGGTCCCATGGCCGCGCAAGGACTTGGCGTTGGAGACCAGCAAGCCGATCCCCAGGGAACCGATGAATTCCACCTGGGACAGGTCCACCAGGGCAGGCTTGCGCCGGCCGGCGGTGTAACCGGTGAACTTCACCTCCTGGCCCTGCATGCCGCCGGCATCCAGCCTGCCGGAGAGGGCGATGTGGGTGAATTCCGGGTCCAGGCGGATGGGCGTGATCTGCACGGGCGGCCTCCTCGGGTGGCTTGCCCAAGGTAAGGGCCTGGTGGCTTGTTGGCCATAACAAATTAAGTAAAAATGTCTAGCTTAGGACAATCGACATCTTTTTTATACCAAACGTCTGGCGTTCACGCCCTGCGGGTGCTGAGCAGGTGGCCGATGGCCACCGCGGCGGCGTCGGCGGCGTCCGCGGGCAGGGCGGTCTTGAGGTTGAGGATCACCATGACCATCTTGCCCACCTGGGTCTTGTCGGCCCAGCCGTAGCCGCTGACCGCCTTCTTCACCTGCATGGGGTTGTAGTCGCCCACCGGCAGCCCGCTGATGCCGGCGGTGAGCAGGATGCCGCCGCGGATCTGCCCCAGCTTCAGGGCGGTGGCGGCGTTCTTCTCCACGAACGGGGATTCCACCGCCATGAAGTGGGGGGCGTGCCGGGCGATCACTTCGCTCAGCTTCTGGTGGATGTTCAGGATGCGCCGGTCGAAGCCGGCGCCGCGGGGGGAGCGGATCACCCCGGCTTCCACGAGTTCCATGCGCGATCCGGTGCGCGACACCACGGCCCAGCCGCAGGCCAGGGATCCGGGGTCGACCCCGAGGCAGATGGAAGCAGGAGCGGCCGTGGGCATGGGGTGCCGTCAGCCCTTCCGCTTCTTCCCTTTGGGCAGCCGCCCTTCCCCGGCCCCGCCCGGCCGCATCTGGCTGCCCCGCACGCTGCCCCGGGGGGGCTTGACCCGCGCCGGGGGCCGTCCGGGGCGCTCGGCGCGGGGCGACCGGACCGGGACCCGGGGCGGGCGCTCCCGCTTTTCCGCCGTCCGGACGCGGCCCCGGGGCCGGTCCTCGGGAACGAAATCCGCCTCGCGCAGGGACGCCGGGGCGGCCAGGCTGGGCACGAAACTGCGGATCTTGCCCTTGGCGTCCTGGGCGGCGGCCTCCACCACCCAGGCGGAGACCCGGCGCAGGTCCTCGTCCACGCCGGTGATCTCCACCTTGACCCGGTCGCCGATGGAGAGCACCACGTTGGCCCCCTGGCCCACGGCCCGGGTGCGGTTGGGGTCGACGGTGAAGGTGCCGCCCAGGGCGCCCAGGGGCACGCCCACTTCCACGAACGGGGAGTCCAGCCGGATGAACGCCACCTTGAGGGAGAAGCCCTGGATGCGCCCGTCGAACCGGTGCCCGATCTTGGTCTTCATGATCATGCAGGTCTTCCAGCGGTCGTTCTCCCGCTCCGCCTCGGTGGCGGTCTGTTCCGCGTCGGTGCTGCTCTTGGCCAGCACCGCCAGGTGCGAGTGCAGGCCCGGGGGCGGGGCCTCGCCCCGCAGCGCCTTGCGCAGGAGGCGGTGCACCACCAGGTCCGGGTAGCGGCGGATGGGGCTGGTGAAGTGCAGGTAGTCGTCCAGGGCCAGGCCCGAATGGCCGATGTTGTCGGCGCTGTACTCGGCCCGCTTCAGGCTGCGCACCAGCAGGGTGTTGAGCATGGCCTCCAGGGGGCCGCCGCGGATCTTCTCCAGCATGGCGTTGAGCACGTCCGGGGTGGGGTCGTCGTAGGGGCGCAGCAGGCCGAAGGCCCCGGCCACTTCCTTGAACGCCTCCAGCTTCAGGGGATCCGGCTGGTCGTGGATGCGGTAGATGGTGGGGATCCTGTTGCGGGTGAAATAGCGCGCCACCGCCTCGTTGGCCAGCAGCATGAACTCCTCGATCATGCGGTGGGCGTCGTGGTGGGGGTAGCGGCGGGCGTCCACCGGGCGCCCCTCCGGGTCGAAGATGAACTCGATCTCGTCGGTGTCCAGGTCCAGGGCCCCGCGCTTCAGGCGGATCCGGGTCAGGCTGCGGGAGACCCGCAGGGCCTCCTCCAGCATGGCGCACGCCTCGTCCCCCAGGGCCTCCCGGGCCGGCCGGTCCCGGTCCATGCAGGCGGCCTTCACCTGGTCGTAGCTCAGGCGCCTGCGGGAACGGATGACCGACTCGGACAGGCGCGTCTCCACCACTTCCAGGTCCGGGGACAGGGTGATCCAGGCGGTGAGGGTGAGCCGGTCCAGGTCCTCCTGCAGGCTGCACAGCTCCCCGGACAGCCGCTCCGGCAGCATGGGGATGACCTGGTCCGGGAAGTACACCGAGGTGCCCCGGGCCCGGGCCTCCAGGTCCAGGGGGCTGGCTTCGGCCACGTAGTGGCTCACGTCGGCGATGTGCACCCCCAGGATCCACCCGCCCCCTTCCTCCCTGGGCAGGATCTCCAGGCTGATGGCGTCGTCGAAGTCCCTGGCGGCGGGCGGGTCGACGGTGACGGTCAGCAGGGCCCGCAGGTCCTCGCGCCCCTGGATCCAGTCCGCGGGGATGGCGGTGGGGAAGGGCGCCAGCTGGTCCATGACCGCCGCGGGGAAGTCGGTGCGCAGGTTGAACAGGGCGGCGGTGAGCTTGTTCTCGATCTTCAGGTCGGTGGGCCGGCCCAGGCGGGCCACCACCTTGCCCCGGATCTGCTGGGCGGAGGGATCCGGGTCCAGCAGGATGCTCACCAGGTCGCCGTCCCCGGCCAGGTCGCTGGCCGGCACGCTGACGATCTGGGACAGGCGCGGCTCCAGGGGCACCGCGCTCCAGCCCCAGGCCTGCTTCTGCAGGTGGGCGGGGACCGGGTTGGGGTTGCGGGACAGCACCTTGACCACCCGGGCCCGGGGCCGGCCGTCGAAGGTGAGCCCGGTGATCTCCCCCAGGACCCGGTCCCCGTGGATGGCTCCGTGGGCGTCCCGCCAGTCCACCAGCAGGTCCAGGTCCTGGCGCTTCAGGCTCGGCAGCCCGGGGCGCAGGAAGCCCATGGTCCCTTCCGGATGGCCCAGGAAGGTGGCCTCGAAGGTCTCGGAGATGCGCAGGGCCGGCCCGGCCGGGGGCTGGGGGCCGGTGCCGGGCTGGGGCGGCGCCGGGCGGAGCGGGTGGCCGTCCGGATGGGGACGCCTGGAGGAAAACGCGGAACGGGGCTTGGGGAACGGTTTGTGACGGACCATGGCACCAGCCTAACAGGCCCTGGATGGGGATTCGGGGGGCGGGTGGATAGTATGAAGGGATGCGCGTCGCTTTGCTCCGTCTTTCGGCCCTGGGGGACATCCTGCGGGTGCTGCCCGCCTGGGCGGAACTGCGGGAGGCCTTTCCCCAGGGCCGCTTCCAGGCGGTGGTGGAGGACCGCCACGCCTTCCTGCTGGCCCCCATGCCCTGGCTGGAGCCGGTGCCGGTGTGCCGGCGGGCCCTGGGGCGCCCCTGGAGGGCCCTTGGGGAGCTGCGCCGGGCGGCGGGGGCCATCGCCGGGTGCGAGGCCTCCCTGGATTTCCACGGCATCCTCAAGTCGGCCCTGATCCCCCGCCTGGCGGGGATCGGCGAACGCTGGGGGGACGGGGTAACCAAGGAAGGGGCCGGGCGGCTCCAGAACCGGCCCCTGCCGTTCCGCCGCCAATCCCGCTACGACCAGGCCCTGGGCCTGGCGGCCGCGTTCTGCGCCGCCAACGGACGCCCCGGCCCGGGGGGCCGGTTCCGTCCGGTGCTGCGCGACGCGCCCCTCCCGGACCCGGGCCCGGTGTGGGGGGAAGGGGGCGGGCCCCGGGTGGTCCTGGTGCCGGGGGCATCCCGGCGCGGGGCCAGCAAGCGCTGGCCCCTGCGCCACTGGCTGACCCTGGCGGCGGCGCTGCGGGGCCGCTGCCGGCTGCGCTGGTCCCTGGGCCCCGAGGAGGCGGACCTGCGCCAATGGCTGCCGGGACTCACCGGGGTGCCGGCCCTGCCGGAGACGGACCTGTGGACCCTGGCCGCGGCCCTGCGTCAGGCGGACCGGGTGGTGGCGCCGGACACCGGGCTACTTCATTTGAGTGTGCTGCTTGGGGTTCCAGTCCTGGGCCTGTTCGGCGGGTCGGATCCGGTGGTGGCGGGTTTGCCGGAAGGGACCGGAAGGATCCTGCGCACCGGGATCGAGTGCTCCCCTTGCCGGGAACGAGGCTGCCAGCGCAGGCAGTGCCTGGAAGAGCTGCTGCCTGGGCGGGTGGTCGCAGCGCTGGAGTTGTGAACCGGATGCCAGGCTGGAGGATTCGTGCAGGCAGCCAGAAATAGCTGCAGCATCCCAGCCCAGGGGTTCCAGCCGAGGCTGGTCATTCTCTGGTGTCGATGAGCCGCCTGATCCCGCCGTCCTTGAGCGGCCAGTCGTGGAAATTGAGCGGCAGACCTGCTTCAAGACTTGAGAAATGAAGGCAGCTGTTCAGCTGGGCAGAGTTGGCATCGGAGAATCTTTCGATCGCCTTGGCCTCGACCACCGCCTTGTCGTCTACGACGATGTCCATGATGCAGGCGTTGGGGACGCACAACCCTTCCAAGGTGATGTCCAGGCAGACTTCCCGGAGGGCCTTAGGGCCGTCAAGCCTGAGCGCGTGGGCCAGGCAGATCTTGCAGGCGTCCTCCAGCAATCCCGGCCCCAAGGCTTTCTGCACCCGGATCGCTGCAAGGATGATTGCCTCGGTTGCATCCCGATGCGGAAAATCTTCACCCCAATCTTCGCCCCAGTGCCGCCCCATACCCTCCATCCATCCATGGAGGAAGTGCGCTCAATCCTGGGGAGCGCCTCATGCTCTTATCTTTTCCTCGGCCCGCCGAAAAAAGCAAAAGCAGGATTTCTCATCCACCCTCTCAGGCCCGGCGCCAGGCGACGGTGCCGTCCTTGCGGTCCTCCAGCACGATGCCCATGCCCTTCAGCTCCCCGCGGATGCGGTCCGCCTCGGCCCAGTTCTTGTTGGCCTTGGCGGCCTTGCGGGCCTCGATGAGGGCCTCCACCTGGGCGTCCGCCCGCAGTTCCTCGTGCGGCCAGCAGGCGAACACCGCGTCGGTCTCGTCCAGGAACGCCAGCACCGCGTCCCGCTCCTCCCGGGTGAGGGCCACCCGGTCGTCCTGGGCGTTCAGGTCGGAAATGAGGGTGAACAGGGCCGCCAGGGCCTCGGGGGTGTTCAGGTCGCCGGCCAGGGCGGACCAGAAGGCCTCACGGGCTTCCTGCAGGCGCCCCAGGGGTTCCACCGCTTCCTTCCAGGTGCCCTGGCCGAAGGCCGCGCCGTCCTCTTCCATGCGCTTGCGGAACACCCGGACGCGCTTGAGGGCGTGCTCGGACGCCCGGAGGCCCTCCAGGGAGAAGTTCAGCACCTTGCGGTAGTGGTTGCTCTGGATGGTGAAGCGGAACGCCAGGGGGTCGAAGCCCTTGGCCTCCAGGTCGCGCAGGGTGTAGAAGTTGCCCAGGCTCTTGGACATCTTCTCGCCGTCCACGAGCAGGAACTCGCCGTGCACCCAGGTGTTCACCCAGGTGTGCCCCAGGCAGCCCTCGGACTGGGCGATCTCGTTCTCGTGGTGGGGGAACACCAGGTCCACCCCGCCGCTGTGGATGTCGATGCGCTCGCCCAGGAGCTCGATGCCCATGGCCGAGCACTCGATGTGCCAGCCCGGGCGCCCGTGCCCCCAGGGGCTGTCCCACCAGGGCTCCCCGGGCTTGGCGGCCTTCCACAGCACGAAGTCCTGCACCGAGTCCTTCTCGTACTCGTCCGCGTCCACGGAGATGCCCACCTGCATGCCCTCCCGGTCCAGGCGCGCCAGGCGCCCGTACTGGGGCAGGGCGGCGATGCGGTAGTAGACGCTGCCCTCCCGCAGGTAGGCCAGGCCCCTGCGCTCCAGCTCCTGGATCAGGCGGATCATCTGGGGGATGTACTCGGTGGCCTTGGGGGTGTAGCTGGGGGCCAGGATGCGCAGGGCCGCCGTGTCCTCCCGGAAGGCGGCGGTGTAGCGGTCGGTGAGGGCGCGCATGGCCGCGTGCCGCTCCTCGTTGCCGGCGCGTGGATCCACGTCCTTCTGGGAATCCCGGATGATCTTGTCCTCCACGTCGGTGATGTTCATGCAGTGGCGCACCTGGTAGCCGGCGGCCAGGAAGGTGCGCTTCATCAGGTCCTGGAACAGGAAGGTCTTCAGGTTGCCGATGTGGGCGTAGTTGTAGACGGTCGGGCCGCAGGTGTAGAGGGAGATCACGCCCGGCACCAGGGGGGCCACCGGCGCCACCGTGCGGGTGAGGGTGTTGTAGAGGGAAAGGGTGCGCAGGGGGCTCATGCCATAAAGCTAAGCACCAAACCGGACAGGCGTCACCTAGAGGGCGTTGCGGACCAGTTCCAGCATGGCGTCGGGGATGGTGCGCCCGCGGCCGTCGGGGCCCACCACCAGGTGGACCGTCTCCCCTTCCACCAGGCGCACCCCGTCCCGGGAGACTTCGTAGCCGAAGACCACCTTCCGCCGGCCCGCCTCCCGCACCCAGGTGCGGATATTCACAAGCTCGTCATACCGGGCCGGGGCGCGGTACCTGACCTTCAGCTCCCCCACCGCCATGAAGACCCCCTGGGCCTCCCACTGGGCGTAGCTCTGCCCCAGCTGGCGCAGCAGGTCCGAGCGGCCCAGCTCCATCCACACCGGGTAGACCGCGTGGTGCACGATGCCCATGGCGTCGGTTTCGGCGTAGCGGACTCGGAGGGTGGTGGTGCTGGTGACGGGCATGGCTCCATGGTGCCCCGGCCCGGGCGCCCCGGCCAAGGGTGCAATTCCGTGAAATTGCCGGTTGTGCGGGGGCGGGGGGCGATTATTGTTGATTCCATCAAGGTGGCTGGCCAGACATCCCCCCTCCCCGGGGGCCGTTCGCTCGGCGGCGAGGTGAGCCTCTCCGGCGGCACCCTCGCCCTGGGCGGCAACTGAACCTTCCAAGGAGTTCCCATGCGGCCAGTCCTGGCATCCCTGATCCTGATGGCCTCCCTGCCGGCCTGGTCCCAGGGGGTGGAGAAACACTTCTACCTGGACGTCCACTGGTTCGCCCCGGGCATCGAGGGGCACTTCGTGGACACCTCCAGCAGCAACCCCATCAACGTCGACCTGAAGAACGACCTGGGGCTCACCAGGGACCAGACCAAGCCGGGGTTCGGCGCCGAGTACCAGGGCACCCGGTTCGCCCTGGAACTGTCCCGGGACGAGCAGACCTACAAGGGCAGCAACCGGATCACCCGGGACATCGTCGTCGACGGCCAGACCTTCACCGCCGACACGGTGGTCACGTCCAGCCTCAAGGCCACCAACAACACCCTCAACTGGACCATCCGCTGCCTGGCCCTGGAGCATTTCTGGGTGGGCATCGACCTGGGCGCCCGGGTCACCCAGTTCGAGATCAACGCCACCGGCCTCAACCCGCCCGCCGGCACGGAAGTCACCGCCAACTACAAGACGCCTCTGCCCGCCCCCCAGATCGGCCCGTCCGTGGGCTTCCAGGCCGCGGACGGCCGGGTGCTGGGGCGCGCCTATTTCCACTTCCTCGCGTACAAGGGCGCCACCTACACCCACCCGGCTGCGGACCTGCGCTTCTTCCCCATCTCCTGGCTGGGGCTGCGGGTGTTCGCGGACGCGGAACACTACAAGGTCCCCCAGGGCTCCATCAAGAGCGACCTGGACGTCGACCTGGACCGGGCGGGCACCGGCCTGGGGGTGGTGGTGAAATTCTAGAACCGGAGGGCGAGGCCGGTCTCGAGGGTCGCGTAGGCGGTGCCGTCGACGTTGGCGTAGGTATACCGAACGCCGAAGGAGAAGTTGCGGCTGAGGTCCAGGCCCAGCCCCACCGCCGTCCCCAGCTGGAAGGCGGTGCGGTACTTGGAGGTGACGGAGCCGCCCACCGGCTGGAGGTTGGCGTTGAGCTGGCTGCTGGCGCTGGTGGTGACGAATTCGTAGCTGGTGCCCATGAGTCCGGCCAGGAGGTAGACCCTTTCCAGGTCCCGAAAGGGCAGGTGGTAGTGCAGGTCCACCCCCAGGGCGGCGGAATCCGCCGAAAGGGTCAGGACGCCGGCGCCCCGGAAGGTGGTGTTGGTGACCTGGGGAAAACGGATGAAACTGATGTAGGACTGCACCTGCCAGCCGTCATCGAGGTCGTTCTCCACGAACAGGGCGCCGCCGAACCCGGCCCGGCTGTCGAGGTCCTTGAAGTCCTGGCGGGGCGAGGCGCCCAGGACCTTCACGCCCACGCGCCAGTCCTGCGTCTCCCGTTCCTCGATCAGGTGCAGGCGGGGGCGGGGGTCGGGCGTGCTGCCGTCATCCAGGGCCTTGAGGGCCCGGATCTCGCGGTCGGTCAACTGGGGTTCCTGGGCGCGGAGCGGGGCCGTCCCGGCCAGGCACACCCAGGCCAAGGCCAATCCCCAACCTAGTGGCCTGTTCATCGGTACTCCCGTGGGAGAAGGGTACTGAGGGTCAAAATATAAACTAAAAATAAAACTAAGGTTCCCCAGGGCCTTGCGCAATGGCCGCGCGAAGAAATCTTCAGAGGTCCTTCACTCCGCCTCCCGCATGGTGGGGAAGGCGCAGGCGCAAACCTTCCACCTCGTCCTGGCGGGCCTCCTGGTCCGGCCTGGGCGGGGGGGGCGGCGGCTGGCTGGACGGGGGGGGCGGCGGCACCGGGTCCGGCACCAGGGCCTGCAGGTCGTGGCCGGCTTCCGGGCTTCCGGGCTGTTCAAGCAGCGCCCGTTCCAACAGGGACCGGGCCTCCTCCCGGCGGTTCAGGGCCGCCTGGGCCCGGGCCGCCATGAGCAGGGCCGGCACGCGCCAAGGGGGCAGGGGCCGGGGCGCCCCCTGGCCGGTGAGGGGGGCCAGGGCGTCCAGGGCTTCCCGCCAGGCCCCGGCGCGCAGCTCGATCTGGGCCGCCAGCAGGCGGTGGCGGGGGTTGCCGTCCCGGGGCGCCCAGCGCCGGGCCGAGTCCAGGTTCCCCCGCTCCAGCGCCGCCTGGGCCAGCCAGGCCTGGAGGCCGGGGGGCAGGGGCGGTGCGGCCTGGGCCGCCCGGCCGGCGCCCAGCACCAGCGCCAGCACCAGGATGGGCCGCCAGGCGCGCATGGGTTTGCCGGCGCCCGCCAGCCACAAGGCCAGCCCCGCCAGGGCCAGCCAGGCGCCCCATTCCGGGTGCGCCGGCAGCCGGGACCGCCCGATGGGCAGCGGGGCCCGCCCCTGGGCCAGGGCCTGGAACAGGGCCCCCAGGTCGGCGCCCGGGTCCAGTACCCGGCCGCCGGTGCGCCGCGCCAGGTCCGCCAGCAGGTCCGGGTGCGCCAAGCTCACCTGGGCCGGGCCCGGGTGGTCCGGATCCGGCGGCACCGCCTGGGTGGCCGGCTGGCCCAGGGGGACCGCGTACACCGGCAGCGCCGCCTTGCCCAGGGCGGCCGCCGCCCGCGCCAGGGCCGCCGCCGGATCCTGCACGGTCTCCTCGCCGTCGCTCAGGACCAGCAGCACCGCCGGCTCCCCCGGGGCCACCCGGGCCCCGGCCTGGGGCAGGCCCAGTCCCAGGGCCGTGCCCGGGGAGCCCACCAGCCCCGGCCGCAGGGCCTTGAGAGCGTCCCGCAGCAGGCCCAGGTCCTCCCCGGGGGGCAGCACCGGCACCGCGTCGCCGGTGAGGGCGTCCAGGCTGTAGCGCACCCCGGGGCTGGGCCGGGACCACAGCCGGTCCAGGATCCGGATGGCGGCCTCCCAGCGGGTGGCGCCGGCGCAGTCGGGCACCAGCATGGACCGGCTGGCGTCCAGCACCACCAGCACGGTCAGGCGCGGCACCTCCGCGGCGCCCCAGCGGGGCTCCGCCAGGCCCAGCCCGGCGCCCGCCAGCACCAGGGCCAGGCCCAGGCCCTGCAGCAGAGGCCTCTGGCCCACCACCCGCACCCCCAGCCCGGGCCGCAGCCGGGCCAGGACGCCCAGGGCCAGGGCCAGGGCGCCCAGGACCGCGGCGACCTCCAGGGCCAGGGGGTGGGTCAGGGGGAGCGGGGTCACGGCGCGCCCAGCCAGGCGGGAGGGACCCGCCCGCGCTTGCGGGCCAGGTCCAGGGCCAGGGGCAGGGCCAGCAGGCCGGCCGCCAGGAGCGCCCACCGGGCCAGGGGCTCCCCTTCGGTGGGGGGGTCCACCGGCAGGGCGGTGCCCTCCAGGTGGTCCACCGCCGCCAGGCTGCGGGCCAGGCCCGCCGGGTCGTCCGCGGCGAAGAACTCGCCGCCGGTGGCCTGGGCGATGCGTTTCAGGGTGTCCGGGTCGGTGGGCACCTTCAGGCGGGCGTAGCCGCCGCCGGGGAGGGGATAGAGGCTCTCCCCGCCCCCCCCCAGCCCGATGGTGTTGATGCGGATGCCCTGGTCCCGGGCCTGGGCCGCCGCCTCCAGGGGCTGCACCCGGCCCCGGTTCTGGGCGCCGTCGGTGAGCAGCAGGATCACCCGGCTGCGGGCGGGGCTGTCCCGCAGCCGGCGCACGGCAGTCATGAGGGCGTTGCCGATGGCGGTGCCGTCGTCGGGGCTGTCCAGGGCCAGGTGCTCCAGCAGGTACCAGATGCGGGCGTGGTCGGCGGTCAGGGGGCACAGGGTGACCGGGTGGGCGCTGAACAGCACCAGGGCGAAGCGGTCCTCGGGACGCCCGGCCACGAACTGCCGGACCAGGCGCCGGGCCGCGTCCCAGCGGCTTTCCAGGCCGTCGTCCAGGGCCGCCATGGAACTGGAGCCGTCCAGCACCACGGCGAAGTCCACCACCGGCGCCCGCCCCCGCACCACCCGCCGCAGCTCCGGCCCGGCCGCCGCCGCCACCAGCAGCAGCACCAGCAGGGCGGGCAGGGCCCGGGCCGAAACCCGGGCCGCCATCCCGGCCGGGCGCGGATTGGGGATGCCCCACCGGTAGCTGGTGCGCAGGGCCAGCCACAGTCCCGGAACCAGGAGCAGCAGCAGGCCGGGGTAGCGCAGCGCGAAGCTCATGGCCGCTCCAGGGCCGCCAGGAGCGCGGCCGGGGCCGGGCCCGCCGGGGCCGGGCCGGCGCCGAACCGGGCCTCGTCCAGAGCCCGGATCCAGTCCCCCCAGGGCGCGAGGCCCCGGGCCCGGCAGGCGTGGGCATCCCAGCTCAGGGCCTGGGGGCCGAAATGGGCGGCCAGGAGATCCCGTCCGGCGGCGTGGGCCGCGTCCAGGGCGGCCCGGTCCCCGGCGCCGGGGGGCCACTGGCGCAGGAAGGCGCGCCGGGCGGCGCGCCGGCGCCGGCGCCCGGCGCCGCGCCGGCAGCGCCACGCCACCACCCAGCCCAGGGCCGCCAGGGGCAGCAGCAGGGGCAGCGTCCAGGCCCACGGGAAGGGCAGGGTGGGCAGCCGGTCCAGGTCCCCGCCCCCCACCCCCATCCAGGGGGCGCCGTAGGCCACCGTGCGGGGCACCGTGACCCGCAGTTCGGCAGTGGCGCGCCCATCCCCCAGATCCACGGGCGGGATCAGGAACCGGCCGGGGGCCAGGGGCTGCACCGTGAGCCGCCAGCCCCGGCCGTCCGCCAGAGGCTCCACCCGGCGCACCGCCAGGACCCCGAGCCGGTCTTCCGACGGGCGGGGCAGGGGCGGCTGGGCCAGGTCCCCCGGGCGCAGTTCCAGGATGCCCAGGCGGCCCAACTCCAGGGGGGCGGGCAGGGACCAGGCCGCCGGGATGGTCATGCGCCCCGCTCCCTGAGCCACAGGCCCAGGCGGGTGACCGGGTCGTCCAGGATGTTCCAGGCGGCCTGCCGCACCGTGACCGGGAAGCCCGGGTCCGGCCAGTTGGGCAGGTGCCGGTAGCGGGGCATCAGGGGCCGGAACCACACTACCTGGTGCCGGGCCGCGATGGCCTTGATGGGCCCCGCCAGCCCCTGCAGACCGGCGCCGTTGCTGAGGATCCACAGGCGGTGCCCGCGGCCCCGCCGGCCCCAGTGCCCCAGGGCCTCCTGCCAGGCGGCGGGGGTGGGGATGGCCGGGCTCAGCCCGGCCAGGGCCTCCAGCAGGTGCAGGCCCGGCACCTGGCCGCGCCGGGGGGCGATGCGCAGGGCCGGGCGCCCGGCGTCCCCGGGCACCAGCAGCCCCAGCCGGTCCTTGCCGGCGGCCACGGCGGCCTGGGCCGCGGCGCAGATCTCCAGGGCCCAGCGCAGGGGGCTCACCGGGTCGCCCAGGAACATGGACGGGGACGGGTCCACCACCAGCCACAGGATCAGCTCCCGGCTAGCTTCGAAGCGCTTGACGATGGGCTCCCCGGTGCGGGCGGTGAGGGGCCAGTTGATGGCCCGGGGATCGTCCCCGGGCACGTACGGCCGGTTCTCCACCAGGGTCAGCCCGGCGCCCTTGATGCGGCTGGGGTGCAGCCCCTCGGTGCCGCCGGGCAGCACCTTGCGCAGGCGCAGACGGCGCAACCGAGCCAGGAACCGGGGCCAGCCGGGGGGACGAGACATAAGAAATGAGTGTAGTGCCGATGCGGCCTCGGGTTGCAGATGGCAACAACCGGAACCCGGCGGTTCCGGAATCCGGACGGCCCGGAGGAGGCTATTGACGATGATTATAATTTATTTATTTTATGATGGTGCCTTCCCATCGCTGCCGGGGGCCGGCATGGGAGGGTCCCTTCCAGCTTGACCCCAGCCGTTGCCCTTCCATCCGAATTTTTTCGAGGACTCGATGATCTCCTCAATCAAACGATCCCTGCTGGCCATGGGGTGGATATTCGCCACCGCTGGCCTGGTCCAGGGGGCCCCGGCAGCCCCGGCAGCCAAGCCGAGCTACGTGAAGCTGGTGCACCAAGGCCCCTTCCCGGGCAAATTCGAGGTGACCTGGCAGCAGGCGGACAAGGGCGGCAGGAAACGGGTCAACAAGGCCTGGTCCTCCGGGAGCCAGAAGGCCGGCTACGCCTGCACCCTCAACCTGCCCGGCGACGCCACCAACGTGCAGATCACCGGCTGGGCCGCCCAGGCCCTGCCCTGGATTCCCTGGAAAGAGGCCAACATCGTGGCCGAGGTCGGCCCCACCAACAAGACCTACACCCTCTCCGGCGCCGTGGCCAGCCCCAAGCTCACCGTTTCCGGCCCTGCGCACTAGGCTCCTAGACGGATCCGCACCGGTCCGGAGACCGGCCGTGGCCTTCCCCCTCCATCCGCCCCTTTCGAGAACGCCATGAACACATCAAGCAAGGCAGCGGTCCTGGTCCTGGCCGGCGCGCTCGCCTCCGCCGGCCGGGCCCAGGATACCCAGAAGATCGACAACTACCTCAATTCCCTGCAGGATGTGGTGCTGTCCGTCCAGGCCTCGGGAAGCAACCAGACCTACCCGGGCAAGAGCAACGCCGGCAACAGCGTCATCATCTGCACTCCGACCACCCAGAACCTTGACAAGGACCTGGATTCGGTCACGATCCTGGATCCGACCACCGGCATCGTCTTCCCGGGAGCCCTGTACCGGGCCAACCAGAAGCTGGCGGAAGGCAACCCCGTGCTCATCTCCCTGGACCAGGGTCCGATCACCGTGTCCCTGGACCTGCCCAACATGGGCGACAAAAACACCCGGACCATCAACAACCCCAGGAACTCCAGCGTCCAGGCGGCGATCCAGGACATCATCCAGATCTGGCTCAGCGACCCCCAGAATGCCCAGAACGGCACCGCCTCCCGGCAGGAATACAAGCGATCGAAGGCCTACAACGCCGAGCAGGTCGCCTTGAGCCTGGGGTTCAGCGCCAAGATGGCGGGCGACAAAGTCGACCTGAAGGCGAAGGTCAGCCACGACGCCAGTTCATCGGTCACCCTGATGCTGTACAAGCAGGTCTATTTCACCGCTTCCTTCGATCCCCCGGGCGACCTCGCCGGCGTGTTCGCGCCCGCGGTGACCCTGGCGCAGGTGCAGAGGAACTGCACCCAGGCTGAACCCCCCGCCTATGTCCAGAGCGTGGATTACGGCCGGCTGCTCCTGGTCAAGATGACCACCAGTTCGGCGCATACCAGCGCCGAGCTGGAAGGGGCCATCGATCATGCCTTCGGGGGGGACGACGACGGCAGCATGTCCGCCGATGTGAAAGCCACCTACGACAGCATCATCAGCAATTCGACCTTCGAGGTGATCTCCCTGGGGGGCAACTCCCAGGACGTGAGCGGCGTCATGGGCGGCGGCAAGAGCGCCGTGGCCAAGGTGCTCAAGGTGATCCAGGACGGCGCCAACTTCAACGCCAGGACCCCGGCCCTCCCGATCGCCTACCGGGTCAGATTCCTGGCGGACAACGCGCCGGCCGGCATGCACTTCAACCTCAACTACACCCAGTGGGACTGCTTCGAGCACGCCAACGGCTTCGTCAAGGTGGTGCACAAGGGCGGCTACGCGGCCAAGTTCTACGTGACCTGGCAGGAATCGGCCGCCACGGGGCAAGGGGCCGACACCAAGATCAGCCTGGTCGACAAGAGCTGGGAATCGGGAGTCCAGACCGCAGGGTACAGCTACACCGTTCCCCTGCCCGGCGACGCCGTCAACGTCCACGTCAAGGCCCTGGCGGACACCCTCGTCCTCATAGGGACCCGGTGGCAGGAGGTCATGGACGAGGGCGAGAACGGGCCTTCCAACAAGACCTACACCATCACCGGCACCACCCTGAACCGCCACTGCAACATCACCGGCCCGTGAACCTTCACGCCTGGCTGCGGCCCCTGGCCTGCACCTCCCCGAACACCCGCAGCACGTTCCCGCCCCAGATCCTGCCCAGGTCCGCCTCGGTGTAGCCCCGCCGCACCAGTTCCGCCGTGAGCGCCGGGAGCTCCGACACGTCCCGGCAGTCCTCCACCCGGGCCCCGCCGTCGAAGTCGCTGCCGATGCCCACGTGGTCGATGCCGGCCACCCGCGCCACCTGGTCGATGTGGTCCGCCACCTCCCGCACCGTGACCCGGTGCTGGGGATGGCGCCGGCACAGGTCCTGGTGCTCCTCTTCCAGGGCCGCGTCCCGGGCCGGGTCCGCCCCCACCGGGACACTGGCGTAGTGGGCCTTGACCCGGCTCCAGAGCTCGTTGTGCAGCCGGTCCCCTTCCAGGTCCCGGGGCACGGGCCGGATGAACTCGGGCACGAACACCACCTGCACCACGCCGCCGGCGCGGGCGATGGCGCGCAGCTGCCGGTCGGTGAGGTTGCGGGGATGGTCGCCCAGCGCCCGGGCGCCGGAGTGGGAGGCCAGCACCGGGGCGCGGCTCACGGCCAGCACGTCGTCCACGGTGCGCTCGGACAGGTGCGAAACGTCCACCATCATGCCCAGCCGGTTCAGGCGCGCCACCACCCGGGCGCCGAACTCGGTGAGGCCGGTGTCCGGGGTGGTGCGGGGGACCATGTGGCCGTCGTAGGCGGTGCACGAGGCGCACAGGTCGTTGTCGGTGGCGTGGCACAGGGTCAGGTAGCGCACGCCCCGGCCGTGGTACTGGTCCAGCAGCTCCAGGTCCAGGCCCAGGGGGTAGCCGTTCTCCATGCCCAGGAAGATGGCCCGCCGCCCGGTGGCGGCGATGGCGGCCGCGTCGCCCGGGGCGGTGGCCCGGGCGCAGGCGTCGGGATGTTCCAGGAACAGGCGGTCCAGGCGGTCCAGGATGGTGCCGGCCGTGGCCTTGGCCAGGGCGAAGCCTTCGGCGGTGCGCGGGCCCTGGGGCACGTACACGGCGAAGAACGCCGCCTTCAGGCCGCCTTCGGCCATGCGCGGCAGGTCCACGTCCCCGCCCAGCAAGGTGTCCGCCCGGTACCGGCGGTTCAGGTCGAAGCCCTGCCAGGCCAGGCGCGAAGTCGTGTCGCAGTGGGTGTCCACCGTCAGCAGGGAGTGGTGCAGGTCGGCCGTGGTCATGGCTGCTCCTCCAGGGCGATGAGTTCCTGGATCGTCTGGCGCCGGCGGATGAGCCGGTGCTCCGCGCCGTCCACCAGCACTTCCGGGATCAGGGGGCGGCTGTTGTAGTTGGAGGACATGCTGGCGCCGTAGGCGCCGGCGTCGTGGAAGACCAGCCAGTCGCCCACCTGGGCCGCGGGCAGGGGCCGGGGATGCACCAGCCCCCCGTCGTGCTGGGTGAAGATGTCCCCGGACTCGCACAGGGGGCCCGCCACCACCGTGGGGCGCAGGCCCGGCTCCGGCGGGGCGCCGTCCCGGCGGAACAGGCTGATGCCGTGGTAGCTGCCGTACAGCGCCGGGCGCATGAGGTCGTTGAAGCCGGCGTTTACCAGCACGAAGTGGTTGGAGCCCATCTCCTTCACCGCCCGCACCTCGGACAGGAGCAGGCCCGCCTCGGCGGTGAGGAACCGGCCGGGCTCCAGCTCCAGGCGCAGGGGATGGCCCAGGGCCTGGGCCAGGCCCTCCCGGGCCGCGTTCCAGATGGCGAAGTAGTGGTCCGTGTCCACCCGCGCCTCCTGGTCCTGGTACGGGACGGACAGCCCGCCGCCGGCGGAGATGGCCTCCAGGTCGTGGTCCAGCCCCTGCACGGTCTTGACCATGGCGCCGCACACCCGTTCCAGGTGCCGGTAGTCCACCCCGGAGCCGATGTGCATGTGCAGGCCCACCAGGTGCAGGCCGTGGCGGCCCAGCACCTGGAGCGCCCGGGGCAGGTCCGTGTGCCAGATGCCGTGCTTGCTGTTCTCGCCTCCGGTATTGGTCTTCTGGCTGTGGCCGTGGCCGAAGCCCGGGTTGACCCGCAGCCAGACCCGGTGCCCGGGGCTGGCCCGGCCCACCTGGTCCAGCAGGTCGATGGAGCCGGTGTTCACCTCCACGCCCAGGGCCACCGCCCGGCTCAGGGCGGCCGCGTCCAGCAGGTCGGCGGTGAGCACCACCCCCGGGGGATCCCCCTCGGGCCGGTAGCCCGCGGCCAGGGCCCGCTCCAGCTCCCCCTCGGAGACCGCGTCCACCAGCACCCCCTGCTCCCGCATGAGGCGCAGAATGTGGATGTTGGAGCAGGCCTTCTGGGCGAAGCGCACCACGTCGAAAGCGCGCAGCTGGCGGATGCGCTCCCGGATGGCCTGGGCGTCGTAGACCCACACCGGCGTCCCATAGCGCTCGGCCAGCCGGGCCAGATGGTGGGTATCCAGGGATTTGAGCATGTGCTTGCCTGCCACTTGCATAGAGCATGGCGCGGGAGCATGATCCAGGGAAATAGTATTAATGATCCGATCCATTCATCCCAGATATGCCCGTCACCCACCGTCACATCGAAGTGTTCCGGGCGGTCATGACCGCCCGGGGGGTCACCGCCGCCGCCGCGCTCCTGTGCACATCCCAGCCCACCGTCAGCCGCGAGCTGGCGGAACTGGAGCACCTGCTGGGCTTCCCCCTGTTCGACCGGGTCCGGGGCCGGCTCCGTCCCACCGCCCGGGCCCTGGGGCTGATGGAAGAGGTGCAGCGCTCGTACCTGGGCCTGGACCACATCCTCATCCGGGCGGCCCAGCTGGTCTCCGGCGGGCCCGGGCAGCTGTCCATCGGCTGCATGCCCTCGTTCGCCCACGCGCCCCTGCCGGCGGTCTGCCGGCGGTTCCGGGACAGCCACCCGGACGTGAACCTCTCCATCAACCCCCAGGAGTCGCCCCTGCTGGAGGAGCAGCTGGCGGAGCAGCGCCACGACCTGGGCCTCACCGAGAAGACCGGCGCCCCCCCCGGCACCCGCCTGGAGACGGTGCTCACCGCCGACGAAGTGTGCGTGCTGCCCGCGGGCCATCCCCTGCTGGCCAGGAAGGTGCTGCAGCCCGCGGATTTCCAGGGGGAGCGGTTCGTGAGCCTGTCCGCCAGCGACCCGTACCGCATCCAGGTCGACGAAGTGTTCCGCCACCACGGGGTGTCCCGGGTGCTGGCCGTGGAGACCCACAGCGCCGTGTCCGTGTGCAGCCTGGTGCGGGAGGGCCTGGGCATCGCCCTGGTGAACCCCCTCACCGCCCTGGCCTTCGGCGGCGACCGGGTGGAGCTGCGCCGGTTCTCCGTGGCCATCCCGTTCCGGGTGAACGTGGTGCGGCCGGACTTCCGGCCCTCGACCCCGCTGGCGGAGCCGTTCGTGGCGGCGCTCAAGGCCGAGGCGGAGAGCATCCAGGCGCGGCTGCGGGCGATGGGGGGGTGAGTGCAGACGGGCCAGAAGCCGGGACGTCCATCCGCGAGGCTGGCGAGGGGGAGGACGGTGACCCGGTCCGCCAGGGAGTAGCCCTTGGCGCCGGGATAGACGATGGCCAGATGCTCCAGGCCCAGGTCCGTCAGGGCGGCCCGGATCGAGGGGGTGAGCCTGGGGGCGTCCGCCCGCTAGACCTCGAAGGCGAAATGGAAGGAGCCGGCGCCGTCCACGTCCAGGCGGGCCCGGGACGGCATGGCCCCGGTGCCCATGGCGGCCAGGATCTCCTGGCCCAGCCGGGGCAGGATGGTGCCGTCGAGGATGGACTCGATGTTGCGGGCGCCGGTCTCCGCCTCGGTGCAGCGGGCGGTGATCTGGTCCACCACCGCTTCGGTGCAGTCCAGGACCATGCGGTGGTGGTCCTGGAGGGCGGCGGCCACCCGCTTGAGCCTGATGGCCACGATGCCGCGCAGGGCGGAGCGGGGCAGGCAGACGAACGGGATCACGGTCATGCGCGCCAGCAGCGCCGGCTTGAAGTGCCGGCCGAGGATGGGCCGCACCGCCCCCAGGACGGCCGCCATGGGCACGGGCCCCCCGGCGGTCAGCTCCTGGATCACCTCGGCGCCCAGGTTGCTGGTGAGGATGATGATGGCGTGGCGGAAGGAGATCTCCTTGCCCTCGCCGTCGGTCATCACGCCCTTGTCGAACACCTGGTGGAACGCGTTCATCACGTCCGGGTGGGCCTTCTCGCACTCGTCCAGGAGCACCACCGAGTACGGCTTCTGGCGCACCGCCTCGGTGAGCAGGCCGCCCTCGCCGTAGCCCACGTAGCCCGGAGGCGAGCCCACCAGGCGGCTCACCGTGTGCTTTTCCTGGAACTCGCTCAGGTTGACGGCGACCAGGTGCTTCTCGCTGCCGAACAGCAGGTCGGCGAGGGCCAGGGCGGTCTCGGTCTTGCCGACCCCGGAAGGGCCGGCGAACAGGAACACGCCCAGGGGCCGGCCGGTGTCCTTGAGGCCGGCCTTGGCGGACTTGAGCGCCTCGGCCAGGGCGGCCAGGGCGTGGTCCTGGCCCTTGATGCGCTCCCCCAGCCGGGCCGCCAGATGCAGGATGGTTTCGGCCTGGTCCCGCAGGACCTTGCCCAGGGGCACCCCGGTCCAGTCGGAGACCACCTGGGCCACCACGTCGGGGTTCACCTCGACCTGGATCAGGGCCTGCTCTTTCTGCAGGTCGGCCAGGGCCCCGGCGGCCTCGGCCAGGGCCGCCCCGGCCGCGGCGCGCGCCGGCTCCGGCGCTCCGTCCAGGTCCTGGCGCCGGTCCAGGACCCTGCGCACGGCCTCCTGCTGGCGCCGCCAGCGGGCCTCGAGGCCCCCGGCTTCGATGCGCCCGGCCTCGATGCCCGCGGCGATCTCCTGCAGGCGCGCCTCGGCCACCGCCACGCCGTGCTCCCGGTCCCGCCGCACCGCGCGCGCTTCCCGCTCCAGGGCCTGGATGGAGCGCTCCAGATCCTCCAGGGCCGGAGGCCTGGCGGTCAGGTTGATCTTGACCCGGGCGCAGGCGGTGTCCAGCAGGTCGATGGCCTTGTCCGGCAGGAACCGTCCGGTGATGTACTGGTCCGCGAGGGCGGCGGCCGCCTGCACCGCGTCGTCCCGGACCACCACCTGGTGCGCCTTCTCGTAGCTCTCCCGCAGGCCCCGGAGGATCAGCACGGTGGCATCCGCGGTGGGGGGATCCAGCTTCACCAGCTGGAACCGCCGGGCCAGGGCGGGGTCCTTCTCGAAGTATTTCCGGTACTCGGTCCAGGTGGTGGCGGCGATGGTGCGCAACTCGCCCCGGGCCAGGGCCGGCTTGAGCAGGTTGGCGGCGTCGCCGGCCCCGGGGGCGCCGCCGGCGCCGACCAGGGTGTGGGCCTCGTCGATGAACAGGATCACCGGCTTCCCGCTGGCCTTGATCTCGTCGATGACGCCCTTGAGCCGGTGCTCGAACTCGCCCTTCACGCCGGCCCCGGCCTCCAGCAGGCCCAGGTCCAGGCCCAGGAGCGCCACCTCCCGCAGCACCTCCGGCACGTCCCCCTGGCTGATGCGCAGGGCCAGCCCTTCCACCACCGCGGTCTTGCCCACGCCCGGGTCGCCCACGCAGAGGGGGTTGTTCTTGCGGCGGCGGGCCAGGATGTCCACCATCCGGCGGATCTCCCCGTCCCGGCCGAACACCGGGTCGATGCCCCCCTCCCGGGCCTTCTGGGTGAAGTCCTGGCAGAAGCGCTGCAGGAAGCCGCCCTCGGCCCCCGGCGCCGCCGGGCGCGGGCCGGGGGCGGCCGGAGGCTGGGCGGCGGGGTTCTCCGCCGACGGCTGGGTGACGGTCCGGAAGTCCCGGGCCAGGGTCTCCCGGTTGAGCTGCCGCAACAGCTGCCCCGCCCGCCCCGGGCCGGCAAGCGCCGGCCGGGCCAGCAGGGCCAGGAGCACCCCGCCGGAGCGGATGGCGGTCTCCTCCAGGTCGATGGAGCTCACCAGCCAGGCGTCCTGGAGCAGGTCCAGGAGCAGCGGGGAAAACACCGGCTTGCCGGCGTTGCCGGCCTTCAGCTCGTCCAGGGCCGCGTCCAGGGCCCGGGCCAGGTCCCCGGGCTCCAGGCCGAACCGGTGCAGCATCGGCGTCCAGTCGCCGGCCGGGTCGTCCAGGAGCATGGCGGCCAGGTGCTCCACGGTCACCTCGTAGTGGGAGCGGGATACGCACAGGCCCGCGGCCGCCTGCAGGGCGGTGCTGCAGGTGCGGTTCAGGCGGCTGATGAGGGGGCGGATGTCGACGGTGATCATAAATGCTCTCCGGTGTGGATGCGGGATCCGGGAGGCCGGGGGAACCTTTGGACCTTAACTAACAGCTAATAGCTGATCTTGGTCCCCAGACCGGACCCATGGGCAGCAACGATCCAATCCCAGTGAACCCTTGCACCGCCACACCCACCTGACTCCTGGAGTGCTTCATGCGACTGTTCTTGTTCCTTCCGCCGCTGCTGCTGCTCGCGGCTTGCCACCAGCCTGCCGCCGGCCCCCAGGCGGCCCAGGCCGGCCGGGGCAACCTGACCTTGGGCGGCGTCCAGGCCAAGATCGTCAATGGCACCACCACCAAGGCCCAGGTCATGGAGGGGTTCGGCTCGCCCAACAGGGTCACCCGCACCGAGGAGGGCGACCCGTTCGATGTGACCTGCACCTTCGATGGCCCCGAGCCGGGCATCACCTCCGCGTGCTCCCCGGGAAGGGGCGGGCCCTGTCCGGAACCGGATCGCCGGTCGTTGGCCCATAGGGGGTCTTGACGGTAATAAATAAATAATTAAATTATCTTTGCCCTTCCGCCAAGCGGCCCATGGGGCGAAGGAGAAGCGATGCACCGCCCCCGGAAGTTCCTGATGACCGCCCTGGCCTTCGCGGCCCTGGGCGCCGCGCCGGCGGGGGCGGAACGGGGGGACCCCATCGTGGCGATCCTCAAGTGGGTGTTCCAGCCAGTCACGGACCAGATCAAGCCGTACACCGACAAGGTCCAGGCCACCGTCCAGGGCAAGGCCAAGGAGTTCCGGGAGCTGCACCAGTGCGACCTGGTCATCACCAACCAGGGCATGGGCGAATGGAAGTTCGGCATCACCGACCAGTTCCCCGGCCAGCTCAAGGATCCGCCGTCCGGGACCGTGAAGGTGGCCAAGGTCAAGGCCGACGGCTTCCTGACCTACCCGGCGGTGGAATTGACCACCGCCTCAGCGCCGGTGGCCCTGACCGACTTCTACGGGACGCTGGTGGTGACCCCGGTCTGCGCCAGCAAGAACCTCGTCTCCTCGCAGAAGTTCGCCCGGGTTTGCTACCTGGAGGATGGCAACCGGCGGCGGATCTACTTGACGCTCACCAAGGACACGTCCGGCAAGGCGGTGCCGGTGGTAGGGGTGGCTGGCATGAGCAACCAATTGCTATATGAGCAGAACGCCATCCACTTCAGCGACCGGGAAATGAAGAACTTCAACGCCATCGGCATCCTGATCGACAAGATCAAATAAGCGCATGCCGGGGGCCGGGCTCCATGGGCTGGCGGATCAGGCCTGCACCGGGGCCGGGGCCTTGGGCCCCTTTTCCTTCCGGGTGAACTTGTTCAGGATGGTGCCGATGTCGCCGGGCTCCACGGGGCCGTGCACCTGCTCGTCCACCATCACCACCGGCGCCAGGCCGCAGCAGCCCAGGCAGCGGGTGGACTCCAGGGAGAACAGGCCGTCCTTGGTGGTCTCGCCGAACTGGATGCCCAGGTCGTCCATGAGCCGCTGGGCCACTTTCTCGGCGCCCTTCACGTAGCAGGCGGTGCCCATGCACACGTTGATCATGTGCTTGCCCCGGGGATGCAGGCGGAAGTAGTGGTAGAAGGTGGCCACTCCGGTGACCTTGGCCAGGGGGATCTGGGCCAGCTGGGCGACCGCGTGCATCTTCTCCCTGGGCAGGTAGCCCTCGGCCGCCTGCACCATGTGCAGGACGGCGATGAGCTGGCTTTCGGAGTGGGGCAGGCCCTGGTGCTTCTGGATGAAGTCCACCACCTGTCTGGGCAGGGCGGCCTCGCAGGCCTCCTTGATCTCGTTCCAGTTGTCGGTCTGGGTCATGGTGTTCACCGGATCCCCCTGGGCATGCGGGCTTGGTAGTGGGTGTGCAGCAGGTGGTGGGCCTTCTCGCCGTTGGGCTCGCCCAGGAAGTCCTGGTACAGGTGCTCGATGGCCGGGTTCTCGTGGGAGCGGCGCAGCTGCTTGTCGGTGTCGATCTTGTACAGGGCCTTGGCGCGCAGGAGGGGCAGCTGGGGATCCAGCACGTCCATGTCCATGGGCGGGTACGGCTGCCCGCCCCCGGCCACGCAGCCGCCGGGGCAGGCCATGATCTCGATCAGGTGGTACTGCTTGCCGCCGGCCTTGGCCTTGTCCAGGATGGCCTTGGCGTTGCTGAGGCCGTTGGCGATGGCGATGTTCACGTCCATGCCGTTCACGTGGATGGTGGCCTCCTTCAGCCCGGTGACCCCGCGCACGTGCTCGAACTCCAGGGGGCTCAGCTCCTGGCCCGTGAGCTTCACCGCGGCGGTGCGCAGGGCGGCCTCCATCACCCCGCCGGTGGCGCCGAAGATGTCCGCCGCGCCCGAGGAGATGCCCAGGGGCCGGTCGAACTCGCCGTCCGGCAGGTTGACGAAGTCGATGCCGTAGGACTTGATCATCCAGGCCAGCTCCCGGGTGGTGAGCACCGCGTCCGTGTAGGGCGTGCCGTCGGCCATGGCGTGCTCCGGCCTGGAGGCCTCGAACTTCTTGGCCACGCAGGGCATGATGGCCACCATGTAGATCTCTTCGGGCTTGAGCCCCTTCTTCTCGGCGTAGTACGTCTTCACCAGGGTGGAGAGCATGCTCATGGGGGACTTGCAGGAGGAGGTGTAGGGGATCATCTCCGGGTAGAACTTCTCCAGGAAGTTCACCCAGCCCGGGGAGCAGGAGGTGAGCAGGGGCAGCGGGCCCCCGTCCGCCATGCGGCGCAGGAACTCGTGGGCCTCCTCGATGATGGTGAGGTCGGCCCCGAAGTTGGTGTCGAACACCGCGTCGAAGCCCAGGCGGCGCAGGGCGGTGATGAGCTTGCCGGTGACCGGGGTGCCCACCGGCATGCCGAAGCACTCGCCGATGGCGGCCCGGATGGAGGGCGCCGGCTGCACCACGATGTGCTTGACCCCCCGGGGCAGGGACAGGGCCTCCCAGACCCGCTCGGTATGGTCCTTCTCCAGGAAGGCGGCGGTGGGGCAGACGTTGATGCACTGCCCGCACATGATGCAGGCGGACTCGTCCATCTTGGACAGGCTGGCGGGGCCCACCACCGTGTTGAAGCCCCGGCCATGCTGGCTCAGGTTGTGCACGCCCTGGACCTCCTCGCACACCCGCACGCAGCGGCCGCAGAGGATGCACTTCTCGGGGGTGCGCACCACCGACTGGCTGGACTCGTCCACCGGGAACTGCTTGCGCCTGCCCTCGAACAGCCGCTCCCGGATGCCCAGGCGGTAGGACAGCTTCTGCAGTTCGCACTGGCCGTCCCGGTCGCAGGTCTGGCAGTCCCTTGGATGGTTGTCCAGGAGCAGCTCGACGATGTCGCGCCGGGCCTGGCGGATCTGGGGGGAGTTGGTCTGCACCTCCATCCCTTCCCACACTTCCTGGCTGCAGGCGGTGAGGAAGTGGTTGAAGCCCTCCACCTGCACCACGCACACGCGGCAGGCGCCTTCCAGGCTCAGGTTGGGGTGGTAGCACAGGCGGGGGATGTGGATGCCCAGCTTCTCGGCGGCCTTGAGGACGGTAGTCCCCTTGGGCACCTGCACGGGCTCCTGGTCGATGATGAGGTTGATCATGGTGTCGGTCATCGGTTCATTCCTGGGGGTCGCGTTCGCAACGGGGGGGGGGGGTCAGACGCGCTCGACGGCGCCGAACCGGCAGACTTCGAAGCACTGGCCGCACTTGACGCAGCGTTCCTGGTCGATGACGTGGGCTTCCTTGCGGGTGCCGGTGATGCATTCCACCGGGCAGTTGCGGGAGCACACGGTGCAGCCGATGCAGCTCTCGGGGTTGATCTCGTACCGGATGAGCGAGACGCACTTCTTGGCCCGGCAGCTCTTCTGCACGATGTGCTCGCGGTACTCGTCCCGGAAGTTGCGCAGGGAGCTGAGCACCGGGTTCGGCGCGGCGCGCCCCAGGCCGCACAGGGAGGTCTGCTGGCACAGCCTGGCCAGGCGCTCCAGCTTGTCCAGGTCCCCCAGCTCGGCCTTGCCGGTGGTGATCTTGTCCAGGATCTCCAGCATGCGGGTGGTGCCCTCCCGGCAGGGGGTGCACTTGCCGCACGACTCCTCCTGGGTGAAGGTCAGGTAGAACTTGGACAGGTCCACCATGCAGTCGTCCTCGCTCAGGACGATCATGCCGCCCGAGCCCATGATGGAGCCGGCCCGGGCCAGGGGCGCGAAGTCCACTTCCATGTCCGCGTCCTGGGCCGGGATGAAGCCGCCGGCGGGGCCGCCGGTCTGGATCGCCTTGAGGGCGCGGCCGCCCTGCACGCCGCCGCCGATGTCGTAGACCACCTTGCGCAGCGGGGTGCCCAGGGGCACTTCCACCAGGCCCGTGTGCTGGACTTTGCCGGCCAGGGCGAACACCTTGGTGCCGCCGCTGTCGGAGGTCCCCACCTGGGCGAACCAGTCGCCGCCGAAGTTGATGATGGCGGTGATGTTGGCGAAGGTCTCCACGTTGTTGATGCAGGTGGGCTTGCCCCACAGCCCGCGCTCGGCCGGGTAGGGCGGGCGCACCCGGGGCTGGCCGCGCTCCCCTTCGATGGAGCGGATCAGGGCGGTCTCCTCGCCGCACACGAAGGCGCCGGCGCCCAGGCGGATCTCCATGTCGAAGGACCACCCGGAACCCATCACGCTCTCCCCCAGGATGCCGGCGGCCCGGCACTGGTCCAGGGCGTTCTGGATGCGCTTGATGGCCAGGGGGTACTCGGCGCGGATGTAGTAGAAGCCCTTGCAGGCGCCGATGGCGAAGGCGGCGATGACCATGCCCTCCACCACGCTGAAGGGGTCCGACTCCAGCATGCCCCGGTCCATGAACGCCCCCGGGTCCCCCTCGTCGCCGTTGCAGATGAGGTAGCGGGTGGTTTCGGCCTGGGCCCGGGTCAGCTGCCATTTCTTGCCGGTGGGGAAGCCGCCGCCGCCGCGGCCCCGCAGCCGGGCCTTGAGCACTTCGTTGATGACCCACTCCGGGTCGTTGCGGCCGAGCACCGTGGCCAGGGCCTTGAAGCCCCGGTAGCGCACGTACTCCTCCAGGCTCTCGGGGTTGACGATGCCGCTGTTGCGCATGGCGATGCGGTTCTGGTGGTTGAAGAAGCGCACGTCGCCGTACAGGTCCAGGAAGTCCTGGGTGATGGGCTTCTCCTTGACCACCAGGCGGTCCACCGTCTGGCCGCCCTGCACGTGCTCCTTGATGATGGCGTCCAGGTCCTGCTCGCCGGAGATGCGGTAGAGCACCTTGCCCGGGCGCACCAGCACGTGGGCGTAATGGCCCCGGCCTTCCTCGCTGCAGGCGCCGAAGCACTTGACGCTGCCGGTCTTCACCACCTCGGGCGGGATCCCGGCCGCCTTGAGCTTGTACTCGAAGCGTTCCCGCATGCCCCGCACCTCGGTGCAGCGCAGGCCCTCGCAGAAGACGAACTCCAGGGCCGCCTGGTGGTCCAGGGAGCCGTCCAGGGCGTGCTCGGGCAGGGGCTCCCCCTTCTGGATGTGGCTGACGAAGATCTTGTGGGCCACTTCCCGGGTCACCCGCTCGTACTTCACCGGCATCCTGCCGGGCACCGTCACGCCGACGATGGGCTCCTTGCTGCAGCGGCCGGTGCAGCCGGTCTGGTGGAGGACGATGTCGTCCCGGCCGGAGGACTGGATGTGCTTGCGGAACTCGTCCAGGGCCTCCAGGGAGCCGGCGGCGTGCTCGCAGGTGGCGGAGCCGATCTGGATCTGGATCCGGTTGGCGTCGCCGCTCTCGGCCAGGGCCCGTTCCGCCTTGGCGGTCAAGGCCGAATAGAACTGGGTGATGGGGTTTTCCATGGGGGTCTCCGGGGATTCCAGGTCACAGGCAGATTAAATCGAGAAATTTTTATCGATATTAAATAATCGAATATACCCGGTCCAAAGGGAGCCGGCTCGTTCATCGCCTTCGGAACGGTTCCGGCGCGTGGGCGCAAAACCGGTCGTCCCGCTGAGCTGGTCAGCTGGTCTCCATCCGCGGCGTCCGTCTCCGTTCAGGTGGTGAGGTCCTTCACGACAGCGGCAGCCACGGGTCCACTTTATCCCCCTTCCGGGCCGGGGACGTTGACCGAAATCACAAGGTACGTAAAGGTTTTCGGCACTTCTATTTACTGTTACGGTCTGCACAAGCCGTCAGCCGTAACGGGGCTTCCGGGGATCGGATGCCGTCCATGGCTTGCTTCGCTGAAGCGAGGTTGCACGGCGGTTCCTGGGGCGGGAGCGGCCATCGGCTGGTCCGGGGTCCGCGCCGGCCGGTTGTTCTCCAAGGGCCGGGCGGGAACCATTAAATACACATGACGCACTCTAGGTGTGGTTGGATGACCCTACCTTGGAGGAGAGCCTGTTGAACCGATGCCTGCCCGCCGTGCTGCCAGCCCTGTTGGCGCTGTCCGCCAACCCTTCCACCAGTTCGCCAGGCAGGGCGGCCAGAGGCTGGACTGGATTTTTCGCCAGCAAAGGCGTGCAAGGTAGGCACGCCGGCACCCCCCTCTCGCCGGCCGGCGGGCAGCTCTCCGCTACCATGGATCTGGAGTGTCGCCCATGCCTGGCCCACCGCCCCCCCAGAGTCCAGGACCGTGGCAGCCCAGGCTGGCCCTGGAAGCCCGGCTGGCGGCTGCCGAAGCCCGGCTGGAAGAGGATCCGGGCGACCTGGAGGCGCGCTTCGACCGGGCCCAGTTGCTGCGGGAGCTGGGCCGCGCCGGCCAGGCCAGGCAGGCCTACCTGGACCTGCTGGCCCTGGCTCCCGGCCATCTGGGCGCCCTCATCAACCTGGGCGAACTGCTCCACGCCACCCAGTACCGGAGCGCCGCGCGCACCTGCTTCCGGGAGGCGGTGGCGCGGCACCCGGACCACCCCCTGGGCCACCTGAACCTCGCCCACGCGCTGTTCCAGGAGGGGGACTACCTCGAGGCCAAGGGGCACTACGAGGCCGGCCTCAAGCTCGATCCGGACCAGCCGGAGGCCCACCAGGGGCTCGCCTTCACCCTGCTGCAGCTGGATGACCGGGACGGGGCGGCCGCGCACCGGCAGCTTGGCTTCGCCGGGCATGCGGCGAAGGTGCTGCCCTACCGCGGGGACGGGCCGCCCGTGCCCATCCTGGTGCTGGCTTCGGCCCTGGGCGGCAACATGCCCATCCTGCCCTTCCTGGACGAGGACCGGTTCCAGGTCACGGTGATCTACCCGGAGTTCTTCGACCCGGAGACCCCCCTACCGCTCCACAAATTGCTCATCAACGCCCTGGGCGACGCCGACCTTTGCGCCCCAGGATTGGCCGCGGCCGAGCGCCTGGCGGCCGCATCCCTGGCGCCCGTGCTCAACCCGCCCCGGGCGGTGGCGGCCACCGGCCGCATCGCCAACGCCCGCCGCCTGGGCGCCCTGGAGGACGTGGTCACTCCGGCCATGGCCGACTTCCCGCGCGCGGAGCTGGAGCGGCCCGGGGCCCTGGACGCCCTTGCCGGGCGCGGCTTCCGGCCGCCCTTCCTGCTGCGCACGCCCGGGTTCCACAACGGCCAGCACTTCGTGCGGGTGGACGGCCCGGAAGCCTATGCCCAGGCCCTGGCGTCCCTGCCGGGGCCGGAGCTCACCGCCCTGGAATTCCTGGACGCCCGCGGTCCCGACGGCAAGATCCGCAAGTACCGGGCGATGATCGTCGACGGGAGCCTGTACCCGCTGCACGCGGCCGTGGCGGCCGGCTGGAAGATCCACTACGTGTCCGCGGACATGGCGGAGAACCCCGGGCATCGGGCCGAGGACGCGGCGTTCCTGGAACGGATGCCCGAGGTGCTGGGCCCCCGGGCCATGGCGGCCCTGGGCCGGATCCGGGACGCGCTCGGCCTGGACTACGCCGGCGTGGACTTCAGCGTGGATGGGCAGGGGCGCCTGCTGGTCTACGAAGCCAATGCCGACATGGTCGTCTACGCTCCGGAACCGGATCCGCGCTGGGAATTCCGCCGCGCCCCGGTGGCCCGGGTCATGGCCGCGGTCCGCGCCATGGTGGCGCGGAGGCTGGTCACCACCGCACCCGCGCCCGGTAGGTGAGGGTGGCCTCCCCTTCCGCCGGGACGGGCACCCGGAACTTGGCCAGGCCGGAGTTCTCCCTGGTGAACGGCAGGCTCGGCTGCAGGATCTCCCAGTCGCCGGTGAGGGGCTCCAGCACGGTGACGGTCACCGGCTCCGTCTTGGCGTTCTTCAGGTCGATCTGGAACGCGCTCTCGAACACGTTCTTGTACTGGCCCTGGGGGCCCAGGCTCTTGAAGTCCGTCTGCCGGCGCCGGGCGGTGATGTCGAAGGCGTTGCCCAGCTTGAGCCGCACCTGCTCGTTGCGGGGGGTATGGTCGATGGTGTCCTCGCCCACGAACTGGGGCCGGCCGGCGGCGTCGCGCTGGTAGACCCGCACCACGCCCCTGGGCAGGGGCATGCCCAGGCCGCCCTCGGCGCGGTTGTCGAACTGCAGGTAGACCGCCACCGCAATCCTGGCCCCTGGGTCGGCATAGCGGTCCTGATAATAGTTGGGCGCACCCCGCAGCACGTACTCCTTGACCACCGGCACGGCCCGGCCGGTGAGCAGCGCCACCTGCTTGGTCTGGTTCTCCTTGAGGGTGGTGGGCCGGTCCAGGGTGTACAGGTGGTACTCGAACAGGCCCTCCTCCTTCATCTGCGGAGGAGCCGCCTTGGCCATGTCCATCAACCGGCCAGCCACCATGGGCGCCGGAACCGGGGCCCGGTGCACCTCCCCGGCCACCAGCTGCAGGGTGGCGGACGGGTAGGAGGCCCCGCTCTGGTTGGTGAGGGTGACCCAGCCGCCCAGGTCCAGGGTCTTCCCGTCAAGCCCCAGGTTGGCCACGTAGTCCGCCTGCCAGGTCAGGCCCCCGGTGAGGTAGGTGAGCTCCAGCTTCTGGGGCCGCGCGGCCCCCGAGTGCAGGGACAGCACCAGGGTGGGACGGGACCGCAGGTTCCCGGGCACCCCCGGGAAGACGATCCGCCCGGGCACGGTGGTCTCGATGCGGTCCGCGAACTTGAGCACCACGCCGCCGTTGGTGGCCAGCACCTCCGCGTCCTCCCGCCGCTCCCGGGACCCCGGGCCGTCCGGGTTGGGCACCTGGGACACCACCGTGACCCGGCCGCCCACGTACTTCTCCAGCAGCTTCTGGGGGCTCAGCAGGTCGAAGTCGAAGTTCTGCTCGTTGATCCAGAACTCCTTGGGCTCGGTGAGGTTGCGCAGGAGCGCCGTCTCCGGGCGGATCTGGGCCGAGACCTCCTGGAAGGCCAGCTCCAGGTCCCCGGCGGGCAGGGCCACCTCGCGCAGGTCCCGCACCAGGGCCAGGTTGTTGTTGTAGATGGTCACCGCCAGGGCCTTCTGGTCCTTCTGGGTGGTGACGGTCTCGGCGCCGGCCGCCGCGGGGCAGGGCAGGGCGCCCAGAGCCAGGGCGACCAGCCCGGCGCGCCTGGCCATGCGGAATCGTGCGGAAGCGCCCATGGTGCCCTCCAGGAACGAAGTGGGACGGATGCCACTATGCCTCTGAAGGGGTTCCGGTTCCAGGGCCGGATCAGTCACTTACAAGTAACTCATTGTTCACGGAATGGGCACCTGGGTCCGGCAAGGTGGATAGACATGATCAAAGGCCCGGTCCAGCACCTGCACCCGCTGCTCTCTTCGGAAGGGTTCCAGGCCGACGACTCGGAACCGCCCCACCGGTTCCGGACCCTCTGGATCTCCGATGTGCACCTGGGCACCTGGGGCAGCAAGGCCGAGCACCTGGTGGACTTCCTGCGCCACCACAGCGCCGACAACCTCTACCTGGTGGGGGACCTGGTGGACGGCTGGCGCCTGCGCAGCCAGTGGTATTGGCCCCAGAGCCACAACGACCTGGTGCAGAAGCTCCTGCGCATGGCCCGCAAGGGCACCCAGGTGACCTACATCCCGGGCAACCACGACGAGGTGTTCCGGCAATACCTCGGCCTGGACTTCGGAGGCATCGCTTTGCGCGGGTATGCGGTCCACCTCACCGCCGACGGGCGCCGGCTGCTGGTGCTGCATGGGGACGAGTTCGACGCGGTGGTGCTGTATTCCAAGTGGGTCGCCCGCCTGGGCGCCGCGCTGTACGACTTCCTGGTCCTGGTCAACCACGGGTTCAACTTCCTGCGCCGGAAGCTGGGCTACCCATACTGGTCCCTGTCCGCCTTCGTCAAGCTCAAGGTCAAGAACATCGTCTCCTTCGCCACCCGGTTCGAGAGCGTCCTGGTCCGGGAGGCCCGCAAGCGCGGGGTGGACGGGGTGGTCTGCGGCCACATCCACAAGGCCGAACTGCGCATGGCGGACGGTCTGCTCTACGCCAACACCGGCGACTGGATCGAGAGCTGCACGGCGCTGGCGGAGCACTTCGACGGCCGCCTGGAACTGCTGACCTGGACCGAGATCCGCGGCCCGGTCGGCAAGCCCGCGAACGCCGCATGAAGATCCTCCTGGTCACTGACGCCTGGCGTCCCCAGCTGAACGGAGTGGTGCGGACCCTGGAGCACCTGCGGGACGAACTGGCCGCCCTGGGGCACGAGACCCAGGTGATCCACCCGGGCCTGTTCCATTCCTGCGCCTGTCCCACCTACCCGGAGATCCGCCTGTCCTGGAACGCCCCCTGGTCCATCGGCCGGCACCTGCGGGAAGCCAGGGCGGACGCCATCCACCTGGCCACCGAAGGCCCCCTCGGCCTGTGCGCGCGCCGGTGGTGCCTGAGGCACCGCCGGCCGTTCACCACCGCCTTCCACACCCGGTTCCCGGAATACATCCAGGAGCGCTTCCGCTTCCCCCTGGGCCCGAGCTACGCCTGGCTGCGCAGGTTCCACGGCGCCGCCGCGAAGACCATGGTGGCCACCCCCAGCCTGCGGGACGACCTGGCCCGCAAGGGGTTCCGGAACCTGGTGTTCTGGTCCCGGGGAGTGGACACCGGCCTGTTCCGTCCCCGGCCCAAGACCGCCCTGGACCTGCCGCGCCCGGTGTTCCTGTGCGTGGGGCGGGTGGCGGTGGAGAAGAACCTGGAGGCGTTCCTGAAGCTGGACCTGCCGGGCAGCAAGGTGGTCATCGGCGCCGGGCCGGACCTGGCCATGCTGCGGGGGCGATACCCAAGGGCCCATTTCCTGGGGGCCAAGGAGGGGGAGGACCTGGCCCAGGCGTTCGCCGCCGGGGATGTGTTCGTGTTCCCCTCCCGCACCGACACCTTCGGCCTGGTGCTGCTGGAGGCCATGGCCTCGGGGCTGCCGGTGGCGGCCTACCCGGTGACCGGGCCCCTGGACGTGGTGGCCCAGGGCGTCACCGGGATCCTGGACGAGGACCTGGGCCGGGCCGCGCTGGCGGCCCGGGGCTTGTCGCCCGAGGCCTGCCGGGAGCATGCCCTGGCCTATTCCTGGCCGGCCTGCGCGAAGCAGTTCCTGGGGCACCTGGAAGCGGTCACCTCAGGGTGATCACCGTCGCCCCGGCGCCGCCCTGGTTCTGGGGCGCGTCCTCCACCTTGGCGATGCCCGGATGGCCCTTCAGGGCCTCCCGCACCGCCGCCTTGAGCCGCCCGGTGCCGTGGCCGTGCACCACCCGGATGAACTTCTGCCCGGCGGCGAGGGAGGCCTCGACGAACCGGTGCACCTCCACCTCCACGTCGTCCGAGGCCCGGCCGATGAGGTTGATCTCCGCGTGCACCGGCTCGCCCTGGGCGCGCAGGCGCACCCGCCCCCGGGCCGGGGCGGGGGGCGCGGCGGCGCCCAGGTCGCCCCGGAACAGGGGCTCCAGCTCCCCGGCCCGGGCCTCGAAGGTGCGGCCCTGGGTGGTCTGCAGGACGACCCGGTCGCCCTTCATGGCGCTGATGCGCCCCTCCACCCCCAGCCCCCGGTGGCGGGCGTAGCCGCCTTCCTTCAGTGCGGGCTGGTCCTGGGCCGGGCGGGGGGGAGGCGCCCCGGCGCGCAGTTCCGCCTGGGCGATCTGCTCCATGGTGCGGATGCGTTCCCGGGCCTCGGTGCCCACCCGGTCGGGGTTGGCTTCCAGGGCGGCCTTGTGCTGCGCCTTCAGCTCCCTCACCAGCCGCCTCGCCTCGTGGTCCAGGAACTCCAGCACCCGCTGCACCTTCTCCTGGGACTCGCGCTGGAACCGGTCCTGCCGGGCGCGCAGGTCCTCCTCCCGGCGGGCCAGGATCTGCCGGTCCTTGTCCACGGCGGCCGTCCGCCGCTCCAGCTCCGCGGCCTGCTCCAGCACCCGGGTGCGGTCCGCCTCCAGCTGGCGCAGGAACTCGCGCCAGTCCTGCTCGCGCTTGCCCAGGACCTTCTCGGCGTGGTCCAGGATGTACGGGGGCAGGCCCAGCTTGGCGGCGATGGTGAGGGCCCGGCTCTGGCCGGGCATGCCCACCAGCAGGCGGTAGGTGGGGGCGAGCCGCTCCTCGTCGAACTGCACCGAGGCGTTCTGGAACCGGGGGTGGCGCAGGGCCCACTGGCTGATCTCGCCCAGGTGGGTGGAGCACAGCACCCAGCACTGGCGCCGGGACAGGGCCTGGAGCAGGGCGATGCCCAGGGCGGCGCCCTCCTTGGGGTCGGTGCCGGTGCCCAGCTCGTCCAGGAGCACCAGGCCGCCGCGCCGGGCCCGGGCCAGGATGCCCTTCAGGTGCAGGATGTGGCTGGAGAAGGTGGACAGGCTGCCCACCAGGGTCTGGTGGTCGCCGATGTCCGCGTGCAGGCTGGCCAGTTCAGGCACTTCGGTGCCCTCCCTGGCCGGGATGGCGCACCCGGACCGGGCCAGGGCGGTGAGCAGGCCCACGGTCTTGAGCACCACCGTCTTGCCCCCGGTGTTGGAGCCGGAGATCACCACCCCCGGGCGCTCCCGGTCCAGCTCCAGGGTGAGGGGGACCACCTCGTGCTCCAGGGGTTCCAGTTCCAGGGCGGCGCGCACCCCGGGCAGGAGCAGGGGATGCCGGGCCTCCAGGAGGTGCAGGCGGTCCTGGCCCAGGTCCGGCAGGAGGCCGTCGCACAGGGCGGCCCAGCGCAGCAGGGCCAGGGCCTCGTCCGCGTCCGCCTGGAACCGGTGCCAGCGCTCGAAGTCGAATCGGCGGCCGCGCAGGCGATCCAGCAGGTCCCGGAGGAAGGCGTACACCGCCTGGGTGTAGTCCTGGTCGGCCTCCACCAGGTCGTTGTTCAGCTGCACCGCCTCGAAGGGCTCCAGGAACACCGTGGCGCCGCTGCTGGAGCGGTCCAGCACCAGCCCGGGCACCAGGCCGCGGCGCTCGACGCGCACCGGCAGGCACTGGCGGCCGTTGCGCTCCACCACGTTGGGGTCCTGGAACGCCTCCGGCACTTCCTTGAGGATCTTCAGCAGCCGGTTCTGCACCGCCAGGAAGCAGCGGGTGCGGGCCCGGTACAGCTCCGCCAGGCCGGGCACCTTCATGGGGTCCAGCTGGCCGTCCTCGGTGAAGCTGCGGGCCAGGAGCTCGGCCAGGGGGGTGGGGTCCGGCAGCAGCTCGGCGGTCACCTGCAGGCGGTCGATGCCCAGCTCGGTGCCCTCCGGGGCCGGGACGCCGTCGGGCCAGGCCAGGCCGGAGCAGCTGCGCAGCAGCGCCGCCGTGGCCCGCAGGCCCTCCCGCAGCTGCCGCCAGTGTTCCGCCAGGGGCCAGCCCATGGGGTTCAGGACCTCGTCCAGGGCTTCGTCGAAAGGGACGATGGGCAGCCCGGCCGGATCGCTGGCCCACAGGGGGCCCAGCTCCACCTGGCGCAGACGGCGCAGGCCCCGGCGGCCATCCCATGGGGACAGCCGGACCAGCGCCTCCCGGCCCAGGCGGGTCCGGGCTCCTCCGGCCACCAGGGCGGTCAAGGTGGGAAACTCGACGGCTTCCAGTTCCGGGTCGGGCAAAGGGTCGGAGTGCGGCATCGGCAGTGGCGAAGGCGGCAGCAAAAAGGCCCGCCGAGCGGGCCTTTCCATGGTACTCGGAACGGGATGGGCCTCAGCCCATCAGCCTCCGCTCCTGGGCTAGGCGTTTGAGGGTCTTTTTCCTCGCGGCGAGCATTTTGCGCTTGCGCTTGGCGCTGGGCTTCTCGTAGTGCTGGCGCTTCTTGAGCTCGCTGAGGATGCCGGACTTTTCGCACTTCCGCTTGAACCGCCGGAGGGCGTTCTCGAAGGTTTCGTCTTCCTTGATCTTCACCAGTGGCATATGGACACCTCCTTTCGCCGTAGAGTCGCCCTTTTCCGCCGCTGCCGGGGAAACGGGCCGTGGATCAGACTATCCTGGAAAGGCAGGGATTGCCATCATTCATATGGGATCGTGGAGGTGGATACAATGCCTGATATCCCTGGATGATTCATGAACTCTTCGGTCCCGCCCCGAAAGCAGTCGAAAAAATATACGACCGAGGATCTGTTCGGAGACATCCTCAGCGACCTGGAGGGGCCGGATCGGCCCACCCCGCGGCCGGACCCCCCGTCCGGCCTCCCGGGCGACGAGCCCGCGCCTGCCGCGCCGGACCTTCCGGTGGTGGGAGCGGAGGAGGAGGGAGTCCTGGAGCGGTTCGGGGCCTACGACCTGCTGGAGAAGGTGGCGGTGGGCGGCATGGCCGAATTGTTCAAGGCCCGCCAGCGGGGCAACCACCAGGCCGAGAAGACCGTCGCCATCAAGCGGATTCTGCCCCACTTGTCCGACAACGACGAATTCGTGCACATGTTCATCGACGAGGCCAAGCTGGCGGCCCAGCTTAGCCACCCGAACATCGTGCAGATCTACGACCTGGGCAAGGCGGGCGGGTCCTATTACATCGCCATGGAATACGTGGACGGGCGGGACCTGCGCAGCCTGCTGCGGAAGCTGCGCGAGTACAGGCTGCCCATGCCCGAATCCCTGGCCGCCAGCGTCATCCAGCGCGTGGCCGGCGCCCTGGACTACGCCCACCGCAAGCGGGGCATCGACGACACGGAGCTCCGGCTGGTGCACCGGGACGTGAGCCCCCAGAACATCCTGGTCTCGTACGACGGTGTGGTGAAACTGGTGGATTTCGGCATCGCCAAGGCCGCCACCAGGAACTCCCAGGGCCAGGGCGGGGCCCTGAAAGGCAAGCTGCTCTACATGAGCCCCGAACAGGCCCTGGGGCAGCCCCTGGACGGCCGGTCGGACATCTATTCCCTGGCCCTGGTGCTGGCGGAACTGCTCACCGGGGAACGTTGCTACCAGGCGGATTCGGAACTGGGCGTGCTGGAGAAGGTGCGCCAGGGCAAGGTGCTGGACCCGCGCGCGGTGAACCCCGACATCTCTCCGGAGATGGGGGCGATCCTGGCCAAGGCCCTGCAGAAGGACGTGGGCCAGCGCTATGCTTCGGCCCGGCTGCTGGAGCGGGAGTTGAAGGACCTGCTGGCCGGCCGGGGCCGCGAGCCCGGCGAAGCGGACCTGGCCGACTATGTGACCGCGCTCATGAAAGGTGCCCGGGGGGACCTGGAGGCGCTCCTGGCCGCCCGCTACCCCCGCCGCACCCCGCCGGCGCCCGCTCCGCCGCCGGTCCAGCCGCCGGTCCAGCCGCCGCGCCTGGCGCAGGTGCCCGTGGCCCTGGAGGACCAGCCCACCTGGCCCGGAATCGAGGCCCAACCCCAGAGCCCGCTGCCACCGCCGGCCCCCGAATACCGGCCCCGCCCCCAGCGGCCGGCCCGCAGGCCGGCCCCCCCAAAGGCCGGGTCCAAGCCCCGGCCCCAGCCCGCCGCCAAGTCCAATCGCATGCCCCTCCTGCTGGCCCTGCTGGTGGCGGCGATCGCCTGGGTGGCCTATATGGTCATTCGGCCCTGAGCAACTAAATATTCATGATTCCCGAAGGCCGGCCCGGGCCGGGCTTGACCAATGGAGGTATCCTTGAACTCATTCAGCCTGCCAGCGCCAAGCAACCCTTCGCCAATGGGGGCGTCCATGGATCTCAGCCAAGACCAGCAGGACTTCTACCGGCAGGCGCGGGAGCGCTGCAAGTCGGAAGTCGAGCAGATGAACCACGCCATCCTGGCCGAGTGGGATCGGCTCAACAGCGAGATCAGGCGGGTCCAGGACCTCATCCAGACCCTGGAGACCCGCAAGCAGACCGTGGCCCAGATCTACGCCTCCGCCAGCGCCATGCTCGGCATGGAGGCCGACCTTGACGTTTCTCCCGCCATCAAGGAAGGTATGGAGGAGACGGCCGAGGAACTGGGCGTCGGGGAGATCGACCTGTAGCCGCGGGCCGGATCCGAGGAGCCGGGGACCGGTTCACGCTGCGGAGTTCTGGATGGGGTGGACGGCAGGGTTGCTGATGGAACTGGGGCGCAGGCTCCTGCGCCTGCGCTACCGGATCCGCGTGCGGGGGATCGAGGCGGTGGCCGGGAAGGGGAACCAGGGCATCCTGTTCCTGCCCAACCACCCGGCGCTGATCGACCCGGTGATCGTCATCAGCGAGCTGTACCGGCGGTTCCGCCCGGCGTCCCTGGCGGACAAGGACCGCGTCGGCGGGGTGGCCCTCGGCTGGCTCACCCGCACCTTCGGGGCCCTGCCCATGCCCGACCTGGCCCGCTACGGAGAGGCCGGGCGCAAGGAGGTCGAGGAAGCCATCCATGCCTGCGCCCGGCTGCTGCGGGAAGGGGGCAACCTGGTGCTGTACCCGGCCGGGCACCTCATGTCCAGCCGCCAGGAGCAGCTGGGGGGCAACAGCGCGGTGGAGACCCTGCTGCGCCTGGCGCCCGGAGCCCGGGTGGTGCTGGTGCGCACCCGGGGGCTGTGGGGCAGCCGGTTCAGCCGGGCCCAGGGCGCGCCGGACCTGGTGCGGGTGCTGGGGGCCGAATTGCGGCACCTGCTGGCCAACTTCCTGTTCTTCTGCCCCAGGCGGCCGGTCACGGTGGAGCTTTGGGAACCTCCGGACCTGCCCCGCCAGGCCGGGCGGGAGGTGCTGAACCGCCGGCTGGAGAGCTTCTACAACCAGGACCCCCCGCCGGCCCGGTACGTGCCCTACACCTTCTGGGAGGGGGGCGGCCACCGGGACCTGCCGGATCCGCCCCAGGCGCGCCTGACCGGGGACCTGGGGCAGGTGCCGGCCCACACCCGCGAGCAGGTGCTGGCCCGCCTGGAGGCCATGACGGGGCGGAAGGAGCTGGCGGACGGGGCGGAACTGGCCCGGGACCTGGGCATGGACAGCCTCCTGCGCCTGGAGCTGCAGTTCTGGATCGAGCAGGAGTTCGCCCACCCGGTGCGGGACCCGGAATCCCTGCGCACGGTGGGGGACGTCCTGCTGGCGGCCTGCGGGCGGGCGGTGGATGCGGGCGGAGCGCCCCTCCGGCCGGTGCCCTCCAAGTGGTTCGTGGGTTCCGGGCTGCCCGTCCAGGTGCCGGAGGGGTCCACCATCCCGGAAGTGTTCCTGGCCCAGGCGGCCCGGAACCCCGGCCGGGCGGCGGTGGCGGACCAGACGGGCGGGGTGCGCACCTACCGGGACCTGGTCACCGTCATCCTGGCCCTGCGCCCGGCGCTCCAGGCGATCCCGGGGCCGTACGTGGGCATCATGCTCCCCGCCTCGGGGGGCGCCGCGGCGGCGTTCCTGGCGGTGGCCTGCGCCGGCAAGATCCCGGTGATGGTCAACTGGAGCACCGGCATCAAGAACATGGTCCACGGACTGGACCTGCTGGGGGTGGCCAAGGTGCTCACCGCCGATCCGGTGGTGGCCCGGATCCAGTCCCAGGGCATGGACCTGGGGCCCCTGGGGGACCGTCTGCTGCCCCTGGAGCGGGTGGGGGCGTCCCTGTCCCGGGCCGCCAAGCTCCGGGCCTGGGCCAAGGCCCGCCTGTCCTGGGCGGAACTGCGCCGGCCGGTGCCCGCCACCGCCGTGGTCCTGTTCACCAGCGGCAGCGAGGCCCTGCCCAAGGCGGTGCCCTTGACCCACGCCAACCTCCTGACCAACGTGCGGGACGTGGTGGCGGAGTACCGGCTGCTGCCCGAGGACCGGATCCTGGGCATGCTGCCGCCGTTCCATTCCTTCGGCGTGACCGCCACGGTGGTCCTGCCCCTGTGCGCCGGGATCAAGGCCGTCTACCACCCGGTGCCCACCGACGGCGGGGTGCTGGCCCGGCACGTGGAAGCCTACGGTGCCACCCTCCTGGTGGGCACGCCCACCTTCCTGGGCGGCATCGTGCGGGCGGCGGCGGACGAGCAGCTCAGGACCCTGCGCTTCGTCATCACCGGGGCGGAGAAGTGCCCGGAGGCCCTGTTCGCGGCCATCGACAACCGCTGGCCGGGCATGCGCGTGCTGGAGGGCTACGGCATCACCGAATGCTCTCCGGTGGTGGCCGGCACCCGGGAGGAGGAGCCGGCCCGGGGCACCATCGGCCGCCCCCTGCCGTCCCTGGCCACCGCCGTGGTGGACCTGGAGATCGGGCAGCGGGTGGCGCCGGGGGCGATCGGCATGCTCCTGGTGCGCGGTCCCAGCGTCTTCGGCGGCTACCTGGCCTGGAACGGGCCCCAGCCGTTCGTGGCGTTCGAAGGGCACACCTGGTACCGCACCGGCGACCTGGTGCGCCACGACCCCCAGGGCAACCTGGTGTTCGCCGGGCGGCTGAAGCGCTTCGTGAAGATGGGCGGGGAGATGGTGAGCCTGCCGGCGGTGGAGGAGACCCTCCTGGCCCGCTTCGGCCGCCCCGAGGACCAGGAGCCGCCCCTGGCGGTGGAAGCCCTGGAGACCGAAGGGCGGGCCGACCTGGTGCTGTTCACCGTCCGCCCCATCGCCCGGGAAGCCGCCAACGCCGCCATCCGGGAAGCGGGCCTGGGCCCCATCCACAACATCCGGCTGGTGCGGTGCCTGGAGAAGATTCCCCTGCTGGGCACCGGCAAGACCGACTACCGCGCGTTGAAGGCCATGCTGGAACCGGCCGTGTCCGGCTAGTGGTCCCGGTTCCCGGTCAACCCGCTTCCGGCGCGTCGTCCGGGGTCTGCTCCCTCGGCCCCAGCAGGGTGGAAGGCGGGAACCAGACGTCCAGCACCGCCAGGTGCCGGGCCACGTATTCCCGCAGCCACAGGCCCAGGCGCTGGCGCCGGGACATGCCTTCGGTGCTGGCCGGGACGCCGTAGGCGTCCAGGCCCAGGTGCCTGGCCAGGTACAGGGCCCTGGCCAGGTGGAAGTCGGAGGTGACGATGATCATGCGCTTCACCCCGAACACCGCCTGGGCCCGCTTCAGGCTGTCGTACGTGCGCCGCCCCGCGTAGTCGCTGATCACCAGGGCCGGGGGCACCGACCGCTGCAGGAGCCAGCGGCGCATGGCCTTGGGCTCGTTGTAGTTGGCCGCGCGGTTGTCGCCGGAGACCAGGAACCAGGAGCCCTTGCCCTGGCGGAACAGGTCCAGGCCGGTGTCCAGGCGTGTCTGCAGCACCCGGGTGGGCTCCCGGTCCGGCAGCACCCCGGCTCCCAGGATCAATACCGGCGCGTGGTCCACCGGCAGGGAGGCCACCGTGAAGACGCGCCCCCGCCCGGCCCGGGGTATGCCGACGAAGATCCACAGCAGGTCGGCGGCCAGGACCAGGACCGCGGCAAGCCACGGCACGATCCTGCGGCCAGGCCAAAGTGGAACTGGGGAAGCGGGTCGCATCCGGGTAGCATAGACCCTTACCCCGCCTTGGGTTTAATGCGAGTTGAATTGATGACTAATATTCGTGCCCGGTATGAGCCCCAGAACTGTCTGACCCACCAAGGGATCCGATGGGCACTACACCATTGGCTCATGCCGGTCCTGGCCCTCGGCGCCTTGGCGGGCTGCTACCGGGCCGCCGGTTTCCAGCGCAACCCGGCGGCCGCGGAGGTCCTGCCCGCCTACGGCGGCGACGCGGTGCTGGGCATCAAGCACAAGGGCGGGCAGGGCGACTACTACCTGGGCAACGACTTCATCCAGATCGCCATCGACGGCACCCCGTACGGGGATCCGGTGCAGACCCCCCTGGCCGGCGCCGTATCCGGCGGCAGCATCATCGACGCGGGCTACCTGGAGCTGGACAACAGCTACAACCGGGTGAGCGTGCCCGGCAATACCATGAACCGGCTCACCCCGGTGGTGAACCAGGACCCGAACCTGCCGGTGGTGTTCAGCACGTTCGTCCTGGGCAACCAGAACGACCAGGCCAGCATCACCTTGACCGGGAGCATCTATGACCCGGGCAACCTGCTGGGCGCCGGCACCAGCGCCGCCAGCCCGGTGGTCCAGGGAGTGGCGGTGACCGAGGTGATCACCATCGAGCAGCTGGACCGGTACTACACCTTCACCACCATCGTCACCAACAACACCTCCGGCGCCCTGCCCATCCGCAGCGTCGGGGACTGCCTCGTCCAGCAGGGGAGCGGCTACACCTTCAACATTCCCGCCAACTTCGACTACCAGGGCAACGCCCTCGCCAGCCGCTGGGGAATGCAGATCCCCGGCAGCGATTTCACCCAGCCCCTGCAGACCAGCGTCCAGGCCGCCTATGTCGGCCTCATCGGCCGGGAGCCAGGGGCCGACACGGTGGACTCCCACGCCAGCCTGGGCTTCCTGCCCCTGGATTCGGAACGGCTGCTGGTGGCCGCGGATCCCCAGAACCTGATGACCATCCCGGACCGTCCAGTGGTGCCGGCGCGCCTGTCGGTCGGCAGCCTGCCGGTGCCCCAGCTGGCCGGGAACGGGACCAGCCTCTCCTTCAACCGGCGCCTGTACATCGTCGGCGGCCCCAGCGCGTCGGTCAACGTGGTGGGCGGCCTGTACATCAACGCCCCCTACCCGGACCAGGGCACCGGGCTGTTCAACCTGATGGACTCGGACCGGTACGGCGACACCACCATCCGCCCGGCCCGGGACACGGGCATCCTCACCTTCACCCTCTCCGGCACCTCCCAGCGCCAGGGCCCCAGCCCCACCGAGGTCCGCATCGAGCGCAACGTGCTGGGGGGCGTCCCCGGCGCTCCGGCCGCCGGGTCCTGGCAGGTGCAGCGGGTGGAGTGGTTCGAGCCCAACGAGAACCTGGTGCAGGCCTCCGGGCTGGCCCCGTCCACCCTGCGGATCAACCTGCCGGTGGGGTTCTACCGCATGGTGCTCACCTCCCCCGGCGGGGTCCAGACCCGCACCTTGTTCGACAACAGCAAGCCGGTGCCCAACAACAACGGCGACACCCAGGTCGGGCTGGCCGGTCCCATCTGGATCCAGAAGAACCTGGAGTTCGTGGTTGACCCCCAGGACGTGCTCTGTCCGGACGTGGCCAACGACGCCAGCGGCACCTCCGACATGTACAGCCCCGTCACCAGCAACCCCTATTCGGTCCATTACTTCGTGACCCGGGAGGAGAACGGGGCGCTGAACGTCCTGCAGCCCCTGCGCTTCACCTTCACCGGCACCCCGGCGGTGGTCATGCGCCGCCAGCGCACCCTGGGCTCCGTCTGGGATCCCGGCAGCAACGTGGTCGGAGTGGCCCCGGGCATCATCCCCGGCCAGGACCAGTACCGGGGCGGCAACGAGATGTTCGGCACCGGCTTCTGCCGGCTGCTGCCCACGGAGTTCGCCTGGCTGCCCAACGGGGGGACCTACACGGTCTACGGCACCCGGGGCCCCCTGGAACCCTTGTACCAGACCACCTTCCAGACCTTCGACGGCCAGACCGACGTGAACCACACGTTCACCGTCTTCCCCCTAGGGCTGCCGCCCGGGTGGACCAGCTTCGACCTGCCGGGGCCCGGGCAGGCCACCACCGGCGGCTACCTCACAGGCGAGAAGCTGGCCTCGGGCATGGCCAACGGCGTGCAGGTGGTGGGCCACACGGAGCAGGACATGCTGGTGGACCCCAACGCGGTGTACACCAACTTCCATGCGGACTTCCTGTCCACCTTCCTGCTGCCCCAGCAGATCCCCGCCAGCCTCAGCGCCATCCACCGCCCCGAGGACCAGGAGTTCGGCCGCGACCCCTTCGTGGTGGCGGGGCGCACCACGACCCTGTCCGGGTTCGGCACGGCGACCGCCCTGTTCACGCCGGCGCCCACCAGCGCGCGCCTGGGCGGGGCCACGCTGCCCCAGCCCGGGCAGACCTGGAACCTGGCGGACTTCCTGGCCCAGGGCCTGGGCGCGTTCAACGTGGTGCACCGTCCTCGGGGACCCCAGGGCCTGTTCACCCTGCAGGGTGCGCCCATCCAGGCGACCCCCCCGGCCAGCACCTGGAACACGGCCCTGAACGCCTGGTGGGGCCCCTGGTCCCAGCAGTCGGGGCCGCTGGCCTTCGGGCTGACCTTCGGCCAGTTCGACGCCCTGGAGCTGCTGCGGGGCGAGAGCTTCGACCCGACCGCCCCGGCCGCCTGGTTCAACGAGTTCCTGCAGGTGCGCGCGGACTGGTTCGCCCTGCTCAACTACCAGTCGCCGGCCTTCTTCACCAAGGCCCTGGGCCTGTCCTCCGCCGCCTTCAGCCTGGACACTCCCGTGGGCCTGGCCCGCACCTACCTGAAGGCCAGTCTCCTCCAGGAGGCCGACACCACCAACGTGCTGGCCGCCCTCAAGGCCGGCGCGGCGGTGGCGTCCACCGGCCCGTTCCTGGACGTGAGCGTGGCCGGGACCGGCCCCGGCGGCCTGGTGCAGTCCCCCGGGGCCACCAGCGTCAACCTGGCCATCAACCTCTGGATGACCGACTGGATGCCGGTGGACGAGGTGCGGGTGATCGTCAACGGCGTCCAGACCCCGGTGACCCTGAACGGCACCTCGATGACCTCCATCAGCCCGGCCAGCCTGGTCCTGGCCGGCTCCGACCCGCGCCTGTTCACCGCCACCGTCCAGGTGCCCATGCCCACCGGCGGCACCGACGCCTGGATCGTGGTGGAGGCCGGGATTCCCCTCACCGGCGCCTACGGCCTGGCCACCCAGTCGCTGGTTCCGGTCTGGAATGCCATAATGAGGGGCATCTACCCCATCGCCGTCACCAATCCCGTCTTCGTGCAGGTGACCACCGGCGGCAGCTACGTCCACCCCGGAACCTGACCTCATGAACGAGTGGCTTCCCGAACGTCTTCCGGAAGACATCGAGGCCGAACGCGCCCTGCTGGCCACGTGCTGCGCCGCCGGCGCCGAGCTGGCCGCCACGGACATCGCCCTGGCCCTGGGCGAGGAGGACTTCGTCCACCCGGCCCACCGGGCCGTGTTCAAGGCCCTCAAGACCCTGGTGGACGGCCAGGTCGAGATCAATTCCCTGACCCTGAAGGATGCCCTGGACCAGGCCGGGGACCTGTCCCGGGTGGGCGGCTACACCGGGCTGGTGGAGCTGCTCAGCGCCGAGGAGGTGGGGCGGCCCCAGGTGCTGGCCGACCTGCTGTCCCGCAAGCGCAAGCTGCGCCAGCTGGTGCGCCTGGGGGCCCAGCTGGTGCGCCAGGCCGCCGACGAGGAGGCCCCCCCCGACGCCCTGGTGGAACAGGCCGCCGTGGACCTGTTCCGCCTGGCCCAGGGGCAGCAGCGCCGGGGCCTGGAGCACATCGGCGACGTGGCCCGGGAGACCATGGAGGCGCTCCTGGACCGGCTGGAAGGCCGGGGCTCCACCGGGCTGAGGGTGGGCTTCAGCCGACTGGACGGCATCACCCAGGGCTTCCAGCCGGGCAACCTGGTGGTCCTGGCCGCCCGCCCCGGCATCGGCAAGACCGCCCTGGCCCTCAACTGGCTGCTGCGGTCGGCGGACCTGTACAAGGCGCACGCGGCCTTCTTCTCCCTGGAGATGTCCAAGGAGGAGGTGTTCAGCCGCCTGCTGGCCGCCCACAGCACCGTGAACATGAAGCAGGTGGCGGCCGGGGCCTTCAGCGCCGAAATGCAGGGCCGGCTGCTGCGCTCCCGGGACGCGCTCCTGGACCTGCACCTCTACGTCAACGACCAGGCCGGCATCACCGTGCGGGAGATCACCGCCATGGTGGACCGGCACCTGTCCCACACCAACCAGAAGCTGGACCTGGTGATCGTGGACTACCTGCAGCTCATGTCCAGCCCCGAAGGCTCCCGGGCCGCCAGGCAGAGCGAGGCGGTGCGCATCGGCGAGATCAGCCGGGGCTTCAAGCTGCTGGCCAAGGACCACAACATCCCGGTGGTGGTGCTGAGCCAGCTGAACCGCGAGGTGGAGCACCGGCAGAGCGGCAGGCCGCAGCTGTCGGACCTGCGGGACTGCGTGGCCGGGGACACCCTGGTGGTGCTGGCGGACGGCACCCGCAGGGAGATCCGGGAACTGGCGGGCCAGACACCGGACGTTCTGGCCATGGATCCGTCCGGCGCCATTGTTTCTGCCCGCTCTGATCTGGTTTGGCTGGTGGGGCAGCGCCTGACCAGGAAACTGAGAACGGCTTCCGGCCGTTGGCTCGATGCCACTGGCCGGCACCGCGTGTGGACGCAGCAGGGGTGGCGCCAGCTGGGAGAACTGGTGCCCGGCGATCGTGTGGCGCTGGCCCGGCGGCTGCCTGAACCGGCAGAAAACGTCAAGTGGCCTGACCTGGCAGTAGCCTTGCTGGGACAGATGATCGGCGACGGAAGCTTTCTCAGGCACCAGCCTATGCGGTACACCACGGCGTCGGAGGAAAACAGCGCACTGATCCGGGAGGCTGCCGAGACCTGCTTTGGAATGAAGGTCACCCGGTATCCCGGGCGCGGGCAGTGGCATGGCCTGCTCCTGAGCGGGAACGGGGATCGCTGGCATCCCGCCGGAATGGGCAAGTGGCTGCGGGATCTGGGTATTTTTGGACAGCGAAGCCACGAGAAGAGGATTCCCCAAGCCGCCTTCCGGTTGGCCAATGACCAGGTTGCCCTCCTGCTTCGGCATCTCTGGGCCACCGACGGTTGCATCAGCGTCGGCAAGGATCAGCGGCGCGGAGTGCATTTTTCCACCTGCAGCAAGGGCCTGGCCATGGATGTGGCTGCGTTGCTGCTCCGCATGGGCATCGTTGCCCGCATCCGGATCGTGCCCCAGGGCCCCGGCTACCGTCACCTGTATGGGGTCTGGGTCAACGGGGCAGAATGGCAGTCGGCGTTCCTGGACCAGGTGGGCGCCTTCGGTCCCCGGATCGAGCCTGCCGCTCGCCTGCGGGCCGCGCTTCAGGGGATCACCGGCAATACCAACGTCGATACGCTCCCGGCCAATGTTGTGCCTCTCGTCCGGTCCTCCATGAAAGCCAGAGGCGTGACGACCCGGGCGATGTGCGCCATGCGGGCGGTTGCGTACAACGGGTCCGCTGCCTACCGGTTCGCCCCCAGCAGGAACCTCCTTGGGCTCTACGCCCGGCTCCTGCAGGATGTGCAGCTGGCGGCCCTCGCCCAGTCCGATCTGTTCTGGGATACCGTGCTGGCCATCGAGGACGGGCCGGTGCAGGACGTGTACGACCTCACCGTGCCCGGCCCAGCCTCCTGGCTCGCGGACGGCCTCGTCAGCCATAATTCCGGCGCCATCGAGCAGGACGCGGACATCGTCATGTTCATCCACCGGAAGATGAAGCCGGTCATGGAGGGCGAGGAGGAGGACCGCAGCGCCGAGCTCCTCATCGCCAAGCACCGCAACGGCCCCACCGGGGTGGTGCCCCTGTACTTCGAAGGGGAGTACGCCCGCTTCCGGGAGATGGAGCGCGCCACCGAACCCGACTACGGCTGAGGCGGCCGTGGCCGAGGCGCTGCCCCTGTTCCCCCTCGCCGCCAAGGTCACCGCCCTGCGGGGAGTGGGGCCGGTGTTCGCGGAGGCCTTCCAGGAGGCCGGCATCGCCACCCTGCGGGACCTGCTGTGGTCCCTGCCGTACCGCTACATCGACCGGGGCACCGTGCAGCGGATCGGCGCCCTGGACCGGCTGCCGCCGTACGGGGACCGGGAGATCGTGACCGTGCTGGGCACCGTCCGGGACCTGCGCCAGACCACCACCCGGGTGCGGCGCATGACCCTCACCGAGGCCCTGCTGGACGACGGCACCGGCGCCCTGCGCCTGGTCTGGTTCAACCAGGCCTACCTGGCCCGGGTCCTGAAGCCCGGGGACCGGGTGCTGGCGTTCGGGCCCCTGGCGGCGGGGCGGCACGGGCTGGAGATGCGCGGGCCCGCCTTCGAGGTCATGGGCCGCAACGGGGCGGACGACGCCGACCTGTGGGTGCGCCGCTACCTGCCCCTGTACCGCAAGCTGGGGCCGGTGATGGGACGCACCCGCCAGCGCCTGGTGCAGGAGACCCTGGCCCGGGCGGCGGAGCCGCCCGAATGGCTGCCGGCGGAGCTGGCCCGGGGCTTTCCCGCCACCCTCCCGGCCCTGCGCCTGCTGCACCAGCCCCCGGACGACAGCGACCCGGACCAGCTGGAGGCCCGCACCACCCCGGCCCACCGGCGCCTGGCCAGCGAGGAGCTGTTCGCCTTCGCCCTGGGCGTCAGCCTGCGCCGGGCCGGGCGAATGGCCCGCCCCGGGCAGATCGTCCCCACCACCCCCGAACTGCGGGACCGGCTCAAGGACTACCTGCCGTTCCACCTCACCGGCGCCCAGCGCCAGGCGTTCCGGGAGATCGTGGCCGACCTCACCTCCGGGCGGGTGATGCACCGCCTGCTCCAGGGCGACGTGGGCAGCGGCAAGACCCTGGTGGCCTTCCTGGCCATGGCCATGGTGGCCGAGACCGGCGGCCAGGCGGCCATGCTGGTGCCCACCGAGGTCCTGGCCCGCCAGCACGCGGCCACCTTCGAGCGCCTGCTCAAGGACCAGGTCCAGGGGCTCGAGCTCCTGCTGGGGCCCATGCGCGCCGCGGCCAAGCGCCAGGCCCTGGCCCGCATCGCTTCCGGGGAGGCCTCCTACATCCTGGGCACCCACGCCCTGTTCCAGGAGGCGGTGACGTTCCGCAAGCTGCAGCTGGTGGTGGTGGACGAGCAGCACCGGTTCGGGGTGCGCCAGCGGGAGGCGCTCAAGCAGAAGGGCCTGGACCCCCACTGGCTGGTCATGAGCGCCACCCCCATCCCCCGCTCCCTGGCCCTGGCCCTGTTCGGGGACCTGGAGCAGTCGGTGCTGGACGAGCTGCCCCCCGGACGCCAGCCCATCACTACCCGCCTGCTGGCCCCGGCTGAGGCGGAACGGGCCTGGGACCTGGTGGAGCGGGAACTGGAGGCCGGGCACCAGGCGTTCGTGGTGAGCCCGGCCATCGACCCCCAGGACGAGACCCAGGTGCCCCTGCGGGACATCCAGGCCATGGAGGCCCTGCTGCGGGCCCGCTTTCCCGGCCTGGAACTGGCGGTGGTGCACGGCCGGCTCAAGGCCGACGAGCTGGCCGAGCGCATGGAGCGGTTCGTGTGCGGCAACGCCAGGGTCCTGCTGGCCACCACCGTCATCGAGGTGGGCGTGGACGTGCCCAACGCCACCGCCATGGTGGTGGACCACGCCGAACGCTTCGGCCTCAGCCAGCTGCACCAGCTGCGCGGCCGGGTGGGGCGCGGGGCCGCCCGCAGCCAGTTCCTCATGCTCTCCGGCAGCGACACGGAGCGCCTGCGGGCCCTGGTGGAGACCCAGGACGGCTTCCGCATCGCCCAGAAGGACCTGGAGCTGCGCGGCCCGGGCGAGTTCTTCGGCACCCGCCAGGCCGGGCTGCCCCAGTTCCAGGTGGCCGACCTGGTGCGGGACCGCCAGCTCCTGGGCCAGTGCCGGGAGGCGGCGGAGAAGGCGCTGCAGCGGGGGCTGAGCGAAGGGCAGAAGCAGTGGCTGCGCCAGGAGCAGGCCCGGCTGAAGCTGGCGGAGATCTCCTGAAGCCTTGCGGAGCGCGCCGGTCTGATTAAATTATTTATGGCCATGTGCCCAGGCCCCAGGTTCCTTGGGTGCCCCGGCGCGCCCCCGGAAGGAAGCAGGCACGTCGCGCGCCCTGCTCCGGCCCGCCCTTGCCAGGGAGATGCCCCATGCCGTCACCCCATCCGTCGGCCCGGGCCGTCCGGGCCGCCCTCCTGTGCGGCCTGGCAGGCCTGGGCCTGCAGGCGGCAGCCCGCCCCTGCACGTGTCTCACCTACAACGTCTATGCCTTCCCCCCCATGACCCGGGACGCCCTGAAGGCCCTCAGCGGGGCCTGGAACACGATCAAAGGCAAATCCGGCCAGACGGACCTGGGCGGCAACTGCGTGTGTCTTCGGCTACCGGGTCAGGTTCACGGACTGGCAAACCCTGCGCCGGGAAACCCTGGCCGACAATGGCGCCGCTGCGCCCTTCGGGAAGGACAAGGCCTACAGTGACCACGCGGCCATGTTCTTCACGGTGACGGCCTACTAGCCCAGCTGGGCGGGGTTCATCAGGCGCGCGGCGATGCGCTCCCGGAGCATTTCCGGCACCAGGCCGGAGAGGTCGCCACCCATGGCGCCCACCTCCCGCACCATGCGGCTGCTCACGACGGCGTATTCCTCCTTGGGCATCAGGAACACCGTCTCCAGGTCCGACGCCAGCTTGCGGTTCATGAGGGCCATCTGGAACTCGTACTCGAAATCCGAGAAGGCCCGCACCCCGCGGATGATGAAATGGGCCCCCTGCTGGCGGGCGTAGTCCACCAGCAGGCCGTGGAAAGTGCTGATCTCCACGTAGGGGAGGTCCTGCAGCAGCTCGCGCAGGAAATCCACCCGCTCCGCCACCGAGAAGGCGCACTCCTTGGCCGGGTTGTGCAGGACCGCCACCACCAGGCGGTCCACCAGGTTTCCCGCCCGCTGAATCAAGTCCAGGTGGCCCAGAGTGACGGGGTCGAAGGAACCGGGGTAGATGGCGATGCGCAATGGAACTCCCGCTGTATGTGGAAACCAACAGTCTAGAAGGTTTTACCCGCGGTGGTGGCAGAACCCGGCAAACCCATACTAATACTTGGGCTACCATGTGGGCATGACAATGGACCGTCTTTCCGTGGGCCTCCTGTTCGGCGGCGAGAGCCCTGAACACGAAGTGAGCATCGTCACCGCCCGCAGCATCGCGGCCCACCTGGACCCGGCCCGGTTCGACGTGCGACCCATGGGCATCGCCCGCAACGGCGTGTGGGTCATGAACGGCGACCCCCTGGCGCGGCTGGCGGCCGGGGAACTGCCCGAGCGCAGCGAGCACCCGTTCCTGCCCCTGGAGCGGGGCGCCGAGGACGCGCCCCTGCCGGACGTGTTCTTCAACGCCATCCACGGCGCGGGCGGCGAGGACGGCCAGATCCAGGGCTTCCTGGAGCCCCTGCACCGGCCGTACACCGGCGCCGGCCTCCTGGCCATGGCCGCGGCCCTGGACAAGTGGATCACCAAGCGCATCTGGGAGTCCGCGGGGCTGCCGGTGGCGCCGTACCGGGGCCTCACCGAGGAGGGCTGGCGGCGGGAGCCCTGGAAGGTGCTGCGGGAGCTGGAGGCCCTGGGCCTGCCGGTGTTCGTCAAGCCCGCCAACCTGGGCTCCAGCATCGGCATCGAGAAGGTCCGCGTGCGCCAGGATCTTCCCGCCGCCCTGGACCGGGCCTTCGGCTACGATCGCCGGGTGGTGGTGGAGCAGGGCCTGCGGGCCCGGGAACTGGAAGTGGCGGTGCTGGGCGGGGACGACCCGCTGGTGAGCGTGCCCGGGGAGATCCTGGTCGCCGGCGAGTTCTATGATTTCAAGGACAAGTACATCAACGGCAAGAGCTCGGCGAAGATCCCGGCGGAGCTGCCCGAGGGCATGGGCAACCTGATCGCCCGCTGCGCCGTGGACGCCTTCCGCGCCCTGGACGCGTACGGCATGGCCCGGGTGGACTTCTTCCTGGACCGGGACACCGGACGGCTGTTCCTCAATGAAATCAACCTGATTCCCGGGTTCACCAGCATCTCCATGTACCCCAAGCTCATGGAGGCCAGCGGCATCCCCTACGCCGAGCTGCTCACCCGGCTCATCGACCTGGCCCTGACGCGCCACCAGGAGAAGATCGCCAAGACCCGGTTCTTCCAGAGCGGGAGCAACTGGTACGCCTCCTGATTGCTGGCATCCTAGGGGCATGGACGACAATCCCCGCCGACCGCCCCGACTCCCCGTCCTGGCGACGGTCATCCTGTTGGGCTTCGCCTCGGGCGTGCCCCTGAACCTCATCGGCTCCAGCCTGCAGGCCTGGATGGCCGACGCCAAGGTGAACCTGGCCACCATCGGCTTTTTCGCCCTGGCGGGGCTGCCCTACACGTTCAAGTTCCTGTGGTCCCCGTTCATGGACCGCTACCGCCTGCCGTTCCTGGGCAAGCGCCGGGGCTGGATCCTGGTCTGGTTCCTGGCGGTCATGGCCCTGCTGGCCGCCCTGAGCCGCAGCGACCCGGGCTCCGACCTGCGCCTGGTGGCCCTGCTGGCGGTGGCCCTGGCCTTCGCCTCCGCCAGCGTGGACATCAACGTGGACGCCTACCGCATCGAGCTCCTGCCGGGCCGGCTGCTGGGGCCCGGGGTGTCCCTGCACCAGACCTCGTACCGCCTGGGCATGGTCTACGGGGGCGCCCTGGCCCTGTTCCTGGCCGACCTGGTGTCCTGGCGCTTCGCCTACCTGGTCATGGCCCTGGGCATGCTCCCCGGGGTGGCGGCCACCTTCCTGGCCCCGGAGCCCGAAGGCGCCACCGCCGCCCCGGCCACCCTCCGGGAGGCGGTGGTGGAGCCGTTCCGGGACTTCCTCGGGCGCCGGCGGGCCTGGGCGGTGCTGGCCTTCATCCTGCTCTACAAGCTGGGCGACAACCTGTGCGTGGCCCTCAACACCGTGTTCCTCAAGGGGCTCACCTTCAGCAACACCGAGATCGCCCTGGCCAACAAGATCGTGGGCATGGGCTGCCTGATCGGGGGCGCGCTGGCGGGCGGGGCCCTGATGGCCCGGTGGACCCTGCGCAGGTCCCTGTGGGTGTTCGGCGTCCTGCAGATGGCGTGCATGACCGGGCACCTGGCCCTGGCCCTGGTGGGCAAGAGCCACGTGCTGCTGCTGGTGACCGTGGCGGTGGAGAACTCCGTCTTCGCCATGGGTTCGGTGGCCTACGTGGCCCTGATCCAGCGCTGCTGCAGCCTGAAGAACGCCGCCACCCAGTTCGCCCTGCTCACCAGCCTCGCGGCCCTGAACCGGGTGCTGTTCGCCAGCCCCGCCGGGGTCCTGGCCAGGACCCTGGGCTGGCCCGCCTACTTCGTGCTGTGCATCGCCCTGGCCGTGCCCGGGCTGCTCCTGCTGCGCGGCTACGATTCCTGGGAACTGCCCGAGCCGGCGCACGGGTAGGTGGTTCCCCCCGGAAGCAATCCGGATTAGGATGACAGGCCGAAACCCAAGCCACAGGGAGCCGCCATGTTCGAGTCCGCCGAGCTGGGCCATTGCGTCGACAAGGCCGCCTACGCCCGGGAGGTGCCGGCGCTGCGGGAGGCGCTGCTCAACGCCCAGTTCGACCTGGGGGCCAGCCGCAAGTTCCCGGTGATCATCCTCATCGCCGGGCTGGACGGCGCCGGCAAGAGCGCCACCACCAACACCCTCAACGAGTGGATGGACCCGCGCTACATCCGCACCTACGGCACCAGCGAGTCCTCGGACGAGGAGCTGGAGCGCCCGCACATGTGGCGGTTCTGGCGCGAGCTGCCGCCCAAGGGGCGCATCGCCATCTTCGACGGCAGCTGGTACGCCTGGCCCATCTTCGAGCGGGCCGGGGGGCGCATCAACAACGCCCAGTTCGACCAGGCCCTGGATGAAGTCCGCCGTTTCGAGCAGATGCTCATCGACGAAGGAGCGATGATCCTGAAGTTCTGGATGCACCTCTCCAAGGCCGCCCAGAAACAGCGGCTCAAGAAGCTGGAATCGGACCCCATGACCCGCTGGCGGGTGTCCAAGCGCGACTGGGAGCACTTCAAGTCATACGACACCTTCCAGGAGATCGCCGAGCGGTCCCTGCGGCGCACCAGCACCGCCTCCGCCCCCTGGATCCAGGTGGAGGCCACCGACCCCCGCTACCAGAAGCTCACCGTGGGCAAGGTCCTGCTGGAGCAGTTGCGCGCGCGCCTGGAAGGGCCGGCGCCCCAGTCGGCCGTCATCCAGGCGCCCCCGTCCCGCCCCAGTTTCGACGGCCTGAACATCCTCAAGACCCTGGACCTGACCCCGAAGCTGGACAAGGCCGCCTACGACACGGAACTGGAGAAGTACCAGGGCCGGCTCAACCTGCTCAGCCGGTACAAGGCGTTCCAGGACCACAGCGTCGTCCTCGTGTTCGAGGGCATGGACGCCGCCGGCAAGGGGGGGGCCATCCGGCGCATCACCCAGGCCATCGACGCCCGCCTGTGCACCATCTACCCGGTGGCCGCCCCCAGCGAGGAGGAGCGGGCCCAGCCGTACCTGTGGCGGTTCTGGCGCAATCTGCCGCGCCGGGGCCGGATCGCCATCTTCGACCGCAGCTGGTACGGCCGGGTGCTGGTGGAGCGGGTGGAGGGGTTCTGCGCCGAGGCGGACTGGATGCGCGCCTACGGGGAGATCAACGACTTCGAGGAGCAGCTCAAGCGCAGCGGCGGCATCATTTTCAAGTTCTGGCTGAGCATCAGCCAGGAGGAGCAGCTGCGCCGCTTCCAGGAGCGCCAGAACAGCGCGTTCAAGCGCTTCAAGATCACCCCCGAGGACTGGCGCAACCGGGACAAGTGGCCCGCCTACGAGGCCGCCGTGTGCGACATGCTGGACCGCACCAGCACCGAGTTCGCGCCCTGGACCCTGGTGGCCAGCGAGGACAAGAATTTCGGGCGGATCAAGATCCTGCGCACCCTGTGCGAGGGGATCGAGGCACGCCTCTAGCCCGGGCCGTCCATCGGCCGGAACCCGTTCGATCCTTCGCACCGGGCCGCGAGTGGGTTGGCGCCTGCAGGGCGGCTTGGGCCTGCACAGTGCCCCCTGTGTCGCGCGGCTCGGCCCGTGCTGCAAATCTTCTCGCTGCACTTGCCCACCAGCCGGGATGACCGGAATCGATCGGAGCACCAGCAGGTCGATCGATTTCCAGCCTGGTGCGGTTCGCGCGAAACACTTGGAACCCGGCCGGGACCATGGTGTTCGCAGCATGGATGGAAAAGCTTTTGGCCGGGGAATTTTGCACCAGATAGAGCAGTGCTCTATCTGATGCAAAAGTGGGATAAAGGGGATAAAGCAAGTTAGGTAGGCGGCTACGGATGCCCGATCGCGCCGAGAGCATGCGCACCCTTGGGTTCCGGAGAGCCGTGGCCAGTGGCGCACGCCCCGGGAAGATGTGGAAACCCGGATGGATGCGCCTGGGGCGTGTGCCACTGGCCACGGCTCTCCGGAACTCCCGGGCGTAGCCCGGGACCCCGCCTGCGGCGGGGCCAGGGGTGCGCATGCGCCATGGGATCGGAAGTATTGAATCCCCTAATTTCATCCCCGTTCATCCAGTTCATCCCCGGCTGATTTTTTTTAAAACACCTGGACTGGCGCCGGTAAGGGGGAAACCTGGGCCATCCGGGCCAACGTCCCCAGAACACGGGCTGTCCTGGACGCTCCGGATCAATCGCGTACTCTCCATGGGTACCAAGCTAGAGATGGCTTTTTTCCTAACTAGACCTAGAGATCATCAAATCCCCGGCTCCTGGGATTCATGAACAGGTTGCGAAAAATTACATAAGTTTCAACACCTTTCACCGACCGGGCAGGCTAAGATACGACCTGCTTTCAAGTTCCCCAGGCTCATGCCGGCCCAGGGGATCTTTTCTGACTCGCGGCGAGGAAGGGGACGGGTGCATGTGGATTGTTGCTCTGGCCCTCCGGCGTCCCCTGACCTTCATCGTCATGGCCATCGGCATCGTCATCCTGATGGTCGCCACGGTCCTGCGCACTCCGACCGACATCTTCCCGGCCATCAACATCCCGGTGGTCTCGGTGATCTGGTTCTACAACGGCCTGTCGCCCGAGGACATGGCCGACCGCATCGTGGCCAACTCCGAGCGCAGCATCACCACCACGGTCAACGACATCGAGCACCTGGAATCCCAGTCGGTGGCCGGGCTCGGGATCATCAAGGTGTTCTTCCGCCCGGGCACCAACGTGGAGGGGGCCATCGCCCAGATCACCTCCATCGCCCAGACCTCCACCCGCGGCATGCCGGCCGGCACCACGCCGCCCCTGATCATCTCCTACAACGCCTCCACCACCCCGGTCATCCAGCTGGGGCTGAGCAGCCGGACCCTGTCCGAGCAGGAGCTGTTCGACCTGGGCCAGAACTTCCTGCGCACCTACCTGGTCACCGTCCCGGGCGCGGCCACGCCCTACCCCTACGGCGGCAAGGTGCGCCAGATCCAGGTGGACCTGGACCTGGAGCAGCTGCGCGCCCACGGGCTCCAGCCCCTGGACATCGTCAACGCGTTCAACGCCCAGAACCTGGTGCTGCCCACCGGGACGGTGAAGCTGGGGCCGCTGGAATACAACCTGGAGATGAACGGCACCCCCTCGACCATCGCCGGGCTGAACGACCTGCCGGTGAAGACCGGCAGCGGCGCCACCCTCTACCTGCGCGACGTGGCCCACGTGCGCGACGGGTTCGCGCCCCAGACCAACATCGTGCGGGCCAACGGCGCCCGGGGCGCCCTCATGTCCATCTACAAGCACGGCAACGGCTCCACCCTCAGCATCGTGGCCGGGGTCAAGGACATGGTGGCCAGGGCCGTCCAGGCCCTGCCGCCCGCCCTCACGGTCAACGCCCTGTTCGACCAGTCCCTGTTCGTGCGGGCCTCCATCCAGGGGGTGCTGCGGGAGGCGCTCACCGCCGCGTTCCTCACCGCCCTCATGATCCTGATGTTCCTGGGCGACTGGCGGCCCACGGTGGTGATCGCCATCTCCATCCCGCTCTCCATCTTCGTGTCCATCATCCTCCTGGGCGCCCTGGGCGAGACCCTCAACATCATGACCCTGGGCGGGCTGGCCCTGGCCGTGGGCATCCTGGTGGACGACGCCACCGTGGAGATCGAGAACATCGAGCGCAACCTGGCCATGGGCAAGGAGATGAAGCACGCCATCCTGGACGGCGCCCAGCAGATCGCCGTGCCCGCCTTCGTCTCCACCCTGTGCATCTGCATCGTGTTCGTGCCCATGTTCTTCCTCAGCGGGGTGGCCCGGTTCCTGTTCGTGCCCCTGGCCGAGGCGGTGTGCTTCGCCATGCTGGCCAGCTACTTCCTGTCCCGGACCCTGATCCCTACCCTGGTGGTCTTCATCATGCGCGGCCACGAGCACCGGCTTGATGCCGCCAGGACCGTCCTGGGCCGCTTCCAGCGCGGGTTCGAGCAGCGCTTCGAGAGCTTCCGCCGGGACTACGAGCGCCTGCTGGAGACCACCCTGGAGCACCGGGGCGCCTTCGTGGGCTGGTTCCTGGCCTTCTGCGTCCTGTCCCTGGGCCTGGTGTTCTTCCTGGGCCGGGACTTCTTCCCCCAGGTGGACGCCGGGCAGATCCGGCTGCACCTGCGGGCTCGCCCCGGCCTGCGGGTCGAGGAGACCGCCCGGCTCTGCGACCAGGTGGAAGACGTGCTGCGGGAGCAGATCCCCAGAGACCAGCTGCGCACCATCCTGGACAACATCGGCCTGCCCAACTCGGGCATCAACCAGTCCTACAGTTCCAGCGGCACCATCGGCTCCGCCGACGCGGAGATCCTCATCGCCCTGGACCCGGAGCGCCACGAGCCCGTCGCCCATCTGACCGCGAGGCTGCGGGAGCTTTTGCCCCGGCGCTTCCCTGGGGTGGAGTTCTTCTTCCAGCCGGCCGACATCGTCACCCAGATCCTCAACTTCGGCCTGCCCGCGCCCATCGACGTGCAGATCGCCGGCCAGGACCAGCAGGCCGACTACACCCTGGGCCAGCGGATCGCCCAGAGCATGAGGCACATCCCCGGCACCGCCGACGTGCACGTGCAGCAGCAGTTCTCCATGCCCACCCTGCACATGGACATCGACCGCACCCGGGCCGGGCAGGTGGGGCTCACCGCCCAGAACGTGGCCCAGAGCGTGCTGGTGTCCCTGAGCGGCAGCTTCCAGACCGCCCCCAACTTCTGGCTGAACCCGCGCAACCTGGTCACCTACCAGGTGGCGGTGCAGGCGCCCCAGTACCGCATGGACAGCCTGGCGGACCTGATGGCGGTGCCGGTGACCTCCCCCCAGGGCCCGCAGCTCCTGGGCAACCTGGTGCAGATGCGCCCGGAAGCCCGGCCCGCCGTGGTGAGCCACTGGAACGTGGCGCCGGTCATCGACGTCTACGCCAGCACCCAGGGCCGGGACCTGGGCGCCGTGGCCGCGGACACCGACCGCCTGCTCAAGGACTTCCGGGGCAGCCTGCCCCGGGGCACCACGATCTCGGTGCGGGGCCAGGGCGCCACCATGCGCGCCTCCTTCTTCGGCCTGGGCGTGGGCCTGGCGGGCGCCATCGTCCTGGTCTACCTGCTCATCGTGGTCAACTTCCAGTCCTGGCTGGACCCCTTCATCATCATCACCGCCCTGCCCGGGGCCCTGGCCGGCATCTGCTGGTTCCTGCTGCTGACCCGCACCACCCTGAGCGTGCCTTCCCTCACCGGCGCGGTCATGTGCATGGGCGTGGCCACCGCCAACAGCATCCTGATGGTGAGCTTCGCCCGGGAGCAGATGGACGAGGGCCTGACGGCCTTCAAGGCCGCCGTCACGGCCGGCTACACCCGCATCCGTCCGGTGCTCATGACCGCCCTGGCCATGATCATCGGCATGGTGCCCATGGCCCTGGGCCTCGGGGAAGGAGGCGAGCAGAACGCCCCCCTGGGCCGGGCGGTGATCGGCGGGCTGCTGTTCGCCACCGCGGCCACGCTGTTCTTCGTGCCCTGCGTGTTCACCATCCTCCACGGCCGCCGGGAAGCCAGGCGCGACCCGGTTCCAGGAGCCTGACCATGAGCGAATCCCCCAAGCCCCAGCCCGATGGGGATGCGCCCGACTTCGGGGAGCCCATCAGCCCCAGGTACCGGCGGGACCATGAGATCGAATCCATCCGGGAACATGCCCGCACCCATGCCGCCGGGCTCCAGGCTCCGCCGGAACTGCCGCCGGCACCCCCGCGCCGGGCCCTGGCGCTGGTCGGGGTGGCCCTGGCGGTGCTGCTGCTCGCCGGCGGGCTGACCATCGCGGCCCAGGTGCGCCATGGGCGGGCGCTGGCCCGGGAGACCGAGCGGATGGCGGTGCCGGAGGTGGCCGTGGTCCATCCGGCGCTGGAAGCCCCCCAGGAGGACCTGGTCCTGCCCGCATCCCTCCAGGCCTGGGAGGAATCGCCCATCTACGCCCGCACCGACGGCTACCTGCTGCGCTGGTACAAGGACATCGGCAGCCGGGTGGCCAAGGGCGAACGGCTGGCGGATATCGATACCCCGGAGGTGGACCAGGAGCTGGACCAGGCCCGGGCCGCCCGCAACCAGGCCCAGGCCCAGGCGGACCTGGCCAAGGTCAGCGCCCGCCGCATGGAGGCCCTGTACAAGGACCAGCTGGTCTCGGAGCAGGACAACGACACGTCGGCCAGCGCCTACACCCAGGCGGTGGCCAACCTCGCCGCCGCCGCCGCCAACCTGCACCGCCTGGAGCAGCTGGAAGGGTTCAAGCAGGTGGTGGCGCCGTTCGCCGGGGTGATCACGCGCCGGAACGTGGACCCCGGCACCCTCATCAGCGCCACCACCGGTGCCGCCCCGCAGGGCGGAACCGGCTCCGGGCGGGAGCTGTTCGACCTGGCGCGCGTGGATCCGCTGCGGGTGTTCACCAGCGTGCCCCAGGCGTACGCCCCCTACATCGGGCCCGGCACCCGGGCCACGGTGAGCCTGGAGGAGCTCCCGGGCCGGTCCTTCCCCGGCACCGTGGCCCGCACCGCCCAGGCCATCGATCCCGCCACCCTCACCCTGCTCACCGAGATCGACCTGCCCAACCCGGACGGGCGGCTGCTGCCGGGCTCCCTGGGCCAGGTCCGCTTCACGGTCGGCACCGGGGTGAACCGGGTCACCATGCCGGTGAACGCCATGCTGTTCCGGGGCGAGGGCGCCCGCGCCGCCGTGGTGGGCGCGGACGGCCGGGTGCGCCTGCGCCCCATCGTCATCGGCCGGGACTACGGCACCAGCCTGGAGATCCTGGGCGGCCTGGGCCCGGGCGACCGGGTGGTGGTGAACCCGCCGGATTCCCTGGAGGACGGTCAGGCGGTGCACGTCCTGGGCCCGTAGAAAAAAAACCGGGGCGGGTAAACCGGCAGGCCATGCGCGCGGGTCTTTAAGCTGAGCACGGTGAACGCTCACGCATCGAGGTGGAATCATGAACATCAAGCACGTGCTTGGAGGAATCGGGTTGAGCTTGGCTCTGGGCGGGCTGGTGGCTCCGGTGCGGGGCCAGGGCGCTCCGGCCCCCGGCACCCCGCCCCCCGGGGCCATGATGGACGGCGGGCGCGCCCAGCGCCTGGACCGCCTGGCCCAGCGCCTGAAGCTCACGGACGCCCAGAAGGTCAGCTGCCAGGCCATCTTCGCCAAGCACAAGGACAAGCTCAAGGCCGAGCGGCAGGCCCTCCGGGACGCCCACAAGGCCTACCGGGAAGCCCTGGAACAGCCCGATGCCAATGTTGACAACCTGAGGAACCTGAACCGCGCCCTGGCGGACCGCAAGTTCGACCTGCAGATGGAGGGCAGGGCCCAACGCCAGGAGCTGCGGGCGGTGCTCACCCCCGAGCAGCGGGAGAAGGCGGCGTTCATGATGGGGCGGATGGCGGGCATGCGCGAGGGCGGCCACGGCTGGCGAGGCCCCGGCGGCATGCATAAAGGCTGGGGCCAGGACTGTCCTGGGCCTATGGCCAAGCCCATGCCCTGAGCGGGAAACGGCGGCCCTTCCAGGAATGGGATAAATCAATAATCCATCCCTGTCACGGTATAATCCGCCGATGTCCCATCCCTCCCCGGTGCTCCTCTGGATCATCCTCGGCCTGCCCGTGGGCGTGGCCCTGCTGGCGGCCATCATGTTCCTGTCCCGGTGGCTGAAGCTGCGGCCCCGGTCCGGGGCCGAGTCCGAGGAACTGCTCCTGGGGGCCGTGTCCCAGAGCCTCTCGGAGCGGGGCCAGCTGGCGGCCACCCTGGGGGAACTGCGCACGGTCCATGAGCGTCTTCTGGACGCCCTGCCGTCCGGGGTCCTGTGGGTGGACCAGCAGAAACGGATGGCGGCGGTGAACGCCGCCGGGCGGGCCCTGCTGGGGGTCAAGCCCGGGGTGGTGGGGCTGGACGCCAGGTTCGTGCTGGAGCCCTTCCCCTGGCTGCTGGAGGCCCTGGGGCGGGTGCCGGGGGACGCCTGGCGCTGCGACGGCGGCGGGCGGCGCTGGCAGCTGCGGCGCATCGAGGCGCCGGACATGGTGGGCGCCCTGCTGGAGTTCGAGGACATCACCGCCGCCGAGCAGGAGGAGCGGCGCGCGCAGCTGCGGGAGCGCTTCGCCGAGCTGGGGGAGATGACCGCCGGGGTGGCCCACCAGCTGAAGAACAGCCTGGCGGTGTTCAAGGGCCACGGCCAGCTGCTGCAGCGGGCCGGGCAGGGGGAGGCGGCCGGGGGGCTGCTGGATGAGACCGACGCCCTGGAGCGCCTGGTCCAGCGCTTCCTGCAGTGGGCCAAGCCCCTGGAGCCCCAGTGCGCGTCCGTGCACCTGGAGGAGGTGGCCGCCCAGGCCGCGGACGAGGTGCGCCGGCGCCCGGCCATGCAGGGGCGGACCCTTACGGTGGAGGGCCGGGGCCTGGCCCTGGCGGACGCCATGCTGCTGCACCAGGCCCTGGTGAACCTGCTGGAGAACAGCCTCCAGGCCTCTCCGCCCGGGGGCCGGGTGCAGGTGCGGGTGCAGGACCGCCGGGTGGAGATCCTGGACGACGGCCCGGGGCTGGGGCCCGACGCTGCCGCCCGCATGCTCCGGCCCTTCGAGAGCGGCCGCGGCGACGGCACCGGGCTGGGCCTGCCCCTGGCCCTCAAGTGGCTCAACGCCCAGGGGGCGGACCTGCACATTGCGTTGCGGCCCGAAGGGGGCAGCCGGCTCACCGTGGGCTGGTGAGACTGGCATGAAATGCTGTTAATATTGGATATTCCCTTTTCGGCTAGCACAGGACCGCAGCATGCCTGAACGACCCAAGCCCAAGCGGCAAGGCCTCCCGCCGGCTCCCGGGCCGGGTGCGCCGGCGCCGGCCGCCGGGGCAGCGCTGCGCCGGCGCAGATGGAAACTGCGCCAGCGGACCAGGGTGCGCGTCACCGAGTGCCAGGCCCAGCTGCGCACCCTGGCGGCGGAGCTGGCCCTCGCCGGCGAACGGGAGCGCCGCCAGATCGCCCAGGAGCTCCACGACCAGATCGGCCAGAACCTGGCCGTCATCAAGTTCAAGCTGGGCCACCTCAAGCGCGCGTCCCAGAGCCGCGAGCTGGAGGAGGTCCTGGCCCTCCTGGAGCAGGCCCTCCAGTCCTCCCGCGACCTCGTCTTCAAGCTGAGCCCGCCGGTGCTGCACGAGCTGGGCCTGGGCGCGGGGCTGGAGTGGCTGGTGCACCAGCTGCGGGCCAATTTCGGCATCGCCGGCCAGTTCTACGACGACCTCCAGCCCAAGCCCCTCACGGAAGACCTGCGCATCCTGCTGTTCCAGGCGGTGCGCGAGCTGCTGACCAACGTGGGCAGGCATTCCCGGGCAGGCATGGCGCGGGTGAGCTCCAGGGTGGAGGGCGGCGGGCTGGTCATCGAGGTGAGCGACGACGGGGCGGGCTTCGATCCGGCCGAGGTCCCGGCCCGGCGCCAGGGCACCGCCGGCCTGGGCCTGTTCAGCATCCGGGAGGGCCTGGCCCACCTGGGCGCCCGCATGGAGATCCTGGCCGCCCCCGGCCGGGGCACCCGGGTGCTGCTGCGCGCCCCCCTGCTGGGCCAGAACCGGACCTCGGGCAACGGGGCCGCCCCGGCGGAGGCCCAGGCTCCCCCCACCGGCCAAGGCATCCGCATCCTGCTGGCCGAGGACCAGGCCCCCACCCGGGCCGGCCTGCGGTCCCTGCTGGAATCCTGCCCGGACCTGGTGGTGGCCGGCGAGGCCGGGGACGGCGAAGCGGCCGTGGCCGCCTGCCGCAGCCTCCAGCCGGACGTGGTGGTGATGGACATCGCCCGGTCCAAGCTCAGCGGCATCCAGGCCACCCGCGCCATCCTCAAGGAGCGGCCCGCCACCAAGGTGGTGGCCCTGTCCATGCACGCGGACAGCCAGCATGTGCTGGAGATGCTCCGGGCCGGCGCCACCGGCTACCTGCTCAAGGACTGTGTGCAGGAGCACCTGGCCCAGGCCATCCGCGTGGTGCAGGCCAATTTCTCGTTCCTCAGCCCGGGCCTGGCGGCCCACGTGGCCGACGAAGTGGTGCAGGGCTCGCCGCCGGGTCCGCCCCGGGGAACCGACCGGCTCACCCCCCAGGAGCGCAAGGTGCTGGCCATGCTGAGCCGGGGCGGCGCCGTCAAGAGCATCGCCGCCGAGTTGAACCTGAGCCCCAAGACCATCGAGACCCACCGCCAGCACATCATGGAGAAGCTGCACATCAACTCGGTGGCCGGCCTGACCCGGTTCGCCATCAAGGAGGGGCTGATCCAGCTTGACGAGGAGTAGGTTCCTGCAAGGGCCGGCGCCCGTCCATGGCCCGGTCCAGGGTCAGGTCGTCGGCGTACTCCAGGTCGGCGCCGATGGGCAGTCCCAGGCCGATGCGGGTGGTGCGCAGGCCCAGGGGCTCCAGGATCCGGGCCAGCCAGGCGGCGGTGGCCTCCCCGTCCAGGGTGGGGTTGGTGGCCAGGACGATCTCCCGCACCCGCCCGTCCTCCAGGCGCTTGAGCAGCTCCCGCACCTTGAGCTGGTCCGGGCCCACCCCCCTCAGGGGGGAGATGAGCCCGCCCAGCACGTGGTAGCGCCCCCGGAAGTGCCCGGAACGCTCGAAGCTGAGCACGTTGCTGGCCTCCGCCACCACCACCAGGGTGGCCTCGTCCCGCTCCGGGTCCGAACAGACGGCGCACACCGGGCGGTCCGTGAAGGCGCCGCAGGTCTGGCAGAAGCCCACCGAGCGGGCGGCGCTCTGCAGCAGCTCGCCCAGGTGCTCCATGGCCGCCGGGCCCTCCTTCAGCAGGTGCAAGGCCATGCGTTGGGCGGACTTGGCGCCCACCCCCGGCAGTTTCTGGAAGGCGGTCACCACCGCCTCGAGCGAATCCGGCAGTCGCACGGCCAGGTTCCTAGAAGCCCAGCCCGGGGATGTTCAGGCCCCCGCCCAGGCCCCCGCTGACCTTGGCCATGGCCTCGTCGGCCTTGGCGGCGGCGTCCTTGAAGGCGGCCAGGATCAGGTCCTCCAGCATGCTGGGATCCTCCGGGTCCATGGCCTCCTTGGCCACGACGATGGCCACCAGCTCCTTGGCGCCGTTGAGGGTCACCTTGACCATGGCGCCGCCGGCGGTGCCCTCAGCCCGGAGGGCCTGTTGGGCCTCCTGCAGCTTGGCCTGCATCTGCTGGGCCTGGCGCATGAGGAAACGCATGTCCATGAAACTCTCCTATCGCTTGGGATCGTTCGGGGGAGGTTGGGTCGCGTGCAGTCCCGGCCGCTTGGCCGGGGGCAGGTGGATGTTCAGGCGGCGCAGACGCCGGGTGAGCAGCAGCATGCCGTAGTATCCCACCGGCAGGGCCAGCAGGCTCATCACCATTCCACCCACCAGGTACGGGGCCAGGATCGGCTTGAGCATGTGGCACATGCCGTCGAAGCCCTCCCGGGTGACGAAGCTGCGCCAGCCGATGGCGTGCCACTTGACGCCGCGGAAATGCAGGTGCCAGCCCCGGCCCATGAGCAGGTTGCCCACCAGGCTGCTCATGGAGGCCATGGGCAGCAGGGTCCAGGGGTTGTTCAGGTAGCAGGCCAGGAGCATCAGGGGGCGGTGCAGGCGCCGGAAGATGATGCACAGCAGCAGCACGACCCAGGTGTGCAGCCCCAGGAACGGGTTCCAGGCCAGGGAGAAGCCGATGGCGAAGCTCAGGGCCACCTGTTCGGGGCTCATCTCCGGGTGCAGGATGAAACGCTTGAAAGTTTCGCGCAGTCCGCCCCGGAACCTGCCTATGGAAGGGGCCTGAACCGGCTCATCAGTCATGGTCTGGGGGAGGCTCCAGGGGGGGCGTCAGCGGGCGAAATGGTCAAAGCTGCGGTCCGGGAATGGCCGCAGCCCACTTTCATCATAATGGAGAAGCGGCCCTTGTGCCCGCGCCACGGCGGAACCCACTGGAATCAGAGGCAGTTCCAGGATGCGCTCCAGTTCGGGGCGGGGCAGGGAGGACGAGAAGCAGCGGGCGTAGTCCTCGCCTCCCTCCACCCAGTCCGCCCCGAGGCCGGGCTCCAGGACCACGCTGAGGCCCGCGGCTTCCGCCAGGTTGCGCAGGTCCCGGCTGAGGCCGTCGGACAGGTCGATGCAGGCGTGAACCTGGGGAATGGCCGCCAGGCGCGGGCCCAGGCCCAGCCTCGGGCGCGGGTCCAGGTGCGCCCGCAGGTCCGGGTCCGGCGCCGCCGGATCCCAGCGCAGCCCCGCCTGCAGCTTGCGCAGGCCGCGCAGGCTCGCCCCCAGTTCCTGGTCCACGTACAGCCGGTCCCCCTCCTGCAGGGCGTCCCGGCGCAGCCACCGGCCCACGCTGCCGAAGGCGGTGATGCCCAGTCCCAGGCCCCGGGGCCGGCCCACCGTGTCGCCGCCCAGGACCGGCACCCCGGCCTCCCGGGCCGCGCCGCCCAGGCCGTCCAGGAACCGCTCCAGCCAACCCGGGCCCAGGTCCCGGCCCAGGGCCAGGGTCAGGGTGAACCCGGTGGGCACCGCGCCGCTGGCGTCCAGGTCCGACAGGTTCACCATCAGCAGCTTGCGTCCCAGCAGTTCCGGGGGATGCCAGTCCAGGCGGAAATGCTGGTCCGCCTCCATCAGGTCGGTGGTCACCAGGACCCGCTGCCCGGGCGGCGGAGCGGGAACCGCCCCGCAGTCGTCCACCAGGTCCGCACCGCCGGGGAAGGTTTCCCGGATGCGGCGGATGATCTCAAGTTCTGACAGGTCCACGGCCCCTCCCGGTAGCACCATACTACTTGGTGCGTGGGGGCGCCGGTGCTAGCTTGGAAGGGTGGCGGAGCGGGCCGTCGCCGCTCTGCGATAGGAGACCGTTCATGGCCATCACCAAGGTTTGGATCGAAGAAGGCTGCATTGTCTGCAATGCCTGCGAAGCGGAGTGTCCCGACGTGTTCCTGGTGACGGACAACACCTGCGTGATCAAGGCCGGGGTGCGGGCGGATGGGCTGGAGACCGAGAACCGGGAGGAGATGTCCGAGCTGCAGGCGGAGTACCAGACGTCCCTGGAGACGGCCATCGAGGCCGCCGCGGCCGGCTGTCCGGTGGAAGTGATCAAGTACGACAAGTCCTGACCCGTTCCAGGCAAGTGCGGCCGGCGACGGGGCGCTTCGGCGCCCCGTCGCCGTTCTGGCGAAGCACTCGCCGGCTCGTCGACGCCGACCGGAGAACCCAGGTGCCGGTGACTTCGGGGCGAACGGGGGGAACCGCTTCCGCAGCCATCACCGGACGCCCCGGCAGGACTAGTTTTCCCGGAGGCCGACGTTCACTTCGAACATGCCGTGGTCGGTGGTGAAGGGGATGGCGATGCAGGGCACGTCGCCGGAGCGGCTGATCTTGTGGCCCACGCCGATGACCACCGTGGGGATGGAGATGTTCAGGGAGTGGCCGTCCTGGATGAGGGCCCGCCGGGCGTCGCCCACCACGATGTTGCCGATCTCGCCGATGGCGTCCTCCACGTTCTTGTTGAGGCTGCTCACTTCCTCCATGAGCATGTTGGAAGCGATCTTGCAGGCCAGGCCCGCGGGCATGCTGATGATGATGGAGCCGGAGGTTTCGCCGGTAAGGCCGATGATGGCGGAGATGTCGTAGGTGGTAATAAGGTCCTCTTTCAGTTCCAGGCCAGCCTTTTCAGCCTGGATGCCGGCCATCATGTCCAGGCTGCGCAGCGTGGATTCGATAAAAGGGTTGATGAATGCGACATTCATGGGATCTTGACCACCTTTCCACCAAGTTCATTATTTCATCCGTTCTACCCGGTTGAGTTGAAATTTTTCACAACTGATTGATAGGGGCGCCTTTCAAGGGCAGGATAGGAATGACGCAGGCCCGGAGCTTACCATGCTGGATCAGTTACAAGCCGAATTGAAGGCCGCCATGCTGGCCAAGGACAGCGCCCGCACCCTGGTGCTGCGCAGCGTCCTGGCCGCCTACAGGCACGAGGCGGTGGCCAAGGGGCTCGGCCCCCAGGGGTTGCTGGGCGACGCGGAGGCGGTGGCGGTGGTCAAGCGCCTGGTGAAGAGCCGGGAGGACAGCGTCGAGCAGTTCACCAAGGGCGGCTTCCCGGAGCGGGCCGCCGTGGAGCAGGCGGAGATCCAGGTCCTGAAGGGATTCCTACCTGCCATGCTGGAGGGAGTCCAGCTCGAAACCGCCGTCCGGGAGGCCATCCAGGCCGTTGGCGCCAAGACCCGCAAGGACATGGGCGCCGTCATGAAGACCCTCCAGGCCAGGCACGGGGCTTCCTTCGACGGGAAGACCGCCAGCCAGCTCGTCCAATCCTTCCTCGCTTGACCCATCAACCCTTCCCCGCCCCGCGGCGGGCCGACGCGGATGCCCAGCCTGGTCCGTGCCGTTCCTTCTCAATGAAAGATTATAAAAATGAAACAGTCCAAGCTGTTGATCCACACCCTTCGGGAAGTGCCCCGGGACGCCGACGTGGTCAGCCAGCAGCTGATGATGCGCGCCGGCATGATCCAGAAAGTGGCGGCAGGCATCTACAGCTACCTGCCGCTGGCGTTCCGCAGCGTGCGCAAGTTCGAGCAGATCCTCCGGGAGGAGCTGGCCAAGGACGGCTGCCAGGAGCTGCTTATGCCAACCGTGCAGCCGGCGGAGTTGTGGCAGGAGTCCGGGCGCTGGAGCTTCTACGGCAAGGAACTGCTGCGCATGAAGGACCGCAAGGACGCCCCGTTCTGCCTGGGGCCCACCCACGAGGAGGTCATCACCGACATCGTGCGGCGCAACGTCAACAGCTACAAGCAGCTGCCCATGAACCTCTACCAGATCCAGACCAAGTTCCGGGATGAGATCCGCCCCCGGTTCGGGCTCATGCGCGGGCGGGAATTCATCATGAAGGACGCCTACTCCTTCGACGTGGACGACGCCGCCGCGGACCGGAGCTACTGGGCCATGTACCACTGCTACACCCGCATCTTCTCCCGCCTGGGGGTCAAGTTCCGCCAGGTGGAGGCCGACAGCGGCGCCATCGGCGGCAGCTTCACCCACGAGTTCCACGTGCTGGCCGGCTCCGGCGAGGACGCCCTGCTGTGCTGCGACACTTGCGACTACGCCTCCAACGCGGAGAAGACCGAGGCCCCGCGGCTGCCGGCCGTGGACCACGGCCCGGCCTTCGCCCTGCGGCCCAACCACTTCAAGACCCCCGGCATCCTGGGCATGGAGGAGCAGGCCGCGGCCTTCGTGGACGCCGAGCACGACGGCCTGCCCCTGCACCAGACCTCCAAGGTCTACTGGCTGGACGCGGACCTGGTGGTGGGCAAGGAAGGCACCGAACACCTCACCCGCCGGCTGAAGGTGGCGGTGGTCCTGCGCGGCGACCACGAGATGAATTCGGTGAAGGTGAAGAACTTCCTGGGCGCCGCGGACCTGCAGCCCATGCCCGACGCCGAGGCGTTCTGCGGCGCCCTGAGCGGCTTCCTGGGCCCGGTGCCCAGGGCGGGCACGCCCCACTGGGACCTGCACCAGGCCAAGTCCGAGGACCTGGTGTACCTGGTGGACCGCTCCCTGGAGGGGGCGGTGAACCTCACCTGCGGCGCCAACATCACCGACGGCCACCACTTCGGCTTCAATCCCGGGCGCGACCTGCCCACCGCCAAGTACGCGGACCTGCGCCTGGCCCAGGAGGGCGAGGCCTGCCCCCGGTGCGGCCAGGGCCACTACCAGGCGTTCCGGGGCATCGAGGTGGGGCAGGTGTTCAAGCTCGGCACCAAGTACTCCAAGTCCATGAACTGCGTCTACCTGGACGAGCGCGGCAAGGAGCAGGTGATGGTCATGGGCTGCTACGGCATCGGCGTGGGCCGCACCGTGGCCGCCGCCATCGAGCAGAACTACGACGCCGACGGCATCATCTGGCCCTGGCCCATCGCCCCTTACCACGTGCACCTGCTGGACCTGGACCCCACCAGCGCCCAGGCCCGGGAGGTGGCCGACCGGGTGGAGCGGGAGCTGGAGGCGGCCGGCTTCGAGGTGCTCCACGACGACCGGGAGAGCCTGAGCCCCGGGGCCAAGTTCAAGGACGCCGACCTGCTGGGCTTCCCCCTGCGGGTGATGGTAGGCTCCAGGGGCCTCAGGGAGGGCGTCATCGAGATGCGCGACCGGCGCACCAAAGAGGTCCAGAAGTTCCAGCCCGAGGAAATCGTGGCGCGGGTCGCCCGGGCCCGGGACCGGATCATGGCCGAACTGGAAACCCGGCACGGGAGGTAGCGACATGGCGGAGGGCCCGGTCTTCCTGACCACCTTCATCGAGGGGGTGCTGGTGCACGGTTCCAGCGTGCCCTTCCTGCTGCTGGTGCCGTGCGCCCATTCCCCGCACCGGGGGGTGCTCATGCCCCCACAGGTGCCCTGGTCGCCCGGCTACCTGCCCCCGGCGCTGCTCCAGACCCTCATCGACACCGGCTGGAAGATCCCCTTCCGCTTCCACGACACGTCCCGGCTGCCGGTGGTGTTCGACGAGCGCACTTCGCGCCTGCCCACCCCCTGGCTGCTGCGCCTGGAGGGGCTGGAGAACCAGCAGCGGCTGTACCTGACCCACCTCCTGCGCACCCGGGCCCCCGAGGACCAGTTGCCCACGCCCCCGGAAGGCGGCCAGTGGGTGGGTGAGAAGGCCCTGGCCGGCCTGGACCTGGCGCCCGGGATACGGCGCCTGTGCCAGACCGCCCTGACCGCGGTGAAGGAATTATGAGTGCGATGCCTTCATCCACTGCCCCAGAAGGTCCTGGACCAGGCCGCTGAAGGTCCGGTGCTCCCGGGCCAGGCGGCGCTCGACCTTGGCAAGGAACTCCACGTCCAGCCTCACGCCCTTCATCCGGCTGGCACGCGGGCCATCTGTTTTTGACGGCCTGCCAGGTTTCAGCCGCGCCGGATGGTCAGGGGTGAGGCGCTCTGTGACGTCCTGGATGCTGGCCGCCATGTCGCGCTCGATGGCTGCCGCAGGTCTCGTCTTGAGGGTCATTCCGGATTTCCTGGCGGCCTCCAGGGCTGCGGCGAGCCCGGTTTTTCCTCTCCTTCTCATACAAATCTCCTGGCCATTCGATCCAAATTTTTCTTGAATGCCTTCTCCTTGATGCGGTGGGCACTCACGGGGTAAGCCACCAGGGCTCCTTCTTCATCAGCGAACTCGATGACGACCCGGTAGGGGCGACAAGCAAGGCAGCCCTCGAAGAGGTACCTGCCCTCGACTCTGTCTTCATGGAGAATTTGAGGTGCCGCCTCATTGAGGATCCGTTCGACAAAATGCGGTTGGATTCCAGGGTCTCCGGCGCAGTGTTTGCAAAGGTGAGCTTCAGTGGCAGCCGTGAAACGGACGATGAAAGCCATCCGGGCTCCAAATAAATGTTAAACAATTTTTTCGGGAAGCCAAGGAAAATTGTTCAACACTTTCCCGGGGCCGGCTGGACTTCCACCAGAAGCCGCCTGTCCATGGGATGATCAAACCAGGAGCATCATCACCATGGCCCCGCGCGCAGCCGTGTTCATCGATCGGGACGGTACCCTCAACGAGGAGATCGGGTACCTGTGCCGGCCTGAGGATGTGGCATTGATCCCCGGCGCCCGGGAGGCGGTGGCCCGGCTCAACGCCGCCGGCATGCCGGTGATCGTCGTGAGCAACCAGGCCGGGATCGGGCGGGGCAGGTACGGGTGGGACGATTACCGCGCCGTGATGGTCCGCATCAACGAGCTGCTGGCGGAAGGCGGGGCGCGCCTTGACGGCGCCTACGCCGCTCCGCACCACCCCGAAGGGGCTGGGGAGTACTGCCACCCGGACCACCCGGACCGCAAGCCCAACCCCGGCATGCTGCTGCGCGCCGCGGAAGAGCACGGCCTGGACCTGGCCCGCTCCTGGATGATCGGCGACAAGCGCTCGGACCTGGAAGCCGGGCGCAACGCCGGGTGCCGGACGGCGCTGGTGCGCACCGGCTACGGCCGGGAGGTGGACGGCGCCCTGGCGGACCTGGTGGCCGAGGACCTGGAGGAGGCGGTGGCGCGGATCCTGGGCCGGGCTTCTGGGACGTGTTTGCAAAGATCTGAAAACCAAGAAAGCTAGGCATGGTTGATCAGGTCGTGGCGTGCCATTCCTTCGGATTTGCACGCCCAGCTGCAACCGTGCAGCATTCCCGCTTTCGGAATGCCACGGAACCGAGGGTCGCCGAGAAAAGCAGGCTAGTTCATCAGCTTCTCCGCCTTGAGCCAGGCGATCACCTGCTGGTAGGCGCCGGGGCCCTCCTTCACCAGGTTGCCGCTGCCGTCGTAGATCTTGAAGTGGGGGATGGACTGCAGGCCGTACTGGCCGGCCAGGGGCGACTTCCAGTCGATGCCGGTGATCCCGGGGCGATTGATGTCCACCTTGACCACGTTCAGGTCCGCGCGCTTCTTCCCCAGCTCTTCCAGCAGGGGGGAGATGCGCATGCACGGGGGGCAGTACTTGCTGTAGAAATCAACGATGTTGGTGCGGCCCGGGCGCAGCACCGACTTGACGTCCAGGGGCTGGCCGGGGTTGGCCTGGTTGACCGCGTCCGCGCCCATCAGGGCCGGAGCGGCGAGCAGCGCGCCCATCAGCATGGGCGGCAGGAGGATTGGGCGAAGGCGCATGGGGGACTCCAGGATGGGCGCACGGGCGACGCCACGCGCGAGAACCGCCGCAAGGGGCGGTCAGCCAACAGGATGGAACGGCCGGCGGGTTCCCGCAACCGGAACGAAGGGCGGGTGAGCGGGCTCCTGCAGGGCAGCCCGTTCAGGGGCACGAAGCCGCCGTGGCCTCCTCCAGCAGCCCGGCCGCCCGGAACTTCTCGAACACCGCCTGGGGATACAGGGGAATCCGGTTGAAGGCGACCCCGGTGGCGTCCAGCACCGCGTTGCGCAGGGCCGGGGCGGGCGAGATCACCGGGCACTCGCCCAGGGCCTTGACCCCGTAAGGCCCGGCGGCGTCCGTGGTCTCCACGAAGGCGGCGTTGATCTTCGGCGTGTCCAGGATGGTGGGCAGCTTGTAGTCGAGCAGGTTGTTGTTCAGGGGCTTGCCGCTCTGGGGGTCGAACAGCATCTGCTCCAGCAGGGCGTAGCCCAGCCCCATGCTCACCCCCCCGTGCACCTGGCCCTCGGCCAGCACCGGGTTGATGATCCGGCCCGAGTCGTGGACGTTGTACAGCTCCAGCACCTGGACCTTGCCGGTGGGGATGTCCACCTCCACTTCCACGAAGGTGCAGCCGTAGGACATGGCGCTGGTGCGCACGTTGGCGGAGACGTCGCTCTTGATGGGGTTGGCGTGCAGGCGGTCGTAGTACGACGCCATGGCCGCCTCCTCCAGGGTGCAGATCTCCAGCCCGGTGGCCAGCTCCACGACGCGCCCGTCCCGCAGGTCCAGCTGGTCCGGGCCCAGGCCGCACTTGCGGGCGGCGATGGCCAGCACCTGCGCCCGCACGTCCAGGGCGGCCTTGCGCACCGCCACTCCGGAGACGGTGGTCTGGCGGGAGGCGTACGCGCCCGGATCGAAGGGGGCGATGTCGGTGTCCTGGGAGGTGACCACGTGCACCCGGTCAAGGGGCAGGCCCAGGGTCCCGGCGGCCATCTGGGCGAAGGCGGTGTCCGAGCCCTGGCCGATCTCCGTGGCGCCCACCTGCAGGGTGACGGAGCCGTCCTGGTGCATGACGATGCGGGCCCCGGCGATCTCCTGGCCGAACGGATAGGTGCCCGAGGCGTAGCAGAAGCAGGCCACGCCCAGGCCCCGGCGGCGGGGGCCGGCCTGGCCGGCGCAGGCGCGCTTCTTCTCGTCCCAGCGGATGAGGGCCTTGCCCTTCTCCAGGCATTCCCGGATGCCCATGGAGCGCACCACCATGCCGGTGATGGGGTCGGTGTGGCCCAGGTCCACGAAATTGCGCAGCCGGAACTCGATGGGGTCCTGGTGCAGCGCCCGGGCGATGTCCTCCAGGTGGCTCTCCAGGGCGAAGAACACCTGGGGCGAGCCGTAGCCGCGCATGGCCCCGGCCACCGGCAGGTTGGTGTAGACGGTCCTGGGCTCGTACTTGACCGTGCGGAAGGCGTACAGGGACCGGAAATTGCTCCCGCCCGCCATGGCGATGGAATGGCCGTGGGACGCGTAGGCGCCGGTGTTGCTCAGCACCTGGATGCCGATGCCCCGCAGGCGGCCGTCCCGGTCCACGGCGGTCCTGAGGTGGAACTTCATGGCGTGGCGGGTGCGGGAATCGATGAAGACCTCTTCCCGGGTGAGGGTGTAGCGCACCGGGCGGCCGTGCACCGCCAGGCACATGGCCGCCACCAGCGGCTCCACCACCACGTCCTGCTTGGCGCCGAAGCCGCCGCCGACGAAGGGCTTGATCACCTGCACCCGGCCCCAGGGCAGCCCTAGGGCCTGGGCCACCACCCGGCGCACGATGTGGGGGATCTGGGTGGAGCTGTTAATGACGATGCGCCCATGGCTGTCCCGGTAGGCGAAGGCGGTGTGGTTCTCCAGGTGGCAGTGCTGGACCACGCTGGTCTCGAAGTCCCCTTCGAACACCCGGCCGGCGCCCGCGAGTTCCGCCTCCAGGTCCCCGTAGCCGTTGCCGAAGTCGGCCAGCACGTTGCCGGGCCGCTCCTCGTGCAGCGCCGGCGCCCCATCGGCCATGGCCGCCTCGGGGGTGAGCACGCACGGCAGCACCTCGTAGTCCACCCGGATCAGGCGCAGGGCCTTCTGGGCGGTGGGCAGGTCCACCGCCACCACCGCCGCCACCGCGTCCCCCACGAAGCGGGCCTTGGGGGTGAGGATGAGCCGGTCGGCCACGTCCCGGTGGTGCGGGTCCAGGGACCAGGGGTGGCCGGAGGTGCCGAACTTGATCGTCGGCAGGTCCTCGGCGGTGAGCACCGCCTCCACCCCGGGCAGGGCCTTCGCCTCGGCGGCGTCCACCCGCAGCACCCGGGCGTGGGCGTGGGGGCTGCGCAGCACCTTGCCCACCAGCATGTCCCGCTGGCTGAAATCCTCCGAATAGCGCGCCCGGCCGGTGACCTTGTCCACGGCGTCCAGACGCGGGACACCCTTGCCTATGATCCCCGAACCCATGGTGCACCTCGCCGGTGCCTGTCAGTATGAGAGGCCGGGATCGGTAATTCAAATTTTTCTCATGAATAGTATCTTTTTTTCCGTGATATCGAGTCTCAAACAAAATTTGTGCGGCCGAGCGGCAGGCGGGCTTTCTGGACTTGTTAGGGGCGATCAACCCGGGGATGGGGCAGACTGGAGGGGCGAGGGGGGCATGCTGATCCAGAAGTCCGGGCTGGTGCCGGGGATCATTCTTGAACGCTACAAGCGTTTTCTGGCGGACGTGCAATTGGCGGACGGGACCGTGGTGACTGCCCACTGCACCAACACCGGCACCATGGCCACCTGCTGGGAGCCCGGGGACACGGTGCTGCTGGAACCCTGCGCCAACCCGGCGCGCAAGCTGCCCTTCACCTGGCTGGCCTGCCGGCGGGGCGGGGCCTGGGTGGGGGTGGAGACCGGCATGCCCAACCGGGTGGTGGCGGAAGCGGCCCGCCGGGACTGCCTGCCGGGGCTGCCGGGCCTGGGCCGGGTGCGCACGGAGCAGCGCTACGGCGACGAGGGCAGCCGCATCGACGTGCTGGCCCAGGATGACCTCGGCCGCTGCGTCTACATTGAAGTCAAGAACACGACCTTGCGGATCGGCGACCAGGCCTGCTTCCCGGACGCGGTGACTCTGCGCGGCGCCAAGCACCTGCGGGAACTGCGCGCCATGGTGCGCCTGGGGCACCGGGCCGCCATCGTGTTCTTCATCCACCGCCCCGACGCCGCCAGCTTCGACGCGGCCCGGGAGATCGATCCCGCCTACGCCCTGGAACTGGACCTGGCCGCGGCGGACGGAGTGCAGGTGCTCCCCGTGGCCGCGGCGCTGCGCGCGGAGTGCGGGCCGGATGGCCTGTGGACCCTGGGCTGGTCCCTGCCCGGGCTGCTGCCGTGGGCGCGCCGCGCCGCCCTTGCCCCTTCCTTAACCGGTGCCCAGCGGTCAAAATGAAACATTCCCTTCCTACTCACTCCTTGCTTGCGGAGCGCCCATGACCGAGCTGAAGAAGACCCCCCTGAACGCAGTCCATCGGGCCCTGGGAGCGAAGATGGTGGATTTCGGCGGCTGGGACATGCCGGTCCAGTACCCCACGGGCATCATCAGCGAGCACGTCGCCGTGCGCACCAAGGTCGGGCTGTTCGACGTGAGCCACATGGGCGAGATCCGGGTCAAGGGCCCCCAGGCCATGGCCTTCCTGGACTGGCTCACCCCCAACGCGGTGGCCAGGCTGGCCCACGGGCAGATCCACTACACCGCCTTCCTGTACGAGAACGGCACCTTCGTGGACGACCTGCTGCTGCACAGGATCGACGACGAGGAGTTCCTGCTGGTGGTGAACGCCTCCAACGTGGACAAGGACTACGCCTGGGTGAAGCAGCACGCCTCCAGGTGGGACGTCACGGTCGTCAACGAGAGCGACCAGACCAGCTCCATGGCCCTGCAGGGCCACCTGTCCCTGGCCGTGCTGCAGCCCCTGGTGGACATCGACCTGGCCCAGATCAAGTACTACTGGTTCGCCTTCGGCAAGTTCCAGGCCCTGCCGGTGATGATCGCCCGCACCGGCTACACCGGCGAGGACGGCTTCGAGGTGTACTGCCCCAACGCCAAGGCCGAAGGGGTCTGGAACGCCCTCATGGAGAGCGGCAGGCCCCACGGCCTGGTGCCCACCGGCCTGGGCTGCCGCAACACCCTGCGCCTGGAGGCCAAGATGGCCCTCTACGGCCACGAGATCGACGACACCACCAACGCCCTGGAAGCGGACCTGGCCTGGATCATCAAGCTGCAGAAGGGCGACTTCCTGGGCCGGGACGCCCTGCTCAAGGTCAAGGAACAGGGCCTCACCCGCAAGCTGGTGGGCTTCCGCATGCTGGAGAAGCGCGACATCGCCCGCGACCACATGGACGTGCTCATCGACGGCAGGAAGGCCGGCTACGTCACCAGCGGCTCCCCCAGCACCACCTGCGGCTGCAACCTGGGCTGCGCCTACCTGCCGGTGAGCCATGCCGAGATCGGCCGCCGGTTCCAGGTGGAGATCCGCGGCAAGGCCTGCGACGCCGAGGTCATCCCCACCCCTTTCTACAAGCGCGCCAAGTAGCCGACCCTTCCCTGCAACCCCCGTGCGGCTCCCCGCGGGCCGGAACAGACACCCTTTGGAGGCTCCACCCATGTATCCTTCCGACGTGAAGTACACGAAGAATCACGAATACATCAAGCCCCTGGGCGACGGCACGGCCCTGGTGGGCATCACCGACTACGCCCAGGAAGCCCTGGGCGACGTGGTGTTCGTGGACCTGCCCGAAGTGGGCGCCGCGTTCGACGCCGGGGCCGAGTTCGGCACCGTGGAATCGGTCAAGACCGTCTCGGAGGTCTTCATGCCCAGCGCCGGGGAAGTGCTGGAAGTGAACGGCGACCTGGAGGCCCATCCGGAGTTCGTGAACGAGGACGCTTTCGGCAAGGGCTGGTTCATCAAGATCAAGCTCTCCGGCCCGCTCAGCGGCGACCTCCTGGACGCCGCCGCCTACGCGAAACTGGTCAGCGAAGAGAGCCACTGAGTGGCTTGGACGGCCATGGGCGGCCGCTGGTGCCGGATTCTTCTCGTCCTCGCCGCCGCGCGGGGGGCGTGGGCCGACGGCGCCCAGTCCGGCAAAGCCGCCGCGCCCGCTCCGGCGGCCCCGCCCATGGTCCATCAGCAGTACATCAAGATCCCCCCGCCCAAGCCCGCCGTCCCCCGAACGCCCCCTGAGCTGGCCAGGCTGAAGACCCTCATCGAGTCCGGGGAGAAGGCGCTGGAGGAGAAGGACTGGGACGGCGCGCTGGCGTTCGCGGCCCAGGCGGCGGACCTGTTGGACAACCTGCCCGAGGGGGACCAGACCCTCCCCGAGACCATCACCCTCCAGAACCGCCTCACGGAGTTCCAGTCGCACCTGCCGGACACTGAGGAAGTGCCCCTGCTGCCGGACCCGGGCATCAAGGCCACCGAGGAGGTGGGCCCCCTCTCCCCCGACGAGCTGCGCACCGAGCTGGAGCAGGTCAAGGGCGCGGAGATGGGGGCGGTGTTCGACTTCCCCATCGACCTGAACGACAAGGTGCTGGCCTGGGTGCACGAATTCACCACCGACAAGCGCGGCTTCATGGAGCGGGCCCTGTCCCGGGCCAGCCGCTACCTGCCCATGGTGCGCCAGATCTTCGCCGAGGAGGGCATCCCCCAGGACCTGGCCTTCCTGGGGGTGATCGAGTCGGGCTACATCAATTCCGCCGCCAGCTACGCCCAGGCCGTGGGCATGTGGCAGTTCATCCGCTCCACCGGGCGCATCTACGGGCTGGGGGGCAACGGCTGGGTGGAGGAGCGCCGGGACCCGGTCAAGGCCACCCGCGCCGCCGCCCGTTACCTCAAGCGCCTGTACGAACTCTCCGGCGACTGGTACCTGGCCCTGGCCAGCTACAACGCCGGCCCCCTCACCACCGAGCGGGCCATCCTACAGCTCAACAGCCGCAACTTCTGGGACATGGCCCGCAGCCGATGGCTGCGCAACCAGACCAAGAACTACGTGCCGGAGCTGTGCGCCGCCATCCTGGTAGGCCGCTTCCCGGAGCGCTACGGGCTGCACGTGGAGCAGCTTCCGCCCTACGTCTACGAGACCGTGGACGTGGAGCACATGACCAGCCTGCCGGTGCTGGCCCGCTACGCGGACACGGACGTGAACGCCCTCAAGGAGCTGAATCCGGAGCTGCTGCGGGCCACCACGCCGCCCGGGCGCTACGCCCTGCGGGTGCCCCCCGGGCAGAGCGGCCTCACCGCCCGGGTCCTGGCCCAGATTCCCGCCAACCAGCGCCTGGACTTCAAGACCTTCAAGATCCGCAGAGGCCAGAGCCTGGCCCGGGTCGCCGCCCGCTACAACGTCAGCCAGGACGACCTGCTGGAGGCCAACAACATCACCCGGGCCCAGTTCCGGCCCGGGCGCACCATCCTGGTGCCCCCGCCGCCAGCCGCCCCCATCGACGACCGGGACCTGCTGTCCAAGGGGCAGCGGGCCAAGGTCATCGAGGACCAGCCCCTGGAGAACCTGCCGTCCATCCCCGCGGGCTCCGCCGCGCTGACTCTGGGGCCGGCCCGGGAGGCGACGCCCGCGGCCGCGCCGGCCGCCGAGCCCGCCCGGGCCCAGGCCCGGCCCCCGGCGCCCCGGCCGGCGCCCCGGGCCCCGGCGGCCGAGACCAGGCCCGCCGTGCACGTGGTCAAGCGCGGCGAGACCCTGTTCGCCATCGCCGAACGCTACGACCTGGACCTGAAGGTCCTGCGCAAACTCAACCACATCCGCCGGAACGCCATCCAGCCCGGGCAGCGGCTGAGGCTGCGGTAGGGGGGGTGGTTCCAGCGCGTACGCGGGGCGGCCCGGGAACTAATAAATAAAATATAGCACTGGAAAGATGGGACGTCCGGCGGGCATGGGTGCGCAACCTGGATTTTCCCATCCGGAGATGCTTCCAGTGCCAACCACTCCCCTTCGCTCCACCAAGCCTGCCGCGCTGGTCCTGGCCTGCCTGGCGCTGGGCAGCCTGGCTGCCGTTCCTGCCCAAGGCGCGGCCAGGAAACCCCGGATGGACCTCCATGACGAACCTGGGAACCGGGCCCAGGGCCCGGACCAGGCGCAAGACCGGACCAAGGCGCGGAACGGCAGGCCTGCGGCGGAGGCCGGGGCGGACCTGGCGGCGGTCCGGTCGAGGTACCGTGAGCGGCTTGCCCAGAAGACAGCCAGGCGAACCGGCAACACTCCGCCGGCCCGGCCCGCCTCCTCCGGATCTCCCGCCCCCGCGCCTGCGGCCGCGGCCGGGGTGCGCACGGTCCGGAGCAAGTCCGGAAAGATCCACGAACTGGGGCCCGGTGCCAGGCTGGCCTATGCGGACCTGGAGGACCAGGATCTGCGCGGCCTGGACCTGAGCGACGCCGACCTGAGGCACGCCAATCTGGTAATGGCCCGGCTGGAGGGCACCGTGCTGAACGGGGCCCGGCTCATGAGGGCGAACCTGGCCGGCGCCACCGGGGTGGACCTGGCGGGCGCCCGGCTGCACCCGTTCTTCGCCGCCATCGGGGCCGAGGCGGCGGGGACGGTCAAGTTCATCCACCTGGACCAGAGCGAAGTCGACTCTGGATACGGCTTTCCGCGCCACCTGCAGGTCCGCCCGGACGGCGAGATCACCTGGCTGATGGGGAACGCTCCGAATCGCTCCAACCTGATGCCCACCGGCATCGACCAAATGTTCCGCTCCGAAGCGCAGGACCTGCGGGATTCCCGATTGATCGCCATGGCCATGGATGCCCGGGGGGGACTGTGGACGTTCGGCGACCAGACCACCAACTACAACAGGCCCCCCATGGGCGGGAACGGTGCCGGCTTCGGGGAGTGTCTGTACCTCTGCATGCCGTCCCGGTTCCAGGATCCTCCGGCCAATGCCGCCGCCACTCCGGATGGCACCCTCTGGCTGGCCTTTGCCGATGGCTTCATGGGGTTCGGCCACACCGAGGGGCGTTTGCACCGGGAGTGGGGGCGCTATCCGGATCACTGCAAGGCGGCCGCGGGCCTTCAGGTGGTCGCCAATTGCGCCGACCCGGACTTGACGTTCATCGGTCCGGAGCAGGACGCCCTGTTCCAGTTCAGCTGGACCGGCATCAGGTGCGGCCAATGGTCCGGGCCATTCTTCAAGCCGGCCGTCGGCGCCATCCATGGTGCGGCGTTCGGCCCCGGCGGGGAGCTCTACTACACCCACTCCCGGCCCAACGGGGTCACCTATGTGGACCTGTCGATCGGAATGAGTTGCCAGATCGACACGGAAGGGCCCGGGCGGGTGGGCGGAGACCCGTTCGCCCTCGTCCAGGGGCCCGACGGCGCCATGTGGTGGACCGAGCCGGACGCCAACCGGATCGGCCGGGTCGACGCCCAGGACCAGGTGGAGTACTACGACCTGCCCCAAGGCACCCATCCGGAGGAACTGGTGGCCGGCAAGGACGGCCTGTACTTCACCCTGCGCCGCCAATTCGAGCTCGGCTTCCTCCGGGTGCTGGCCGCTCCGGCCCCGGCGGCGGAGGCCGGCGCCCCCTTGGAGAGCCCAAGCCCGGCGGTGGCCGCGGCGGAGTCCGGCGGCTGGGCGGTATCCCTCTTCAAGCCCCGCCCGGAGCGCGTCTCCAAGTATCCGAAAGGCAAGGCGAGGGAGGCCTTCCTGGAAGAACGCAACCGGTGGGCCGACCAGTCCTGGGAAGAGCCCCAGGCGGCCGAAGAGGCGAGGCCGGCCCTGCAGCCCTTCGCGCCCCCGGCCGGCGCCAAGGCCGCGGTCGGGACCCAAGAGGACGCAGGCCATGGCCCCCGGGCGGCTGCGGACCCCGCGTTCGGCGCCGTGGGCGGCCCTGCCGCCGACCCTGGCCTGGCGGACCTGAGCCCCCGGGAGCAACTGGCCGCCCTGGACGTGCACCTGGGCTCCCGGGCCCTGGAGTACATCCTGAAACAGCACGGGCACCAGCGCAAGGACGGCAAGAGCCAGTTCGCCCGCCCATGGAGCAGCCGGAAGGCCCTGGAGGCCCTGATCGCCCAGGGGCTGCTGGACGCCGGCAACGCCCTGGGCCGGATCCGGCCGCCCCGCCACACCTTCGACCGGCGCGGGCGCTACCTCACCGTGTGCAGGCGCCAGGATGTGGGTTGCTGCCACCAGTACGGGCAGCTCCTCCCCACGGACAGGTTCATGGTCGTCACCGAGCTCCAGGACGGAGAGAACGGGCCCTGCCACGTGGTGGTCAATGCCTATCCGGTATCGCCCAGCCTCTGGTAGCCGCAGGCTGCCCATGGGCACCCCGGGCAAATTTGCGCTTGCCTCCAGTCCGCGCCGATGGCATTCTGGGTGCTCCCCCGGGGCTATAGCTCAGCTGGGAGAGCGCTTGCATGGCATGCAAGAGGTCAGCGGTTCGATCCCGCTTAGCTCCACCAAAACACGAGGCCACCGACCGGTGGCCTCGTTTTCTTTAACCCAGGACCCCATGCTCGCGAGCCTGAACCACGCCAACCTCAGCTTCGGCCCCCACCAGGTGCTCAGGGACGTCACCTGGGCCCTGCAGGAGGACGAGTGCTGGGGGGTGATCGGCCGCAACGGCGCCGGCAAGAGCACCCTGTTCAAGATCCTGCTGGGAGAGCTGGAGGTGGACGAGGGCACGGTGGTGCGCCCCAGCGCCGAGCGGGGCGTCCGCATGGGCCACTACGCCCAGGACCTGGAGCCCCGCACCGACGGCACCGTGCTGGAGGAGGCCCTGTCCGCCTTCGGGGCGGCGGAGGCCACCGGCCGCGAGATGCACGACCTGGAACACCAGATGGCGGAACTCAGCGCCGCTCGCGGCGCCGGGCATTGCCCCGACCTGGAGGCCATCATGGCCCGCTACCAGGTGGTGCAGGAGCAGTTCGAGCGCCTGGGCGGGTTCACCATCCGGGCCCGGGCCGAAGGCATCCTGTTCGCCCTGGGCTTCACCCCCGGGCACCTGGAGCAGAACGTGCACGAACTGTCCGGCGGCCAGAAGTGCCGGGTGATGCTGGCCAAGGCCATCCTCCAGGGCCAGGACCTCCTGCTCCTGGACGAGCCCACCAACCACCTGGACCTGCCCAGCCTGCGCTGGCTGGAGGAGTTCATCAACGGCACCACCGCCACCGTGGCGGTGATCAGCCACGACCGCTACTTCCTGGACCGGATCGCCACCAGCATCCTGGAGATCGAGCTGGGCCGCTCCCGGGTCTACGAAGGCAACTACACCGACTTCGTCGAGAAGAAGGAGCAGGAGCTGGAGGTCGCCGAGCGCCACTACGAACGCCAGCAGGACTACATCAGGAAGCAGGAGGAGTACATCCGGCGCAACATCGCCGGCCAGAACACCAAGCAGGCCCGGGGCCGGCGCACCCACCTGGCCAAGCTCCAGCGCCTGGACAAGCCCCTCCAGGACCGGCGCCGGGTCAAGTTCGCCTTCCCGGAGACCCAGCGCAGCGGCGACACCGCCCTGGTGCTGGACAAGGTGGTGGTGGGCTGGGACGGCAAGGCCCTGTTCGAGCCCATCGACCACCTGCAGGTGAAGCGGGGCCACAAGCTGGCCATCGTCGGCCTGAACGGCACCGGCAAGTCCACCCTGCTCAAGGCCATCACCGAGGAGATCCCGTTCATCGCCGGCACCGCCCGCCTGGGCAGCCAGGTGAAGCTGGGCTACTTCGACCAGCACCACCGCAACCTGGACGCCCGCAACACGGTGTTCCAGCAGATCCAGGCGGTCGTCCCCCTGGCCCCCAAGCAGGACGTGCTGGGCTTCCTGGCCAAGTTCCAGTTCCGGGGCGACGAGGTGGACAAGCCGGTCACGGTGCTCTCGGGCGGCGAGCGGGCGCGCCTGTCCGTGGCCACCCTGATCCGGGAGGGCGTCAACCTGCTGCTCCTGGACGAGCCTACCAACCACATGGACATCCCCTCCATGGAGGCCATGGAGGACACCATCCTGGCCTTCTCCGGCGCGGTGGTGCTGGTGACCCACGACCGCTACCTGCTGGGGCGGGTGGCGGAGAGCCTGCTGCGCATCCACGAGGGCCGCGCCGAGTTCCGGGAGGGCGGCTACGAGGACAACCAGGCCTGGGTGGACCTGGATGTGGGCCACGAGCCCCTGGAGGCGGAGGAGCCGGAACCCGCCCCGGCTCCGGAACGCCCGGCCCAGGTCAAGGGCGCCGGCAAGGGCCGGCCCGGCCCCGCACCCGGCAAAGGCGAAGCCGAGGGTCCGGCCCCCAAGGCCCAGCCCATCGACCGGGACAAGCAGAAGACCATCCGCCGCTGGGAACGCAAAGTCCAGGAGGCCGAGGCCGGGGTCACCGGGCTGGAACAGCAGCTCGGCGCCCTGGCCAAGGAGCTGGCCGCCCAGGATCCCGCCGACTGGCAAGCCTTCGGCGCCAAGCTGGACCGGCAGAAGGCCCTGGAGACCGAACTGGCCTACGCCATGGCCGAATGGGAGGCCGCCCAGACCGCCCTGGAGAAGGCCCAGGCCGGTTGACCCGGGCGGTTCCCATTCCAGGACGCCCGGCCGTTTCGGCGCTAGAATGAGCGCGGCTCCAGAGGTGCCTGCCCATGCCCAGGCTGGATATCTACAAGGACCATGAATTGACCCTCCAGGTGGAGATCACCGGGCCGGAGATCCGGATCGGGCGGGGGAGCGACTGCCAAGTCTCCCTCCCCGTGCCGGAGGTGTCCCGGCTGCACGCGGTGATCCGGGCGGTGGGGCGAGGCTGGGAGGTGGCCAACCACGGGCGCAACGGCACCCGGGTGAACGCTGCCAGGCTGGAGAAACCCGCGCCCCTGATCTTCGGCGACCGGATCTACATCGACGGCTACGTCGTGGTGTTCCAGGCGGACGGGGCGCCGCCCCTGGCGTTCCACCGCAAGCCGGGCGTCGTGACCGTCGACCTGGACCGGCCGTAATCTCAGGGCGCCGTCTGGGGGTGCTTTTCCTGGTAGATCTTGCGGCTGTTCTTGTTCTCCTGGGCGTTCAGGGTGCGCTGCTCCTGCTTGGTGATGTGCCCGCCGTTCTGGGAGGCCATGGCGCGCTCCTCCCCGCGGACGGCCCGGTCGTTCTGGCGCAGCTGGTGGGCCTGGCCCTTGTTGAGGGTCCCGTTCTGGACGCCCTGGTTGATGCGCTTGTTCTGGTTCTCCAGGCGCTTGTTCACCTCGGTCCGGCGGGGATGGTTGTTCTGCCACTGGCTCTGGCCGGCCCAGGCGGCGCCGGAGACCAGGAGGGCGGCGAGGAGGGCGGCGGTCTTGCGGATGGCGGTCATGGTTGCCTCCATGGGCAGGAAGATAGTTGCGGTTGGGCCGGCTTCTGGCCGCGCGGGAGAACTCGATGGCTGTGCTGTATTAGACCCCGGAATCCGGCTTGGGTCAGGGGGCGGGTGCAAATGTTTTTGCGGGGCCGGCCCGGCGGGCGGAGATTGAACTTGCTGCCGGCCCCCGGCATGCTGGTGGCAACCGTCTCGCGGAGTCCCGGATGAGCCTGCTGCTGGCCTTGGATGTGGGCAACACCAACGTGGTGATGGGCCTGTTCGACCCGTCCCAGGGGCCGCGCTCGCCCCTCTTGGCGTCCTGGCGCATGGCCACCAGCCGGGAGCGCACCTCGGACGAGTACGGGCTCACCAGCCTGGGCATGCTGGCCCAGCGGGGCATCGGGGCCCAGGACGTCGGGCACGTGGTCATCTCCAGCGTGGTGCCGCCCCTGAACCCGGTGCTGGAGCGCTGGCTGCGGGTGTACTTCCATGCGGAGCCGTTCTGGATCGGCCACCACATCACCACCGGCCTGAAGATCCTCCTGGACAACCCCGAGGAACTGGGGGCGGACCGGATCGTCAACGCCGTGGCCGGCATCGAGCTGTTCGGCGTCCCCCTGGTCGCCGTGGATTTCGGCACCGCCACCACCTTCGACGTGGTGAGCGCCGGATGCGAGTACCTGGGCGGGATCATCACCCCCGGCATCGGCATCAGCTCCGAGGCCCTGTTCCAGCGGGCCTCGCGGCTGCCCCGGGTGGAGATCACCGAACCGGCCCGGCTGGTGGGCAAGAACACGGTCCAGGCCATGCAGTCGGGCCTCTACTTCGGCTACGTGGGCCTGGTGGACGGCATCCTGGCCCGGCTCCTGGAGGCCCATCCCGGCTCCCAGGTGATCGCCACCGGCGGCCTGGCCCGGGTCATCTCCCCCGGCAGCCGCTACATCCAGCACGTCGCCAGGGACCTGACCCTTGAGGGGCTGCGGATCCTGTGGCAGATGAACCGAAAATGATCACCCTGATCCGCCTGGGCCGGATCGATTCCACCCAGGCCTTCCTGGAGCGTCACCCGGAACTGGGCGTCTGCGCGGCACTGGCGGACGAGCAACTGGCGGGACGCGGCCACCGGGGCAACCGCTGGGAGAGCGCCCCCGGCGCCGGCTTGTGGCTTTCCGCCCGCTTGCCGGTGCCGCCAGTGCCTCCGGGACTGGTCCTGCAGCGGGCCATGGGCGCGGTGGCCGAGGCCCTGGAGCCCCTGGGCGCGCCGCTGGGCCTCAAGTGGCCCAACGACCTGGTGGCGTGGCGGCGGGGGCGCCTGGTCAAGCTCGGGGGCATCATCGGCCAGATCCGGAACGGCCACGTGCTGCTGGGCGTGGGCGTGAACCTGGCCAGCGCCCCGGCCATCCCCGGGCGGCCCATCCCCCCGGCGAGCCTGGCAGACCTGCTCGCACCCCCGGCCGTCCTCCCGGAGCCCGGGGTCCTGGCCCGGGAGATCCTGGACGCCTGGGCGAACCTCTCCGTGCACCGGGAGCCGCTGTTCCGCTGGCCGGAAGCCGGTGACCGGATCCGCTGGGAGGAAGGGGAGGGCATCTGCGCCGGCTGGCTGGCTGACGGCCGCCTGGACGTGAACACCGCCCAGGGCCCGCGCCAGCTGGTGGCGGGGGAGGTGAGCGGACTGGCCCGGTAGAGGCACGGGTTCCCCCAACCGTCCGTCCGTTCCGTTGGCTTGGAAAAGGGGTCGGTCACGACCCGCCCCCCGTGGGCGGCACCGCCCGCAAACCTAACGGTCGGCGCGCATCAGGAGGGTTCAGGCCCCACTCGAAGCGAGGCTATCGGACCCTAGGCCAGCCCGGAGCGCCTGGAACAACAATTTGTCCCCCAGGATCAACGGAGTGCCGGCGTGCCAACACCGCTCCCCATTCCTCGCTGTCACCCCTCCGTCGACGCCGGCTGTGCCGGCGGCCGACTTACAAGGGCGAACGTCCGGCACACGTGCGATCACGTGGCCAGGCCGACAACGGCCGTGCTACTTCAGGCTGAAGTGGGCCCGGCGGTTCCTGAACCAGCAGGACTCCACCGGGTCGGTGCAGACCGGCTTCTCCTTGCCGTACGAGGTGGTGCTCAGGCGGCCGGCGGCAACGCCCAGGCTCACCAGGTAGTCGTGGGCCGCGGTGGCCCGGCGCTCGCCCAGGGCCAGGTTGTACTCCACGGTGCCCCGCTCGTCGCAGTTGCCGTCGATGAACACATTGGCCTGGGGGTATTTCTTCATGAAATCGGCGATGGCGGTGAGGACCGGCTTGTCCGCCTCCCGGATGGTGGACTTGTCCAGGTCGAAGTGCACGTCCTTGAGGGCGGCTTCGGCGGCCCTGCGGTAGGCGGCTTCCGCTTCGGCGGCGGCCTTGCGGGCGGCCTCGGCGGCCGCGTCAGCCTTGCTCTGGGCGTCGCTTTCGCCCGTCTGGGTCTGGACCGGGGCGGCGGGGGCGGGGGCTTGGGCCTGGGGCGCCTCCGGCTGGGGGGCCGGGGCCGGCTTGCGGCAGGCGAGGCCCGCGGCCACCAGGACAGCTGCAGCCAGGTAGGGGGTGAGAGTGCGGTTCACGGTCATGTTGCTTGGCTCCTATGGCACAAGGGTCGAGCCCAGCGGGGCGGGACCCGGTAGAGACGGGGGGACTTTGGCTTCGGCCAGGCTGCTGCCGGCCACGGGGTTCAGGGTCCACTGGGGGAACTGGGCATCGCCGGGGCCGTCTCCCAGGTCCTGGCACTTGCCGTCCAGGCCGGCCAGGCGCAGGCGCGGCCCGGTCCCGGTCTTCAGGCCCAGGAGCAGCCAGCGCCCGTCCGGGGACCAGCACAGGGACTCCACCGGCTCCGGGCCGGAGGCCACTTTCTGCCGGTCGGTGCCCGCCGGGGAGAGGGTGTACAGCACGTACTGCCCGTCCTCCCGGGCCACGAAGGCGATACGGTCGCCCTGGGCGTCCCAGGCCACGCAGGCCTTGGGCGCCGGGTCGCCGGTGAGGCGCTGGACCCGGCCGCCGTCGGCGGCCATCAGGTACACCTGGGGGGTACCACCCTGGTCCAGGAGGAAGGCGATCTGCGTGCCCGCCGGGTTCCAGCTTGGCCACCGGCTCGAGCGGCCGCCCGGGGTCAGTTGGGACTCCTGGCCGGTGACCGGGTCCAGGACGTGGATGTCCGCGAGCCCCTTGCGGTTCTCCTGGACGAAGCACAGCCGGCTGCCGTCCGGGGACCAGATCAGGTCCGAGAGCTCCAGGCCGGAGCCGCCGTGGGGCGGATACCAGCGCTGGAACGGGCCGTCCGGGCGGATCTGGCCCCAGATCTGGGGCGGGCCGCCCCGGTAGGTCACGCAGGCCAGCCTGCCGTCCGGAGCCAGCGCCGGATGGGTGGTGAGGCTGCCGAATTGGGTGAGCTGGCGCGGGTTGCGGCCGTCCCGGTCCAGGCCGAAGATCTCCTTGATGCCGGGCCCAGTGGAGCGGGCCACGACGATGGTGGAATCCGCCGCCCCCTGGGTGCCGGTCACCTTGCCCACCACGAAATCCACCATGCGGTGGGCCATCCGGGTGGTGGCGGCGGCTTCGCCCATGAAGCTCTTCTTCAGGACCACAGCGCCCGTCTCCAGGTTGATGCATTCGCTTTCGATGACGAGCCTGCCCTGGGCCAGGGAACGGGAGGCGTAGCGCACCAGGAAGTTGGCTCCGGCGCCGCGCCAGAAGGACAGGGCGCCCTGGTCCTCCTCGCGGGGGGCGCTGCCCGGATCCAGCAGCCGGAACACCCCGGACTCCTTCAGGTCCCGCAGGGCCGTGGTCTTGAACCGGCGGATCGCCTCCAGGTGGGAGCCGGCGTCCGGGAGCTGGGAGGCCAGGAACACCAGGGTCGGGGTACCCGGAAGGCGCATCCGGCTGGGCGGTTCCTCCTGGGCGGTCGCGGTCAGGGCCGTGAGGGCAAGGGCCGCGGCGCGCAGCCATGGGCGCCTGGGTCGGGACGGAAGCTGTATTTTCGGGTCGAACATGAGTTGGCTCAACTCCATGCCAAAGACGACACTGACATGATTTGATTTGCAAACAAAATTATAATTCATGGAATTTGCACTAATTTCCATTATCCGCAAAAAACATCATTAATTAATCATCAAGATTAGCGTTCGGAACCCGACCCATTGCCCTGTTCGCTGCCGGGGATCCCGGGGGCCTGGGCCGGTGATTCGCCCAGGCCGCTACCGTAAGTCGCGCGATTTATCCAGAGCGGCCAGGTGCAGTGGGACCAGGCGCTCCGGATGTTTCGCGCGACCGGCTCGGATCCGGCGCCTGGTCCCACTGCACCCGGCCGCCCCGGCTGCGCTCGGTCCAGGCGGCGTCCACCGCCGCGGCCCCCTGGGGGGGCACCCGGAAGCGCACCCGGGCGCTCTGGGCGTCGAAGGCCTGCTCCAGCACCTGGGTCCCGGGCACGCTGTCCAGTGCCGCGAAGGCCAGGTGGGCTCGCTCCGGCGCCACCTGGAGGGTGCCCAGGCGCCATTCCCGCACCTCCTCCAGCAGGCCCTGGGTCCGGGCCTCCCGCACGGCCCCCTGCACCCCTTCGGTGTAGGCCCGCACCAGGCCCCCGGTGCCCAGCTTGGTGCCCCCGAACCAGCGGATGCACACCGCCAGGGTGTCCACCAGGTCCGCCCCCTCCAGCACCCGCAGCATGGGCGCCCCGGCGGTGCCGGAAGGCTCGCCGTCGTCGTCCGACCCCCGGCCGCCGCCGCCGGCCGGGCTTTCCCGCCAGGCGGAGCAGTGGTGGCTGGCGTCATGGTCGCGCTTGCGCAGCCGGGCCAGGACGGCCTCCCGTTCCGCGGCGCCGGCGGCGGGATGCAGTTCCGTCAGGAAGACCGAAGCCTTCTCCCGGAACCGGTACGAACAGGGACCGCTGCATCGCTGCATGCCCCATCTTAACGGCTTCGTCACCCCCCTAGGAGGCCTGGCGACGCGAAGGTACGGGGCCCTCCATTACGTTCTGGTTCGTCGTTTCCGGACCGCTGGCGCGGTCCGTCAACGACGGAAAAGAAATCGGCGGAGGTTCGGGCATACCTGATCCAGCCTCGCCGGGATCGTCTCCGAAGGGGTTTCTGGGCCTTCCTGGCTTGATTTTCCCTCAGACGTCGGCCCCGGCCAGCCTACGGAGGCTATGTGCCAGGCAGGCCAGCTGCCATTCGGCATTCGCGTTGGCCAAGCCGGCCGGATTGGCCTCCGAGCAGTAGCCTGCCAGGATGCAGGCATGAAGCATTGCCGGATGAAACGGAGGATAGCCGCGCCCCCCAACCTCAACGGTCGGCGCCAATCAGGAGGATCCAGGACCCACTCGGAGCGGGCCCCCGGAACCTCAGGCCGAATTGGAGAGCCCGAAAGTACAAGCTGTCTCACAGGAGCAACGGAGTGCGAGGGTGACAACACCGCCCAACGTCCATCGCCGTAGTCTTTCCGTTGACGCCGGCCGCGCCGGCGGCAACGAACCGGGGCGAAAGTCCGGGACCCGTACGATGCCCAGGTCAGGCTCCTAGTTGATGCCCAGCTCCTTCAGGATCTTGGGGGACTTCTCGTCCTGGGCCAGGATCACGTGGCAGGTGTTGCAGTCGCTGGCGATGGCCTTGCCGTTCTGGGAGACGTGGCTGCCGTCGTGGCAGCGGAAGCAGCCGCCGCCGTCCGCGTGGCCGAGGAAATTGGGGTGGGTGCCCCAGGTGAGCTTCATCTCGGGTGAGACGTTGCGCAGGTAGGCGTTCTTGACCGCCTCGCCGGCGGCGTCCACCAGGGCCCGCTTCTGGTTGTAGACGTCCGGGTAGGAAGCCTTGTAGTAGTCGGCGAGCGCCAGGGGGATCTTGACGGCGGCGCCGTCCTGGCTGGGGTAGTCGGCCTTGAGGATGGCCACCGCCTCCTTCTTGATGAAGGGCAGGTCGCGGCTGATGCGGCCGTCGTTGATGGCCTGGTCGACGGCGTCCTCGGGCATCTGGAAGGCGTGGGTGGGCCGGTTGTGGCAGTCCACGCAGTCCATCTGGCGGGGCTTCACGCGCTCGGAGGCGGGCGCGGGCTTCACGTCGGGCGAGGCGTACTCCACGAACCGGCCCTTGTCGTCCCGGTAGGTGACCTGGGCGATGGTGGTGCGCCTGGCGTCCCCGGCCAGGTAGGTGATGCGTGAACCCGTGTCCAGGTGGCGGCCGTGGATGCCGGTGGCGCTGTGCCCGGTGAGGCCGCCGATCTTCAGCAGGAGCACGGTGGTGGACGGGGTGCTCTGGGCGTCGTCGCCGAAGTGGGTGAGCACCAGGAGCTTCTCGCCGGAGAACTTCTGCGGCCAGTGGCACTCCTCGCAGGTCTCCCGGGCCGGACGCAGGGACTCCACCGGGCTGGGGATGGGGCGGGAGTAGTTGTTGAACACGACGCCGAACACCTGGCGCACCCCCGCCAGCTTGGCCCGGAAGAAGGACTCGGCGCCGGGGCCGATGTGGCACTGGACGCAGCCGACCCTGGAGTGGGGCGAATTGATGAAAGCCCTATACTCGGTGATCATGGGCGTGTGGCAGGTGGTGCCGCAGAATCGGCTGGAATCCATGTAGTTCACCCCCTTGAGGGTGGCGGTGCCCATGAGCATGATATTGACCAGGGTGGCCAGGCCCACCAGCCACAGGACCTTGCGGATGCGGGGGGAGGCCAGGTCGATCCTGGGGGGCTCCTGGGGCAGGCGCCCGGCGCGCACGAGATGGCGCCGCCGCAGCAGGATGCCGGCCGGGATCAGCAGCAGGCCCGCCATGAAGAAGGCCGGCAGGATCATGAACAGGACGATGCCCGCGTAGGGATGGACCGGCTCCCCGCTGACCAGTTCCTTGAACCAGGACCACACCAGGGTGAAACCGGCGCCGGTGGTGAGCACCACCCCCAGGAGGGTGATCCAGTTGTTGCCTTCCAGGAAGGCGTACCGGCCTTGAGTCCTCAGTCGTTCGAACCAGCCCATGCGCGCGTCTCCCGTTGGGGTAGAAAGAAGACATCATAATCGCAAAACAACCGGGCGCACCCGGAGCCTGGCCCTGACAACGATCACAATTCTTTTGTTTATTGGGTTTTTTTATATGTAGTTAATTAGGTTTGGAGGCGCTCCCAGCTTGGCCAGGCTGCGTCCCAGGCGTTCCCGGTACCGGGCCATGAGCCGGGGCCCGGGCGCCCAACCGGCCCGGTCCCAGTCCAGGGCCAGGACCGCCCCGGAAGGCGCCACCAGGATGTTGGTGGCGTTCAGGTCCGGAGACCACAGTCCCCAGGCGCACAGGGCCTCCAGCAGGGTGCGCACCTGGCCCGGCGCCTCCGGGGCCCGGTCCCAGGCCCGGGGCCACGGCAGGCCTTCGGCGTAGCGGGTCAGGCATACCCCCTCCCAGCCCCACCCCCGGCGCCGGTAGGCCCAGCCAAGGGGTTCCACGGTGGGCACCCCGGCCGCCCACAGGGCCCGGTGCACCAGGTATTCCCTCCGGAACCGCCCGGGACTGGCGTAGACGTTCCGGTTCAGGTGGCGCACCAGCCCGCCCCGGCGGTACGGGCGCAGCACCACCTCCCCGGCGCGCAGCACTCCGCCCCGGCCGAAGGCCTCGCCCAGCTCCGCCCTGGTCCCGTCCAGGTCCAGCTCCGGCGCCGCTTCCAGGTACCAGCGCCCCGGCAGCCCGGGCAGTTCCGCGCCCGGGCAGGACCGGGGCGCCGGCAGCGGGGCCCGGAGGGCGTACGGCCAGGACTGGGGCAGGGGAGGCGGCTGGATGCGCATGGATCCACACCAGGGTGCTCCGGCCCCCGGGCAGGGTCAATCAGAGCCTCTGGTCACCGGAGCTTGGGCCGGTAGCCGAAGCCGCCGCCCCGGTAGCCGTAGCCGCCGCCCCGGTAGCCATACCCGGGACGAGCCCCCACGCCCACCCAGCCGCCATGGCCCCAGTACCCGCGGCCGGACCAGCCCCAGGACCGGTAGCGCGGGCCGAACCCGTACCAGTGGCCGAAGCCGACCCCGAACCATACGTAGAAGTGCGGCCCGCCCACCCCGAAGTAGGGGGTGGGTCCGCAACCCCACAGCCAAGGGGCCGTCAGCCAGCACCACCCGTAGACCGGGTAGTACACATACATGTCAGGCATGGACCCGTCGGAGGGCGCATAACAGTACTGGTTGCCGTAGGGCATCCACACCCAGCCGTACTGCGAGGTGTACACCCACTGCCCGGTGGCGGCCGGCTGGGGGGCCGGCGCGGGCGCGGCCGGGGGCTGGGAGCTGACGGGGGGTGGAGGCGGATTGTCGGGCGGCGGGCTGGGAGGCTGGGCCGGGGCGGCCTGGGTGGGTGTGGCCGCCGCCGGCGCCTTGCCCCCCTCCTGCCCGGCAACCGGCAGGGCCGTCATGCCCAGCACAAGGGTCAAGCTCAAGGTGCCCAACAGGTTTTTCATGACCGGACCTCCATGCTGGTACCGACCCGGGCCTTGCGGCGACGGTTTAACCTCCACCTTCCGGCGCCGCACTGCAACTCTCATCTCCAATCCTTTCAATCCAGGCTTGCCAGTCCTGGTCCGGTTTCTTCCCTGGGATCCCGTCATGCCCCGCTCCCTGGTGAAGAACCTGTCCCTATCATTCCTGTCGCTGGCTGGCGCGGCGTTCCCGGCTCCAGCCCAGAGCGCGGATCCCGACGTGCTGTGCCGCCAGGCCCTGGCCTGGAGTTTGGACATATCAGCCGTGTCCCGACCACGCGTACGGCAGGTCGATGGGTGGAGTTGGGGGGGGGGGGGGGGGCCCGAGGCGGGTGTGGGGGGGGCCGGGGGGCCCCCCCCACCC
>Ga0326727_10000572_pt1 | contig 149835 bp, 125 predicted proteins | sample MB2enrmetagenome_FD_207643 | JGI IMG/M metagenome (GOLD analysis project Ga0326727, IMG submission 207643) | Lab enriched peat soil microbial communities from McLean, Ithaca, NY, United States - MB29MY | ecosystem: Environmental > Terrestrial > Soil > Wetlands > Peat | place: USA: New York... | reverse complement strand
GCGATCACGGCAATCTTATCTTCATCGACCTGCGCGACCGCTCGGGCATCACCCAGATTGTCTTCGACAAGGAGCGCAACCCCGAGTTGCACGAGCGCGTGGAGGCCGTGCGCAATGAGTATGTGCTGGCCGTAACCGGCGAGGTTGAACTGCGCACCGAGAGCACCCGCAATCCCAAGATGGAGACCGGCGAGATCGAGGTGGTTGCCAGCGAATTAAAGCTGCTGAATGACAGCAAGGTGCCACCGTTTTTCCCCGGCGATGCCAATGTGAATGTGAATGAAGAGGTGCGGCTGAAGTATCGCTACCTCGACCTCCGCCGTCCGGAAATGCACGCCTGCATGGAGATGCGCCACCGCGTCACCCTGGCGATTCGCAACTATCTTTCCGGTGAGGGCTTCTACGAGATCGAAACGCCCTACATGACGCGTTCGACTCCGGAGGGTGCGCGCGATTACCTGGTCCCGAGCCGGGTGCATCCGGGCGAGTTTTACGCGCTGCCGCAGTCGCCGCAGATATTCAAGCAGCTCCTGATGATCGGCGGCCTCGACCGCTACTTCCAGATTGCGCGCTGCTTCCGCGACGAGGACCTGCGCGCCGACCGTCAGCCGGAGTTCACCCAGATCGATCTGGAGCTGAGCTTTCCGACCGAAGAGACCATTCATGGAGTGGTGGAAGGCTTCCTCGACGCGGCATTCACCGCCGCCGGGTACACCATCGAGAGGCCCTTTCCGCAGATGCCCTACGACAACGCCATCCGGCTCTACGGCATCGACAAGCCCGACCTGCGGTTGCCGGCCATGACCGAAGTGAAAGCGCTGCTGCCGGATGATGCTCTGGAGACGCTGCTGGTCGATCCGGCGCTGCCCGTGGTGGTGATCCGCACTCCGAAGGTGGGCGACCTCACGCGCAAAGAGCGCGACGAGCACAAGGCGCTGCTGAGCGAAAAGCAAGCCAAGATCATAAAATATTTCGACGATTTCAAGCGGCTGGAAAAGAGCTGGCCGGAAGCCATTGCGAAGATTCGCCAACTGAGCGGGGCCGAAGAAGGTGACCTGCTGGTGATGGTGGCGGCTCCGAGAGAATCTAATGCAATATTGGACGCAACTGCGGCAAAGCTAGGCGATGCCGCCGCTGAACGTCGTTTCCAACGCGCTACCTATGCCGTGTATACCAACGCCGGACAGCTCCGGCTAGCGTTGGCGCAGCGCTATGCGGCACGCCACAAAGCCTTCGAGGGAAAAACATTTAAGTTCCTCTGGGTCACGGATTTCCCGTCCTTCGAGTGGGATGAGGAGCACGGGACTTGGACGTTCGCGCATCACCCGTTTACCTCTCTCCATGAAGACCACATGGAGTTGTTGCACGAAGGCGTCCAGGCCCTGCACGATCCCAACTCGCCGCTCGGTGCGATTCGCGCCCGCGCCTACGATGTGGTGCTGAATGGAACCGAGCTTGGCTCCGGCTCGATTCGTATTCATCAGCAGGATGTACAGGCAAGAATTTTCGAAGCGCTGGGCATGGATGAGGAAGAGCAGAAGCTGCGCTTCGGATTCTTCCTGGAGGCGCTGCAGTACGGAACACCTCCGCATGGCGGAATCGCGCTGGGACTGGATCGCATCGTGATGATCTTGGCCGGAGCACCTAGCTTGCGCGAGGTCATTGCCTTCCCCAAGACGGCTGCGGCCACCGACCTGATGATGTATGCCCCAACTCCGGTAAGTGACGCCCAGTTGAAGGAACTGAATATCTCGATCAAGAAGTAAGCAAACCGTATTGCGATCGGGCGTGCCTATGGGTGCGCCCGATTGCCGTATGGCTGCCGCAAATTCGCAGGTTTGGATTCCCAGGTCAGGCGGTGAGTAGCCGGGCAGCCAATAGTGGAACCTTCGCACCTATTTTTTCCTCGGCCACGGCTCCGCCTTCGCTGCAACCGGCAGAATATTCCCGTCGCTCTTTGGCCGAGCCCAGGCTGGAACAATATAGCGCATGGTAAAGCGGACCAATCATGCGTAGAATTCTTATCAGAAGAGAGATTTGCGCAGGCAAATCTTTCCGCAGCCACGTTCGCTGCGCGGGAACCCCGTTGCCCTTTTGCCCTGGGACCGTCTATGCCGGTGATGACCGAAGCCGGGTACGCGCTACCCTTGATTTGAATCTGGGAATTTTCATCATTTATGCAGCACTCGAATTCTGACTCGACGACCGCAATAGCGGACAAACTGCGCGAAGGCATTGAGCGCCATGTGCGCTACACACTGGTGCGGTCGCTGGATCACCTGACCCCGGCTGAATTGCTGGTTCCGGTTTCCCTGGCGGTGCGTGACCTGTTCGTGGACCAGATGCTGAGCACCAGCCAACGCTACCAGCAAGCCGATGCCAAGCACCTCTACTACCTGTCAATGGAATTCCTGATGGGGCGCCTGCTGGGCGACACTGCCTGCAATATGCGCTTGACCGACGTGCTGGACAGCGTGCTGGGCGAATTTGGTGTCCGGCTGGAGCAGGTACTGGAGAGTGAAGCCGACGCGGGTCTCGGCAATGGCGGCCTGGGCAGACTTGCGGCCTGCTTCCTGGAATCGCTGGCAACCCTGGACATGCCCGGATACGGATACGGGATCGACTACGAATACGGAATGTTCCGCCAGGAAATTGCCAACGGCTTCCAGCGCGAGAAACCAGACCGCTGGAAGGCGAATGGGACACCGTTCCAGATTCAACGCCCGGAAGAGGCCATCGTCATCCCTTTGTATGGGCGGGTTGAGAATTCCCGCGACCGCGGCAACCGCAGCCAGAGCTGGCTGGACTTCCAGGTTGTGGTGGGCGTACCGAACGACATGCCGGTGGTGGGCTACAACGGGCAGACGGTAAATTATCTTCGCCTCTTCCAGGCACGCTCGTCGGATGATTTCGATATCGATATCTTCAACCGCGGCGACTACATTCGCGCCGTCGAACAAAAGATCGCCAGCGAAAACATCTCCCGCGTGCTCTATCCGAGCGATTCGGTGACCGCTGGCAGGGAGCTCCGCCTGGTGCAGGAATACTTTCTGGTCGCCTGCGCGGTGCGCGACATTGCACGCAACTACCTTGCGGCACACAATGATTTTTCGGCTTTCCCGGAGAAGGTCGCCATTCAGATGAATGACACCCATCCCGCGTTGACGGTTGCGGAACTGATGCGGGTGCTGGTGGACGAAAATAACCTGCCGTGGGACGACGCCTGGGAGATTACCCAGAAGACAGTCGCCTACACCAACCACACTCTGCTGCCGGAAGCTCTGGAAAAGTGGAGCGTCGAGCTGATGGAGCGGGTGCTGCCGCGCCACATGCAGATCATCTACGGCATCAATCACAACTTCCTGCGCACCCTCAACGCCTATTCGTGGGTGGATGGCGAGAAGGTGCGAAAGATGTCGATCATCGAGGAAGGGCACGACAAAAACGTACGCATGGCGCACCTTGCAATCGTGGCCTCGCACGCGGTGAACGGGGTTTCCGCGCTGCACAGCGAACTGCTTCGCACCACCCTGGTGCCGGAGTTCGCCCAGCTATGGCCTGAAAAATTCAGCAACAAGACCAACGGCGTGGCCCCGCGGCGCTGGCTGCTGAAGGCTAATCCGCACCTCTCTCGCTTGCTGTGCGAGAGCATCGGCGACGCCTGGATTACGGATCTTTCGGAATTGCGGAAGCTCGAGTCCTTTGCCGACGATGCAGGCTTCCAAGAGCGTTTTGCCGAAGTAAAAGTGCAGAACAAGCTGAGGCTGTCGCGCATCATCCGCGACGAGACCGGGGTCAACACCGATCCGCGCTCCATGTTCGACGTGCAGATCAAGCGCATCCACGAGTACAAGCGGCAGTTACTGAATGTGCTGCGCGTGATGCATGACTATCTGCGCATTGTGGAAGATGGCGAGGCTCCGAAGACCCCTCGAACCGTGGTCTTCGCCGGCAAGGCCGCGCCCGGATACTGGGCCGCCAAGCAGATCATCAAGCTGATCCACAACGTGGCGGCCGTGGTGAACAAAGACCCCAAGGTCAACCAACTTCTGCGCGTTGCCTTCCTGCCCGATTACCGTGTCTCGCTGGCCGAGGCGATTATTCCGGCAGCCAACCTGAGCGAGCAGATTTCGACCGCCGGCATGGAAGCCAGCGGCACCGGAAACATGAAGCTGATGATGAACGGCGCGGTGACCGTGGCAACCTGGGACGGCGCCAATATCGAAATTGCAGAAGAGGCTGGCGAAGATAACATCTACATCTTCGGACTGCGCGCCGAACAGATCGAGCAGATGCAGCGCAATGAACTCTACCACTCTCGCGAATACTACGAACGCGATCCGCGCATCAAGCGGGTGCTGGACTGCTTTTTGAACGACCGTTTCTCGCCCAGCGAGCCGGGACTCTTCCGTTGGATCTTCGACGAGCTGATCAACCGCGGAGACCGCTTCTTCCACGTGGCGGATCTGCCGCAGTACATCGAAATCAACGAAAAGATCGACGCCGATTTCCAGGACACCGCGAAGTGGCGGCGCATGGCCATCCTCAATACGGCGCGCTCGCATAAGTTCTCCAGCGACCGCACGATCAAGGAATACAGCGCCGATATCTGGAACCTGAATCGCTATCCCAGCGAGTTGCGGCAACTTCCCGGGCCGAGTTCTCCCAAAGCCGTATTGGCAGATTAATTCCAAAAGGAAGCGCGATGTTGGAGTCGCGATTCTTTCACATTTCTATTTTCTGCATCCCATTATTTACCCTGTACCATGTAGCGATGCGCTTGGCGCAGCAACATGATAATCAAAAGTTTGTTATTGTCTCAGATAGACGAGGGGAAGACTTATGACGAACGCTAAGAAGAGCGTTATAGGGATATTGACCGGCGGCGGGGACGTTCCGGGTTTGAATCCGGCGATTCGCGCCGTCACCATCCGCGCCCTGCGCGAGGGCTGCCAGGTGATCGGAATTCGCCGGGGCTGGGGCGGGTTGATCGACATTGTCCGCGAGAAGGATTACGACAACACGGGAAACTATCAGATTCTTACCGAAGAGATCGTGGACCGGGCGGGGCGCACCGGCGGCACGTTCCTGCACACCTCACGCACCAATCCTGGAAAGGTAAAGAAGGCGGACGTTCCTACACATCTTCAGGACAAGTACAACGAGGAGCGCAATGATCTGACGCCCGAAGTGCTGGCAAACCTGGAGTGGCTCGGTATCGACTACATGATTCCCATCGGCGGCGATGACACGTTGAGCTATGCCGTGCGCCTATACGAAGAGGGCGTGAAAGTCATCGCCATTCCCAAGACGATGGACAATGACGTACCCGGCACGGATTACTGCATCGGATTCAGCACCTGCGTCACCCGCACCATTCAGATGACAAATTCGCTGCGTACCTCGGCAGGATCGCACGAGCGCTTTCTTGTGCTTGAGGTCTTCGGCCGCTACGCCGGTTACACGGCGATGCTGCCCACCATGGCCGGCGCGGCGAACCGTTGCGTCATCCCCGAACACAAGTTTGAGATTGAAAAGTTGGCCGACCTGATGAGTTATGACCGCAATCGCAACCCGAGCAAGTACTCCGTAGTGCTGGTCAGCGAGGGCGCAATGTTCGCGGGCGGCGAGATGATCTTTGAGAAAGAAGCCACCGACGCCTACGGGCATAAAAAGCTGGGTGGCATCGGCGATCTGGTTTCGGAAAAGCTGAAGGAACTCTCGCCCCGGTACAACAACGGAAAAACCATTGACGTGATCAACCAGAAACTGGGCTACCTGGTACGCGGCGGCGACCCGGATGCAATCGATTCGATTGTGCCGATGGCATACGGCAATCTTGCATTAGACCTGCTGCTGCGGCGGGTTCACGGCAGGCTGGTGGTATTGAAGAGTGGCCGCTATGACGATTTGCCGATCGACTGCATCGTCAACAGCAAGAAGCAGGTGAACGTACACGATCACTACAACACCGACCGCCTGCGTCCCTATTACAAGAGCTTCCACATGAAGCCGACCTTCATCATGACAAGCGATTAAAGCTAGCCGCGACGTATGTTACCGGCTGTTCGAAGTAAGAGTGAGCGGCGTAACCGGGTTCGGAGATCAGAGATGAGAGCGCGAAGGCGTAATCAGCATCCATGCGGATGTTGACTCGTATCTGCGCTTCAGGCGCTATGGCTCCGCTATCTGCTCTTGCCGCACGTGCACGCGCAACTCGTCCAGCAATTTGAGCGTAGTTTCGATTTTGCGTTCGCCCATGGGCTTCAGCAGTCCGTCAATCTCGCGCAGCTTCGGTTCCATCTCATCCAGCAACTTCAGCCCGCTGGAGGTGATGCGGGTGACCACCACACGGCGGTCGGAGCTATCGCGCGTACGCTTGATGAGTCCTGCTTTTTCCATGCGCTCCAGCAATCGGGTCACATCGGGTTCGCGGGCAATCATGCGCTCGCCGATCTCGCCGCAGGTGCGGCCGGAGGGTTCAGCGCCACGCAGAATCCGCAGCACGTTGTACTGGGTCATGGAGATGTTGAAGGGCCGGATCATCTGCTCGAATCGCTCTTGCAGGACGTCCGTGGTGCGCAACAGCGAAACCAGCAGCTCTTCTTCGATGCTGGCAAAGGGCTTGGTCTGGTGGATCTCTTCTCCGACAGAGCTCATACATTTCCTGGTCATAGCTACTTGTCAGATTTCCGCGCGGCGCTGCCGGATGCAAGGAATTACGTTGCAACGAACTTTTACGCCCGCGGCCAAGGCGGCATCTTTTGCCGCGTATCCGGATGCGAGGCGCCAAACGCCAGCAACCACCGCCATCTTCACTAAAGCCGGTTGATCAGCGAGGCAACATAGGCGGCGCCAAAGCCGTTATCGATATTGACCACCGAGACGTTGGAGGCACAGGAGTTGATCATGCCCAGCAAGGCCGCGATGCCGCCGAAGGCCGCGCCATAGCCTACGCTGGTGGGGACGGCAATCACCGGCACTCGCACCAGCCCGCCGACAACGCTTGGCAGCGCGCCCTCCATCCCGGCACACACCACCAGCACCCGCGCCCGGCGCAGTTCCTCACTGTGCGAGAGCAGGCGATGCAACCCGGCCACGCCGACGTCGAACAGACGGGTGATGTCATTGCCCATCACGTCGGCCGTCACCGCAGCCTCTTCGGCGACGGGAATGTCACTGGTTCCAGCCGAGATGATGCCGATGGTTCCCTTGCCCAGCATTTCGGTCTGGACACGCAGCACCAGTGTCCGCGCCATGCGATTGTGCTCCACCTGCGGGAAGCGGGCCATGGTCGCTGCCACCTGCTCTTCGCTGACCCGCGTCGCCAGCACGTTGTTGCGGCGTTCGGCAAGCCGGGCGAAGATTTCCACGAAGTGTTCGGGCGCCTTGCCCGGCCCGAAAATAACCTCGGGTACGCCGACGCGCACCGCGCGCTGATGATCCACCTTGGCAAAGCCGAGGTCTTCAAAGGGGAGAGTTTTGATCTGGTCAAGCGCGGCATCGGGAGTTACCGCCCCGGTGCGCACCTGCTCCAACAGAGCTTTCAAACGATTCGCGTCCACGCTACTAGCCTATCATTCAGGCGAGCGGTTTTGATTCGCGCAATGGAAACCGCGGGCGCTCGGTGAGCTTCGCCGCCGGGTACGCGGCAACAGACGCCGCTCCGGCCGCAGGCGCTCGGTGAGCTTCGCCGCCGGGTGCGCGGCAACAGACGCCGCTCCGGCCGCAGGCGCTCGGCACTTGCTGAAGGCGCGGCGAAGCAATAGGCTAGGTTGCATGCAAGACGGAAACGACAAGGCAGGAAAGCGCACCATTACCCTCGCCGTGACCGGCGCCAGCGGCTCGCTGTTCGCGCGTGCCATGTTGCGCGCACTGGAAGCCGATGAGCGTGTCGGCTGCGTCAACTTCATCAGCAGCGACAGCGGCCTGCGCGTGATGGCCGAAGAGCTCGGCATCAGCGGGCGCAGCGAATTGCTGCGGCAGGTGCTCGGCGGCGAGCCGCAAAAAACACGGCTGCAAAACAATCAGGACATTGGCGCCAACATTGCCAGCGGCTCGTATCCGACCGACGCGATGATCGTGCTTCCCTGCTCGATGGGTACGCTGGCCAAGATTGCGCAGGGGCTGGCCTCCAAGCTGATTGAGCGGGCCGCCGACGTCTGCCTGAAGGAACGCCTGCCGCTGGTGCTGTGCGTGCGCGAGACGCCGCTGAACCGCATTCATCTGCGCAACATGATGCTGGCGGCCGAGGCTGGCGCAACCATCTATCCGCTGATCCCGTCGTTCTACAATCGTCCCGAGTCGTTCGAAGAGATCGCGCGGCAGTTCGCCTATCGGGTGCTGAAGCACATTGGGCTGCCACAAAAGGGAGCTTACGTCTGGAAGCCGGAAGAGCTCAACGATTGACCAAGCTGCTAATCGCTAATTCCGAAAAGTTACTTTCAAGGCAATCGTTCGATGGATTGCCTGTTCTGCCACCCCGTCACTCAGGGCCATTGATTCGATAGATAATGGCGATTTGACAACGGTGTCGGCGCGGGTCTAGGATGCCTTCACACTGGAGAGGAGGTGGTCCGATGGAAAAAAGTTCAGGCGACTGTAGCAGACCGTTCGTGACTAGTGAGGTGGCTGAGGCTTAGGGCGGAATCGCTCTAACCACTCGCCAGACTTCCCGCATTTTTGGAGTTTGTCGCTGGGTTGCGTTTCACTCCGCATGGCGCGCAGATTGGGCTGCGCGGATGCGGAAGGGAGCGAGCCCGCCTCAGGCCAATCCAACACAGCTAACCGGCGCCCCGCATGGCTACAGTGCGGGGCGCTTCTCATTTTGGCCCCGCCTCTCTACCGTTCCCTCCGCAAGAGCAAAAGAAGAGTCGATCGCCAGTGGAAAAGCTTGGAGCCGCGCGGGAGACTTGGGCAGTACGGGGATCCTTCGCGTCGCTCAGGATGACACCCTCAAAATAGAGATGAGGTCGCTGCAGACTATGGGTTTTCAGAGTCGAGGGCGAGGGCTTTGCGGATCACTTCGATGGTAAGCGGCTTCATGCCAAGGGAGTCCAGTTCCTCAGGCCGTGCCCAGCGGACCTCGCTGACATCGGTGGCCGCAGCAGGGGTGCCGGAGCGCGAATGACAGAGATAGTCGATGAGAACGTAGTGATACTGCGTGCGGCCTTCGCTGTCGGGAAAGATCGAATCGAAGACATCGAGCACCGGGCCGACTTCTACATCCAGTCCGGTTTCCTCGCGAACCTCGCGGGCGACGCCATCGCGCAGCTTTTCTCCGAGATCGAGCGCGCCTCCGGGGATGGACCACTCGCCCTGCAACGGAGGGTTGGCGCGGCGGACGATGAGCACCTCGCCGTGGCGCACGATGACGGCACCAACTCCAACGATGGGACGTGAAGGATAGAGACGAGACATAGTGCAAGGTTACAAGGTTTCAAAGTTTCGCAGGTTTCAAAGTTTCAGAATCGCGGGAGACATCAGCCTTTCGGAATCCCACATCTGCCAACAACGGCAGATATGGGGCACCATCTTGAAACCTCTATAAAAAAAAGTTGCGCGGATCGAGATCGACGATCTTCCAGCCTTTAGCGCTGTGTTCAAGTTCGAAGCGAAGCTGACCCTGGCGAGTGGCGATGCGGCCTCCGTCGCGCGGCGTGTTTTCCAATTGGAAATCGGCGAGGATGACGCCGCGATGGTTCTCCTCCTCAGAAGTCTGGATGATGCGAAGGGAGACGCGGACGGATTCATAGCGGGTGAAGTAGGCCTCGACCTGATCTTGAAAGGTCAGGAAGCCTTCCATCTTATCGGCATCAAAGGCGGAGAGAAGACGGCGCGGGGAGTGACCCTCGAGACCATCCCGAATGGTGCCGAGGACTTGGGCAGCGGCGCGCTCGTCAAATACCTCGGCGTCTGCCGCCTGCTGCGTTTTGTTCTGCCCGGCGGAGCCGGTGTCCTGCTGCGCGTTTGTGGAAGGCACGGGTTGCTGCTGGGCGGCAAGCGAGAGAACGAAGGCGAGCAGAATGAATGGAACAAGAGTATGGGCGCGTCTGGTCACGTTGCGGATCTCCCTGAGTACGGACTGGTTCCGGAATGGCTCAAAGCTTCCTGCTGAAACAATGAGGATAAAACACCGGAGCATACGATGGGTTCAGAAAAATGCGGGCGCGCATCTTCGCATCTTACAGAAGGGATTGATGGGAGAGAACGATGGCGTTGGCGGAATACGAGCGGAAGAGGAGATTCGCGGAGACTCCGGAGCCGAAGCCGGTGTTGGCAGAGCAGGCGGGATGGCGCTTTGTGGTGCAGAAGCACAAGGCGAGGAACCTGCATTACGACTTTCGCCTGGAGTTGGATGGAGTGCTGAAATCGTGGGCGGTGCCGAAAGGACCATCGCTCGATCCGGCGGAGAAGCGGCTGGCCATGGAAGTGGAAGACCATCCGGTGGAGTACATCAGCTTTGAGGGGCGGATTCCGGAGGGTAATTACGGCGCAGGAACGGTGATGGTGTGGGATCAGGGGACGTGGAAGCCGGCGGGGACGGAGAAGATGACGAATGCCGAGCGCGAGGCACAGGCGCGAGCAATGCTTGAAAAGGGCGATCTGAAATTCGAGCTGACGGGAAAGAAGCTGCGGGGAAGCTGGGTGCTGGCGAAGATGCGCTCGCGAAGGCCGGGAAGCAAGGGGACGGAGTGGCTGCTGATCAAGCACAGCGACGCTGCGGTGGAGCGCGGCTACGAGATCGACGCTCATGACGGCTCGGTGCTGACGGGACGCTCGACGGAGGAGATTGCAGAGGACAGGAAATCGGCGGAGTGGGGCTCCAACAAGGCATCGGACGCGAAAGGCAAAAACCGATCCGGGACGGCGGCAAAAGATCGACGTATGTCAATGAATTGGGAGGAGCTGGCAGGCGGGGTGAAGGGAGCGCGGAAGGCACCGATGCCCCAGCTGGTGCGGCCAATGCTGGCGACCCTGGTGGACAAGCCGTTTACATCGGAGGAGTGGCTGTATGAGATCAAGTGGGATGGGTACCGGGCGCTGGCGTTTGTGGAAGACGGCAAGGCGCGGCTGGTATCGCGCAATCAGAACGATTTGACCGAGGCATTTGCGGAGCTGGCGGCAGAGCTGCCGGCACGGGTGCGGGCGCGGCGGGCGCTGATTGACGGGGAGATTGTGGCACTCGATGAGCATGGGCGCTCCAGCTTTAGCCTGATGCAACAGCGAACGGGAGTGGGCAAGGGTGGTCGGCTGACATCCCACAATCGCCAAGAGAAGGCGGTTGTGGGCCACCAGATTCCGGCTTTGGGACAGCAGATTCCGATTGCGTTTTATGCCTTTGACCTGCTGCATGTGGAGGATTGGTCGCTGATGGGAGTGGCGTTGGAGGAGCGGAAGCGGCTGCTGCGCGAGGCTCTGGAGACCGATGCGCGGGTGCGATATTCCGAGGATTTTGAGGACGGAGTGAAGCTGCTGGCGGCGGCGAAGGAGCAGGGACTGGAAGGCATTGTGGCGAAACGCCGGGATTCGACCTACGAGCAGAAGCGCACGCGGGCATGGTGCAAGGTGAAGATCACGCAGACGGAAGAGTGCGTGATCGGCGGATGGACGGAACCGAAAGGCAGCCGCGAATACTTTGGCTCGCTGGTATTGGGACTCTACGACAAGAATGGGCGGCTGCTGCATGTGGGGCAGGCGGGAACAGGCTTTACGCGTGAGACCGAGGCGGAAATCTGGAAGCTGCTAAAGGCGCGGGAGACAAAGAAGAATCCGTTTGCGAACAAGGTGGAGTCAGTGCGCGAGGTTCACTTTGTAAGGCCGGAGCTGGTGGCGCGGATCAAGTTTACGAAGTGGACGCACGAGGGATTGAAGGGCGGAGTGAAGATGAGAGCTCCGGTGTTTGAGGGGCTCAGGGTGGATAAGACGGCCAAGGAATGCAAGGCGGCGTAGAAGAGCACGGTTGCAGAGGTTCGAAAGACCCACATCTGCTGACCGCGGCAGATGTGGGGCACCGTTAGATTTCAAGGTTTCCTATTTCTGGCGATCCTCCAGCTCGGTCCAGCGGGTGAGGAGCTGGTCGAGCGCGGATTCTGCCTGCTCCAGCTCGGACTGGGCGGCGATGAGCGCGGGGGCGTCGGTTTGGATTGCGGGGTTGTTGAGGGCGGCTTGCGCGGCGGCGTGGCGGGACTCGGCCTGGGCGATCTGCTGCTCGATGGCGGCGTACTCGCGCGCTTCTTTGTAGGAGAGCTTTTTCCTGGCGGGTGCGGCGGAGGCAGCTTGCTCTCCCAGGTTAACGCGCAACTGAGGCGCGCGAACCTGGGGCACCCGAGATTCTCTTTGCTGGTCGCGCCACTCCTCCCACTGCAGGTAATCGGCAAAGGTGGAGGCGTTGCCCCGGCCATCGAGACCGAGGACGATGGTGGAGATGCGGTCGAGCAGATAACGGTCGTGGGTGACGAGGACGAGCGCGCCCTGGAACTCGAGGAGGGTTTCTTCGAGAACCTCCAGGGTGGGAATGTCAAGGTCGTTGGTGGGCTCGTCGAGCAGGAGGATGTCGGCGGGTTGCAGCATGAGGCGCGCGATGAGTACGCGGGCGCGCTCTCCGCCACTGAGGCGGCTGACCGGCTGATTGAGCTGCTCGGCGGTGAAGAGAAAGCGGTCAGCCCAGGCCGCGACGTGAATGACACGATCCTGGAAGATGACGGCATCGGAGTCCGGGGCGAGGGCGCGGCGCAGGGTGAGCGAGGGATCGAGTTCGCGCTGCTGCTCGAAGTAGACAATCTTGAGATGGTCGGCGGTGCGGATGGTGCCGGCGTCGGGTTTGAGCTCTCCCTGCAGGAGACGCAGCAGGGTGGTTTTGCCGCTGCCATTGGGACCGACCAGGCCGACGCGCATTCCGTTGGTGATGACGAAATTCAGGCCGCTGAGAAGCGGGCGCTCGTCGTCAAAGCGATAGGCGAGGTCTTCGATCTCAACGAGGCGCTTACTCTGGCGTCCGGTGCTGGAGAAATCCAAGTCGGTGCTGGCGGTGCGGGTTCGGGAGCGGAGATCGCCGAGTTCACCGATAAGTTCGTGGGCGCGGTCGATGCGCGATTTGGATTTGCCACGGCGGGCTTTGGGACCTCGGCGAAGCCACTCGATCTCGGTGTGGACGCGGTTTTCGAGGGCTTCCTGATGGCGCGCCTGGGCGTGCATCCACTGCTCTTTCATTTCGAGAAAGTGGGAGTAGGAGCCGGAGACACGGAAGATTCCGTCAGGATAGACGCGGGCGAGTTCGGCGGTTTCATTGGCTACGTTTTCGAGGAAATAGCGGTCGTGGGAGACGACGACACAGGCGAATGCGGCCTGGGCGAGAAGCTGTTCGAGCCACTCGATTCCGGCGAGGTCAAGGTGGTTGGTGGGCTCGTCGAGAAGAAGAATATCGGGGGCGGTGACGAGCGCTTCAGCGATGGCAAGGCGCTTGCGCCAGCCTCCGGAGAGGGATTGCGCCGGGACGGTGAAGTCGTCAAAACCGGCACGGCCGAGAGTCTCATGCAGGCGCGCATCGCGCTCCAGAGCGGGAACTCCGGAGCCGGACAGTGCGGCCTCGATGACCTGAGTGACAGTGAGGCCGGGAGCGAAGACGGATTCCTGCGGGACGTAGGCGAGGGTGGCGCGCTTGCGCAAGGCGACCTCTCCGGTATCGGGCGAGACCAGGCCGGCGAGGATGCGCAGCAGGGTCGATTTGCCGGAGCCATTGGGGCCGATCAGGGCAATGCGGTCACGCTCATTGACGGTAAAGGAAACGTCGCGGAAGAGCGGCTCAGCGCCGAAGGATTTCGACAGAGATTGGGCGTTGAGAATCGGAGGCATCTCTTCAATGATACAGCGCTGGCGGTTCTCCGGCACGAGCGTGCGGAAGGATGGGGCGCGCAGGGGAACAACCACAAACAAAGCAAGGTCAACTGCCCCACTCTAAACTCGCAAAGAACGCATGGCCGGGGAGATGGCTTCAAACATGGGAGGGATTGTACCGCAGCGTTGGTGCGCAAACGCATCGAGGACAAAATCAAGAGCCCCACATTCGCCAAAGGAAGGCGGATGTGGGCCACCCGTTTGGTAGCGGCAACCCGCACAATCCGGCGAGAGCAGGAACGGCTACCCGGGTTGAAAAGCTCGGAGTCGCATGTAAGATTGGCAACGCACGGGGATTCCTCGCGTTGCTCGGAATGACAGCGTGAGAACAAGAACAACAGCAAGAGCGAAGGCGAATGTGGGCCACCTGTTCTGCAAAGTCAAGAACCCCACCTTAGCCGCGCAAAGACGGCGCGTCGAAGGTGGGGCACCCGAAACATTCTCTCAACTCAACACATTCTCTCAACTCAACACATCTGTTCTTCTCTGCACTGCTGCTTCGCTACGAGCCTACTTCTTCGCCCCAGCTTGGACGGTGGTACTTGCCGGAGCCGACGCGCTTAATGCAGTCTTCGAGGACATCGAGGGCAAGGTCGGCCTGCGGCTTGGTGACGATGAGCGGCGGACAGATGCGCAGGGTATTGGCACCGCAGCCGAGGAAGAGAATCCCCTTTTCGAAGGCCAGTTCGACAATGTGATCGCGCTGCTCTCCGGCGCGGGCCTTGGTGTGTTTGTCGGCGACGAACTCGATGCCGATCATGAGGCCTTTGCCGCGGACATCGCCCACGAGCGGGAGGCGCTGCGGCCAGTCGTAGATGCGGTTGAGGATGTGGTCGCCAACCTCCTTGGCGTTCTGCATGGCTTCGCGCTCGATGATGTCAATGGTGGCAAGGGCGGCGGCGATGGCGACGGGGTTTCCGCCGAAGGTGGAGGCGTGGGAGCCGGGGAGCCAGTCCATGATTTCGGCGCGGGTGATGAGGGCAGCGAGGGGCAAGCCGCTGGCGATGCCCTTGGCTACGGCGATCATGTCGGGGGCGACGCCGGAGTGTTCGATGGCCCACCATTTACCGGTGCGTCCCATGCCGGACTGCACTTCGTCGACGATCAGCAGGATGCCGTGCTTGTCGCAGATGCGGCGCAGTTCCTGGAGAAAAGCGGAGGGGGCGGGAAGGTATCCACCTTCGCCCTGGATGGCTTCGACGAGGATGGCGGCACACTCCTCGGGCGGAACTTCGGTGCGGAAGATCCAGTCTTCGATGTAGCGCGCGGTGTCGCGTGCATACTGCTCGGGCTCGGTCCCGGCAGGACGGCGATAGAGATTGGGATAGGGGACGTGGACGACTCCGGGCACCAGCGGGGAGAAACGGCGGCGCTGCTGGGCCTTGGAGCAGGTGAGCGAGAGCGCACCCATGGTGCGTCCGTGAAAGGCTCCGTGGAAGGCGATGACGTGCTGGCGCTTGGTGTGGTAGCGAGCAAGCTTGAATGCAGCCTCGATGGCCTCGGTACCGGAGTTGCCGTAGTGGACGCGATGCGGGCCGGGCATGGGCGCGATGCGCGAGAGGCGGGCGGCGAGCTCGGTGAGCTGGGGGTAATAGAAATCCGTGCCGGACATGTGAATCAGCTCGCCAGCCTGCTTCTGGATGGCGGCGACGACCTCGGGATGACAGTGGCCGGTAGCGGTCACGGCGATTCCAGCGGAGAAGTCGAAGAATTCGTTGCCATCCACGTCCTCGATCACGATGCCGCGTCCGCGCTGGGCAACCAACGGGTAGGAGCGGGTGTAGGAGGGCGAGATGAGGCGCTGATCGGCGGCGATGATGCGCCGGGCATTGGGTCCGGGGAGCTTGGTGCGAAGGATGGGGCTATCGGTGGCGGCAAGAGCTGAGGGTGGCATGCGTTCCTCCTGAAGCTGATGGTTATGATGCAACCAACACAGGTGTCCGGCTTCGATTCGCGGAAAACCGTGCGGAACGAAGACCGGCCAGGGTGAGCAGAGGGACGAGGAAGATTAGTCGCCGGCGAAGAGGTTGGGACGAGAAAGCGAGGGAGAACCGATGAGTTCGGCACGCGGAGAGGCGAAGCGCGACCAGATGGCGCGGGCGGAGAGGGTCAGCGGCACGGCGTTGCTGCGGTGCTGGTGACGAAGGCGGCCCGGAGACGGCATACGGCCCTCCTCTCACACGAGGTCGGGCCGATTATAGCGCGATTCTGGTGGAGGCGAGCTGCGTTTCTGGAGCGGCGAGAGAAGAAATCAGGGTGAGGAGTGACGCTTATGTTGGGCCAGTCCCGCAGAAGGTGCCCTGCGCGAGAGTGAAGGCCGGGAGAATCGATTACGGCGGAAAAGCTTGAGGCTGTACGGGAGAGCTGGGGCTGTGCTGGGGTCCTTCGCTTCGCTCAGGATGACCCTTTAAAGCCGAACATATACACTGTGGTTTGATCTGATTTTGCGGATAGGAAAATAATGGCGCTCGATCTGTTTAACTCTCTTAGCGGCAGGATTGAAGAATTTGCCCCGGCAGACGGCAAGACGGTTCGCTTCTACGCCTGCGGGCCCACGGTTTACGACTACGGCCACATCGGCAATTTCCGCACGTTTGTGGCCGTGGATGTGCTGCGCCGCTACCTGCGCCAGAGCGGATTCCAGCTACTGCACGTGATGAACATTACGGATGTGGACGACAAGATCATCCGCAATGCGAACCAGCGCGGCGTGCCGATTGGCGACTACACGAAGAAGTTCGAGAAGGCGTTTCTGGAAGACATGGCGACGCTGGAAATCGAGCCGCCGGAGCAGCTTTCCCGGGCGACCGAGCATATTCCGGAGATGGCGCACTTCATTCGCGAGCTGGCGGATAAGGGGGTTGCCTACCAGGCGGAGGATGGCTCGTGGTACTTCAGCATCGGGAAGTTTCCTGAGTACGGCAAGCTGAGCAAGAAGGACTTCGCCGGGATGATCGTCGACGGCGGCGGGCGCATGGATGCCGACGAGTACGAGAAGGACAACGCCCGCGATTTTGCCCTGTGGAAGGCTCCGAAAGAGGGCGAGGCGAGCTGGCAGACCGAGATCGGGCCGGGGCGTCCGGGCTGGCATATTGAGTGCTCGACGATGGCGATGGAGTATCTGGGCGAGACTTTCGATCTGCACGCGGGCGGCGAGGACCTGATGTTTCCGCACCATGAGAACGAGATCGCGCAGAGCGAGTCTTTGACGGGAAAGACCTTTGCGCGGCACTGGATGCATGTGCGTTTTCTGCTGGTGGAAGGGCAGAAGATGTCAAAGTCGCTGGGGAATTTCTACACCCTGCGCGATCTGGTGCTGATGGGACACAAGCCTTCGTCGATCCGGCTGCTGCTGACCTCGGTTCCCTATCGCAAGCAACTGAACTTTACCTTCGACGGACTGACGCAGTCGGCCAACTCGGTGGAGCGGCTGCGCAACTTCAAGCTGCGGCTGGAGACTGAGCACTGGGAAGCGGGAGCAAACCCGGCAATCGCAGAGATGGCTGAAAAGGCAGTGCGCGAGATGCAGGCAGCCTTGGACGACGACCTGAATACGGCACAGGCGCTGGCTGCGATCTTTGACCTGGTGAGGGATGTGAACGCGGCCGCCGATCAGGGCAAGGTGAAAAAAGACGACATCGCCGCGCTGCTGGAAGCACTGGGCAAGTTCGACGAGATTTTTGCTGTGCTGGTGGATGAAGACGCGGCGCAGGTGAAAGCGATTGTGGAGTGGGCCAAGGCCGAAGGGTTGGAGGAAAAGATCAGCCCGGCGGCGCTGGAGATGGCCAAAAGCGCGGCACTGAGCGACGCGCAGGTGGAAGAGCTGGTGCTGAAACACTCCGCGGCACGCAAGGCCAAGGATTTCAAGACCAGCGATGCGGTGCGCGATGAACTGTTGGCCCAGGGCATTATTCTGGAAAACACCAAGGACGGAGTGCGCTGGAAGCGGAAGTGAGCTGGAAACTGTTGCGAGACAGAGGCGGCCTGCGGGTCGCCTTTGTAGTGCTGCGCGATTAGTGAGAGGAATTGTCCCGGAGCGCACTTGTAAGTAGGGAGCACAAGCAGGAGAATCCAAGCAGGAGAATCAATGATATGCAAGGGCGAGGCTTTGAACCCGGTTCGATGGTGCTGCTGATGCTGCACTCTCCGCAGCAGAAATACTTTGGCGTGCTGCTGAAGCTGGCGGAGGCGGGGGTGGAGTTGCGCGGGGTTCCGCTGGAGTCGCTGGAGGATCTGGCCCGGCAGATCCGGGCGGGGGAGCGGACGAGCACCTCGACCTTGTTTTTCCCGATGCATCGGGTAGAGCGGATGGAGCTGGACGCACCGGCAGGAGAGCTGCCGTCGCTGGGAGACAGCTTTGCAGCCCAGGCAGGGCGTTCGGTAGAAGACGTTTTCGGCGACGATGGTGCCGGGGAGAAATGCCGTTGAAGAACGAATTCTGGACGACCCCGAACCAGTTGACGCTGATGCGTCTGTTCTTCATCCCATTTATCAACATCTGCGTTGTGGAGCATCGCTACCACGCGGCGCTGGTGCTGGTGGTGATCGCCGGACTGAGCGATGGACTGGACGGACTGGCCGCCAGATTGCTGCACCAAAAGACTAAGCTGGGCGAATATCTCGACCCAATTGCCGATAAGCTGCTGTTAAGCTCGCTGTTTCTGGTGATGTCCTTCAATCGCATGATTCCGTGGCGCTACACGGTGATGGTGTTTTCGCGCGACCTGTCGATCCTGATTATTTCAGCGCTGTTATACACGGTGGGATTGAGAGATTTCCGGCCGGGAATCTTCGGCAAGATCAACACCGCGTGCCAGATTGCGGCGGTGTTCTTTGCCCTGCTGGTAAAGGTGTACCGCGTCGAGGCGGTATGGATGACGCGGGATGTGCTGCTCTACGGAGTCTTCGCCTTCACCCTGGCCTCGGCGATTCACTACGTTTTTTTGACTGGGCAGCGGCTGAAGAAACTGCAGGCGGCCCGGTAGAAGGTGCGGTATTGCTCAAATCCGACAATCTGGAAGCCCCAGACCTGACGCACCACAGCGCTGATTCGGTGGCGCACATCGCACAATAGAAATCGGTTGCTGGTTGAATACCTCTGACACCACATGGAAGTTCGAGCGGTGCGGGGATTCCTCGCTTCGCTCGGAATGACACCCTAAAAACAAAGCAACGACAAGGACAGGAGCAACTGAGCTACCACGGCGCGGGGCCGGGGAGGTGGCCGTTGTGACCATCCAGGACGTGGTGCTCGCCCTCCGTGTCGGCGTCGATGATCTTGTAGGGCACCGGAACCTCGAAGAGCGACGCTGGTTGATCGCCACGAATGACGCGGGTGACGGTGGTGGTGAATTCGCCAGCCCAGGGATCGTGGTGCATGCTGCGCATGACCAGTTCCAGTTCGGGGGAGAACCACTGCTCGCTGACAATGTTGATGGGGCGATCATTGCCGATCTGGCCGGCGGGCAAGGTGGTGATCACGCGCGTGCCTCGGGCGCGGAAGCCCAGGATGATCTGCTCGCCGAGATTTTCCGTACGGACCGGGTTAGGCGCGGCGAGGAAGGGCTGATCGATGCGCATGCTGGGAGCACCGGCGAGGCCTGATTCTTCGGGCAGAAAGCCGGAACCGAGAGAGCTGGAGTTGGCGCCTGCGCTCATGGAAGCGGGAGAGCCCGTGGAGTCCGTGGACGGACGGTCATGGTGCGAGGAAAAGGGGTGCAGGCGCCAATGAGATGTTTCGGCACCAGCGGTGCTAGAAGGGGCGGAATTTGCGGCAGCCTCGGCGGACGGTTTCGGGTCGGACGACAGGAGCGCGCTGCCATTGGCCTGAGCGATGAGGCGAGCGATATAGGACGGGCCCGCGGCGTTCAGCTCATAGCGATGAGCGACCATCTCCTGGGGATCAAGGACATAGCCGAAGCCGAGCTGGTGATCCACGATGGTAATGAAGATGGAGGCTGAGACGCCCGCCGGCATTCCGGGCAAGGAGAGCTGGGACTCGCGACGGATGCGGCCCTGAGCATCGCGATAGATGCTGGAAGTGGTAGAGCGGGAGATACGGTTGCCGTCGGTAAAACTCTGATGATGCTCGGTGACGAACTCGGCATACATGGGCTTGCCGGAAACCGCCTGCGCGCCGAGCGGACTGGAGACTCCGAGCATGGCCGACGAGATCGAAATAGGCGGAGGAGCGATCTGCACGGTGATAGGGGCATCGTTTGCGGCCGGAGCGGCTGCGGCCTGCGCCAAAAGCTGATGCGGCCAGGCAAGTGAGAGCAAGGAGAGCGAAAGCGAAGCTGCGCTGATCGAACGATAGCTCATCCGTTGTAACTCCTGATTCTTACAACTTCCAATTGGTGCATCCGCTCGCGGCCTGATTCAAGACGCCGGTCACGGCATTGTTCGCAAACCTTCATTACAACGTTCCCTTACTGATCACAGCGTTCACCGGGACATGATTCCCGGAAGCCGGGTCAGTCACACCCTATTGAGCCACCCGAATGGCGCGGGCGACGCCGTCGGGACCGACCACAACTTCCGCATTCACAAAAGTATTGCCCACAGTCTGGCCGAGGTTGGGCTTAACCTGCCCGACCGGAACCTTGATGTGCACCACCTGCATCGGTCCGGAACAGACGACGGGATCACAGTACATAAGATTCGAATAGCCCGGCCAAGTCGAGCTGGCCGACTGAGCCACGTTGCTGGCCGTCCCCGAGGTAGCCAGCCGCAGAACGGGCGCGGCACTGGAGGACAACTGCGTCACGGGCGTGGAATCATAGGTCGAACTCTCGTCGTAGGCGACGGCGGGACGAACCGGACTGGCTTTGGCAGCAAGCACGGGCGAGCCGGAAGGCGCCGTGGCGGCGACTTCAGAGTAAGAAGCTTGGGGTTGAGATGCCGATTGCAAGGTGCGGGATTGAGACGAAACCGGACGCTGCGACAATCTATGCGCTGCCGAATTGGCAGCCACAACGGAACCAATGGAACCGACGGAACCGGGGGCCGGGCTGGCGGATGCGTGCTGCTGGAGAGTGGACACGGGGGACGCAGTGGCGGCAACAGGGGCGTTCACCGCGGGAACACCGACCCACAGATGCACTGCCGAGCCCATGACCGCCAGGACGACGGCAGCGGCGGCAGCACCGGTCCACCAGGTTCGCGAGGCCCAGACCGGAGTGAGGCTGCGGCTTGGGAAGGTGAACAGGCGCGTGGAGGACTCGACCGTCGCTGATTGCGAGGCGGTGGCACGGCGCGACTGCAGGCGGCGATAGGAGGCCATAACCGCGCGATCCGTGGCACGCGAGGGGCCGGACGTTGTGGCGGAGGCCAGTTTGTGAAGGCCGTTCTGCACCGCGGCACGGGCGCGGAAGTACGAGGTGCAGCGTTCGCACTGGTGCATGTGCTGGTTGGCGTCCGGATGAAGGATGCCGGAAAGCATCTCGTCGATGTGAGCGTCAAAGTCGTTACATCTCATAGCAAACACCCTTGAATGATTCCGCCAGCCTGTTTGCCCGAGGGCTGGATGCGTGTTTCAAGTTTTTTTGCGAGCAGGCCGTGAGCACGATTGAGCCGGGAACGAATGGTCCCCAGGTTGCAGTCGAGTTGCGCACTGGCCTCGGCGTAGGACATATCGCAGAGATCGCAGAGGACGACCACTTCGCGGTAGTGAGGGGGCAGGGACTGGACGGCGTCGCGGACAAGATCGACGACTTCGCCACGGAGCACATCGGCGATGGTATCGTGCCCACTCTCCAACGCAAGTTCGACCTCCTCTCCATCTTCGTTCTCGCTGACCAGCGTTGTAATGCGGGCCTGGGAACGATACGTGCGCCGAACCAGGTTGCGTGCGATGCCGAGGAGAAATGCGAGCACTTGCCCCTTCGACTCGTCGAACTTGTCACCCTCCTCAATCAGCGTAATGAAGGCGTCATGAGTGATATCCTCGGCGGTCGATGCCGATGCGGTCATGTGCAAGGCAAACCGATACACATTTGACTTGCACCTCTCGTAGAGCGCAGCGAAGGCCTCTTCGTCGCCGGATACGGCAAGACGGAGGAGATGGGACTCCGAAAGAGTGTCGGTCAACGGCATCGAGCTCACGGCATTGCTTACAACCTGAGTCCTACCAGTATTACCGACAGCGGGCGGGTTAGTTCCACAAAAAGTGAGCTGACTGGGAAGTAAAGTGGTCGGGGACCGGCAAAAGGCCGATCGGAGAATCCTGGATAGCAGCGCGGGACTCTTAAGCAACCCTGCCAGACGAGAGCGAAGGCGAGAGAATCCAGCCGTCGGGAATAGGCGGCAATGAGCTACGCGGCAGTTCAGGGTCCGTCATTCGGTCCATTGTGCCGCAGAAGAAGCGCGGAATGATAGAGCCGGAGGTGCTGCGGCTTCCGGCGATCTTCTCCCCTGCGGATCAACTGGCGGGTCGCGGAATGATGTCGTCGCCGTGGATATGGAACTGGGCGGAACATTGATCCGAGCCGCAGATAATAGGAACAATTCCGGCCATCTGTTTGCGAGTGATCAGGCCCAGGGTGGCACAGCGCGGGCAGGCGAGCACGGCCCAGTAAGGATCGCGCTCATCGCCGGTCTCACCAGCGTTGTCGAGGACGAAAACCGTTCCCGGACTCATCTGTTCGGGGATCCACTGGGGGAGATAGTTGATCTCGACAATCATGTGTTACCTCCACAGTCTCTAAGAAAGACTGCCGGTTTATGGCCTTAGCTTCACTAACGTACAAAGGCACGAGCGGCACGGGCCGGGCGTACCGGTTGAGAACTCTTTTTTGGAGCTTGCGGCGGCGCAGGCGCGGGCAAGTCTGGAGCCAGCACGCGCTCCAGAACCGGACCAACGCAGATGGCAAGCAGGGGTTGCTGAGTATTGCGCAAAAGATCGATGACTCCGCTCTCGGAGTCGCGCAGGAAGACGCTTTCGCCATCGGTGAGCAGGTGCAGGCCGGGGCCGCGCGAAACCAGATCGGCAAGACGATGGCCGAACTCGCGGCGCAGCAAGGAGAGCATTTTGCGAATACGCTGCAGGCTGAAGCCACGGCGGCGAAGATCACAGAGTATGGCCAGCTCGGCAAGATCCTCAGGAGAGTAGAGACGGCGATGACCCTGGCGGGCAGGCACTACGATTCCCTGCTCATCCCACCACTGGAGCTGACGTGGCGTGAGGCCGGTGCGCTCTGCAACTTGGCTCGATGTAAAGCTCGGGTTCATCCCTACACCAAACGGACAGTCTGAGAATCGATTGCAAGGAACAAAGTGTTGCAATTTGTTTGAAACAAAATCACAACGAAATGTTGCAACCATAGTAAGCCAGCTTTTGGGGAAGTCAAGGGTACAGTAAGGCGCGGAATATGAATATCTGCGCATGGGCCGGGTGTCACGCCGCGGTGCTCATCGCCACTCTGGGAAAAGGAAGAATCGTTCGCGCTGAAAGCTGGGGGCGGCACGGATGACTCTAGCGACCCGGGGATTCCTCGCGTTGCTCGGAATGACACCTGAAAACGAACCTTGTCTGGCTCGGAATGACACCTGAAAACGAACCTTGCGTGACTCGGAATGGCACCGGGAAACATACTCGGGCAGGCGATCTGCTATTTTGGTCTCTATGCGTCTGGTCATCAATGGAGAAGAGCGGAACTACACGGCAGTCACGCTGAACGGACTGATCAAAGAGCTGGGCATGAAGGGCGACCGGGTCGCCGTGGAACTGAATCGCGAGATTGTGCCGCGCGGAAGTTGGAGCGCGACCACATTGCAGGATGGAGACCGGTTGGAGATCGTCCACTTTGTGGGCGGAGGATAAGTCTGCGGTTATTTGGCTGATTCGCGGGCGGCCAGCTTGAACGTACGAACGTAGACGACAGCAGTAGCGGCGGCAATGAGCAAGCCTGCTACTGCCGGTGGGCAAAAAACAAAATTCCTTGGCTCGTACACGCTGTACTCCCCGCGGAATACCCAGCGAAATGGCCCCGGCATCGTGAAGTAGACGCAAATTGGTAAGTAGAGCAGCGAAGAAAGCAGCGCGATGGCAGCTGCAACGCGAGGCCACCAGATGGTCAGGATCATCGCCACCGCAAACAGCAGAGCCGCAGTATCGTTCATGTTGAGCAAGGGACCTGTCACCCTTCCACCGCTAAACTCCGAACCTTCCAGGCCGATCGACATGTGATATGTGGCGTAAATACCCAGATAGCAACTGACCGCCTGAAACAGCTTCTGCATACGTAGCTTCTGCATTCAAAACCTCTGAGTATCGACTGGAGGAAGAATACAGCAGAGCCGATTTGCCGATACAAAAATCAAAGGCCGCTTCGGGGGATAAGCGGCCTTCGTGCTGCGCGCTTACTTGCGACGCGCGACAAGCTTTAGAGGGGAGGGACCCACATTCGCCAAAGGAAGGCAGATGTGGGCCACCCTTGCGGATTTGGGCCAACGCTTAACGCTGTGGGTTGGCGGTGGCCGGAGGAGTTTGCTCCGGGACCTGCGCGGCTGCATTCTGCGAATCCAGGCTGTTGGTCATCAGACGGACATCGACGCGGCGATTTTCGGCGCGGCCCTTGGAACTGGTGTTGGCTTCCACGGGAGCGTCTTTACCGAGGCCGATGATGAAGACCTTGTGCGCGGGCACGTTGTACTTGGAGGCCAGGTACTGGGTGACGGCAGCGGCGCGGCGCTGGCTGAGATCATAGTTGTAGTTGCGATCGCCAACCGAGTCGGTGCGGCCTTCGATCTGGACGATGTAACCCTTGACGTTGGGAATTTCCTGGCCGATTTCGTCGAGTTGTTCCCTGTCTTTGCGGGAGAGATCGGCTTTGTTGAAGGCAAAGTGCACGGCGGCTTCGGTGACCGGATGATAATTGTCGAGGTTCACGACCTGTTTGGTGAGGTCGTTGACGCCGGTGTTGGCGTTAGAGGCGAGTTGCTGAGCCTGATCGGCCTGCTGACGGGCAGCCAGAGCCTTCTGGTCCGCCGCGCTGGCTTTGGCATCGACTGCCTGGATACCCTGCTGGGCGCGCTGGTCGGTATCGCGGATGCCACGAGTCGTCTGCGCGGTCCGATCATCCAACTCATCGATCTTGTTAATGATGGGGGTAGTCTGCTGCGAGACATTCTTCTTGGTTGCGCAGCCTAGCGAGAGGGCCATTGCGCCTACGACAAGAGCTGGGAGTAGAAAGCGTTTCATAGAAACTCCTTGGGCCAGGATTGCTGGAATTGGACAATCCCTAGGTGGATGCCCTGCTACATTCGCTAAACTAGAATGCACGTGCGATGCCATGGGAGATTCGTAGCAGATTCAATGAGTTAGAGATGGCAATGGGAGTTTGGACAGGAGATTCCTTCCGGTAAGGGTAGAATTTTCATAGGAGCGGATGGCGGGAATCGGTCCCGCTGGCACGGTGGAACAGGGTTCCGGCGGTGAACTCTGGAGCGAGCTGAGACGATGGACCTGCATCAGAAGATCAAAACGGTTCCGGCCAACCCGGGGGTGTACCTCTACAAGAATGCGGAAGGCGAGGTCATCTATGTCGGGAAGGCAAAGAACCTGCGCTCGCGGGTGCGCTCGTATTTTGTGGAAGGCGCCAGCGAGGACGCCAAGACCGGAAGCCTGCTCCGCGAAGCCGTCGACATCGAGTACATCGTGGTGGGCAACGAGCGCGAGGCGCTGGCGCTCGAAAATAACCTGATCAAGCAGAAGAAGCCGCGCTATAACATCCTGCTGCGCGATGACAAGACCTATCCTTATGTGAAGCTGACGGCGGAGCGGTATCCGCGGGTGTATGTGACGCGGAAGCTGCGCAAGGATGGCGCCACCTACTACGGGCCGTACTTCCCTGCCAACCTGGCGTACCGGATTGTCGATCTGATCCATCGCAGCTTTTTGATTCCGTCGTGCAAGATCGACCTGACCCGCGATCATCCGCGTCCGTGTTTGCAGTTCTACATCAAGCGCTGCCTGGGACCGTGCGTGAAAGAGCTGACGACGCCGGAAATCTATTCGGAAGCGGTAAAGGACGTGCGGCTGCTGCTGGAGGGAAAACCGACGGAGCTCTCCGGTTCGCTGCGTGAGCGCATGGAGCGGGCGGCCGAGGAGATGCAGTTCGAAATGGCGGCGAAGTATCGCGACCTGATCGTAACCGTGGAGCAATTGAACGAAAAGCAGCGCATGGCGGCGGCGGAAGGCGATGACATCGACGTGCTCGGCTATCACTTTGAGAATCATCTGCTGGCGGTGAACCTGTTCCACATGCGCGGCGGCAAGGTGCTGGACCGGCGCGAATTCTTCTGGGAGGATCTGGGGGAGTTGGAATCCGCTGTGGGCTTGGATGTGGGCGAATTCTTCAGCACGCTGTTGAAACAGCTCTATCTGGATGCGCCCTACGTTCCGCGCACGATCTACATTCCGGTGGATTTCGAAGACCGCACGGCGCTGGAGGAGTTGCTCAGCGAAAGGCGCGGCTCCCGGACCTACATCGACGTGCCGCAGAGGGGCGACAAGCGCTCGCTAATCGACTTGGCGGGCAACAATGCGAAGCAATCCTATGACCAGCGCTTCCGGGTGATGAAGCCGCGCACCGATGTGCTGAAAAGCGTGCTGCAGGATGTGTTTCTGCTGGCCGAGGAACCGTCGCGGATCGAATGCTTCGACATTTCGCACATCCAGGGAGCGGAGACCGTGGCGTCCATGGTGGTTTGGGAAGAGGGCAAGATGAAGAACTCGGATTACCGTAAGTTCATCATCCGCACGGTGGAGGGGATTGACGACTTCAAGTCGATGCACGAGGTGGTGACGCGCCGTTACCGGCGGCTGCAGGAAGAGGGTAAGGCGATGCCTTCGCTGGTGCTGGTGGACGGCGGATTGGGACAGTTGCACGCGGCGGCACACGCTTTGGAAGAGCTGGGACTGGCGGCGCAGCCGTTGGCTTCGATTGCCAAGCGGGAGGAGATTCTTTATCTCTACGGGCAGGAGGACGAGCCGATTGTGCTGGAACGTCACTCGCCGGTGCTGCTGCTGATTCAACAGATTCGCGATGAGGCTCACCGCTTCGCCATCACCTTCCACCGCAAGCGCAGGCAGATGCGGGATCGCACGACGGAGCTCGGCGAGGTGCCTGGCATTGGCGAGATGACAACGCGAAGGCTGCTGCAGCACTTCGGCTCGCTGCGGGCGGTAAAGCAGGCGAACTACGCCGCGCTGACCTCGGTGGTGACGACCAAGCAGGCTGAGGCAATTCTGGAGTTTTTCCGGCGGAATGAGGCGTAGGGGTAAGACAGCTTACAGAATGGCCGTATCATGCCGCACACATTTGGCCAAGTACCGGATGGATGTGCGGAAGACAGAAACAAGCCTTTGTACTTATAGTGCTTTCTCCACAAACCCGAATTCTGTTTCGTCGCGGACCATCTGACTGAACCTGGCGCAACCGGTATATGTCCGAGCCAAATTGGTGAGGAGGTCTATATCGGCTTGCGATGTTCGCAACCCGAAACAGATCTGGTCCAGGAATGGTTCACGGATACTGAAATTGAAAACGCCGTGTTTGTGTCGGATAATCCTGGCTTCCTCTTCGTACTTCCAAGCGAGACTTTTGGTTTTTAAATACTTGTGCACAAGTTCCACTACGAAGCTGTGCTCATCCGTAGGCGCGGTCTTTAGCCACTCCTTCAGTGGTTCAGCCAGATACTCAACATTGCCCGCCGCGGTCAGATGGAATTCTTCAGTTAAGAAATGGGCCTCTCTGAATTGGTATTTTAGACACGCACCCCTGTGCTCATCGGCATAATGTGACCATAGCAATGGATGCAGATTCCCTCTTGAGAATGAACACACACCTAACTTATCGAACGTAGATTCCCAAGTTTCGAAAAATCGCGGATTGCCTAAAATTGACGAGAGAAAGTTCTTTTGATGGCCTGTGGCGGACAATTCGGCTCGCTCGAAGGCTCTTTTTAGATCGATACGGCAGTCGAACGGGTCGTTCAGGGTGTCCGGTTTAGCGAACCAAAGACTTTGGCTGACCAGAGATTCGATCAGCCGTTTATTAATTGCTCTGAATTTGTACAAAACGAATGATTCATTATTCATCCGAGGCATTCATCATTCCTTCGGCGATTCGGAATTGACCAACCAAGTAAGAATGCCTGTCGCAACATCGCCAAGTAGCTCACTACCCGTTTCCGCACCTGCTCTAGCTGGCGACGCGGGATGCGTCGGCGGGCAAGGCTTGCTGAGGCACGGCTTGCTGAGCCAGGTAGAGAGCACCTTCAAAGGGCTGGTGCGCAATGAGGCGAACATGAACCTCGGGACGCTCGGTGCGGATAATATTGCTGAAGACCTGGCGAATGCGGGACGAGCGGGCGAAGACACCGCCGGTGATTGCGACCTCCAGGCCAGTGCGGCCGCCCCAGAGGCGGCGCAAGACAATCTGCGCGACGCGGGCCAGTTCGGTTCCGGCGACGGTGAGAATTTCACTGGCGAGCAGATCGCCAGCTTCGGCGGCGGCGAGCACCACGGGAAACAGATCGGCAAAGCCGGAAAAATCCTGATGGCAGCGCTGCACGAGTTGCTCGCGGGTCACGATTTGCCATTTTTCCATGATGCCGGTGATGAGACCGCTGCTACGGCCCATGTCCATGGCGCGCAGGCACTGCGAAACCGCACGCTGACCGATCCAGTATCCTGATCCTTCATCTGAAATCGTACGTCCCCAGCCGCCCGCGCGCGCGAAGTCGCCACGTTCGTTGCGGCCAAAGGCGACCGAGCCGGTGCCGGAGATACAGACTACGCCGGGGCCACCGGAAAAGGCAGCTTCCAAGGCGATAACGGTGTCTCCGACCACCCGGACGGAAGCGTGGGGAAGAAGTTCGGCGAGCAATGCGGCGATGGTTTCGGCCACCTCGGGTGAGGCGCCTCCGGCGACTCCGGCACAGACGCTGCTGACGGCAGCGGCGGAAATTCCGGCGGCGGAAAGCGCACCATGGACGGCTTCGGCAAGAGCCAGGCGGGCATTTTCACGGGAGACAAAGGTGAGGTTGCAGGCACCGGCGGTATGGGTCGCCAGCACCGATATGCCATCCGATACCGCGACCGCGGACTTGCTTCCGCCCCCGTCGATTCCCAGGAGAAAGGACATAGCAGTTTCATTCTGACACAGTCCCGTTCGCGGAAGAATACCGGGAATCTAAGTGATACCCCCCAGACGAGCCGAGCGAATTGGCCTCCCGGCAGAGTTGGGTGAGGCTCATCCCACGGTCAGCACCGTGCGGCGCGAAGCGCGCACCTTTTCGTAGATCCTGAGGTATTCGCGAGCCGAAACCGTCCAGGAGAAATCGCGGGCCATTCCGTTGAGCATGAGTTTGCGCCACTCGTTGGGCTTGGCAAACAGTGCGAGCGCGGCCCGCATGGTGATCAGCAGGGCTTCCGGAGTGTGCTCGTGGAACTTGAAGCCGGTGCCTTTGCCGGTTCGGACATCGTAGGCTTCAATGGTGTCATCAAGTCCTCCGGTGGCGCGGACAATGGGAACGGTGCCGTACTTGAGCGAGTAGATCTGGTTGAGTCCGCAGGGTTCGTAACGCGAGGGCATGAGGAACATATCGGAGCCGGCCTCGATCTTGTGAGCCATCTCATTGTCGTATCCGATCTTGACGGCGAAGCGTCCCGGATACAGCCGGACGAGACGGCGGAAGAGATCTTCGTAGTCTTTGTCTCCGGAGCCGAGCGCGCAGACGGTGACATCCTCGTGAGCCAGGCGGTCGGCGGCGAGGGCGATCACATCGAATCCCTTCTGGGCGGCAAAGCGGGAGACGATGCCGACGACCGGGCCGGTGAAATCCGGGTCGAGCGAGAAGCGGAGCAACAGATCGCGGCGGCACTCCTGCTTGCCGGCGAGCGACTCCGCCGAATAATGGGCGGCGATGAAGCGGTCGGTGGCGGGATTCCACTCTTCGTAATCGACACCGTTGAGAATGCCCGCGACGTTTGGATTGCGGCTGCGCAAGACGCCTTCCAAACCGAAGCCGTACTCCACGGTCTGAATCTCCTGGGCGTATTTGCGGCTGACGGTGGTGATGAAATCCGAGTAGGTCAGCGCACCCTTGAGGAAGTTCACCTTGCCGAAGAACTCAAGCTTAGTGATGGTAAACAAGTCCCAGGGCAGCATGAGAAGCGGAAGCGTGTCCGGGGGAAAGACCCCTTGATAACCGATGTTGTGGATGGTGAAGACCGTGGCGCTTCCCTCGAAGGCAGGGTCTTCGTCGTACAGGGTGCGCAGGAGGATGGGAATCAGAGCGGTCTGCCAGTCATGGCAATGGAAGACATCCGGCACGCCGAGGATTTTGGCGGCCTCAAGAACGGCGCGGCAATACAGGGCGAAGCGCTCGGGATTGTCATGGTAATCACCGAGAGGCGTGCCGTAGAGAGCGTCACGATCATAGAACGGAGGATAATCGATAAAGTAGTACTGGACACCGTGTTGCTGGCCGCCATCGAGCACCGAGCAGAAGCGGTAATGGTCGTCAAAGGGGACGGTGATGCTGGCGATGACGGTACGCGGATCTTTCAGGTGGGTCTGCCGGTACAGAGGCAGGTACACTGTGACCTGATGGCCGAGTTGGGCGACGGCACGCGGCAGGGCTCCGACGATATCGGCAAGACCTCCAGTTTTGGAGAACGGAACACACTCGGAAGCGGCGAACAGGACGTGCACAGAGCCTCCAGAAAAGCACGAAGAATTTGGATGCGCGGGGGCAGAAACATGGTACACGGTATGAAATACGCGCAGGCATGAAGTCTATCGGGCGGAACGAAAGGCGGTCAAACTTGGCGAAGGTTCTACCGAATCGAGTGGTGAGCACCAGAAAACCCAAACTGGGGCAAAACTTTCTGGTGGATCTGGATGCAATGCAGCGCATTGTGGACGCACTGGGCGACATCTCAGAGACGACCGTGGTGGAAATTGGTCCGGGCGAGGCGGCGCTGACCGAACTGTTGGCGAAACGCGCGGGAAGACTGATTGCCGTGGAGCTGGATCGGGTGCTGGCGGCGCAACTGCGCATGCACTTTACGCCGTTGAGCAACGTGGAGGTTCTGGAGGCAGACATCTTGCAGGTGGACCTGGGAACGGTGCTGGGTTCAACCCCTGGTCCACTACGCGATCTGCGTCCCACGGGGCTGTTCAAGACGCAGGTGGTTGGTAACCTGCCGTATTACATCACCACTGATATTCTGCTGAAGTTGTTTGCCGCGGGCGACCGGATTGAAAGCCTGGTGCTGATGGTACAGAAGGAAGTAGCCGACCGGATCGTCGCGGCCCCGGGAAGCCGGGACTACGGACTGCTCTCGGCAACGGCACAGATGTACGGCACGGTGCAGAAGCTGTTCGAGTTGGGACCGGAGTCGTTTGACCCGCCGCCCAACGTGCGTTCGGCGGTCTTCCGGATGAAGATGCAGCCCCGCTTTGCGGAATTGCAAGTAGACGAGGCGGGGTTCATCGGATTTCTGAAGGTGATGTTCGCGCAGAAACGAAAAACCGTGAGCAACAACCTGAAACTAGCCTACGATAAGGCGGTGGTCAAGGCTGCGCTGATGAGCGCGGAGATTGCGCCAACGATGCGAGCCGAGGCGATTTCGCTGGCGGATATGGCGCGGTTGTATCTGGAGCTGAAGCGGTAAGAGCTTTGAAGGGAATGGTGGCAGCGATGAACCAGGTGCGGGAGGCAGCAGTAGCCGGGCAGTTCTATCCGGATTCGAGGACGGAGCTGCTGCGCGAGGTTCAGGGATTTCTGGGCAAGGCTGGCGGGGGCCGGCGGGTGAAGGCGTTTGGAGTGATTGCGCCGCATGCGGGCTACGTGTATTCGGGAGCGGTGGCGGGAGCGGTGTTTGCCCACGTCGAAATTCCTCGAAGGGTGATTGTGCTTTGCCCAAACCACACCGGACTGGGTGAACCGCTCTCGATCATGAGCACGGGCAGCTTCCGCACACCGCTGGGCGATGTAACGATTGACAGCGCACTGGCGGAAGCGCTGAAGAAAGGCTTCCCTCTGCTGCGCGAGGATGCGGCGGCGCAGATACACGAGCACGCGGTGGAGGTTCAACTGCCCTTTTTGCAGGCGGTGCGAAACGATCTGATGTTTGTGCCGATCACGGTGGGGACCGGGCAATTCGAGGTGCTGACCGCACTGGGCGTGGTGCTGGCCAAGGTGATCGCGGAGTGCGGCGAAGCTGTGCTGATGGTCGCCTCCAGCGATATGAATCACTATGAGGACGACGCGGAGACCAGAGTGAAAGATGCGCTGGCGATCGAGCAGGTGCTCGCGTTGCAGCCCAAGGGGCTCTTCCAGACCGTGCGGAGCCAGGACATTTCGATGTGCGGGTACGGTCCGGCAGTAGCGATGCTGACGGCCGCACTGCGGCTAGGCGCGAGCTCTGCGGAGCTGGTGAAGTACGCGACCTCGGGAGATGTGTCGGGCGACCGCGAGCACGTGGTGGGGTATGCGGGAATCGCCATAGTGTAAGCGCGCTGTTGGGTCGTGCGCTGATCATCACAACAACTGCAAAATCAATAGTGGTGGAGGGCCGCGTCTCCCACCTTAACGCCGCAAAAAGACGCGGCGCGAAGGTGGGGCACCCGCAATCACTACAACACCTTCTGGATTAGCGATGGCCTCCGCCGCCGCCGTGGAAGCCACCTACGCTGATACCACCACCGCTATGAACCACTCCACCACCACCGCTGCTGACGTGAGGAGCAGAGCTGACGGGCGGAGTGCTGGGCGCGTGCTGGATCGAGACCGGAGGAGCGCTGAAGCTGCGCGGAGCCTGAGTGCCAGTGTAGGCATAGCTACGCGGCGCCGGAGTGCCGGTGTAGGCGTAGCTGCGCGGCGGCATTCCATGTTTGGCCACCGAGGGTGGGCGAGGCACTTGATCTCCGTTGCGGCCAGCGCCGGAACCGGTGACGGTGTACGATCCCCTCTGGCCGGTAATGGTGATGCCGTCGATCCTGGACACGACCGGTCCGTGGGCGAGGTTGGAGCCCCGCGCGGTCGGAGCCGTGACGGCTCCGGTGCTGCTGACGAATCCGCTGGCCGCAGCGTGGGCCGCGCCAGGAGCGTGAGTTTGGCTGATCGGGCCGACCGAAAGATGCGCGCCCGCGACGGCTACCGTGCCATGGGCTACGTGAGCGGGAGGATGCGGCGCTGTCCAGTTTGCCGGGTGACTATCAAAGTGAGGTAGCGGATGGAAGCCGCCGGGGCCATGGTGCCACGGGCCAGGATGCCACCACCAGCCGCGTCCGCCGATGTAGCACCAGTTGCCGTAGTAGAAAGGCGCCCAGCCCCAGGGGTATGCGGAGACAAAGGTCCAGCCCCAGTCGGGGTAGTAGCTCCAGGCACCATTGTCATAGGGATTCCAGTCAGGACCGACATCGTTGGGCTGCCAGACCTCGCCATAACCGGGCTGATCGCTGTAGGTGCCGTAGGCTCCGAGATCGGCTACTCCGGGGGCGTTGGCCTCGTCACTGCCGGAGTACTGCGCTCCGGCGGCGGCGTTCTGATCGTTGTAGCTGTTGCGTTGCTGATCCCAGGTATCTTCCGGCTCCTGGGGAACGCTGTTCAGGCGAGCCGCGCTCTCCGGCTGTCCAAGGATGTAGTTGTAGGTCTCGCCGCTGCGGACCTTTGGATTGCCCGCACTTGCCTGCACCACCGCTTCGCCATCCATCATGGCCAGCGATGCCGTCTGCTGATCGACCGTAAAGCGCAGATGCGAGGGTTTGGTAATGGCAAAGGATTCGCCGGACGGAGTGACGATGCGGAATTGATCATGATGATGCATGCGGGCGTTGACGTAGACCTCGCCGGAATCGACCTGGATGACATTTACCGGAGCGCCATCGGGGGCGGTGGAAAGCTGGGTCAGGGTAATCTGCGCGGGACCGGCGAGACGGACGCTGCTGCCGTCCTCGAACTCAAGCTCGGCTTTGGAATTTTCCGCGGCGTAGAGGCGCGATCCGCCGATGACCGGCATATTGTTGATGGCCTGCTCCCAACCGTCGCCTGCGTTGCGATCGATTTGCACGTCCCCCTGTGCGACGCTGAGACGGACGATGCGGACTGCCGGGGCACCAGAGGCAAAGGCAAAGGCCGATAGAGCAAAGAGCACGACCATACAGCAAAGGAGTCGAACTCTGCGGGTGTTCATGGCGATACTCCTGCGTTACACAGTATGAACTCCAACGCGGCGCAGAAGGTGCGGTGGTGATGAGATTATTTCTGTTTGGCCGGAGGAGTTTGCAGGATGCGGCGGGCATGTTGGCGGGCGATATTCATCACGCCGGGATCATTGGCGATACGCTCAAGAACGGGCTGCAGAATCTGCGGCTCCGGAAGGCGCTGGAGAGAAACGAGGTCCTCTGCGCTGCGGAGAGTAGAATCGAGCGCCAACTTATCGAAACGCTGCTGAAACTGGAGAATTTGGGAAAGCTCAATACTCTGCGATATGCCTTGCATGAGGGTGGTGAGCGCGGTGAGTTCAGGCGAGGACGAATAGTTGTAGGAGATGATGGCGGAGTTTCCGGCCGGGCCTTCATAACGCAGCGTCTTGGCTCCGGTGAAGGCGACCTTCAGCTTGTCCAGGGAGGCCTGAAACCGGGGGAGTTCGGAGGCAACCGTGAAGATGAACTGGCGCGAGTGGGGAGTCAGGGTGAAGCTGAATTCGTAGGGCTCGGGAGCAGGGTCGGCGGCAGAGGAGTTCGATTCCTGATGGGGGAGGGAGTGGTACTTGGCGCTTCCGTCGGGCTGGAAGACCAGTTCGAACCATTGCGGGTCGGCCTGGGGCCAGCGCTGCTCAAAGCTGACGCGGGTTCCGGCGAGGACGGAGGGTTGCGCCACGAGGGCACAAGCTGCGAGCAGAAGACAAGCTAAGCAGAGCGTTCTCATGCATCGAGTGCGTCAGTTACGTTTATCGTACGGCAGCTAAGATTCAACACCTACAGTGATGCGGCCTGGCGCAACAAAGTGGCCGCCGTGTGAATGTGGCAGATGGCAATCGCCAGAGCGTCGGCGGCATCGGCAGGATGAGGGAGTTGGTCCAAGTGAAGCAGACGAGCGACCATGACCTGCACTTGCGACTTCTCGGCGCGGCCATAACCGACCACGGCAGACTTGATGGCCAGCGGCGCATAGGCGGCGACGGAAAGACCGTGCTGGGCAGCCGCCAACATGGCAACTCCGCGTACGTGACCCAGCTTCAGCGCACTCTTGGCATTTACGGAATAGAAGACATCCTCGATGGCAACTACCTCGGGCTGGTATTCGGTGATCAATGCCGAGAGGCTGTCGTACACCTTTTTCAGACGGAGTTCGAGAGCTTCGCGCGGCGCGAGCCGGATGGCACCCGTGGTGAGGCAGACGAGCGAGCGGCCCTCCCCTTCAACCACGCCGAAACCGGTGTATTCGCCGCCACAATCCACGCCCAACACTCGCATAGAGGAAGTTTAGCCGAAAGCAGGCAGGAACGTGAGCCGATTCAGCAAACGCCATGGCCGCGGAAAACAATCTCATAGTACTCTGGAGCGTCTGCAATTGAGTTTGCAGCCGACTTTGGAAGCTAGCGCTTGTAGGTCAGGAGAGCTGATGGAAATCCGTTGCCGGCGCATTTTCCTGATTGTGGCTGCGGCGTTGCTGACGGGGAGCGGCAGCGCTCAAACCGCTCCGCTGAGCGAACGCGTGGTGGCCTACCGGATCGAGGGTGCTTACAACGCCAAGGCGCACACGCTGGACGCCAACGAAGTTCTCACCTATACGAATCGCACGGGCACTACGCTCGACAGGTTTCCCTTCCATCTGTATCTCAATGCGTTTCAGCCGAAATCCACCTTTATGACCGAAGCCGAGCGAACCGGCGATCGGGACGTGGAAGTAGGCGAGGGTTGGAATGACAAGCACTTCGGCTCGAATGAAATGAAGTCGCTGGAAATTGTGGGGTTCGGCGACGTTACCCGGCAGATGAAGTTTGTCTCGCCCGACGACGGCAATGCGAATGATCGCACGGTGTTTGAGATTGCACTGCCTAAGCCGCTGCTGCCGAACCAGAGCGTGCAGTTCCGGATGCACTTTGTGGCGAAGTTTCCCGAAGTGGTGGCGCGCACGGGCTACAAGCGCGATTTCCTGATGGCCGGACAGTGGTTCCCAAAGGTGGGCGTGTGGTGGAACGGCGCGTGGAACTGTCACCAGTTTCATGCGCTGACGGAGTTCTTCGCGGACTTTGGCACCTACGACGTAAAGCTGACCCTGCCGGCAAAATGGAATGTGGGCAGCACCGGGGTGCAAACCGGGGCCAAGGACAACGGCAACGGCACGCAGACGGTAAGCTTCCACGCCGAAGACGTGCATGATTTTGCATGGACCACCGCGCCAGACACCAGGGTGGTGGAAGACTCGATCGGGCTGAGCCACGGCGTGGTGAAGATCCGGATGCTGATGCAACCGGGACACATGGCCAGCGCGCCGCGCTATCTGAGTGCGCTGAAGGGCACGATGCGTAAGTTCGACGAATGGATCGGGCCCTATCCCTACGCGCAGATCACGGTGGTCGATCCGCCGCACGGCGGAGAAGCGGCGGGAGGGATGGAGTATCCGACGCTGATTACCGCCGACACGACTTGGTGGATGCCAAAATCCTATCTGGAACCGGAGTTCGTGGTGGAGCACGAATTCGGACACCAGTACTGGTATGGCATGGTGGCCACCAATGAATTCGAAAATGCCTGGATGGACGAGGGCATCAACCAGTACATGGAAGCCAAGGTGATGGACGCGCTGTATGGCGAGGCGACGTCCAATCTAAACTCGCGGCGGGCCACCATAGGCGAACGGGGCATGGATCGCATCACTTACGTGCCGGTAGCGGATCGCGATCCGCTGTCGCGTCCAGCATGGCTTTATATGGATGACGGTTCGTACGGCGGTATTACTTATTCGAAAACCGCGCTGATGTTGCTGACGCTGGAAAACCTGATCGGCGAGAAGACCGTGATGCATGGACTGCGCGTTTACTTTGACCACTACAAGTTCAAACATCCCACCCCAGCCGACTTTACCGCCGCCATGAACAAGGCGACGGGACAGAACCTCGACTGGTACTGGAAGCAGGCAATCTACGGGACAGAGACGCTCGACGACCGCATTCTGACGGCGGGTTCGAAGCGAGTGGACTGGTACAACAAAGCGGCGGAGAAGAAAGGCGTCACCGTCTATGACAACGAGGTGACCGTGCACCGCCGCGGCACTTTCGACTTGCCGGTGCTGCTGGAGGCGAAGTTCGACGATGGCTCGACGGTGCGCGAGCGCTGGGACGGCAAGGACCGCTGGCATCGGTTTACATGGGAGCGCAAGGCGAAGCTGGTTTCGGCGGAGGTCGATCCTGACCATGGATATCTGCTGGATCGCGACCCGTTCAACAATAGCTGGACGGCGGAGGCCGGCCGCAAGGCCAGCAGCAAACTCGCCGGATACTGGACGCTGCTGACGCAATGGCTGGCGCAAGCGCTGAGCTGGCTGGCATAAACCGGCTGGTTCGGGAGAGACGCGATGCATGAAAGAGTTCGCAGTTCGGCTGGCTTGGTCTGGCGTCATCAGCGCATGGTGTGGTGGATCTTCGCGGTGAACCTGCTGCTGGCGTGGCTTGGTTCGCTGCCGGTGCACGCCGCGCTGAGCACGGTGCTGGACCACAGCCTGGAATCGGCAAGGCTGGTGACGGGTTTTGATATCGGCACATTCGTGCTGCTGCTGGAGCGTCCGGATGTTTCGGCACGTTCGCTGGCTCCGTGCCCTCTTGGAGCGGCGCTAGTATTCCTGGTCTATCTGTTGCTCATCGATGGCGGCGTGATTACGGTTTACCTCGAAGACAGAAAGCTGAGCCGCGCTGAGTTTTTCGAAAATGCCGGGCTGTTCTTCTGGCGAATGGCGAGGCTGGCGTTGTACTCGATAATTCCCTTCGGCTTGCTGGCGGCAGCCAGTGGCGGGCTTTCCATTTATGCGGAAAAGCTCTCGAACGATACTGCTCCGGAGCGGCTGGGATTCTTTGTGTACGTTGCCGGCACGCTGGCGATCCTGCTGGTGGCGCTGTTCGTGCGCCTGTGCTTCGATCTGGCGCAGGCGCGGGTGGTGCGCGACAACGAACGCGCGGTTTTGCGGGTGCTGCGCCGCAGCCTGAAACTCGCATTCGGCTCCGGCAAACTGTTCGCGAAATATCTCGGCATCGCGATGTTTGCGGCGGCTACGTTCGCCATTGGCATCGGTGTATGGGTGTACCTGCCACATTCGGCAATCGGCGCCAGCCTCCTGGTGCTGGAGCTGGTAACCGTTACGCAGATCGCTGCAAGGCTCTGGATGAAAGCGGTCAGCGCACGCTGGGTTGCGCTGCTTCCTTTGCATCCGGACACGGCGCACGAGGCTCTTACACCGGTTATTGAGGCAACGGATATGCTGCCGGAGTAGAAGGCATCCGAAAGACAAGGCAAAGGGAACTGCAACTACCCCACTTCTGCCAACAACGGCAGAAATGGGGCACCGTCAACTTTCTTTTTTCTTCTCGATGTTTACTTCTGGGGCGGAGCGCAATCGGTCATGTCGCCTTGCAACTTGCGGACGGCGTGCGGCACGGCGGGCCAGACGGCTTCGAGATTCTCTACGGCACCGGCGGGGCTGCCGGGAAGATTGAGGATCAGGGTGCGCTTGCGAATTCCACAGACGGCGCGGGAAACCATGGCATAGGGAGTCTTGGTGAGGCTGTTGGCGCGCATGACCTCGCTGAAGCCGGGCACAATGCGATCGAGAACCCGCAGCGTCGCCTCTGGTGTAACATCGCGCGGCGAAACGCCGGTGCCGCCGGTGGTCAGGATCAGGTCGGCATCGCCCGAGTCCGACCACTGCACGATGGATTGGGCGATGAGGTCCTGCTCGTCGGCGACCATCGCGGTGGTGGCGATTTCGACGCCGCGTTCACTGAGCCATTGCGCCAGCGCGGGGCCGCTCTTGTCGATGCGTTCGCCACGGGAGCCTTTGTCGCTGACGGTGAGGATTGCCGCGCGTATGGGATCTGTCTTCACCACATTTTTATCGCCAGATTCATGCATGTTCGCCACGTTTAATCTCCGGGTTTCGTCACTGGTAGTTTCTCTTCTGTTTCATCCAGCTTGGGCGAGGCAGGATTGGCCGCTTCCGGTTCGCTCTTCTCGCGCTCGAGTAAAACGTCCAGGCTGTAGCCTGCGGAGGCTGCGGCCGCTACGGCGCCGCTGATTGACTTGCCAATCTCCTGAATTGCGCTGCGTGCGGGAACGGCTTCAGCCGCCAGTTTGCAGAGCGATGGAAGCTGGAGCCACCAGAGCAACTCCTCGTAGGGCTCCTTCACAAAATAGGAGCGCCCCTCGGCTTCGTGCGCACCGGTGAGCCAGCGAACATCCGGGTCCTGCCAGAGCACGGGCGAGAGAATGGGGATGCGTTGCCGCGTCGACGCAGGGTACGCGGGCGTAGCGGCTGGAGCGGGCGCAAAGACCTTGGCCTCGATGAGCAGGGCTACTTTGATTCGGGCGGCCACGCGCCAGCTTTCCTCACCTTCAAATCCGAGAGCCTCGAAGACATGTGCCAATGGCTCGCGCAGGCGCAGGCGATCAAACAGATCGAGCGCGGCGCGCTCCGGGTTCTGGGCATTGACGGATTGAGCGAGCAACTCCAGCACGGACCAGGCGAGCACAGGACCCCACATGGCGGTGGCCGTCAGTTGAGGACTGTGGCTGGGAAGGACGCGGCGGGCGGCGACCGGCCAGGGTTCCGGGAAGATACTCTCCAGAGCGGGAATCCGTATGGCAGCCCGCAGGAGCAGACGGAATCTCTCATCCATGGAGGCTGGATTTGTGAGATTCACGGCCTGAGACTCGTCGCGGTGGGAGCGATAGAAGGACTGCGCCTCGCGCAGGAATTCACGGCTGCGCCTGCCGGCAGTGTCAAGGAATTCCTGACGGAGAACATCGAGCAGCTTCTGTTTTTCGGGAAGATTCTCGTAGGCGATATTGTCCGAAGCACTTCTTTCGGAAGTAATGGCGGCGTGTTCGGCGAGTTCGGCGAGATTGCGCACCAGCGCCGGATCGAGCAGACGGCGCAGAGCATCGTGCGTGGGACGCAATTCAAGACTGATGAGAGCATCGTCGAGATTCGGCACACCGTGGCCGCCCAGGTAATCGCAAAGGCGATCCCAGGGCTTCTCGGCGGTGGCGCGCAGTTCGCGCCAGTTGAGAAAGACATGGCACTGATAGGCGTGCAGTTCGATGGTGAGGCCGTGCCCGGCCAGATTGACGGCGCGGCGGAGATATTCCAGGCCAGTGAGGGAATCGCGATAGGCGAGGATGATCGCGGGATCTTCCTTCAGCTCAAGACCTTCCTTGAGCCGCCGCTGGCGCAGATGACCGGATTGCTTATCGGCATAGGCGGCTGAATTGTCGATGGTGCCGCGGGTGGTGGAATAGCGGTTGTTGTAGAGCACCAGGGCACGCTGGCCTCCGCGACGGTTGGAGTAGGCGAAGACGTTTTCATCAACGCTGCCATCCACGCGGAAAAAATCATAGAGCAGGAAATTGGTGCTTTCGGCGAAGAGCCTGCGCTGATGCAGCAAAGGCGCAATCTGACGTTCGTGGCGCGCGACCAGCGACGGGTCGGGATCTTCCTGGTAGCGAGGCCAGCGATACTCCATGCCGTACTTCTCGGTATAGCCCTCGAACTGGCCGTGGCCGAACATCGGCAATCCGGGCAGGGTGGACATGAGGGTGGCGACGCCAAAATACTTGTCTCCGGTGCCGAACTGGTCAATCGCCGTGCGCTCGTCGGGATTGCTCATGAAGTTCACATAGCGCTTCATGATGTCAGGATCGAACTCCAGGGTGTTCTTGATCACCGAGCGGTACTTGGCATTTTCCTCATCGCGCATCATGTTCATGAAGGCGCTGTTATAGACACGATGCATTCCCAGGGTGCGGACGAAATAGCCTTCCATGAGCCAGAAGGCTTCAGCCAGCAGGAGGGTTCCGGGAACCTCGGTAGCCACCCGGTCCACCACTTCCCGCCAGAACTCCTGCGGCATGTGCTTATTGAATTCCTCTGTGGTCATGGTGTACTCGGCGCGCGAGGGGATGGCTCCGCTGCTGCCGGGATTGGGAAACCAGAGGCGCTGAAAATGCCGCTTGGCGAGAGTCATGGCGGCATCAAAGCGGATCACCGGAAACAGACGCGCGACGTGCAGTATGGCCTGAATGACCTGCTCGCGCACCACCGGATTCAGGTAGTTGAGCTGCGCGGTATCGTTCCAGGGAAAGCTGGTGCCATCGTTGCCGTGATAGATGTAGCGGGTCTCGCCACTCTGGCGGTCACGGCGCTGGAAGACCACGGCGGCATCGGTCTGCTCGTAGTAGTGCCGTTCGATCTTGATCTCGACGCGCGGGTCCGGAGAAAGGTCGGGACCATCGAAATTGTAGGCGGGATAAGGCACGTCGGGACGCGAGATGAACCAGTCGGGATGCTCGACGACCCAGGGCGAATCGATTCCCATGTGGTTGGGCACCATGTCACTGGCGAGCCGGATGCCGCGCCGGTAACAGCGATCGCGCAGGGTGATGTAGGCGGATTCGCCGCCCAGATCTTCGGCAATACGGTAATCGTAGAGCGAATAAGCGGAGGCGACGGCATCCTGGTTTCCGCACAACTGCTTGATGGTCCTGGAGGCGCGGCTGCGCTCCCAGATGCCGATCAACCAAAGGGAATTCAGACCGCGGCGCGCCAGTGCGTCCAGGTCCTCGTCGGGAATCTGGTCAAGGCGGTCGATGGCTCTGCTGTATTTTCGGGAAAGCTGGGCGAGCCAGACATAGGTGCTCTTGGCAATCAGCACGGCGGTGGGCATCCAGTCGACGTCGGCGCTGAACTTCTCGTACTCGTGGGCCGGATCGCCGAAGACTGGAACCTCCGAGTGGCTGGTGATCGACGGCCATTGCTGCGTGCCCATTTCGCGGCGGCGGCGCGCGGCTTCCTCGGCGGCCCTGGCTGCGGCGGCCCGGGCGGCAGCCTCGGATTCCGGATTGGGAGGATGAAAGCGCATCCAGATCGCCAGTTCCTCCTCGTGAAGAATGTCTCCGGCGATCAACAGGAAGCGCTCCAGGCTTTCGCCGAGCAGAGACTTCCACTTTTTCCGGATCAAGGAGAGCTGCTCACTCAAGGAGCCGGGGGCGGAGACAGCGGGCGCGCGCAGCAGGTCAAAGAGATTGACCGGCGCGGCGCCTTCGACGGGAACCAACGGGCGCGTAGCGAAGTATGCGGGGAGTTGCTCGGCGACACGGCGGTAAGCGGTCTTCTCCGCCAGCTTGCTGTCCTCGAAAAGCTCCTCGAAGGGACGGAAGGCCACGTTGCGATTCGCCATCCAGAGCAGCATCATCTCTTCCAAAGCGGCAGCGCGGTGCGAGGTGCCATGAGTGGAACCGGCGAGCCATTCCCTGGGAGTTTGCTCTCCACGATAGACGCTGGTGCCGGGAAACTGCTGGACAAAGGCGAGCAGCAGCTTTTCCAGCTCCCGCGAACCGATCTGCTCGGAGAAGAAACCGAGAGCATCGACCATCACGTTGGGATCAAAGCGCTGGCGATAGCTCGCCAGGAGGGCGTGGCTGGCTTCATCGATCAGGCCCATGGCAAAGAGAGCGCCGGCATTGACGACGCGCTCCGGATGCTTTTCGACATCACGAACCAGGTTCATCCGGTGGGCGAGTTCGCGGCTTGCCGCGACGTTCGCGAAAACGACATTTCCGGTAAAGGAGAACAGGCTATCCGCAAACTGATAGCGGTTGCGTACAGCTCTGGAGATATGAAATTCCATCATCTGCGACTCGTCCTAAGCAAAGCCTGCCAACCATCATGCCAGATGCGAGGGATATCGGCATCGTCAAAGCTTCCAGAGTAGCCGCTTGGTGGTGGAAAATTCCGAAATGAGTGCCGGATTTGCCGCAAACGGCAGCGGAAGGCAGGGTTTCCAGAATCTGGCGGCTGAGCGTGGGGTGGGCTTAAAGATTTTCCGGATAAAGTGCAAGGGCCGCTGCGCGATGGCAGCGGCCCTTAACGGCTATTCTTTGGGCTCTTTGCGAATCTTCTTCTGTGCCCGCTTACGAGCCAGAGCTTGCTTTACGCGGAGCTTCGCGCCCGGCTTCAGATAATAGGAATGACGCTTGACTTCCTTAATGATGTCTTCCGTCTGAACTTTGCGCTTGAAGCGACGCAGGGCGCTCTCAATGGACTCGCCTTCCTGCAATCGAATTTCTGCCAAACAAAATCACCACCCAACCCAGCCATAAACGGCCATGCGTAAAGTTTACCACGAAGCTGCGCGAAGCGTCCGGCGCACCGGCTCTGGGAACGCTAGCACAGCGGCCACCTGCGATCGCGGTTCTGGGCCGAACATAAGCCGGGGATAACGCTGGGACTTCGAAATTCGGACGGGGTGACTACTGCGCTTCCGGGTTTGCCAGGGGCGGTTATTGCTCGTCAGGCCCTGTGTTCTTGTGTACGATAACAGCTTCAATCGATTCTGATTTATGTCCGTGCACTCCCGCTACTTGCGGCTGGTCTGACATTGTGGAAGAGAAGAAGTTCAAAGCTTTACTTCGGCGGACGGTGGGGATTCCGGTCATTGCACTGGCGATCCTTGCGGCACTGCTTCTGGTGGAGATCCAGGCTTTGCGAAACTCCCTCCACTGGGTAGAGCACACGGACCAGGTGATCAACGCCGACCGGGAACTGATCAAGCTGACCGTCGACATGCAAACCGATGTCCGCGGCTTTTTGTATACCGGGAAAAACGAATTTCTTCAGCCCTACAACGAATCAAAACAGATCATTGACTCGGAATTCACCGCTCTCAATCAACTTGTTTCCAACAATCCTGGACAACAGGCCCGTCTGACGGCCATCCGCCAACGTTATGATGAGTGGCGGCAGCAGGCAGACCGCTCGATCGATTTGCGCCGCAGGAGCCTACTGGCCCCAGATACAGGGGAGGGCGGCTATGAGAGCAGCCTGCAACGCAATCAGTTGCGGGCATCGGTCCGTGCGGACCATGATGCCTTCACGGCAGCCGAAGAGCAATTGCGTACTGAGCGCAAGCGCTTGGTTGAGCGCCGGTCTGGAATGTTGGTCATAACCATCTTGCTGGCCCCGCTGGTTGGGGCTGGCTTGGCGATGTTCACGAACCGCCAGATTCGGTTGTTGGCAGAACGCTTTAAGAAATCGTTGGATACCGCTGAGAAACGTACTGCAGCGCTCCACGAGCAGGCGGAACTGTTAGACCTCGCTCACGACACCATCATGGTGCGCGACCTCAATGGGACGATCCGCTTCTGGAATCATGGGGCGGAGGAGATGTACGGATATTCCAAAGAACAAGCCGCCGGAAAAATCGTCCACGAGCTACTTCACACGGTTTTTCCGCAGCCACTGGACGAGATCGACGCGGAACTTCTGCGCAAAGGGCGATGGGAAGGTGAACTGATACGCACCACCCAGGACGGCACGCCCACCGCGGTGAACAGCCACTGGGTCTTGCAGCGGGATAAGGACGGACTGGCCCGAGGCGTGATGGAGATCTCGACCGACATCACCGAGCAAAAGCGGGCGGAAAAGGAAAGCCAGAAGAGCAGGCATATGCTGGAGATGTTCGTCGAGAATGCTCCCGCCGCCCTGGCAATGTTCGACCGCAATATGCGCTACGTGAGGGTCAGCAAGAAATGGGATGAAGTAGCCCGCAACGAGGGTGGTGCGATCCTGGGGAAATCTCACTACGAGCTTTTCCCTGACTTGCCCGAGCATTGGAAGGAGGCGCACCGGCGCGGTCTGGCGGGAGAATCGCTGGGCTCGGAACCGGAAGAGGAATGGGTGGCAGGAGACGGCACAAAGCGAACCGTCCGCTGGGTAATTCATCCCTGGGGAGACTCCGGCACGGAGTCCGGCGGCATCATTATCTTTTCCGAGGACATTACCCAGCGCAAGCAGACGGAGCAGGCGCTTCTGCGCAGCGAAAAACTGGCTTCCGTGGGTCGCATGGCAGCGGTCATCGCGCACGAGATCAACAATCCACTGGCGGCGACGATGAACGCGGTCTACCTCGTTTTGAATATGAAGAATCTGCCGGACGAAGCGCGGCGTTATCTGGAGATGGGGGACGCGGAACTGAAGCGGATCGCGCATATTACGCGACAGTCGCTTGGCTTCTATCGCGAATCCAATGCACCGGTGCGCATGACGGTGCAAACGGTGCTGGACTCCGCGGTTGACTTGTTAGGCAGCAGGATCAAAGCCAAGCATGCAGTGATCGAGCGGCAATGGGAGGAAAATGTGGAGATCACAGCCGTCGCCGGAGAACTCCGGCAGGTGTTTTCCAATCTTCTGGCCAACAGTTTGGACGCGCTCGAGGACCACGGCACAATTAAATTGCGGGTATCTTCCGGCACAGACCGCAAAGACGGCCGACGCTACGTCCGGGTGACCATCGCAGACAATGGCAGAGGCATCGAAGCGGAGTTACGGCCACACCTCTTCGAGCCGTTCTTCACCACCAAAGGTACGATCGGCACCGGCCTTGGCCTCTGGGTCAGCAAAGAGATCATCGACAAACACGAGGGAACGATCCAGGTGCGTTCCAATACTCGCGAGGTGCGCCGGGGCACGGTATTCTCGGTTGTTCTACCGGTGGAGCCCCGGGCAGCGGCACGCGGCAATTCCGCCGGGCACTAAGTTGCTCACCCTCGAGCCCAGCACCGCATCGGTAAGAATTGAATCAGGGTTTCCCTGGAGCAGAAAGACAATGCAGCGAGGAGTGCAGTGCGTCGATCGACAACTGGGCGGCGTGGATTGAGCCCTCGGGGATTCCTCCCAGCGATTCGATAATCGCCTCGCGGCGAATTGCAAGGGCGTCGGTTAGGGCTGCTCCCTGGATCATCTCGGTCAACCGCGAAGCGCACGCGATGGTAGGAACACAGCCCTTGGCACGGAAGCGGGCCGCGACGATAGTTTGATCTTCGACGCGGAGACTCAACTCCAGCATGTCGCCGCACACGGGATTCTCGACTCGTGCCACGGCGTTGGCGTCCGGCAGTTCACCAGAGTTGCGCGTATTCTTGAAATGATCCATTACCAGCGATGAATACATATGAGTCCTTCAGATTGCGCGCCTGTAGTCTGCAGCAGCCAGGGCCAGTTCTAATCGTGGGCTGAGGCGAAGGAGCTTTTCTTCTTGCGATTGTGGTGGTTCCAAACCGGACTCAGCTTCCTGAGTTTCGCGACTTCTGCAAAAAGGCAGCTCTGCGCGTAATCCATCTCCTCTTGCGTTGTCTGTTTGCCGAGGCTGAAGCGAACTGCCGCTTGTGCCCGGTCGCGCTTCACGCCCATGGCCAGCAGCACGTAGGGAGGATGATTGGAGCCGGAGGCGCACGCCGATCCGGTCGAAACGGATATGTCTCTCTCATCGAGCGCGACCATCAGCGAGCCTCCCGAGATCCCATCGAAGGAGATGTCCGAGGTATTCGGCGTGCGCGGGGCTCCAAGGCCGTGAACATGGATGCACTCCAACTGCTCGCCCGCAATGCGCTCGAATTCATCGCGCAGTTTAGCCATCCGTTCCGCTCCGCCGTCGGCCAGCCAATGGCTGGCAATCCCGGCTGCTTTGCCCAGGCCTACGATTCCCGGCAGGTTCTCGGTGCCACCGCGCCGGTTGTGCTCCTGTGGTCCGCCAACAATCAGCGGCTGCATCGGCGTGCCACGCCGCACGTAAAGTGCGCCGGTTCCCTGCGGAGCATTGAACTTATGCCCGGAGATACTGAGCAGATCGCATTGGATGCGGGACACGTCCACGGGCAGTTTGCCGGCCGCCTGTACGGCGTCGGTATGGAACCAGACGTCGGCCTCGGCAGCGATCTTGCCGATCTCCTCCAACGGCTGGACCACACCGGTCTCATTGTTGGCCATCATCACGGAAATCAGCTTTGTATTCCGCCGCAAGGCCGCCCGCACATCCCCGGGACTGACCTGCCCGCGGCCGTCGACGGGAAGGTAGGTGACGGTTGCACCCAGCTCTTCCATGCGCTTGCAGGCGTTGAGGACGGCGTGATGCTCGATGACGCTGGTAATGATGTGGTCGCCCGCTGAGACCAGACCAAAGATCGCCTGGTTGTCGCCTTCCGTACCCCCGCTGTTGAAGACGATTTCCGCAGGATCGGCTCCCAGCAGAGCGGCGACCGCCTTGCGCGACTTTTCAACGGCGGCACGCGCCCGCTGACCACGCTCGTAGAGTGACGAGGCGTTGCCGAATTTCTCCAGGAAATACGGGCGCATGGCCTCGAATACTTCCGGCAGAATTTGGGTGGTTGCATTATTGTCAAGATAGACACTGGGCACTCGATCTCCTCCTTTGCCCGCACGGCTCCGGGCAGTCGTCCTAACTGGCTGCTTGCGGCGCCTGCGCCAATTTGCGCAGCAGCCGCAGATGGGGCAGGGCGGCTTCGGAGTTGCGGCGGACAGCAATCAGCTCGGCGACCACTGAGACGCCGATCTCTTCCGGCGTTCTGGCGCCGATGTCGATACCAATCGGAGCGCTGATGCGATCCAGTTTGCCGGAAGCGATGCCTTCGTTTTCCAACTCGCGGAAAATCGTGACGACTTTGCGCTTCGAACCGATCATGCCAATGTAATGGGCGGGGGTATTGGCGGCCCAGCGCAGGACCCGCATATCATCGCGGTGTCCCCGCGTGGCGATGACGATGAATGCCGCCTCGGGCACCACCAACTGTGCCATCACGCGATCGAATTCATCAGCATGGACATCGCGAGCTTCAGGAAAGCGCTCCCGATTGGCAAAGGCCTCGCGGTCATCGATCACAACTACCTCAAATCCCGCGATGCGAGCCACTCGATACACGTTGAACCCGACGTGGCCGGCGCCGAATACATAGACCGTTGAAACCGGAAGAAGCGGCTCAATGAAAGTTTCGAGCGATCCGCCAGCCGCCAAGCCGATGTCGTATTGAGGGTTCTTTTCCAGGTCGAAGGAAAGCGTGCGCGGCTCCTCCCGCGCGATGACTTCGGCGGCTGCCTGCCGTACTTCGGCCTCGACCGGGCCGCCACCGATGGCACCCACGGTAATGCCATCGTCGCGCACCAGCAGTTTGGCAGCTTCCAACGAAGCACCGGCACTGATGACGGTCGCCAAGGCCGCGCGGCGGCCTTCCCGGCGCCAGCGCACAAGCTCTTCGTAGATATCCATTGCAGCTGCATCAGGAATAAGAGGCTCGATGAAGATCTCAAGCGATCCGCCGCAAACCAGGCCGGTGTCATATTTGGGATTTTTGTTCAGGTTGAAGGCCAGGGTACGCGGCTTTTCCTGCTCGATGGCTTCGCGGGCGGCCTGCCACACTTCCGCCTCGACGCAACCGCCGCCGATGCTGCCTGCTATGGTGCCATCGTCACGGACCAGCATTTTGGCGGCTTCGAAGGAAGGAATGGAGCCGCGCACACTGATAATGGTCGCCAGCGCGGCGCGACGGCCCTCATGCCGCCAGCGCACAAGCTCTTCGTAGATATCCATAGCGCCTCAATTGCAGACCGGCAACTCAGGTCGGACTCGTCCGCTGCAAATGTTTTTTGTGTCCCCTATACCGTACCGTCATCCTGCACAAATTACAACGTAATCTATCCAAGACCAAGGCGGCTTTATGGCACTGCAATTGCGAGCCCGGATGAGCGTAACTTATGCTTGACAATGTCGCATTGCAGTGACAGTCTAGTTCCGGTCAAACTCAGCAATCTAGTCTAGTTTCTCTTTCTGTGGGCGTGCGATGAAGGTTATCCCGGTTTACGAAGCTGAAGGGGCAGTTCTGTGCCACGACATTACGGAGATTGTGCCTGGGAAATTCAAGGGCCGGGCCTTCAAAAAAGGGCATGTCGTACGCAAAGAAGACATCCATAAACTGTTGAATCTAGGCAAAGAACATGTGTATGTCTGGGAGCTCACCGACACCCTGATGCATGAGGACGAGGCGGCCACGAGGATCGCCAAAGCAGTGGCCGGCCCGGGACTTTGCTGGACGCAGCCGACCGAGGGCAAGGTTGAACTAAAAGCGGCGATCACCGGTCTGTTGAAGATTGATGCCGACGCCCTGGAAGAGATCAACGGTATCGACCAGATCGTGGTGGCTTCCCTGCATTCCAATCAGCGAATCACCGCGGGAACCACGGTGGCGGGCAGCCGGGTTGTGCCGCTGGTGATTGAGGCGAACAAGATACTTGGGGTGGAGGACTTCTGCCGCCAGCGTGCGCCGATCATGGAAGTTAAACCGTTCAAGAGCATGAAAGCAGGACTGGTTACGACCGGCAGCGAGGTATATCACCACCGCATTAAGGATGAGTTTGGGCCGGTAGTGCAGAAGAAAATTGCCGAGTTGGGCAGCCAGGTCATCCGGCAGATTTATGCCCCGGACGATATTGCAATGATTCGTCAGGCGATTCGGACGTTGATCCACGAAGGCGCCGAGTTGATTCTCACGACCGGGGGAATGTCGGTTGATCCTGACGACGTAACGCCAGCAGCAATTCGGGGAGTTGGAGGGCGGGTCGTGGTGTACGGAGCCCCGGTACTGCCTGGGTCCATGTTCATGCTCGCCTATCTCGGCGATGTCCCGATTTTAGGATTGCCGGGATGTGTGATGTATCACAAGACCACGATCTTTGATTTGATCCTGCCGAGAATATTGGCCGGCGACGAAGTCACGCGTAAGGATATAGCCCGGTTAGGCCACGGCGGGCTTTGTCTTGAATGTAGCGCTTGCCAGTTTCCAAACTGTGCGTTTGGGAAATGTAATTAAACCAACTAACTACGACAGCCGAACGCTGTCAATTATGTCCCACTCTTTAATACTCAAACAGAGGAGAGGCAGTCATGAAGAGGATGCTGTTCAATATCAATGGGATCGACCGCTGGCTAGTGGCCGAGCCCGAGACGACCTTGGCTGACGTGCTGAGGAATAACCTTATGCTGACCGGTTGCAAGGTCTGCTGCAATGAAGGCCACTGCGGCACCTGCACCGTTATCGTAGACGACAAGCAGGTCCGAGCTTGCATGGTCAAGATGAAAAAGGTGCCGGAACGGGCCAAGATCGTTACGATCGAAGGCATCGGCGCTCCCGGACATCTGCATCCTCTGCAGATTGCCTGGATGGCTCACGGCGGCGCGCAGTGCGGCATTTGCACCCCAGGCTTCATCATGTCCGCCATAGTTCTGCTCGATAAGAACAACAATCCGACGCGGGAAGAAGTTCGTACCTGGTTTGATAAGAACCGCAACCTGTGCCGCTGCACCGGCTACAAGCCCCTCATCAATGCGGTGATGGACGCTGCCAAGATTATGCGCGGCGAACTGAAGCCCGAAGACCTCGTCTATGCGCCGGAAAATCCGACGACCCTCGTCGGCAGCAACTTCATCCGTCCGTCGGCCCTGGCAAAGGTAACCGGCACGTGGGATTTCGGCGCCGACGTTGCTCTGCGTATGCCGGAAGGCACCCTGCGCCTAGCCCTGACTCAGGCCGAAGTGTCGCACGCCAACATCAAGAGCATTGATACGTCAGAGGCGGAAAAGATGCCTGGCGTAGCCAAAGTCATCACCTGGAAGGACGTTAAAGGCAGGAACGCAATTACCGGTCTGATCACCTTCCCGACCAACAAGGGCGACGGTTGGGACCGTCCGATTCTCTGCAAAGAGAAGGTCTTCCAGTACGGCGATGCGATCGCTATTGTAGCTGCGGATACGGAAGAACATGCCAAGGCTGCTGCCAAGATGGTAAAGGTGGACCTGGAAGTTCTACCGGCTTACATGAGCGGTTATGAAGCCCTGGCTCCCGATGCCATGGAGATCCACCCCGGCGTGCCGAACGCATACTATGAGCAGGGCGTTGCGAAGGGCGAAGATACCAAGCCGTTGATGGAGAAGGCAGCTCATACAGTCGAGCTGACAACTTACTGCAGCCGTCAGCCCCACCTTCACCTGGAGCCCGACTGTGGCGAAGCGTACATGGAAGAAGACGGCACACTGACCATCTTGTCCAAGAGCATCGGCCTGCACCTGCACCATGCCATGATCTGCCCCGGCATCGGTGTTCCTCCCGAAAAGCTGCGCATCATTCAGAACCCCACCGGCGGCACCTTCGGCTATAAGTTCAGCCCGACGATGGAAGCTCTGTTGGGCGTAGCTTGCTTGGCGACGGGCGGCAAACCGGTTTCCCTGGTTTACGACCAGTACCAGAACATCACCTACACCGGCAAGCGCTCGCCGGCCGAGATTAAGGCCAAGTGGGGATTCGACAAGGACGGCAAGATCATCGCGCTGGAATATGACTGGTGGCTCGATCACGGTCCGTACTCCGAATTCGGTGACTTGGTGACCGCTCGTCAGGCCCAGTTCATGGGCGCCGGCTACAATGTCCCGAATATTCGTGCCAAAGGCTACACGGTTGCCACCAACCACGGTTGGGGTTCGGCGTTCCGCGGCTACGGTTCTCCGCAGGCATTCCTCAACGGCGAAATTGCCATGGATATGGCGGCGGAAAAGATGGGCATCGATCCACTCGAGTTGCGCTTGCGGAACTGCTACAAGGAAGGTCAGAACCACACCACGCCGACCGGCCAGGTTCCCGAAGTGTTCGTCATGGACAAGCTGCTCAAACTGATCCAGCCGAAGTGGGAAGAGGCGAAGAAACGCAAGGCCGCCTACAATGTTCCGGGCAAGGCTTATGGTATCGGCCTCTCGCTCGGCATCTACGGCAGCGGTCTTGACGGTCCGGATGCCTCCGAAGCAGCGGCTGAACTGCTCCCCAACGGCGACGTGAGGGTCTACAACGCCTGGCAGGATCACGGTCAGGGTTCGGATCTCGGCACGCTCACCTTTGCGCACGAAGCACTGCGTCCGCTGGGCATCAAACCGTCGCAGATTCAACTGGACATGAACGATACGCGCAACCCGAATTCCGGTCCTTCGGGCGGCAGCCGTTCGAACGTGTTCTGCGGCAACGCCATGATCGTAGCTTGCCGGATGCTGGTGCAGGCGATGAAGAAGGCAGACGGCACGTATCGCACTTACGACGAAATGAAGGCGGAGAATATCCCGCTGCGTTACGACGGCAAGTGGGTGGCTGCTGCCCAAACGGCTTGCAGTGAATCCACCGGACAGGGCGACCCGTTCCCAATCTACATGTACGGTACCTTCGTGGTCGAAGTGGTGGTGGACCTGAAGACCTACAAGACGAAATGCGTCGGGATCACATCGGCTCTGGACGTGGGCACGATCATCAACAAGGTGACCGTGGATGGTCAGAACTATGGCGGCATCACGCAGGCCATGGGCCTCGGGTTGACCGAGGACTTCGATGACCTGAAGGTGCACGTTAACCTGAACAAGTGCGGTATCCCATACCCGAACGATGTTCCCGATGAGTTCGAGCTCCTGTACCTTGAGACCCCTCGTCCATTGGGTCTGTTGGGACAGGCCGGTACCGGCGAAGTCTCGTTAACTTCTCTTCATCCGGCGTGCTGCAATGCCATTTACAGCGCTGTCGGTGCTCGTGTGTTCCGGGTTCCCGCGATTCCTGAAAGAATCAAGGCGGCCTTAGAGCTGAAAGCGAAGGGTGCACAAGCCTAAGCTGGACGGCTAGTGCTATTACTTACTGGAGACCAGGGGCGAACGAAGATCACTTCGCTTGCCCCTGGTTTTCGGGTATTCTTCTGCTGTCTTTTCAAAATGACCCAAGTACCAGAGATGTGAGAGATATCGATGGACCGTCAACGAGTACGGGATCGCGAGAATCAGTGTATTCAGGAGCAGCCGCCCACCTGCACGGCGGCTTGTCCGATTCATGTCGATGCGCGCGGCATGATCGAGTGCATTCGCAAGCAGGATTTTTCTGCGGCCTTCGCCATTTACAACCGCTTTGTGCCCTTTCCGCGCATCATCAGCCGGATCTGCGACCATCCCTGCGAGGCCGAGTGTTTGCGCCACGACCTCGGCGGAGCGATCCGCATCAATGCGCTGGAGCGGGCGTGCGTGGACTATTCCACGAAGAAAGCCGCGTGCGCCACGTTCTCGACCAAGAAGAGCACGAGGATTGCCGTGGTCGGCAGTGGATTAAGCGGCCTGACGGCGGCGTATGACCTGATCACCAAGGGCTATCGGGTTGTGCTGTTTGAGGCCGGTGCCCAACTCGCCGGACACCTGCGCGAGTTGGGCGAAGAGCTCCTGCCGCAGCAGTTGATCGATGAAGACCTGGCCACACTGGAGAGTTTGCCGGTCGAGGTGCGTCTGCATACCCGGGTCGGCGGCTACGCGCACACCGGACTCAGTTTGAGCGCGGTGATCGAGGAGTTCGATGCCGTGTACCTGGGCGTGGGGACGGCCGACGCTGCCTGCTTTGAACAGGAGCTGAAGCTCCAGGATGACGGCAAGCGCATCGTGATCGAGCCCCTGACCTTTGCCACGAGCCATCCCAAGGTGTTTGCCGGCGGCAGCCATCGTTACGGGGCCACGCGATTCTCGCCGATTACCTCGATCCATGATGGCCGCTATGCCGTGCTGTCGATTGAACGTTTTCTGCAGAAGGCGTCGCTGTCGGCCAACCGCGATCAGCAGGGCCCATTTAAAACCAAGCTCTTCACCAACACCAAGGGAATCGAACCCGCGGCCACGGTCCCCATGGCCAAGCCGCCACAGGGCTACAGCCAGGAAGAGGCGATTGGGGAGGCGGAGCGCTGCATACACTGCGAGTGCTTGGAGTGCGTCAAGGTCTGCGAATACCTGGCCCACTACAAGTCGTATCCCAAGCGTTACATCCGCGAGCTCTACAATAATTACTGCATCGTCCTGGGCGTGCACCCCTCCAACCGGTTGATGAACTCCTGCGCCCTGTGCGGACTCTGCACCACGGTGTGCCCGGAGAAGCTCAGCATGGGCGGATTCTGCCTGGAGACCCGGCAGGCCATGGTCGAGAAGGGCAAGATGCCGCCGTCGGTGCATGCGTTCGCCTTGCGCGACTTGGCGTTCAGCACCGGCGAGCAGTTTACTATGGCGCGCCATCAGCCCGGCCATCAGAGCAGCCGCTACATCTTTTTTCCTGGCTGCCAGTTAAGCGCCTCCTCACCCGGACAGGTTTTTGATATCTACCAACACCTGCAGCAAAGTATGGCAGGCGGCGTGGGACTGATGCTGGGCTGTTGCGGTGCTCCCGCCGAGTGGTCCGGACGAAAGGAGTTGTTCGGAGAAACCCTGGCCGCGGTTCAGAAGCAGTGGGAGGAGTTGGGATCGCCACAGGTGATTACCGCCTGTTCGAGCTGTTACCGAATGTTCAAGGATCATGCCGGGGCGATGCCGGTCGAATCCTTGTGGACGGTGCTCGACCGCGTAGGGCTGCCACCTTCGGCTGCTCCGGCAAGCTCCACCCTGGTAGCCATTCACGATGCCTGTACCACCCGCCACGACGATGACATCCAGGAGAGCGTTCGCCACCTGCTCGGCAAGCTCGGCGTCGCGGTCTCCGAGCTGAAAGACAATCGCAGCCTCACCACCTGCTGCGGCTACGGCGGACTGATGGCCTTCGCCAATCCGGAGGTTGCCGGCAAGGTAGTCCAACGCCGTATTCACGATGGCGAAGCCGACTACCTGACCTATTGCGCGATGTGCCGGGACAACTTTGCGGCCCAAGGCAAACGGACGTTCCACCTGCTGGACCTGATCTGCGGCGGCAGCAACGGGGATGCGGCCCGCAAAGGCCCGGGGTACTCACAGCGTCACGAAAACCGCGCCCGGCTGAAGAGCCGAATGCTGCGCGACCTATGGGGGGAAAACGTGGTTGACCAAGCCGATCCCATCCAACTCATCATCTCTCCGGAAGTGGCCGAGGTGATGGAAAAGAGAATGGTCCTGGCCGAGGACATCCGCAAGGTGATCGCTCACGCCGAGGCCACGGGCGAAAAGATGGAAGACACTGCGACCGGCCGATTGCTGGCCTCCTACCGCCCGGTTGCGGTCACCTACTGGGTGGAGTATTCCGTGCGGGAGACCGGATTCGAGATCCACAACGTGTACAGCCACCGAATGGAAGTCAGCTCGATATGACCGAAAAAGAGAAAGCGCCGGGTACTCCTAACCTTGTTTGCAAAAAGTGCCAGCAGGAACTGGTGATGGGAAAGGTGACCGTCTCCTACCTGGGGGCGAAGTTTCCCATCGAACTCTTGAAATGCCCAAGCTGCGGATTGATCTATGTTCCCGAGTCGCTGGCCACCGGCAAAATGGAGCAAGTGGAGCAATCGCTCGAAGACAAATGACGGCAGCCAGTAAGAGTGCGTGCAGTCCGCTATATGAGAGCGGCTTGGTGGAAAAGGCAGCGGGCGGTGTGATGCGTCCTGGTGGCCTCGCCCTGACCGCAAGAGCTTTTGATTACTGCGCTTTCTCCCCCGGAGCCGACGTTGTTGACGTTGGATGCGGCACGGGCATTACGGTTGAATTCCTGCGTGACACATATGGCCTGAATGCGATCGGCATCGATCCTTCGGCGGTGATTCTGGAGCGTGGGCGGCAGCGCAACTCCGATCTCCCGCTTTTGCAAGGCAGCGGAGAGCAACTGCCAATGGCTGCCGGGACCATGGATGGCGTCGTCGCGGAATGCACGCTGTCCGTCGTGGCCGACAAGCAGAAGGCGTTGGCGGAGTTCAATCGCATCCTGGTACCGGGAGGAAGGCTGATTGTGACCGACTTGTACGCTCGCGCCGTGGCGCGAACAGGCGCGATGGGTCTGCGGCCAACCTCATGCCTTGCCGGAATTACGACCCGTGAGGATTGGTTCAGCGCACTGGAGGATAGAGGTTTCACCACCGAACTCTGGGAAGATCACACGCCGAAGCTCACCGAGTTTGTGATCCGCATGATTATGGAACATGGATCGCTCGAGCCATTCTGGCAGTGTGAGTGTGAGAACGGCAATTCGCGAATGACCCAAGACGCGGTGAAGGAAGCTCGACCGGGATATTTTCTGTTGATTGGCAAAAAGACAAGAGAGTTGGCAGAGGGAGATAGGCATGAGTGACGAGTCCTTGCGCATGATGGAGTTGTCGCTGGAAGGCTTTGGCTGCAGCCAGATCACGCTGATTCTGGGACTGGAAGCCCAGGGAAAGACTAACCCTGATCTGGTGCGGGCCATATCCGGATTGCATGGTGGGCTGGGTTTTTCCGGAAAAGTTTGTGGGGCTCTGTCGGGTGGCTGCTGCCTGCTCGCACTGTATGCGGGCCGAGGCACGCCGGAAGAAACCGAGGACAGCCGCTTGCCACTGATGATTCAATCTCTGGTTGAATGGTTCGAGGGGGAATACAAGAAGCAGTATGGCGGGATTGATTGCGCGGTGATCCTGCAGGGTGACGCCCGCAATCAGATTGCACGGTGCCCCATGATTGTGGCGGAGACATTCAACAAGGTGAAGGAAATCCTGGCGGCAAATAACATCGACTTCTACCGGGCCCCGCATGTGAGTGCATGAATCAGAATATTACCGCCGTCGTTCTAGCCGGAGGATACTCATCCCGGATGCAGAGGTTTAAGCCGTTACTTCCCTTGAACGGCTCCTCTGTCATTGAGTATGTCGTAAGCAATTTCCGCAAGGCTGGGATTGAAGACATCACGATTGTTGCAGGCCACAACGGCGACGTGCTAAAGCACGGCGTGGAGAGCCTGGGCGTACGCGTGGTATTCAATGCGCAGTACGCCGAGGGAATGTACTCATCTGTGGTTGCCGGAATTCGCGCGCTTGATGCTGGCGTAGATGGATGCCTGCTGATTCCCGCCGACATGCCGCTGGTGCGAAGCAGTACGGTGAGGCGCGTCTGCAACGCCTTTCGCAGCACCGGCCCAAGCGTGGTGTATCCAATCTTTCAGAAGCGGCGCGGACATCCCACATTGATCTCGTCCCGCTTGTTCCCGGCGATCATCTCCGGCAGCGGAGCGGGAGGTCTGCGCGCGCTATTGGCCGAACACGATAGCGAGGCGCACGAAGAGCGGGTTCCGGATGAAGGAATACTCATCGATCTCGACACTCACGCCGATTACGTGAAGGCGCAAGAGCGCGTCAGGCAGCTCGATATTCCGACTCCGGATGAGTGCCAAGCCATCCTGGATGAGCTGGCGGTCTTCGAGAACATCGTCTGCCACGGACGAAAGGTGGCCGAGGTCGCAGAAAGACTTACCGTCCGGTTGAAGGATACCGGCTTGCACCTCAACCTTGCGCTGGTGAAGGCCTCCGCAATTTTGCATGACGTGGCGAAGGGCAGACCGGATCACGCGCGGGCGGGAGCGCAAATTCTGGAAGACCTTGGATTCCCGGAGGTCGCACGGGTCGCCGGCTTGCACATGGATTGTGACTTTCAAAAGGATGCGACATTGAACGAGGGGGCAATCGTCTACTTGGCCGATAAATTTGTCCAGGGTGATCGTATCGTATCGCTCGCCGTGCGATTCCAACGCAAATTTGCCGCAGCCAGGGGCAACGGAACGCTGCAATTTGTCCAAAGACGATGGGAGACGGCGCAGCGCATAGCCGCGGCTGTCGAGCATATCGTGGGCGCAGATGTGCGGCGGATTATCTCACCGCAAAGTGAAATCCCGGATGCAATGGTGGGCGATGTTCCCACACACTGAAATGCTTGCGAGTACGGAAAGCGTGTGCCCGGTATGCTTGCGGCGAATTCCGGCAGAGCGGATCGCGGACGGCGATGACGTGTATCTGGACAAAAGCTGCCCGGAGCACGGATACTTCCGCACCATCATCTGGCGCGGCCCTCCCTCGTATCAATCGTGGACCGGTCCGGCGAAACGGCCCTCTCCGCCGGAGCGGCCCTCCACATCGGCGAGCAAAGGCTGCCCGTTCGATTGTGGCTTGTGTCCGGAGCACCGTCAGCATAGTTGCTGCGTGGTGCTCGAAGTTACCAAGCGCTGCAATCTGAGCTGTCCCGTGTGTTTTGCCGAGTCTCGCGCGCAAGCCGCGGATCCGGGCATGGGCACGATTGAGAGTTGGTTCAAGCTCCTGCTTTCAACCGGCGGACCGTACAACATCCAGCTCTCCGGAGGCGAACCCACGCTGCGAGACGACCTGCCGGAGATCATTACGCTCGGACGGTCGTTAGGCTACAGCTTTTTCCAACTGAATACGAATGGCCTGCGGCTTGCGTACGATATCGGCTATGTGCGGAGATTGAAAGAGGCTGGACTCGGCTGCGTCTTCCTGCAGTTTGACGGCACCAACGACGCAATCTACCGCACGATTCGCGGAGCAGCCATCCTCACCGCAAAGACGAAAGCGATCTCGAATTGCGCCGCTCAACACCTCGGAGTGGTGTTGGTGCCGACCCTTGTACCCGGGGTAAATACCGGAGATATCGGCGGGATCATCGAATACGCGCTGGCTCGCAGACCGGCGGTCCGCGGGGTGCATTTTCAGCCCATCAGCTATTTCGGCAGATACCCAAAACAACCGCGCGACGGCGACCGCATCACCATCCCTGAGGTCATGCGCCAGATCGAACAGCAAACCGGAGGACGAATCAGAGCCGCGGAGTTTCGGCCCCCGGCCGCTGAGAATGCCCATTGCTCTTTTCACGGCAATTTTATCGTCACCTCCGATGGGACGCTCAAAGCGGCGGCCAACGCGGGCGAGTCCGGATGCTGTGGACCGGCCGCGCAAGAAGCCAAGCCGTTGGTGCAACTGGGCTGCTGCCAATCCGAAGCCGCAGGGGCAGCCTCCAAGAAAGCGCAACAGTATGTAGCTCTCCGTTGGACCCTTCCTGGCAGCGACGCTGCGGGCAGTCCGGCAAAGTGCTCGGAGACTATGCGAGTGGACAGCCTGGATGCGTTTCTTGCGCAGTCCCGCCAGCAATCATTCTGCGTCTCCGGCATGGCCTTCCAGGATGCCTGGAATATTGATCTGGAGCGCCTCCGGGACTGCTTTATTCACGTTGTGGGAGCGGACGAAAGAATCGTGCCTTTTTGCGCTTATAACCTGACCGACGCGCTCGGCAATGCACTCTACCGCCGGAAATAATCATGGGAGAAAAGGCAATCAAAAGAACTCCGATGGAAGCAGCAATCGTGCGCAAGATCGGTTCCGACGGCGCGAATATCAGTTGCGATCTTGCGGCATACCAGTTGCTGAAGCTGCGTGAAACCATCGCGTATGCCTCTCTGCACAGTTCGTTTTATCGAAACAAGCTGAGCCCACAATCCCACACGGAGCTGACATGCTTGTCCGATCTGGGCCGCTTTCCGTTTACTACCGCCGAAGAGTTGAGGGATGAGAGCTTGCGCTTTCTCTGTGTCTCCCAGGACGAAATCAGCCGGGTGGTCACCCTGAGCAGTTCTGGTACAACGGGCACGCCGAAGCGCGTCTTCTTCACCGCCGATGACCAGGACCTGGCTGTCGATTTCTTTCAGTGCGGCACGGCGAATCTTGCGGAGAAAGGTGACCGAGTGCTGGTTCTGCTGCCGGGAGAGACGCCGGGAAGTGTCGGCGATCTGCTGGCCGCCGGGATCTGCCGTTTCGGAGCCGTGCCAGTCCGTCACGGAATGATTCGCAGCCTGGCCGAGACCCTCCGCCAGGTGATTGCCGAAGAGGTCAGTACGGTCATTGGCATCCCCGTGCAGGTGTTGGCATTGGCCCGGTACGCCGAAGCCCGGGGAATCACTCCGCGCGTCAAAAGCGTGGCGCTGGTCTCCGACCATGTGCCCTCCAGCATTGTTGCCGAACTCAAGCAGTTGTGGCAGTGCGCGGTCTTCGAGCACTACGGTGCCACGGAGATGGGCCTGGGCGGAGGCGTGGATTGCGAAGCTCATGCCGGCTACCATTTGCGGGAAGCGGACTTGTACTTTGAGATCGTCGATCCGCGAACCGGCGAAGTTGTCAGCGACGGCCAGCCCGGCGAGATTGTATTCACAACTCTGACGCGCCGCGGAATGCCCTTGATCCGTTATCGCACCGGCGACCTGTCGAGAATTTTTGCAGAGCCCTGCGCGTGCGGGTCGGTGCTGCGCCGCTTGGACCGCATTAAGTCGAGGGGAGCCGCCGTGGTTGTATTGCCCGAACATCCCGATGGCTGTCTTACCATGGCTATGCTCGACGAAGCGCTGTTCAAGGTGCCGGGATTGATTGATTTCGACGCCTCGGTCCGGCGCAGTGGAGACCGCACCACCCTGACCATCGCAGCCCAGTCGGTCGATAGCCCCGAGCGCCCCGTGGAGCGGACGATTTCTGAGGCCCTGCAGAACGTTCCTGCGATATATTTGGCACAAAGCTCCGGAAGTCTTCTAATCCATATCGATACCCGATACGGGGTCGACGGGTTAGAGCCTCGGGCGGAAAAAAGAACGATTGAAGAACAGGACTGTAATGGAGAACAGGGTTGTTTATCTCGTCCGGCACGGCAAAATTCAGCAGGAGGATGATCAGCGCCGGTACATTGGTCAAATCGACCTGCCGCTGGCCGAGGAAGGAATCAAACAGGCGCAGAATTTGCAAAAGAGGTTTGAACGCTCCGAGATTGGCGCGATCTATTGCAGTGACCTGTCGCGTTCGGTTCATACCGCAAGGATCATCGCGGGCTCTCGAAGCATACCAGTGATGATTCGCAAGGATCTGCGGGAAGTCTGCATGGGGGAGTGGGAAGGCTGCACCTTTGGCGATATCGCGCGGCGCTTTCCGGAGGAGTTCAAAGCCCGCGGCAGTGATATCGTCTCCTACCGTGTGCCGGGAGGGGAGAGTTTTGCGGATTGCCACCAACGAATGGTTGCGGCCCTGGAGGATATCCTGGCATCTTCCTCCGGCAATCTTTTAATCATCGGCCATGCCGGGGGGATTCGTCTGCTGCTGTGCCACATGCTCGGCATGCCGATCGCGAACCTGTTCAGAATCGCGCAGGATTACGGATGTTTGAATGTGATTCAATGCGGCAGTACGGGCTACCAGGTCAAACTGATGAACGGTAGCGGCCGCAGCAGTCGCCGCTAGAAAAAGCGGCAGATCCATGAGGAAAGCCAATGGTTGAGGATAACGAAAGTATTTCGGCGGTTCGCGAGTATTACGGAAAAATTCTTCGAGGCAAGCGCGACCTGAAAACCAACGCATGCTGCTGTGCCGAATCGATTCCGGAATCGCACCGCGAAATACTTGCTGAGATCGACAGCGAAGTACTGGAAAAGTTTTACGGCTGCGGTTCTCCAATCCCACCGGCGCTGGATGGATGCACGGTGCTCGACCTGGGCTGCGGCGCCGGACGGGACGCTTATCTGGTCTCTCGCCTGGTGGGCCCGGACGGTTTTGTGATTGGCCTGGACATGACCGACGAGCAACTTGCGGTGGGGCGGCGCCACCAGACTTCGCAGGCCAAACGCTTCGGCTTTCCGCGCTCTAACGTCGATTTCCGCAAGGGCTACATCGAAGACCTGCATACGGCGGGCATCGCCGATCATTCCATTGACGTTGTGATCTCCAACTGCGTCATCAATCTGTCGCCGCAAAAGGAGCGGGTCTTCGCCGAAATTTTCCGGGTGCTCAAGCCTGGTGGTGAACTGCACTTCTCCGATGTCTTCGCCGGACGACGCCTTCCGGCTGAGTTGCAGCACGATCCGGTCCTGCTCGAAGAATGCATGGGCGGCGCAATGTACATCGAGGATTTCCGGCGGCTCTTGCGCGGCATCGGCTGCCCTGACTATCGAGTGGTTTCCAAGACGCGGATCGCCATCGGGAACCCAGAGGTCGAAGCGCGCGTGGGGATGGTCGATTTCTATTCCATGACGATCCGCGCCTTCCAACTCAGTTCTCTCGAAGACCTCTGCGAAGATTACGGTCAGGTCGCTTATTACCTCGGCACCATTCCCGATCATCCTTTCAGCTTTGCGCTCGATGACCATCACACGTTTATGACCGGCAAGCCGATGCTGGTTTGCGGCAATACTGCTGCCATGGTGAGCGAGACAAGGCTCTCCCGGCATTTCAAAGTGGCAGGCGACAGATCGGTGCACTACGGCCCGTTCGACTGCAAGCCGGCAACCGGCACTCAGGCCGCCAGCACCTGTGGCTCCTGCTGCTAAATAAATCATGAAGAGTTTTGCTTTTAGCCAGAGAGAAAATTATGACAATCGCAAATGAGACACTGACCATTGATTCCGCATTCGCTGACGAGTGCGTCCAGGATGCACGGGAAATCGTAGCCGAGTACGAGTTCCGCGTTGGGGAACTCTCCACTCCCATCCGTATTCGGATCTCGCGGCGCATTGCACAGCGTGATTTCGTTTTTGAGCAGAGCCATTTCATCAAGACTCCGGCGCAGTACACGGCATATGCGGCCAGTCAGCCCTTTGCCGAGGATCAAGCCAAGGCGGTTTCTGACGCGATTCGCTCCATTACGAGCTTCTACGACTCGGCGATGAAACGAGGACACAAGCCGTCAGAGAGCTGGTTCGTGGCGAACGAAAGTTTCTGAAGTCCATATCCGGAAAGGTCATTATGGATCAGAATGCACCAAGGGTGGCCAAACAGTTACGCTCGCTCGACGCGCAGGTTCAGCGCGCCATTTTAGCCAAAGCGTGTGCCTATGCCGCCTCACGTCTCGGCGGGGTTGCAGCGGAGATATCCGAACTCCTCAACGCGATACAGGCCCATGGGAAGTTGTCGCCAGAACAAGCGGCCAAAGCGGCCGCCTTCGCGGAAGCAGCAGACCGGCGATCTTTCGAGCTAGAGGAGGAATGTGCGCCCCGGCAGGAATGGCTGAAGCCGTTTTCCGAGGCCCGCCTCGCCACGGCCATGGCGATGGCGTTTGGACCCAACCCGGAAACCGATTCCGGAGCGTACTATGAGTTACTCAAATCGCTGGACCATGGATCAGGATTAGAGCTGTTTATCGAATCTGAGATCAGCGCTTTGAAATGATGGCCGCTGGTCATTGGTTGCGGAGCAAAAGGCAGGAATGGGTCTTGATGATGACCCAGACCTGACGTTCGGCATGCAATTGCAAGGAGGTTACCGCCACCGGTGTCAGATGAATTTCAAAGAGTACGCCGCAATCGACTTGCGCGATCACCGTAATATCGCGGCGGGTCAGTGCGACCAGCCGTCCGCTCAGCACGTTCCGGGCGCTGATGTCCTTCGGGGCCGACGTCGCCAGTATGATATCGCCGGCCCGGATACCGATCCGCACCCGGGCTCCCGGCTTGGCCGCCGCCAGCGGTACTTCAAGTTGCAGTTGGCCTTCGCAGACTGCGTCCGATAGCTTGCAGCTCATGGTTCCCTGGCTCTCGTGCAGTGCAACCACTACGCCGTCAAATAGATTTTCAACTCCGGTAAGCTCTGCGATGGACTCATGCTGGGGCGCTTGCAGAACCTCATAGGGCGAGCCCTGCGCCAGCAGTTTGCCATCCTCGAACACCAGTACCCGCTCGCTGAGCGCAAAGACCTCCTCGCGAGCATGGGTGACGTACATCATGGGAATCCGATGCTCGTCATTCCAGGCGCGCAGATCGTCGATCAGCCGCGAGCGCGTGGGAGCATCCAGCCCTGACAGCGGCTCGTCCAGCAGCAGGATGGATGGATTGGTTACCAGCGAACGGGCCAGCGCCACCCGCTGACGTTGGCCTCCGGAAATTTGCCTTGGCTTGCGGTCACGCAAATCAGCAATGCGAAAGCACTCAAGGATTGCCTGGGAACGCTCACGCCGCTCGCGAACGGGTAAACGAAACAATCCGTATTCGACATTGGCACCAACGCTGAGGTGAGGAAACAGAGCCAGATCCTGCAATACATATCCGGCGTTGCGCTGCTCCGCGGGTATGTCGATCCCCTGTTCCGAGTCGAACAGTACGCGGTCGCCGATGGCGATGCGCCCGCTATCCGGCTTGCGTAGTCCGGCAAGACAATCCAGCAACGTTGTTTTGCCTGAACCAGATGCACCAAACAGGATGGTGATGCCGGGGGGCGCGATAAATTCACTGTCGAGCGTGAACTTGCCTAACGATTTCCGGATAGCAACCGAGAGGAGCGCCCCGGCGCCTGCATCCCTTCGCGTCAAGCTTGTCACTACTATTGCCATCGAAGCTGACTCGCAGTTCATTTAATTGGAGATACTAGCGACACCTTGCGATTCAAGGCAAATACCGCCGAAAGAGTAAGAAACGAGATCGCCATCAGCATCAGCGCTGTCTGATTTGCCGCTCCGTACTCGCCTGCCTGCGTGAAATCGTAAATCTGGATGGAAACCGTTTTGGTTATGCCCGGAATGTTGCCGCCAATCATCAGCACCACCCCGAACTCGCCCAGAGTATGTGCAAACGACAGGACCAAACCGGTCACAATCCCTGGCAGGGAGAGCGGCAGCACGACGCGAAGAAAAGTTCTGAATCGAGAGACCCCAAGCGTGACCGATGCGGACAGCAATCTAGGATCGACCGCCGCAAAGGATGCCGCGAAGGGCTGCACGGCAAATGGCAGGCTGAAGAGGATCGAACCGATGACCAGCCCCTCGAAGGTGAAGGCCAGGGTGTGTCCGGTAATCGACTGCCACCAGCGGCCCAGCGGGCTGCGTGAGCCCAGCGCAACCAGCAGGTAAAAGCCAAGTACGGTGGGCGGCAGCACCAGGGGCAGTGCAACCAGCGCTTCGATCAGGAACTTCCAGCGCCAGCGCGAATAAGTGATCCAATAGCTGATCGGCATCCCGATGATCAATAGCGCGCCGGCGACGATCACTGCCAGGCGCAAAGTCAGGACGAGCGGATTCCAGTCCATGGCCCAATCTTTCTATATAGAATTGTTAAGTATGCCATACCCAATTCGCGCTTGTCTTGTATCAAAGAGCTATCGTCCTGTATAACTGACAACCGGAACCGGTTTCCGCGCATCCCAATTGTACAGAGCTGGCCTTTCTAGTAATTAGTCAAGGAGCTCATGTGAAATTCCGCCTCGTCGGGCTTTTCTTGCTGTTTGCTTCCATCGTTTGCACTGCCCAGGAGATCACGGTCGCCGCTGCTGCCGACCTTAACTACGCACTCAAGGAGATTGCCCAGAAGTTTGAGTCGCAAACCGGCAAAAAGGTGCAGATCACCTTTGGCTCCTCGGGCAACTTCTTCACCGGAATTCAGAATGGCGCACCTTATGACCTATTTTTTTCCGCAGACATCGACTATCCGAGAAAGCTTGAGGCTGCGGGCTTGACTGTGCCAGGCACGCTCTATGAATATGCCGTGGGCACGATCGTCTTATGGGTGCCGGACGAATCGAAATTGAACCTGATGCAAGGACTCGCGGTTCTGACCGATCCCTCGATCGGAAAGATTGCGATTGCGAATCCGCAGCACGCGCCGTACGGACGGGCCGCGGTCGCAGCTTTGCATTCCGCAAAGCTATATGACAGAGTGTCGCCAAAGTTTGTGCAGGGAGAAAACATCTCGCAGACAGCTCAATTCGTACAGTCGGGAAACGCCGATATCGGCATCATCGCGCTTTCGCTCGCCAAAGGACCGGCGATGAGCAGTGCCGGGCGGTACTACGTAATCCCCTCTGACCTGTATCCGCCCATTGAGCAAGCCGCCGTAGTTCTAAAGTCCGCGAAGGACAGGGCGGCATCTCTCCAGTTCCTCGACTTCGTCAAATCACATGCTGGGTCTGAAGTGTTGGCGCGCTACGGATTCGACGCCACAGCGGTCGCAAAAAAGCATTAGAGCGGCGCACCCAGGACCTTCGGGGTGCCTCTTAGTCCACGTATTCATTTCAACGGAATCAATCAACTTGCAAGGAGAACGTCAATGAAGCTAAGCGCACGCAACGTACTTGCCGGAACCATCACCAAGGTCACCAAAGGAGCGGTGAATGCCGAAGTCGAGGTGACTCTCAAGAGCGGCGAGAAGATCATCGCGGGGATCACCAACGGTAGCGTAGACGCTCTGGGATTAAAGGACGGAAAGAGTGCCTTTGCCATCGTGAAAGCAACCTGGGTGATTCTTGGCACCGACCTGCACAACGTGAAGATGAGCACGCGCAATATCCTGTGCGGGACCGTCGCCAAGGTTGAAAAGGGAGCGGTAAACAGCGAAGTGGACCTCAAACTTACTGGCGGGGCCACGCTGGTAGCGGTAGTCACCAATCAGAGCGTGAGCTCTTTGGGCCTGAAGGAAGGTGGGCACGCCTGTGCAGCCTTCAAGGCTTCGAGTGTAATCATCGGAATCGAATAACGTATTTTCTGGACCCTCACCGGGAGGCAAAGCAGCCTTGGCAACAGGCTGCTTTGCCTCTCACCGATTCTCATCCAGCCGTAAACTGCGATCCCTCTCCCCCGTCGTGGAGATTTCCTGTATCAATTACAATAAGCGTGTCCATTAACATCGATTTCCGGCCCCGATTTAGGATCAACCTGCATGCCCGGTAACGAGGAACGAACTCAGCGAGGACGGATGGCAGACATTCGCGAGCGTGGTTTTTCCGACCGCGCCTCGTTCGACAAAGCTACAGCCTGGGTAGACGCTCACGGCGCAACGCTGATGGCGAAAGAGATCGATCTTTCCGAAGCCACCGGCCGCGTTCTCGCCGAGCCTGTGGAGGCGGCCTGGGCAATTCCGCCCGCCGACCGCGCCTCATCTGACGGCTATGCCGTTCGTTCCGACGATACGGTCGGCGCCGGGGATTACAACCCGCTCGTCCTCACTCTTTGCCACCGTGAGGATGCGTTGCCTCCTTCTGCCGCCGCGCCGATTGCGGCTGGCGAGTCTCTGCCCCGCGGGGCAGATGCCATCCTGCCCTTCGAGTCAGCGCGCGCGAGTGGCGCCGCCCTCGAGGTCTTCAGCGCGGCCGCTGAGGGCCGTGGAGTTGAGCGCGAGGGGCAGCAGATCCAGGCCGGGACCACGCTTCTCGACCGGGCGAGGACGCTTCTGCCACAAGACATCGGCCTCATCGCCTCGCTTGGAATCCAGCGCGTGCAGGTCATTCGCCGCCCGCGCGTCCGGCTGATCGTCAGCCGTCCCAAATCCCATGGCGAACTCAGCCCGCTGGGAGATGCCAACGGCCCAATGCTGCGCGCGCTGGTGGCTCGAGATGGCGGAATCGTCGAAGCGATGATCCTCGGAACGGGCCAGCGCGCGGAGATTGCCCAGGCGCTCGCCGCTCCCGGAGCGGATATGTTTCTGCTTGCGGGTCGCACCGGAACAGGCTGGGACGACGAAGCGCCGCTGGCCGTTGCTGAAACCGGCGAACTGGCGATTCACGGCATCGCGCTTCGGCCAGGTGGCTCTGCCGGAATGGGCGTGGTGGGTACCGCGCCGGTGCTTCTACTGCCGGGCGATCCGCTCGATTGCTTTTGCGCTTATGAATTGCTTGCGGGCCGGCTGGTCAGGCGGTTGGCTGGCCGCAGTCCGGAGCTCCCTTATCCTGTGCGGGAGGCCGAGGTCGGACGCAAGATCGTGTCCGCCATAGGAATCGTTGACCTCTACCGGGTGTGTCTGGTCAACGGACGTGCCGAGGCCATCGGGTCGGCTGAATCCGGCGGGCTCGCGTCCACGCTTCGGGCTGACGGCTTTGTGATCGTGCCCGCGCCTCTTGAGGGATATGCTCCCGGAGTCCGCATCCCCGTACACATTTACCGACGAACTAATACGACAAGCTAATACGACGAGCGGAATGCTCGGAGCGGAGTTGAGGAGTTCAGCATGGCAACCGGAGAGTTGATGAAAGCGACGCTGCTCAGGGCGGCACGGCAGCGGCAGTTCCTTGAGGTGATCGACCGCGATGAGGCGGAAGCGCGCTTCCGGCGCCATCTGACGCTCGCTCCGCTCGGCGAGGAAATCATCCCTTTGTCGCAGGCTCTGGGCCGCGTCCTGGCCCAAGACATTATCGCCAACGTCGATGTCCCTGGCTTCGACCGCTCAAGCGTCGACGGCTTCGCCGTGCGCGCCGCCGACACGGCTGGGGCCTCCGATGATCTGCCACGCTCGCTACGGCTCAATTCTGAAATTCTGACCCCGGGTGTGCAGCCGAGAGCGGCCGTAGTCGAGGGAACTGCAACCATCGTTGCAACCGGCGGAATGGTGCCGCGCGGAGCCGACGCCGTCCTCATGATTGAACATACCGACGTGCGCGACGAGGGCAGCGAATTGCTCATCGAGCTGCATCGTCCGGTAGCGCCGGGTGAAGCCGTGGCTGCTGCCGGTGGAGACATCGCGCGCGGCGAAACCGTGCTGCGTGCAGGACAAGTGCTGACTTCGCGGGAGATTGGGTCGCTGGCGGCAATCGGTCTCGCGGAGATTTCCGTATGGCGCAAGCCGCGCATAGCCATCTTCTCGACCGGAGACGAACTGGTCGCCCCAGGTGAACCTGCGCGTGTAGGATCTGTCTTCGACTCCAACGGCGCAATCCTGGCAGCCGCAGTGGAGGAGTTAGGCGGCATTCCAGTTCCGCTCGGCATCGGTCACGACAACGAAGAAACCCTGTCGGCCCTGCTGCGCAAGGGGCTGGAAAGCGACATGGTATTGCTCTCCGGCGGCACGTCCAAGGGCGCTGGCGATCTGGCGTACCAGGTGGTAAGCCGCCTCTCTAACCCTGGCATTCTGGTGCACGGCGTTGCCCTCAAACCCGGAAAACCGATCTGTCTCGCGGTCACGGATGGCAAACCGGTGGTCATTCTGCCGGGCTTCCCCACCTCCGCCATCTTTACCTTCCACGAATTTGTCGCGCCGGTGATCCGTGCATATGCCGGGCTGCCCGCGGAGCGGCGTGAGACCGTACCGGCGACTCTGCCGATGCGCATTGGCTCCGACCGTGGACGAACCGAATACGTGATGGTTTCGCTGGTGCAGAATGGAGACGGAGGGTTGACCGCTTACCCGACGCCCAAGGGCTCCGGTTCGGTGACCGCATTCAGCAACGCCGACGGCTTCTTCTCCATCGCCGCGCAGACGGAAACCGTACCGGCAGGAAGCGGCGTAGATGTTTCCATCATCGGCGCGAAACACCAGATCGCGGATCTAGTCTTCGTCGGCAGCCATTGTGCCGGTTTGGACATGCTGATCGGCAGGCTCACCCGGGAAGGCATTTCCGTAAAGGCGCTCAATGTCGGCAGCACCGGGGGCTTCGTGGCCGCCAAGCGGGGCGAGTGCGACATCGCAGGAGTCCACCTGATGGATCCCTCCAGCGGCGAGTACAATCGTCCGTTCTTAACCGAGGATATTGTCCTGATCCCCGGCTATGGCCGCTTGCAAGGCATCCTCTTCCGTCCGGGAGACACGCGCTTCGAGGGCCGCTCAGCCGAAGAGGCAGTCGCCGAGGTATTAAAAGATCCCGCGTGTCTGATGATTAATCGCAATGCCGGAAGCGGCACGCGGATTCTGATCGATCGTCTGCTGCATGGAGGCCGTCCCGCTGGGTATGCCAACCAGGCGAAAACCCACAATGCCGTGGCCGCAGCCATTGTGCAGGAGCGGGCCGACTGGGGTGTGGCAATCGTGACCGTGGCCCGTCAATACGGTCTCGGATTCCTTCCGCTGCAGGCGGAACAATATGACTTTGTGGTGCCGAAGAATCGCTTCGCCCGGCCGCATGTTCAGCGCTTCGCAGAACTCCTGAGGGATCCGTCGGTGAGAGCTTCGCTGGAACAGCTCGGCTTTACCCCTTCGGAAGTTCACGGCCATCGCTGAGCGCGAACATGCCCGATCCAAGAGATGCTTTCGGCGCGCGAAGATTCACCGGAGCCTTAGACCGCCGGCCAACCGCCAGAGGGCGCAGAACGATGATCAGGAGCACCAAACCTAAGAAGCCCAACATGCTGGTTAGACGAGCAACTTACGGGAACGTTATCAGACACCCAGAAGAAAGCTGCCGAGGTTGGCTCTGAACCGTCCCCAGCCTTCGTATTCTGGCTTCGCAATTACGTGAACGTCACCCGCGTCTAAAGCTTTCAACTCTGGGACTCTCGCGTCCGGCGAGCTTCATAGGCCTTCAGGTGCGCATAGGCCACGCGCAGCAGTGAGCTGTCGAGCGCCTGTCCCTCACCCCGGCGCAACAGATCGCCAATCATGTGTTCGGCTTCAATTTGTGCGTGGCGCTCGATGTCACGCAACATCGACGCCACCAGCACCGAGTTCTTCGCTCTCAGCGTGGCACGACTCTGCCGGATAGAGGCGGGGCGCGGCGGAAAGCCCTGGCCTGTCGCGATCGCGGCGCACTCGTCCAGCAGCGTTGCGGAAAGATCGGCAGCGCCCGCCGTTACGATATCGCCGATGGTGGCGCGCATCAGGCAGGTTATTCCCGCGCAGGCCGCGATGAACACCCACTTCTCCCACATCTCCTGGAGAATCATTTCGCTGAGGCGTGACTCGAAGCGAGCGCCCGCAAACGCAGCTTGAATGGCCTCAACCCGGCCGCTACGCGAACCATCGCGCTCGCCGAAGACAAGGGTGTCGAGCCGGTTGAGGTGCAGGACGCGTCCACCCGGCGCGAGCACGCCTGAAATCATGCACAGGCCGCCCAGCACCCGGGCCGGCCCAAAGCGCTGGTCGAGAGCATCCAGATGCCTCATTCCGTTCAGCAGGGGGAGGATCGCCGTGTCGGCTCCCACTGCGGGCGCAAGCGAAGTGATCGCGCTCTCCAGGTCATAGGCCTTGCAACTGAGTATGATGAGATCGAAAGTTGTATGGAGATCTTCGGCCAGAACCGTGGATGGTTTCGGGATCGTCACATCCCCGTTCGGGCTCTGCACTTCCAGCCCTGCGCTCGCCATTTCTGCGGCGCGCCGGGGACGCACAAGGAAGGTCACATCCTGCTTCGCTTCCAGTAATCTGCCGCCGAAATACCCGCCGATAGCTCCCGCACCGACCACGAGAATGCGCATATCCACTCCTTACGGCAAGCAGCCAAGCTTTATGATTGCCCTCAAATCCGTAAAGATGCAGTCTTCGCCGCAGGCCCCCCACTCACCATTCCCAGCACGATCCAGCTAGACCTGCACGTGAAACAGTTTGTCCAGCACAAACAGCATGGCAACTCCGACGAAGAGCAGCAACGGCATACGAATGCCGCGTTCGCGATTGACTTCCGGCACAATGTCGGAGGCGGCGACATAGATCGTGACTCCGGCAGAGATTGGAAGACCGATGGCCACGCCGTGGCGAATCACCACCATGGTCAGCACTCCCAGCAGGGTTCCAAAGCCGAGCACGATGGACGAGCCAAAGGCGCGTGTGGCGCTGCGTCCGCCCGCCAGCATCACCGACGAGACGGTGAAGCCCTCGGGAATCTTATGCAGGAAGATCGCCAAAAAGACGATCCAGCCCAGCCAGTTTGAGACCATGAAGCCCGATGCGATCGCAATGCCGTCGAAAAACGCATGAATCGCCAGCCCGAGCAGCACGGTCGTGCTCCGGTGATGATTCACAAACTCGTCACGATGAGTTTCCTCGCCATAATGAAAATGGCCGGCCACCACGTGCTCGCAGAAATGGATGATCAGGTAGCCGAGCAGCACCAGGAAGCCCGCGTGTTCTCCGCCTTCCATGTTGACGCTGATGGGCACCATCTCGGTGATCGATGTGGCGAGCATAAAGCCCGCGCCCAGGGCCATAAAGTACTTGAGATAGCGCTGCTCCCACTCGCGGTGAGCTAGCAGCGCACCCCCCGCAATATTGGCGGCGCCGGCGGTAAAACCGAGAAGGACGCTGAGTGTGATTGGACTCATCGCTTAGCCGCTGTGCCGGATGTGGAGAATGTCGCCGTCTTGCACGATGTAGTCCTTGCCTTCCAGCCGCAACTTACCGGCAGCCCGCGCGGCCGCCTCCGAGCCGAGTTCGAGCAGCGCATCCCAGCGAATCGTCTCAGCGCGGATGAAATGCTTCTGCAGATCGGTGTGAATGGCCCCGGCAGCGTCCTGTGCCCGGGTGTGTTTCTCAATCGTCCAGGCACGGCACTCGTCTTCGCCGACGGTGAAGAACGAGATCAGTCCGAGCAGTTCGTAGCTCTTGCGGATGAGCCTCGTAAGGCCGCTCTCGGTCAATCCATAGCTGCCGAGAAATTCGGCGGCTTCTGCGTCGCTCATGTCGGCCAGCTCCGCTTCCACCTTGCCGCAGATCGCGCTGACGCCGGTGTTCGGCTTGCTGGCGTAGGCGGTGAGTCTGTACTTTTCCACCGCCGCATCCAGATCGGCGCCCAGCGTGGTGCTCTCGCTGATGTTGAGGACGTAGAGGATCGGCTTCTCCGAGAGGAACATGAAGCCGCGAACCACTTTTTTCTCCTCCTTTGTCATCTCCATCTCACGCAGCGGGCGTTCACTTTCCAGAAAGGCCTTGGCGCGATGCAGGAGTTCGTTTTCCTTTTCGAGCTCGGGCGTTTTCTTCTTGAGCAGATCCTTCTTCATGCGCTCCAGGCGCGCTTCCACCTGCCCGAGATCGCTCACCATCAAATCAAACTCGACATTGGAGATGTCGCGGATTGGATCCAGCGCACCGCCAACGTGCGCAATGGAGTCGTCCTCAAAGACGCGCAATACGTGCACCAGCGCATCGACCCCGCGCAGGTTCGCCAGGTATGCGGTCTCCTTCAGCGCCTCCTGCCCAATCGCGCCCACATCGGCGTACTCCATCTGCGCGTGCACCAGCTTGCGCGGATTGCACTGCGCGGCCAGCCGGTCCAGACGATCGTCAGGTACGGTGGCGATACCGATGTGCGCCTCGCGCGGATTAGAGCTGCGGTGCGAGATATCCGCTCGGGTCAGGATCTTGAACAGCGACGTTTTGCCCACCTGTGGCAGGCCAATAATTCCGGTCTTCATATTGATATTTATCGATTCCGTTTCACGCGTCAGCGCCGGGCTATACCCGGCATAGATCCGCGCGACAACGACACGTCCTCTTCCATGATAAACGAGAGAAGGCATTGAAGAGCGCAGACAGGCAAAAGCCGGTACTGGATTGCCGCAACCAAGGATGGCACAAGACGGCATTAGTTTTGAGAGTGTCATCCTGAGCGCAGCGAAGGACCCCCGCACTGCCCAAATCTTCTGCGCGGCCCCAAGCTCCTCAGCCAGCGATCGATTCTTCGTTAACTCTTGTGAATGACACCTTCTACGGATATGTTCCAGAGGAGGATCTTACCTTCTTCCGGCCACGCGGAAACTAACAGATCGAGCCTGGACTTCCCCCGCGCCCCTCAGCTCCGGTAATATCTTCGCTCGCTCGACTCCTGCTCCCGCACCACCAGATAGAGCAGCACGATTCCGCAGAAGAACACCGATCCCTCCAGCCGCTCAGACCAGACATGCAGACGATTGAACTCGACCCGCCGTGCATCCTGCTGCGGAATCACGTCGATCACACCCATATTCGCTTTCAGATTGTTCATGCGGCGTTCGATTCCAAAGTGAGCGGCCAGCGTGATTGCCATCATGGCCACCAGCAGAAGATCACGGCCATGAAACGGCGATGGTCCGCCCTCGATCATTGCCAGCAGAACCGAGCACAGCAGAAAAACCAGCCCACAGACAATGCCGATCCAGTGCAAATTGGCGAGTGAACGGCTCACCACCATTCCAGCAAGGGTGCGCGTCGGCAGCACGGCAAACGCCGTCGGGGCCACCACGGCTGCGAAATAAAAGATCGAACCCATCCACAGAGCCAGCACAAGCATCTTGATGAAACGCAGAATCGACAAAGTCGAACCTCCTGAAAACGGAAGCGGCTAAACAGGTACCGGCACGCTCTCCACAACTTCACGTAGGATCTGCTCGGACTGCTCGGCGCGCTTGAGCGTGGAGGTGTAGCGCGCGCTGATGACCAGCCGATGCGCAAACGTCGGCACCGTCAGTCTCTTGAAGTCATCCGGAATGCAGTAGTTCCGGCCTTCGAGGAATGCCATGGCCTGGGCCGCGTGATACAGCATCAACGATCCCCGGGGCGACACGCCTAGCGATAGTTGTTCGTGCTGCCGCGTGCGCTCCACTATGGCCAGCGAGTAATCAATCAGCGAGTCCTCCACGCGCACGGCGGACACTTCATTCTGCAGCGCGATGACCTCTTCGGCGTTGAGCACCGGGCGAATCTCTTCCAGAACCGCCGCGCCTGCGTTACCGCGCAGAATTTCGCGTTCGCTGCCCGGCTCCGGATACCCCATGCGGGCGCGAATCAGAAAGCGGTCGAGCTGCGACTCCGGCAAAGGATAGGTGCCGTGATGCTCCACCGGATTTTGCGTGGCGATCACCAGAAAGGGATTGGGCAGCGGGTGCGGATGACCGTCTACCGTGACCTGGTGTTCGTTCATCGCCTCCAGCAGCGCGGATTGAGTCTTCGGCGTAGTGCGGTTGATCTCGTCAGCCAGCAGAATATTGGTGAAAACGGGGCCGCGCTTGAACTCGAAGCGCTCCTCGACCGTAGAGTATACGGAGATGCCGAGCACGTCGCTGGGCAGCATGTCACTGGTAAACTGCACCCGCCGGAAGTCGCAATCGATGGAGCGCGCCAGCGCATGCGCCAGAGTGGTTTTGCCGACCCCGGGAACGCCTTCAATCAGCAGGTGCCCACGGGCCAGAATGGCGACCAGGGCCAGCCGCACGACATCGTCCTTGCCACGGATGATGGAGCGCAGGGCGCGCTCCAGTTCAGCAGCGTGTTGAAGGGTTGAACTAGGTGCTTGCGACATTAAATAGATTGTATCCGCTGCGCGCCGTGCGACAAAGCTCAAAGCCCGGCTGGCGATCGCACCTCAGTAACTGCCCGGACGCATTCCGATCAGCCGCGCAATACGCTCGGCCGTCGGCGGATGGGTAGAGAACAGGTTACCGAAGCTGATGCCGCCCAGCAGCGGCTGAATGATGTACATGTGCGCCGTCGCCGGAGATGCCTGCATCGGAACCCGCGCCGCGTACGTCTCCATCTTGCGCAACGCGCTGGCCAACGCCTGCGGATTGCCGGTAAAGTGCGCGCTGGTTGCGTCGGCCTGATATTCGCGGGAGCGCGAAACCGCCATCTGGATGAGCATGGCGGCAATCGGAGCCAGGATCATCATGGCGATCGCGGAAATCGCGCCGCCTCCGCCCTCGCGATCCCGGTCGCGTCCGCCGCCGCCGAACATGGCGGCGTATCCTGCCATGCGCGCCAGGATGGTGACCGCTCCGGCAAAGGTAGCGGCAATCGAACTGATGAGAATGTCGCGATTGCGGACATGTCCCAACTCGTGCGCCAGTACCCCTTCCAGCTCATCGTCATTCAGCAGATCGAGAATGCCCGCGGTCACCGCAACAGAGGCATGATGCGGATTTCTGCCGGTGGCAAACGCATTGGGTGAGCCGGTGGGAATAACGAAGATCTTCGGCATCGGCAAGCCGGCCTTGGCGCATAGGCGTTCCACAATCTGGTACACGCGGGGGAGTTCCTCGCGCGTCACCGGCTTTGCGCCGCTGGACATGATCGCCAGTTTGTCGCTGAAGAAGTACGAGAAAAAGTTCATCGCCCCGGCGATGAAAAAGGCCATCACAGCACCGTTGCGGCCGCCCAGCGCCTGTCCGACCAGTACCAGAAAGACGGTCATCGCCGTCAACAAGAACGCGGTTTTCAGATTATTTCCCATGGCTATCTATGTAGATGCTAAACCACGGCGGCTGGTCGCGCCAATCAGCTTTGGTCTACAGCCCTGCTGCCCGCTCTGGCGCGGCTCGGAAGGCAATCCAGGATAAGCGCGGATCTCACGCAATGTGATGCCGTGCCCAGCTTGACTCTTCCCTTTCCGGCTCGGCACCATAGTCGGTGAACCCGGCAGCCAGAGTTTCCGCGACCGCGGTGGCCTCAAAAAAGCGCGCCTGCGGGTCCTCGGCAAAGCCCATCAATCGAGGAATAGTCGCGCTGATTCCAGCCAGGCCCACGTCGATTTTGCCATGAGTTTCAAAGTTGATCGCCCGTACCGCTCCGCCTGGATAGTTGGTGAACAGAGTGTTGAGCATCACTCCCGCTCCACATAGAAGCGCGCTCACAGAGGCACTCTTGTGGCGCCTCCAGAACAGCGCACCCGCGCTAAAGAACAGCGCGGCAATCGAATAATCAATAATGCAATGTGCTCCAGGGCCGAGCACTTTCGGCAGACGGCTGGAAAAAGCGTTCACACTCTTCTGCAGCAAGGCCATGGTAAGAGTCCTCTGTAAACGAAGATGCAAGGAGAAGACGGTACGTTGCGGTAAGCTCCGCCTACGGAAGAAAATCGTCTCGCGAGTCGTCTTGTCTTTTCTTTGAAACTTTGAAACCTTGAAACTTTGCTCTAGGAAACCTTGCTCTAGCTCCGGCTCCTCGCCAAGGCACGCTTCAAAGTCTGCTCCAAAGCAGCGCGAGCAGAATCGTACTCCTCCGGTGTGAGCTTTCCCTGCTGGCGTTCAATTTCCAACTGGAACAGCTCCTCCTTCAGCGCGGCGAGCAGAAGATTGCCCGGAGCCGGCTGCTGCGCACCGTCGTATACCGGCGGCGTGGCACTAACAGGCAATGCAGTTCGGGCTGTGGGCTGCAGAGCAACCGCCTGCGAAGGCGTTGCGACCGGCCCATTCTCCGCCTCTTCCTGCTTGGTCCGCTCGTGGGTCCAGATGCCGCCGCCAACCAGTAACGTCAGCAGCGCCCCGAGAATGTACCAGCGATATTTGGCGAGCCCATCCGGCGCATCGATCGGTTTGCCGAGTCCACCGCCGGGACGGCTATCGTCGGTTGCCTGGCCGCCCATGGCTCCTCCGTTGTCACCACCCGGCGCGGCCTGGGCCTGCTCATCCCGGATCGTACCCGTACCCGAGATCGCGTAGCTTAAATCCTGACCGGCTTGCGCCCGCAGGCTCACCTGCACATTGCTGCCGGGCTCGTTGGTCATCGCCTGGAACAGCTTCGCATCCTTGGGAGCAAAATTCATCGTGGAAGGAATCACCAGCACGTAGTGATCGAAATTGCGCGTGAGCAGCGGAGAAAACGACGCGTTACCGCTGTACGGAAAATGATAGGCAATCTGGAATCGAGTCTCGCCGGGCTTGAGCGCAAACGAGAATGTGTAGTGATTCTTCTCCTTCGCGGGTTTCGCCGTGGTGCTGATCGGCTGGCCGTTCGGGGCCTGCGCATCGGCGCCTTCAATCTGCGCACCGTCCGGCAGCACGAATTCAAACGTAGCCCCGGAAGCCAACGTGCGAGGTGGGTTGCTATCGTTCTTGATGGCGAACAACTCAACCGCCTCTATAGCCGAACCCTCCGCCTGCATGCGCACCACGTCCGCCGATCCCTTGATGCCTTCCACCGAAGCAGCGGCGTCATACACACTTAGATCGACACTTGTCGATCCAGGCGTAATCATCTTGAAGTAGTTGACTCCGCTCTTCTCGGCGCGCACCAGGCGAGGCCCTTGAGCCGCGGGTGCTGCGAACGTGAAGCGGCCCTGCGCATCCGCCTTAGCCGTGGCGATTTCCGCCATGCCTCCCATGGGATCGACCAGGGTGACGGCCACTCCGGCGGCGGGCTTACCCGTCGTGCCGTTGGTCACCGTACCGGTGATGTTGTCGGCGAGGGCAGCTTCGGCACAGATCAATACAAGCAGCAGAATTGAGGCCACACGAGTTCTACGCATCAGGCAATTCCCTCGCGGACCTTGCCGGTGACGCGCTCGATCTCTTCAATCTCGGCGAGAATGTTTGCTGCCTCCTGCTCCATGGCGTCGCGCATGGTGCTGAAATCGGCATCACCGAGCTTGCCCGCCTTGTATTCGAAATTCAGATCGCGCAGGTTCTCGAAGATCTGCTCCTTGCGCTCGTAGAGAAACGCCAGCCGCGTCTTCTCCAGCGCGTGTTCGGCGCGCGCCGGTTTGAAGATGTAGAAGAACACGGCGAGGGTGAGCAGCACGGTGGCAAACAGCAGAAAGCTGTTTCCGGTGCCGTCCGGCTGACTGGCTGGCATTTGCAGTATCGCAATCACAGTGATGATGTCTCCTCGCGCGCGCGCCGGCGGAACTCATCCAGTTCGCCGGGTCCGGAGCCCGCCTGGTTCGAGGGCGGAGTTGGCGTCCGGCGCTTCCAGGCCCGCACCACCAGAACCACCGCCGTCAGTGCGGCGATGAAGATGACGACCGGCATGATCCAAGCAACCCGGTTGAAGCCCGTAGTGGTGGGTGCCGAGAGCACGGCGGGTCCGTATTTGGCAACGAAGCCGGCCAGAATCACGTCGTCGGAGTCGCCGCGATCCATGGCAGCCTTTAACTCCTTGCGCATCTGCTCGGAGGTGGTGCAGCCCACGTGGTTGCACTCCATCAGAACCTGACCGCAGCCGCACTCACACATCAGGTTGTGTCCAAGGCGGTCAAAGCGCTGGCCGGTGCGGTCTCCTGAAGCCCCCATCAACAGCAAAGCACTGGCCAGGAGCAGCCCGACCGCCCAGCGGTGATGCATCTTGAAAACCATTCCCATCAATCAGTTTCTCGCCTCCACCGGCGAGACCTCATCCGCCAGCGCCGAGCGGATCCGCTCGCGCGGCGAAGGCTTCTTGCTCTTGGCTTGCATGTTCGGCAGCAACGCCACAATGGTGCCCACCAGGATGAAATGCGCGCCCGCCCAGATCCACCAGACCAGCGGATTCAGGTGCGCCTTGATGATGGGACGGCCGTTCTCCGGATTCTTTCCCGTGTACACCAGATACAAATCCTCCATTACCGTCGAGCGGTTGGCAACGATCGTCGCCGGTTGCCCGCTCGCCTTGTAAAAGCGCTGCTCCGGGTACATGGTCGTAATCTGCTTACCATTCTTATAGATGTCGAGAATGGCCCATTCGCTGGAATAATTCGGCTTATCGTCCTGCGTGTAAGAACGGCAAACCAGGGTGTAGGGACCGATCGACATCTTGTCGCCGAAGCCCAGCTCCTGCTCGGTGTTCTGGTAGAAAGCAACACCGGCAAAGCCGATCATCGTCACGATTACGCCGAGGTGCACGCAATATCCGCCGTAACGGCGCATATTGCGTCTCGTCAGCAGATACATGCCGTGGAAGACGTTGCTGTGGTGGTGGCGCGCAATCACCAATCCGCCCCGGATGAACTCGCTGCCAACCGTGGACGCGACCAGAACCGAAAGCATGATCGCCATCAGCGCGTAGAAATAGCTGATGTCCACCCAGGGCTTCATTCCCCGCATCATCAGCACCGCGCCAGTCGAGAGCGCGATCAGCGCCGGGACCAGGAAGTTCTTGCGAATGCTCTCAGCGGAAGTCCTTCCCCACGCCAGCAGAGGCCCCACCGCGATCAGCAGCAGCAGGCAGAGCGCAATCGGGATGTTGACCTTGTTAAAGAATGGCGGCCCAACCGTCACCTTGTGGCTGGTCACCCATTCGCTCAGCACCGGGAACAGCGTGCCCCAGAGCACGGCAAACGCCGCCACCAGCAGCAGCACGTTGTTGAACAGGAAGCTTGACTCGCGCGAAACCAGCGACTCCAGTTTGTGCTCGCTCTCCAGGTGCGAGCGGTTGCGCACAAAAAAGAAAACGCAGGTAGCAAAGGTGAGCGCCAGGAAAAACACAAAGTAGGGACCAATGTCCGATTCGGCAAATGCGTGCACCGAACTCACCACCCCGGAGCGCGTCAGGAAGGTTCCGAAGATCGCCAGCAGGAACGTGGAGAAGATCAGCCACATGTTCCAGACCTTCATCATGCCGCGCTTTTCCTGCATCATCACCGAGTGCAGGAAAGCCGTCCCGGTCAGCCACGGCAGCAGCGATGCATTCTCCACCGGGTCCCATCCCCACCATCCACCCCAGCCCAAAACCCGATACGCCCAATAGGAGCCCAGGAAGATCCCGCAGGTCAGGAACAGCCAGCCCACCATGGTCCAGCGACGCGTAATGTGAATCCATTTCTCGCCCGGATATTTCATGATCAGCGCGGCCAGGGCGAAACAGAACGGCACGGTCATGCCGACGTAGCCCAGATACAGCATCGGCGGGTGGATCACCATCTCCGGATACTGCAGCAGTGGATTGAGCCCATTGCCGTCGGCGGGAATCGTTCCAGCCACCAGCGCAAACGGATGAGCCGCGAAATTAACCAGCGACAGGAAAAATATCTGCACCGCGCTGATGACCACCGACGCATGCGCCACTAATCGCGTATCCGCCTTATGACGCAGACGCAACACCAGTCCGTAGGTGGCCAGCAGCCAGCACCAGAACAGCAGCGAGCCCTCCTGCCCCGACCAGAGCGCAGCAAACTTATAGGGGGCCGGCAAAGCTCGATTGGAGTGGTGCAGAATGTAGGCGACCGAGAAGTCGTTGTGGAAGGCAGCCCAGACCAGTACCGCCGAAGCGGCGGTCACAGCGATAAAAACCGCGATTCCGGCACGACGTGCCGTCTCGCTCAATCGATCGTCGTTGCGGAGTAATGCGAATAATCCGGCGCCGAACGCATACACGCTCAAAGCGAGCCCGAGCAGCAGAGTGAAGCTTCCGATTTGTGGCATTTGTGTCAGGGCGGTGCAAATCTGGAGCGATTATGCACGATAATCTGGAAAAGCCGCAACTCTAGCTGCCAATTTTCGGATAATTTATACAGATTAAAAGTAGTAAGTAGAATTACCGATAGAACTAAGGCGCACAGCCGCATGCTCGAAGAGTCATCAATCCGGGTTCCTCATGGAATCCGCCCATTGAGGCCTCTTGATGCACCAGCAGGGCGAACTCAGTTTTTTCCGTGGAGAGAATTTTGGACGACGCGGATCAGTTCATCGGGAGGAAAGGGCTTCAGTCGAACACTCACGTTTAACCCATCGTATTCCTCTTCGATCCCGGGCATGCCACTCAGCACCACCACCGGCATTGCGGGCAAGGTGAAGCGCAGTTGGCGCACCAACTCCGCACCCGTGCGTCCGTCCAGGTAGTGATCCGTAACCACCACACCGACCTTGTCTCCCGCAGAGCGCAGAAAAGCGAGAGCACTTTCCATGCTGGTAGCAACATGAACAACCAGCCCAGCGTTGCGCAAAATGATCTCTCTTATGCGCAACTGGCTGGGGTCGTCGTCAACCATCAGTACCTGGAGCATGTATGCCTAACGATCTTGTATCAATTTTGCTTGTTTGAACTTATTTGTGTTTCGAACGTACTTCCGACTCGGCGCGATGCCAGTCTGCCTCGTGTGAGCCATGCTGACCACCGCGCTCACAATAAAACTCATACGCACGACGGCGGATTTCCTCATAAAGTTCCGCGGTCGCAGGTTGTGCCGCAAGCACGTCAGGCGGAAAAACCGGAGCTGCGGTGACCGTCTCCTCAGCAACCGAACTGTTCGGAGCAGCATTCTTTGGAGCTGCGCTCTTCTTAGTTTTCTTTGCAGCGGATTTGTTCGAAGACTTTTTCTCTTTGGCCATTCGCCTTCACAATCTCCTGAGCTTCAATGTAGGCCGTGCGGGAATCATCCGCTCGTCCTGCCTATACTATAGCGCGGGCCTGCCCCCGCCGCACGACTCGAAATCGAATTTACCCCCGATTCACACGCAACAAAAATCAATGCGGCACTGGCCGAGCGAGTTGCTCTGGTCACCGACTCTGCAATGTAATGCAACCCATCTGGCGTATCGATAATCCTATGTCGGTGCCCGTGTGTTTCGAGAACGTGCTCCATAGATCGGCAAGGCATCATCGCAGGTACTTCACCCAGGTTAGTTTCTGATTTTCGCCCAGGACATTGTTCAACACGCCCTGGAATTAAGAAGGAGTTCGTTGTATGAAACATACGGTCGGAGCATTCGCGCTCGCGTTACTGCTACTCGCAGCGTCAGTGGCGATAGGTCAGCAATCGCAATTCCCAATGGCCGCCAATCCATCGCTGGAAGCCAACACGAACGGGGAGACGGTATTGTTCTATCAGCCTCATGCCGGTTTGCCGTCCTCGATGGCCGCCAACGCGGCGACATCCCCACCCCTCGCGGACTGGCGCTATGAGGATTGGCGCTATCAGGTCGCGAAAGACAATGATTCGATTTTTCCAGTCGCTGCAAACCCATCGGTAGGCACGCTTGCAGAACCCGGACCGCTCATGGAGCACCATCGGATCAACAATGAGTCTGAGTCGCCATTTCCCGCGGCGGCCAACCCAAACTCGAATTGGTGAATCGGCAGCGATGACCGCTTAGTTAGAACGTTACAGCCTTCGGCGCGCGGCAAACGTCGATCGCCTGGCGGACGGCCTTTTCCAATCGCGCGGCCGATGCGGCATCGCCATCGAATTCCAACATGAAGGACTGGAGTCGCTTCGGACTCGCGTTCGTGCAGCCGGTAACGATTCCGTCCTTGCTCTTTGTGCTACACGTGGAAGTGGAGTGGACGCAATTTTCTTTGCCGCTACAGAGCAATAGCAGATAGGACTTTTGCGGATCAATGCCGTAGGGATCAAGCGCTCCCAGCGAGAACTGTACCGTTTCGGTGCACGTGGTAGCCTCTCCAAAGTTATTGATCACACGAACTGAAAACTCAGCCCGGCAATCTTCCATCTTCTCCAGCCGTGTACTCCAGTGATACACGTCCCGGCCCAGTACGCGCTCGCCGTGGCTTTCCAACTCTGTCTGAATCGCCGTCGCCAGCTTCGCGAGCGAGCGGGAACTTGCTTCTTCAGCCGGTTGGGCCAGCAGCAGCGCAGTAAAGAAAGTCAGTCCAAGGGCGCGATCGCTTCATGCAAAGGTGTCCGTTGATTCGTAAATAAGCTGAGGAGAACCGCACCCAGATTATCCGGCTTCTCGCATCAATCAGCAAGCTGGCTTTAGGGCCAAACTAGGAGTTGGACGCGCCTCTCACCGGACAGTGACCGCGCTCACTGCGGAAATTCCCATCGCGACGTATGATAGACAAAGTCGAACAATCGAACCAAACACTGCCGCGCACCCCAACGCATGGCAGCTGCACGGATCAAAAAGCGAGCGCTATCAATGGAACAATCTACGCGGCGATACGTGGTTTCGATACAAGCGCAGTCTTTCCGCAAGAAGACGCGCTACCACTGGATGATTTGCTGTGAAAACAATCCCGACGAATTAGTCTCCTGGGGTCACGCCCCAACCATGGAGTTGGCTGAAACTGAAGCCCGCAACGAGGTCAAGGACTTGACCTCCGGGCTGACGCAAGGCGGACGGGTCGTTAGCACGAGCTACTCGGCTATTCACCACTGCTAGTCTGGGCGTGAGGCAACAGCATTCTAGTCAACCTCATGCTTGGCCGTGTAGCCGTCACGCGTGAGCACCTGGTACTTCACCTCTTTGCCTTTCTGATCTTTCACGATCAGCGGCTTGTCCGTGCCGGGCTGCACCACTTGCACCTTCAATTTGCGGTAGGTGCCGTCCCGTTTGGCGTTGGTGGGGCGATAGGTAATGGTGTACTGGTTGCGCACGGCTGCGGCAATTTCGCGGAAATCTTCCGGCAACTCGGCCTCAAAGCGTGGGCTGAACCAGCGTCCGCCGGTCATCTTGGCGAACGTACTCATCTGATTATCGGCCTGCAGAAAATCCATATTGCGCATGGCCGCCGACATTCCTCCGCGAGACTCCATGTAATTCCGCCACAGGAAGCCTGTGCTGATGGTGTAGATCGTCACGTTGGGCGTTGCTTTAATCTTCTTCAGAACTTTGTCGTAAGTAATTCTGCTGAACGTATCCAGCCCGCTGCTGATCAGAATAATTTCCTTGCGGCCATCAATGCGATCTAGCCGGTCCAGGGTGTCGTAAAGCGCGTCGAACAGATTCGTTTCGCTGAAGCCGGGAATGCGCAGCGTGTTCAGCGCACCGTAGATCGCCTGCTTGTCAGAGGTGAAATCCACCAGAATGCTCGGCTTCAAATCGTAACTGATGACCGAGACGTAGTCGTTCTTCTGCATCTGATCGGTAAATGCGTACGACGCACGCAGCGCGTCATAAAGGAATTGTCTGCGGCTGATCTGGAACGCCGGAGTAGAGGCAAACTCTACCAGCAGCACTGCCGTATAGCCCCCCTTGGTCAGGCCAAAGCTCTGGATCGGCTGAACGACATTGTCCTCCAATATCCGGAACTGTTCTTTCTGCAGTCCCGGAATAAACTGACCTTCTTTGCTCAAAACCAGTGCGTCCACCGAGACCAGCGGAACATCCACGTTGATCGAGTAGCTCGGCATTCCTTCCGTCGGCTTTGGAGCTGGAGGCGGAGCCGGTCTCGACTCCGTCCGGTCAGGACTCAGCTTCGGGATGGCGTACGGTCCACTATCGCTCTCCGGACCGCCGGCCTCGGGAGGCGCCTGCTGCTTTTGGCCACTCTGCTGGCCGGTCGAGTCCTGCGTGGAGGATGCTCCCGTCTGTGCGGGTAATATTTCGGGCGCAATGGTCAGGCAAAAGACGATCAGGGTCAGCCATCGGATCAGGTTGCGTCGCATGGCTCTGGAAATAAAACTTCGTTCCGACATGAGGTGTGCTTCCCCGGCAGACTCCGGCAGAGTCTTTGTAAGTATAGATGCGTATCTTCCAATTTCGCGATTTCTGTCGGGCCGCCGCTGCCGGCCATGCAAGTCAAATTAAGTACGAACAAACAGCAAGGACCGGGATGACAATTGCGTCCGGCGAGCTTTCGCGCAGGAACCATTCTGCTGCACGCGCCTCCCAAAATGGTCGTGCTCCTGCACACTCGCAATCATCCTCCGGCAATCTCCGTTGCGTGCCTGGCGCATCCTATTGTACGTGGACCGTGAACTCTGAAATCTTACGGTTCGCAGTAAGGAGCAACTATGAAAGTTCGCTGGATGTTGGTTGCACTTCTCTGTATGGCATTGCTGCCCACCATAGCCATTGCTCATCCCCGTTTTGCAAGTTCTGCGGCGCTCCCGTCCGCGGCGCTCCCGCAGGATCACGATTGGGAGCATCACGATTGGGATCGCGACCCGCGCTTCCAGGGACGCAACCCCGGATACAAGCAGGGCTTCCGCGACGGCATCGATGATGGCCGCAGAGATCGCGAGGAAGGCCGCAAGTTCCACTTCGGACCTGGTTACAAGCATCCGGATCGCGGCTACCGCGATGAATTCGGCGACAAGCACGAGTACGAGCACGAGTACCGGCATGGCTATGAAGAGGCCTACAAGGAAGCATACGAACGCCATTGACCTGCATCGCCCGGAGAGGCGGACCAGCCCGGATTCCATCCCGGGCTTTTTGCTGGCCCGCTCTTACTCCCCAACAGTGTGCTGGGCTGGACCGGCAACCATTACCTCTTCTGTAACGTACGACAGAGATGAACTTACTAGCTGAGCAATCTTTCACATCGATTGCCAAGGAAGTAACCGCCCGGGAGACGATTATCTGATCGGTTAATCGTTGCGCCAATCTCCTACCACAGCGGTACCCTAGAATTACTTTGACTTCAGGGCTTCGCCGCGGTGCTTCTATAATCCATGCATGCGCTTTGAGCTTTTCATCGCCGCCCGTTATCTTCGCGCCAAGCGCCGTCAGGCAGTCATCGGAGTCATCACGGCAATTTCTGTGCTGGGGGTTGCAGCCGGAGTCGCCTCGCTGATCATCGCGCTCGCCATCAATAATGGCTTTCGCCAGGATCTGCAGGAACGACTGCTCGGCACCACTTCGCACGTCAACCTGATGCGCGTGGAAAACGACGGCATTCGCGACTGGCCGGCGCTGCAGGAGCGGCTGGAAAAGCTTCCCCATGTGCAGGCTGCCGCACCTGCCATTTACGAGCAGGTATTGATCTCACGGGGCGCGCGAGCCGGAGGCGCGGTTCTGAAGGGCATCGTTCCGGCCGACGAGCGCCGCGTGACGGCCTTGCTGGACACGGTTCATGAAGGCAGTGCGCAAGCCTTGACGGACGCTGAGCAGCGTGCGGAACAGCGCGTGGCGGAATCGGAAAACCAATCAGCAACCCCATCCGCGAACCAATCGGCGGCGCAAACCCGAAGCAATGTGCAGGATTCCGATCCATCTTCGCTGCAGGGCGCGGCCGACCGCATTGCGGCGATGCCTCCCATCTTGCTCGGCAAAGATCTGGCGCAGACCCTTGGAGCCACGGTGGGCTCCGTGGTTCTGGTCACCAGTCCGCAGGGTGAGTTGACGCCATTCGGCATGGTGCCGCGCTACATGCGATTCAAGGTTGCGGGAATCTTCCAGTCGGGATTCTACGATTACGATTCGACATGGGCTCTCTGTTCGCTGGGCGACGCGCAACGGTTGTTCAGCCTGGGAGACATTGCCAGCGTCCTCGAATTCAAGGTGGATGACATTTACAATGCTCCTGCCATCGGCAGCCAAATCGAAGCCGCCGCCGGCAAAGGCTTCCAGACTACGAACTGGATGGAGCAGAACCGCGCGCTGTTTCGCGCCCTGCGACTGGAGCGGGTGGTTACCTTTATCACCATCGGGTTGATTGTCTTTGTGGCGGCGCTCAACATCCTGATCTCGCTGATCATGATGGTGATGGAGAAGACGCGGGACATCGCGGTGCTGGTTTCGATGGGAGCCCGCCGCGAGCAGGTGCGCCGGATCTTCATCTGGCAAGGTCTGCTGATCGGCATCATCGGCACTTCACTCGGGCTGATCGTGGGCTATACGGTGGCGATCCTCGCCGGCCACTACCACTGGATTTCGCTTTCGGCAGAGGTGTACGCCATCGACTACGTTCCTTTCGCCCCGCGCGCCATCGATGCGGCGCTGGTTGCGGTGGTCTCGCTGGCGATCAGCTTTATTGCCACGGTTTATCCGTCGCAGTCGGCGGCACGCGTGTTGCCAGCCGAAGCCTTGCGCTACGAGTAGGCTGCTGGCCGCCTCCATTAAGTGGTTGAATCAGGGGAAGCCTTTCAGGACAGAGCAGCTGCAACGTCACAGCGACAGACGGGTGCAACGTGATCTAATTGAGGGTGTAAACTGCCGTCTACGGATGGAAGCGAGCTCGATCGGAGAACATCCTTCCGTAACCGCGTGAATTTGCACCAGGGAGAACACGGGTTGCATCCAATTAAGGACGAAGAGATCCTCCGAGTTGAGGCTCTCCGCAAGGTCTATCGTTCTGGAAGCACGGACCTTGTGCTCTTTGACAACCTGTCTTTTCAGGTGCGTGCCGGTGAGATGCTGGCGATTGTAGGCCAGAGCGGCGCGGGAAAGTCTTCCCTGCTGCACATTCTGGCGGCATTGGACACGGCTACCTCGGGTGAGGTTTACTTCTACGACACGCGTTTGACGTCGCTTTCAGAGGAGGCAGCCGCCGAGTTCCGCAACCGCCAGATCGGGTACGTGTGGCAGTTTCACTACCTGCTTCCTGAGTTTACGGCGTTGGAGAACGTGGCTATGCCCTTATATGTGCGAGGCGAAAGCCGGAGCAAGGCTGAGGCAATGGCAGCCAAGTGGTTGGGCGAGGTTGGACTTGCCGACCGCGGGCATCATCGCTCGGGCGAGCTTTCCGGGGGTGAGCAGCAGCGGGTTTCGCTGGCAAGGGCGCTGGTGACGGCTCCCAGGATGTTGCTGGCCGACGAACCGACCGGGGATCTGGACAGTCGTACGGCGGAGTCGGTCTTCGAGCTAATCTCCAGACTTCACGACAGTTATCGGCTTACGTCGATCATCGTGACCCACAATCTTGCATTTGCGCGCCGCTGCAGCCGCATTCTGTCTTTGGAATCAGGAGCTGTGACCGAAATATCACCGGAGTCTTTATCGTCTTCTTAGGGTTATTTCTCTTAGCCAGACCGGCAGTTTAGTGGCATAGTTGGCGTGACACGCAGGCAGCACCGAAGGCAGCATTCGCCGCAATTTTGGCGGCAGGTAAAAGGCAGGGTGGTTTTTACTCCAGTTGACGTTGGTGTTAGCTGGTCGGGATCCGGGTTCGGATCCTATTGTGGTACACCGGGGAAGGGTTCTCCGGTGGAACCAGGGGCGAGGCAGGGAGAAGGTTTCCCGTCACCGGTAATGGCCGGGGCGGAGGGGCTTGGAGATACACAATGTTTGAACGGTACACCGAAAAAGCAAGGCGCGTGATCTTCTTTGCACGTTATGAAGCCAGTCAGTTTGGCTCTCCGTATATTGAAACGGAGCACCTTCTGCTCGGTCTGCTGCGCGAGGATAAAGCGCTGACCAACCGCTTCCTTCGCCAGCATTCGTCGGTGGACTCGATTCGCAAGCAGATTGAAGCCCACACGACAATGCGCGAGAAAGTTTCGACCAGTGTGGACCTGCCGCTCAGCAATGAGTGCAAGCGGGTGCTGGCCTATGCCTCGGAAGAAGCCGAACGGCTCAGCCATAAGCACATCGGCACCGAGCATCTGCTGCTTGGACTGCTGCGCGAGGAAAAATGTTTTGCTGCCGAGATTCTCGCCGAGCGCGGGTTGAAACTGGCTGCCATCCGCGAGGAGTTGCAGCGCACCACACAGGAGAAGGTGCAGCAACAGCCGCAGCGCACCGCCAACCGCGAGTCTTCCCTGCTGGCGGAGTTCTCGCGCGACCTGACGCAGGCCGCCATGGAAAACCAGCTCGACCCGCTGGTGGGCCGCGATGGCGAGGTGGACCGTACAATTCAGATTCTGTGCCGCCGCACCAAGAACAACCCGGTGCTGATCGGCGAACCCGGCGTGGGCAAGACCGCGATTGTGGAAGGCTTGGCACAGCGCATCGCCGACGGCGAAGTGCCCTCGTTCCTGGCGGACAAGCGGGTGCTGGCCCTCGATCTTTCGTTGATCGTTGCCGGCACGAAGTATCGCGGACAGTTTGAGGAGCGGCTCAAGACCATCATGAAGGAGCTGATCGAGAATCAGAACTCGATCATCTTCATTGATGAGTTGCATACCCTGGTGGGAGCCGGCTCGGCGGAAGGATCGCTCGATGCTGCCAATATCTTGAAGCCCGCTTTATCGCGCGGTGAAATTCAGTGCATCGGCGCCACCACGCCTGGCGAGTATCGCAAGTCGATTGAGAAGGATCGGTCGCTCGAACGCCGCTTCCAGTCGGTCAAAGTGCCGCCACCGAACGAGCCTGATTCGGTGAAGATCCTGATGGGCATTAAGGATCGGTATGAGAAGTTCCACGCCGTCAGCTACACCGATGAGGCGATCAACTTCGCGGTCTCACATTCCAGCCGCTACATTCCGGATCGCTTCCTGCCGGACAAGGCCATCGATCTGATCGATGAGGCGGGGGCACGCGTGAAGCTGCGCCAGTCGGCTCTGCCGGAGGAGATCACCGAGGTTCAGAAGCGCATCAAGTTCATCGTGCACCGCATGGAGAACGCGATCGCGAATCACGAATTTGAGAAGGCGCGCTTCTACTCGGACGAGGAGCGCAAGGAGCGCGAAAATCTGCGGGTGTTGCGCGAAAAGTTCCACCTGGATGAAAGCGCCACGGGGATCGTGCAGCGTGAGGATATTGAGGAAGTGGTCTCGCGCTGGACCGGAGTTCCGGTGGCTGCGATCAAGGAAGAAGAGTCGCAGAAGTTGCTGCGCATTGAAGAGGAGCTGCACAAGCGCGTGATCTCGCAGGAGAAGGCGATCAGCGCCCTCGCCCGGGCGATCCGCCGCTCGCGTGCCGGACTGAAGAATCCATCGCGGCCGATCGGTTCGTTCCTGTTCCTCGGTCCTACCGGCGTCGGCAAAACCGAAGCAGCGCGGACGTTGGCGCAGTTTATGTTCGGCAGCGAGAAGAGCCTGATTCGCTTCGATATGTCGGAGTACATGGAGAAGCATTCGGTGAGCAAGTTGATTGGCTCGCCTCCGGGCTATGTGGGCTATGAAGAAGGCGGACAACTCACCGAGCGGGTGAAGCGCGCGCCTTATTCGGTAGTGCTGCTGGATGAAATCGAGAAGGCGCACCCGGATGTGTTTAACATCCTGTTGCAGGTCTTTGAAGATGGACAGTTGACGGATGGCCTCGGCAACACCGTGGACTTCAAGAACGTCATTCTCATCATGACCTCCAACATCGGCGCCCGTCACATGATTAAGCGCGAAGGTCTCGGCTTCTCCTCCAACAAGGAAGAGAAGATCAGCGACAAGGTTGAAGAGATGGTGAAGAGCGAGGTTAAGAAGACGTTCAACCCCGAGTTCCTCAACCGTGTGGATGAAGTGGTGATCTTCAACGCCCTCAGCGAACAGGATCTGAACCAGATCGTGGAACTGATGGTCACGCAACTGAATCACAACCTGGCGCAGAGAGCGATCACCATCACGGTGACCGAAGAAGCCCGCAAGTGGATTCTGGATAAGACCATTACCGACCGCAGCTACGGAGCGCGTCCGCTGCGCCGCGCACTGCAGAAGTTCGTCGAGGACCCGCTATCAGAGGCGCTGATCCAGGGCAGCATCAAAACCCGTCCGGCATTTGTCGAGGTCTATCTCGACAACAACCAACTCTTCTACCGCGAAGTGGGCGAAGAGAAGACCGACGGCGCGCTGCTCTGCAACCACTAACTCGAACCGTAAGGAGAAACGCCGCCGTTCATCCGGCGGCGTTTTTATTGGTACAGCGTTGCGCGTTAGGGAAATATTTTTGTCGCGTGAATGCTTACTTACCCTCCGCGATTCTGAAACTTTTACCCTTGCGCGTCATCTATTTAGACATGGAATTGCTTGTCTATTCGGCAAGGTGGTGCCCGGACTGTCGCGAAGCAAAGCGCTTCCTCGACAAGCATCAGATCCCTTATCAGGAGATCGATATTGAAGCCACACCAGGCGCCGCCGATGATGTGATCCGTAATACCGGTAAGCGTGCCATTCCGCAGTTTGTCGTCAATGGTACATGGGTGGAACCATATCGCCCCGGCGAAGGTTTTCTCTACCAGGAGATGAGCGAACTACTCGGCATCCCTGAAGGTTAAGCTTTGCGGTTTGTATGACCGGCTTCCTTTTCCGCCGGAGCAAGATAGAGAAGAGGACCTCCTGTTGAGGCCGGGAAGCACCCGGCCTTATTTTTTGGCGGCAGCAAATTCCAAATCCGCGCGCCGACATTGCTACAATAAGAAGTTCCGCCCTCACTAAAAGTTCGGCAGGAGATTGCCTTGATTCCTCGTTATACCCGCCCTGAGATGGGTTTGATTTGGAGTGACGAAAACAAATTCCGTACCTGGTTGCAGGTGGAAGTAGCCGCCAGCGAAACGCTCGCCGAGGCCGGCATCGTCCCCAAATCCGCCGCCCGCGCAATCCGCGTAAAAGGCGCGGATTTTGAAGTTGCGCGGATTCACCAGGTGGAGGCCGAGGTCAAGCATGACGTCATCGCCTTCACTACAGCCGTGGCTGAGAAAGTCGGTCCGGAGTCGCGCTGGCTGCACTACGGACTGACCTCGAACGATGTGGTGGACACTGCGCAGGCATTGCTTGTACAGCAGGCTTCGGTCCTGCTGCGCGCCGGCATCGAAAAGTTCCTCGTGGTGTTAGAGCGCCGCGCGCTGGAGTTCCAGCACACCCCGCAGATCGGGCGCACCCACGGGGTTCACGCCGAGCCGATTACCTTCGGCCTGAAGATTGCCAACTGGTTCAGCGAAATGCAACGCAACTTGGAGCGCTTTGACTTTGCCACCGAACAGATGCGGATCGGCAAACTGAGCGGCGCCGTAGGTAATGGCGCGCACCTCGATCCAAAATATGAGGAGTTGATCTGCGGACGGCTGGGATTGGTTCCGGCGGCGGTTTCCTCGCAGGTGATTCAACGCGACCGGCATGCCTTCTACGTTGCCACGCTGGCGATTATTGCCTGCACGCTGGACAAGATTGCCACGGAGGTCCGCCACCTGCAAAAGACCGAGGTGCGCGAAGCCGAAGAGTTCTTCAGCGAAAAACAGAAGGGCTCTTCCGCCATGCCGCACAAGCGGAATCCGGTCACCTGCGAACAGATCTCCGGATTGTCGCGGGTAATTCGCGGCAACGTGCAACCGGCGTTGGAAGACGTCGCTCTCTGGCATGAGCGCGACATTTCGCACTCTTCGGTGGAGCGCATCATCCTGCCTGACTCCACGATTCTGCTCGACTACCTGCTCAACAGAACCACCATTCTGGTGGACACCCTGCTGGTTTATCCGGAGCGCATGTTGCGCAATCTGCACTCCACCGGCGGCCTGGTCTTCAGCGGCCAACTTCTGCTCGACTTGGTGGAGGCCGGAGTGCTCCGCGAAGACGCTTACCGGCTGGTGCAGCGCAATGCCATGCAGGCGTGGCGCGAGGAGAAGAACTTTCGCGAACTGGTATGTTCCGATCCGGAGATTACCTCGCGGGTCGACAAGAAGACGCTGGACCGCGCCTTCGATCTGAACCGCCAACTGCGGAATGTGGACAAAATTTTCAAGCGCGTATTTCCGAAGATGAAATCTGTTCGAACGGCGGGACGCTCTGTATCTACGTCCAAAGCAAAATCCAAGGCAAAGCAGCACACCTAGGAAATTTCTATCTACTGATTGCGGAGCAGTGGCCTGATGTGGGGCCCGGATTCGCATAATAACAGCCGTGCAGAACGGCATTAGGCAGTAACATAGTCGACCAGCATGACGCCCATACTTGACGCCATCCATTCTCCCGCGGACGTAAAGCGCTTGTCGCTTCCCGAGCTCATCCAGCTTGCCGCAGAGATTCGCAGCGAACTGATCACGGTGCTGGCGCGCACCGGCGGCCATCTTGGCCCCAATCTTGGCGTGGTTGAGCTAACCATTGCCATGCACTATGTGTTCAATACGCCAAGCGATCACTTCCTCTTCGATGTGAGTCATCAGGCGTACGTGCATAAGCTGCTCACCGGGCGGCGCGACCGCTTTGCGACCATCCGCACGCCGGGCGGACTCAACGGCTTTATGCTGCGCACGGAGAGCGAACATGACTGCTACGGCGCGGGACACGCGGGCACGGCGCTTTCAGCCGCGCTTGGGATGGCCGTGGCACGCGACAAGATGGGCGGCAAGGAGCATGTGGTGGCGCTGGCGGGAGACGCGGCCTTCACCTGCGGAATCACCCACGAGGCGCTCAACAATATCGCCTCGCAGACCAAGCGATTGATCATTGTGTTGAATGACAACAAGTGGTCGATTGACAAAAATGTTGGAGCCATCGCCAACTACTTCAACAAGATTGTCACCAGTCCGCAGTACCACCGGCTCTATGAACGCGCCGCCAAGCTGGTGGAAAAAGTCGGCGGCAAATCCGCTACACAAGTGGCACGGAAGGCCGAAGAGGCCGCCAAGAGCATGCTGTGGCCATCGATCATCTTCGAGGAGTTCGGGCTGAAGTACTATGGGCCGGTCGACGGACACGATATCGCATCGCTGATCCGCATGTTCCAGTTCCTCAAGACCCTGGATCGCCCGGTACTACTGCACGTCATCACGCAGAAGGGACGGGGCTTTGAGCCCGCCGAGGAGAAGCAGAAGAAATTCCATGGACTCGGGCCCTACAATCCTGAGACCGGCGAAACCAAGCCGCTGGCCCAGCGCACCTACTCGGAGGTCTTTGCCGATTCGCTCTCTAAGCTCGCGACCAGCAATGATCGGGTCATCGCGATCACCGCTGCCATGCCCAACGGCACTGCTCTCGACCGCTTCCGCGCGGTGCATCCGGACAAATATTACGACGTGGGCATTGCCGAAGAACACGCGATTCTGTTTGCCGCCGGACTGGCTACGCAAGGCTTCCGGCCGTTCTGCGCCATCTACTCCACTTTCCTGCAGCGCGGTTTCGATCCCATTGTGCACGACGTCTGTCTGCAGAATCTGCCAGTGGTCTTCTGCATGGATCGCGGTGGGCTGAGCGGAGACGATGGACCGACCCACCACGGCCTGTTCGATATCAGCTATCTGCGTGGCATTCCCAACATTGTCCACATGAGCCCCAAGGACGAGGACGAACTCGCCGATATGCTCCTTACCGCCTTGCTCCACAACGGTCCCTCCGCGGTGCGGTATCCGCGCGGAGTTGGCCCTGGCACCCCGTTAAAGGAGCAACCGGTGGCGATTCCCATTGGCGAAGCCGAATTGCTTGAGCACACCGGCAATGACCGCGTCGCCATCTTCTCACTGGGAATCATGCTACCGCTGGCGCGCGAAATTGCCGGGGTACTCGCCTTGGAAGGCGTGGACTGCGCGGTGATCAACGCGCGCTTTGCCAAGCCGGTCGACGTGGGCATGATCGAGCGATTTGCGCGCTCTGCGGAAATCCTGCTGACCTTGGAAGACCACGCTCTGGCTGGAGGCTTTGGCAGCGCTGTGCTGGAAGAGCTGAACCGGCTGGGACTGAGCACGCCTGTGGTGCGCATCGGCTGGCCCGACCAGTTCATCGAACATGGCAAGCCGGACGCGCTGCGCAAGAAATACGGCCTGAGCGCGGAAGCTGCGCTGGCCAAAGTGCGGCAGCACCTGGGCATTCCGGTTTAGTCATGGGGTGTAACCTGCGCGGAGACGAGCAGAAACAAAGAGAAGTCAACAGCCCGGCTCAAGCCCAAAAGAAGGGCTTGAATGGGATACCCTCGGTTTTACTCCAGATTATTTGCGATCCGACTGCGGACCGCCCGAGGCGGCCGCATCACGGCGGGCAGGACGGCCTGCCTTGGCAGTCTGCTGGGAATTGAACTCCGGGCCGTACTTTTCCAGCAGCACTGGAACCAGCGCGCCTTCGGCTTCCTTGACGAAGGTCATGGTTCCCTCCTCGTTGAGGTCGATGCGGATAAAATCTCCGAGCTTGATCTGGGCAGTGGCCACCAAATTAGCCAATGGAAATACGATGTTTTTTTCGATCGCACGCTTCAGGTGGCGGGCACCATACTTGGGGTCCGTACCCTCCTTCAGCAGAAGCTCCTTGACGCTGGGTGTGCAACTGAAGACAAACTGATTGTTCCCCGTCGCCTGCAGGATGCGCTGCTGCACCAGACCGAGTTCAATCTCCAGAATTTTTTCCAGGTGTTCGCGGCGTAAGGTCTTGAAAACCACAATTTTATCGATGCGGTTCATGAACTCCGGAGAAAACTTCCGGCGAGCGGCATCGATGGCGGTGCGGTTCATCTTGTCGTCAATCTTGCTGTCGATTTCGCCGCTGGGCTGAGCGAAGCCCATGTTTCCGTTGAGCAGCTCGTTCATCTCTCCGGCGCCCAGGTTGGAGGTGAGGACGATGAGGCACTGCGACAGATCCACGCGGCGGTTGTCGCCGAGGGTGAGGGTGGCTTTGTCGAGAATTCCGAGCAAGAGCTGCCACAGCGCGTCGCTGGCCTTCTCGATCTCGTCAAAGAGCAGCAACGAGAGTTTGAGGCGGTCGGTGTGCCACTGATTCAGCGCCTCCTGGGTGAGCAGGGGGTGAGTCTCGCGGTGTCCGAGATAGCCTGGGGGCGAGCCGATTAGCTTGGCAATCTCATGGGAGTGCTGGAATTCGGCGCAGTCGATCTTGATGATGGCGTGCGCATCTCCAAAGAGTGCCTCGGCCACGGCTTCGACCACACGGGTTTTGCCGGAACCCGTCGGCCCGAGAAAGAGGAGATTGCCGACCGGACGTCCGGGGGCGTTCAGGCCCGCCAGAAACATCTGGTAGATCTCGGTGACTTTCTCGACTGCGTCATCCTGGCCCACAATCTTGCGCCGAATGGCATTATCAAAATCCTGTGCGTCGCTGGAGCGGCGGGAAGGGTCAAGAGTCGCATTGATTCCGGTTTTCATAGGTCTAACCCTTAATCTTCCGGGGACCCCCTCCATGAAGGAGGATGGTTCCTGAGATGGAAAACGGGAGTGTCGCGTTGTACGGTTGTATCAGAGACCCTGCTGGATGCCAAGTTTTCTCTCGTCCGAAACTAACACTCACCCCCACCACCCACACCGGGTTTAGATGCAGAGGCGTGAAAAAAGACGCAGTGTATGCGGAGGGTGTCTCCCAATGGCTGAACACAATTTATCTTGTTACTCGACATAAAAATTTTCGGCAACTCAGGTATTCTTCTTTCCTCACAGACCAGCGATGCGTGCTAGTATCCGCTCAGAGTCAACTCCGGATTGGGCGCCATGTCTCGGAAGTCAGTTTCGCTGTCGGTTCTTACCTCTGCCGTTGTCTTACTTGCGGTATTTGCATTTCTTGAAAAGCTCCCGTTACGTGCACGCAACCTCGCCCGAATGGCTGAGGCAACCGCACCGCCGTGGTCTGCACCGGACACTAATAGAGCAAATAGCGCACTATCCGTGGTGCAATCGGCGCACATATTGCCGGCGGATACCAAGCTGCACACGGTTGAAAAGGGAGAAAGTGTGCTCGGCATCGTACACCACTATCTGCCGCTGACGACCTTTCTCACGGGCAGCGAGTTGGAGAAAGCAATCCGCGCTGCCAATCCTGGGATCAAGGGGCTCTGGCCGAAACCAGGGTCGGAGATCCTGATCCCCTCGTATAAGGAAAACTGGTCGGAAAAGCCAGTGCTGATTTCAAAGCACTTTGAGGTGCGCGCGGTTTACCTGACGGGGACGATGGCGGGCAGCGCCAAAGGACTCGAGATCATTCGCACCTGGCGCGAAGCAGGCGGCAACAGCGTGGTGTTCGACATTAAGGATTCGGACGGCTCGGTGAGCGTCCCAACCGGCTTGCCTCTGGCTCCAGAGCAGAAGAGCTATCCGATCCGAAATTTGCCCAAGTTTACCGCCTTTCTCCACGCGCAGGGACTACACGCCATCGCACGCATTGCGATCTTTCGCGACGATGCGCTGGTGACCAGGCATCCGGAGCTGGCGGTGCAATCGCGCCGCGGCGGAGCGTGGCGGGAGAACGGAAAGCTGGTATGGACCGACTCTTCCAACCCTAAAGTTTGGGATTACAACATCGGCTTGGCAAAGTTCGCGGCGGCTAACGGAGCAGACGAAATTCAGTTTGACTACGTACGCTTCCCCGCGGAAGGCGACCAGAAAGACGCGAAATTTTTGTTTGAGGCCGAGCATCCGGACTGGACTCGCGCCGACGTCATTACGCGCTTCCTGAAGAAGGCGCAAGCTGAGCTGAAGCCTTCCGGCGTACTGTTTTCGCTGGATGTTTTCGGAGTCATGGCCTGGCAGCGGCCCATCGATCTTTCACACACCGGACAGGATATTGCGCAGATGGCGAAGTATTGCGATGTCATGTCGCCGATGATTTATCCATCTCACTTCTTTGGGATGGATGGCTACAGCTCTCCGGGAGACGCGCCGGAACACTTCATCAGCGAGTCGATGGAGCGCTTCCAGAAGGTGACGGCCGGCAGCGGGGTGGTGCTGCGTCCGTGGCTGCAGGCCTTTGGCTGGAAGACTAAGAGTTATTCGCCAGAGTACATACGCATCCAGGTTGCGGTCGCGCGCAGCAAGGGCGGCAATGGCTTCTTGTTCTGGAACGCGAACAACGACTACAGCAAGCCGTATTCAGCGATGCCGGAGATGCGCCAGGACAAGGCCAAGTACTTCCGGGGCGACGAGGTAAAGAGCTACGTGGAAACCGCGGCACACGCCAGCGGCAGCGACCCGCCTGCAAATTAGCTGCGGGGAAAACGGAAAGCAGACGGTATGCCGAGAACGTATTTGCACTCTGACTCTGGCACATATAATATTTTGGTTCCCGATGTCCCGCGACTGTAATGCCGTCCAATACGCGCTGGTTTCCTATGTGAGGAACGAACTGGGAGGGTTTGTGGAGAATCTGCGCCGCGAACTCCATCCGGCACACGCGCATCTACCGACTCATATTACGGTGCTGCCGCCACGTCCGTTGCAGGGCTCGGAAGAGGAGGCGATAGCCATGCTGCACCAGATCGGCGCAACGGTTGCTCCCTTCCAGGTGGAGTTGGGCGAGGTGGAGAGCTTCCTGCCGACGACGCCGACGGTGTTCATCCGGGTGAGTTGGGCAGGATACAGGATGCGGGAGTTGCATGACAGCCTGAACCGCAACGGACTGGCATTCACCGAAGCACTTCCCTATATGCCGCACGTTACGATTGCCAAATTGGACAGCAATGAGCGCGCCGCAGAGGTATTGCAGACCAGCAAGACGCGCTGGGAGAATTACTCCGGGTCGCATCGCATTACCATCGATCGCCTCACATTTGTGCGCGGAAGCGAACACACCTGGACCGATCTGGCTGAGATTCCTCTCTCCGCTACCCCTCGATAATCGTCTGCCGGCGGAATCTCCGCACGAGTGGACATGACCGTCTTTCACATTGCTAATCCGATCGATTCCAAGCTAAATGGTCACAGCACGGCGCTTACAACTGAACTGCCCCGAAACCTCCCATCCGAGTGGAGCTTCGCGCTCTTGGACCAGGGGAGGCGTCGCAATGAGGTTACGATGCAACTATTTGTTTATGGCGCGGGATACTTGGGAACCGTTCTCTCCGCCTGCCTTGCGGATTTTGGAACGCCGATTGTGTGCTGCGATTCAGCAGATAGCAAGATTCTCAATCTGACGCAGGGGCACATTGCGTTCTACGAAAAAAACCTGGAGGAAATCATCCGGCGCAATGTGCGGGCTGGGAGGCTGACCTACTCGACCGAGATCGAGCTGCAAGCCGCGCGCTCAAAGGCGATTTACCTGGCCCAGGACGATCCTAATGAAACCGAGGCGATTGCACTGAGGTTGGCGCAGGTTGCGGCCCCCGGAACGCTGCTGCTGATCTGTACTCCGACACCGGTGGGAACGGCAACGCGAATTACGCGAAAGCTATGCGCGCTGGGCTACGACCTGCCGGTGGTGGCACATCCGCTTTCGCTGACCGAGGGCTGCGCGGTGGAGGACTTTAACTGGCCTGACCGGCTTCTATTCGGGACCAACAACCCACAGGCAATCGGGACGCTGAAGATCATTTATCGACCGGTTGTGCTGCGCGGGACTCCGGTGATTGTGACCAACGCGGAGACAGCCGAACTGGTACGCGAGGCTGCCACGGCGTTTATCGCCACCAAGATTTCTTTCATCAATGAAATGGCCGAGCTTTGCGAACACGTGAACGCCGATGCGCTGGATCTGTCGCTGGCACTAGGGTTGGACAAACGGATTGCGCCGCGTTGCCTGCAGGCAGGGGTGGGCCTGGGCGGTAATTTTGTGGAGAGCGACATTGCCAGCCTGACCGCGCTGGCGCAGCGCAAAGGAGTGGAGTTGCAGATGTTGTCGGCGGCACAGGCGGTGAGCCGGCAACACGCCGAGCGCACCATGCGCAAGATCGCCGAGGTTATGCCGACACTGCGCGACAAGCGGGTGGGACTGCTGGGGTTGGCCGTGAAGCCGCACACCAGTTCGGTGGCGGGATCGTCCTCGGTTGCGCTGGCCCGGCAGTTGGTGGAAAGCGGCGCGGTGGTGCGGGCGTACGATCCGTTTGCGATGATGCACGCCGCACGTGAGTTAGAGGAGGTTGTATCCCTCTGCGACTCTGCCTACATGGCCGCGGAAGGAGTGGACGCGTTGATCCTGGCCACGGGGTGGCCGGAGTTCCGCAGCCTGGACTTTGTGCGAATGAAAACCCTGCTGCGCCGCCCCTTGATTGTCGACACGAAAAACCTGCTCGACTGCGAGCGGCTTCGCTGCATGGGCTTTGAGTATATGGGAATCGGACGGATGCCCGCGCATAGCTTTGGTGCCGAAGCCATGGTCATGAAAGGAACGGCTTGAACGGGCGCCCGGATTGAACCGGCCGAGCATCGTTATGAAAACGATTTTCCACAACGCGCGGTAGGGACGAGCGCGAGGGAACGTGGATGCGTCTGTTATAATCGATTTCGGTTCCATGGTGGGTATAGTTCAATGGTGGAACGCCGGTCTGTGGCACCGGATGGTGTGGGTTCGAGTCCCACTACCCACCCCAACAAACCTTTAGTTTCAATTCGTTTAGCTTACGCGAGGGGTCCCATCCCTACTGGATGGCCCAGGTAAGCACTCCCGAAACAACCAAATCATTTTTGCGGTTCTCAGATTCTCCGCGCCGCCTTGCGTGTACACGTTCAGCGTCGTGCGGATGTCTGCGTGCCGCAAAAGTTCCTGCTATACCCTTCACGTCAACGATAGCGTAATCCATCGGCACGAACCGCTGCGCTTTACCGTCATGCGCGAGGAACACCGCGCAAGCCACTCTTCCGGGTACCTGTATCCGGTGGGCGATGGAGGATTGACTGGCCGGGGACGAATCGGGGAGCGCTTTCGGCATACGGTACGAGCGTAACCGGAGCTGTTACGGCTGTAACTTGCGCCTCCATACAGCAAGCCTTATGTTGGCAGCGAACGAACCTGCTCCATGAAGGTTGGGCTGTGGTGGACTCGGGGGAGGTCACTCCGGCCCGTTCTAATTACCCTTCATGTTTTGATGGAAAACCCCATGAAACTCCTCGTTGCGGATAGCTCGCTGTTCTATCGGGATATGCTGCAAAGTTTGCTTGAGTCTTGGGGCTATGAAGTGGTACTTGCCGCCGATGGCCATGAGGCACAAAGCCTGCTCGACAGCGACGACCCACCTCGACTCGCTATTTTGGACTGCTTAATGCCGGGATTGGGCGGACTTGAACTCTGCGAACAAAGCCATAGGCGTAAGCAGGGCTTTGTGTACACGATTTTATTGGGTGCGGATAATCAGCAAAGTGAGTTGCTCAGGAAATTCGAATTTGGGGCGCATGATTATCTTTGCAAGCCATTCAATCAGGACGAGCTCAGAACACGGCTTCGAGTGGGTGAACGTATCATTCGCAGCTATGGAGAGTTAGTCGAGACGCGGAAAGCTCTGCAATTGGAGGCTTCGCATGACCATCTACTGCGACTTTTGAATCACCGAGCCATCACGGAACTGGTGAGTAAGGAACGGAGCCTGAGCTGGGTAGAACGTGCTCAAATGCCAGTCCTGACCCAGCCCCTGACCGACGCCGAACTCGACCAGCTTGACGAAATTCTCCAGCGCGTTAATCCCGGAAAAACCATGAGCCTCGAAGAACTCGACGGCTTCTTCTGCGCGTTGATATGCAGCCCGGAGGCTGTTCCGCCCAGCGAGTACATGCCGCAGATTTTCGGTGGTGAACTGGTTCGGGGGCGCTGGGGCCTCTCCATGGAGGAAGAGCAGGAACTTATGAATCTGCTCTCCCGCCACTGGAACGCGATTGCCTCAACGCTCCTTCGGGATGAGCCCCACGCGGTACTGATAGGAGAATATGGAGACGACGGCCTGACTGGGCTGGATTGGGCGCGGGGCTTTGAACTTGGGATGTCTCTTCGGGACGATAGTTGGAATAGGCTAATCAATGATGACAAGTTTGCCATTGCCCTCGTCCCGATCGTTGCTCTGGCAGAGGCAAACAACCCTGATTCCGGCCTCGCACCGATGACGCCGGAGGTACAGGAAAAAACAGTCCGCGCTCTGGGAGCGAGCGTGCTCATTATCTACCGCTATTTCTGGGTAGCGGTTCCCATCGGTAATATCACCGAAGGCTGGAAGAGGCAGAGGCTGGCTGGGGCCCTTCGAATGGCGCAGTAAGCAATTGCAGCTTCCGGAATTCGTGACATGACGCCGGGCATAAACAGCAACCGACAACATGGACTACTCACCCGGACCCATAACTCGACGCGGGGACGGTCCAGGAATCATCTTCATGAGCTTCCCGGGTGGACAACTTTACTGCGGAATGAGCGGTCGCGGCTATCACTTAGCTAGGTGAGCGTAATCACAGTAAGCAGCGGGGCGAAGTGATATCTCGCTCTACGATGTAGGGCGCTGGGTCCGGATGTCTGTTCTTACCGCTCGGATGAACTCCCGGCGCTCGAAGGAGCCGCGGTGATACTCCTGCTTGCCTCAATTGTTCCGGACTTATGTCTGGGGAAAGAACCTCAAGATTTCACCGTCTTCTATATTGCCCTCAGCGGGAACAACGATTCTACTGCATTTTCCTACGAACGCCTCGTTCTAGCTATTGTCGGCTTGGTTTTAGGCGCGATCGCGGTGCTGGCCAGCCAAGAACTACTCCGTTCGCGGCACAGCCGTGCTATTGAGCGTGAAGCCAGAAAGCTGGGTCTGGCATTCTCTGTGGCCGCGATGCCTTTCGAGGGTACCGATGTTCACGGGTTGACTCCACTGCAAGAGAACCCGTGCATAGAAGCGGCAAATATCGTGCAGGGTTCGGTCGACGGTCGCAGGGTTCTGGTGCTTGAATTGCCATTCTGCGAGGCCTGTGAAGAGGAGACGCCATGTCTGCACTTCACAACCATCGCTGCATTCCGCTGTCCCGGAGGCGAATTGCCGGAGTTCGAGATCGGCAGGAAAGGACCGCTGTCCAAGGTTGCCGATGCGCTGTGGCGAAAACCTGCAGTGGTTGACGACCGGGAGTTTGCTAAAGATTTCTTCGTATGTTGCGAGGAGCCGGCGAGGGTTCACGACTGGCTCACGCCAGCGAAATTGGCTGAGTTACGGCAACCGTCGCCCCCATTCCAAATCAGCGCGAATGCGGACTGGATCCTGATCTATCGCCCGGGGGTTCGTATTCGGACAGAACAGGTTGCGGAGTTCCTGCAGGAGACTTCAAGGATCGCCGGCGCGCTGCTGCGGAATACCGTGTCTGGCTAGCCGGTGTGGTTACAATCGGCGCGTCGTCGATATCACAATGTGACATGATCTGGGTCACTGACAAATACAAGGCAAGTCTTATACTGCCTCCGCCGAATGGTCTGATGATTGGACCATTCGGCGGAGGCCTAATGACGACGACGGCACAACCGGTATTCGAAGCCATTCGGAAAAACAAGCTCTCCGAGGAAGTTGCCAGCAGGCTTGAACAACTGATCGCGAAAGAGTTGAAGCCTGGCGACAAACTTCCTCCCGAACGCCGTCTTGTGGAAATGTTTCAGGTCAGCCGCAGTTCCATTCGCGATGCCATTCGCAGACTGGAATTAATGGGACTGGTAGAGCCGCGGCAGGGCGCGGGGACCGTGGTTCGTGATTTATCCGTTCATCCGTCAAAAGACCTGCTTGCCGATGTGCTGCTGCACAAACGGGAACTGATAACAGAACTTCTCGACGTGCGCTGCATTCTGGAGCCAGCATTGGCGGCGCGCGCGGCATTGCGTATTACCTCGGAGGAGATTGCCGAGTTGGAAGACGTCCTCCGGAGACAGGAAGAGAAGATCCGCAGGGGTGAGTCGACGGTCGAGGAGGACTCGGAGTTTCACTACAACGTTGCGTTGGCCACCAACAACACGGTGATCCTGAAGGTACTGGACGCTTTGATGGAGCAGTTACGTGATACACGGGAACGCTCGCTGCAGACCGAAGGGCGCCCGAGGAAATCGCTGTATGGCCATCGCCGTATCCTGGCTGCGCTGAAGCAGGGGGACGCCCCCGCGGCCGAAGCAGCTATGAACCGTCATTTGCGGGAAATTGGGGACATTGTTCTTAATCAGCTCTAAGAGAATGGAGGTCGTCCAATGGGCCAGTTATTCGCGGTTGAAATCATCTACCGTGGGGTCTTTCAAAAGATCCTGGCCAAAAACATCTGTCGCGGGATCGTCTTGGCTGCTCACAATGAGGGCAAGCCGGGAATCTCGTTTGGCCGCTATTCCGACTCGCCCGAGCGCAACGGAATTCCAGCCAAGAGCTACGCCATCGTCGCCACCGACGATGTGACGCTCGAAGAAGGAATGGCTCAGTACAGTCCTAAACAATTTGACATTACCGTGGTGCTCGACGACACCTTGTGCAAAGGTCTGGAATCGTGGGCATGGATGGGGCTGCAGGCGGTAAATCACTTCCTGAAGCCGAATGCCACATTGGCAGTCATCTCCAACGAAACCGTTCCTACGCTCCTGAAGTGGATACATGCTAAGGAGCATCCCTATAAGTTGGGCACCTTCAAAGGCATTCCCAGTTTCTCGGGCATGTGGAACTTCAAGGACGATCACACGGATGTCCGTGCTCTGGGCGTGATCGCTAAAGCAGTTCCGCAATTATTCAGCTTCTCCTCGCTGGAGAAATACATTACTACCAAAGTGAAAGATGGCGCGTTGAAAGTTGAATCCGCCAAGCTGGCGTATGAGCGCTTCGCGACCGTCAAAGTGAAAACTGGGCAAGGAAATCCGGAACCACTCCGGCATTACGTACAACCGAAGTGGGAGGAGATGCGCGAAGGTACCAGCATTGTGGGCATGGCTCAAGGTGGTCCGATCGAGGACCCGGTCACGGGCCAAGTGGGAGGCTACCGTCCGGTCCGCAGTAAGACTTTTTTGAAGTTCGCAACGCGGACCCTGCGTCCTGTGACCAACTTCGAATCCTGCACGAAATGTTCCATGTGCTGGCTGAACTGCCCGGATTCGTCCTTTAATGTCGCGCCCGATGGCCTGTACGACGCCGACCTGGAAGCTTGCAGCGGTTGCGGCATTTGCGCCCAGGTTTGCCCTGTGCCCAACTGCATCACCATGGTGAGCGAGCACCAGTTCGACAATAACGCCAGCCAATGGGCAGCTTTCAAGAAAGACAAAGCCGCTTACAAGGCGTGGGTAGCGGTGAAGTCCGCCGCAGCCGTATCACTGGACGAGCGGTCCTGTGGCTATCGCTTCAAGGGCCAGTACAAAGAGCAAATCCCGGCAGCGCTGGAAGTCGCCAACAAAGGCTAAAGCGTTCGGAGAAGGAGATTCCTATGGGAACAGTGGCAGCACAAAAGCACGTTGAACAGGAAGCCCTGATCACCGGAGCCGAAGCCATTGCGGTCGCCTGCAAGCTGGCTGACGTGGACGTGGTCACGGCCTATCCGATTCGCCCTTACGACACCGTGATGCAGTACATCTCCCAGCTCGTGGCCGACGGAGAGATGGACTGCGAGTACATCGCCGCCGAAGGCGAACACTCACAATTTGAAATCGTCAAGCATGCCTCCGCGTGCGGCGCTCGCGTATTCTGCGGCAGCAGCGGCGTGGGTTGGATGTACGCGATGGAATGCCTGACAGTTACTCCCGCCTTACGGATACCCATGGTTGCCATGGTTGGTAACCGTGCCCTGGACGATCCTGGCGCCTTCGGTGTGGAACACAACGACGCGCTTTCAGTTCGTGACCTCGGTTGGAACCTGATTTGGGTGGACTCCGCCCAAGAATGTCTGGATACGGCTCTGCTCGCTTATCGCATTGCGGAAGATCGCCGGATGATGGTGCCGGTCGCCATCAGTTGCGATGGCTCTTTCCTGACGCACTCGCAGGCTTTGGTCAAGGTTCCGACACAGGAACAGGTAAACCAGTTCCTGCCGAGATACGACCGTGGCGAACTGCTGCTCCACCCGGACAACCTCATTTCGGTCGCTCCGCAGTGCAACGAAGATTGGGTCATGGAAATCCGGCGCTCGAATTACGCCGTGACCGAACGTGCTCTCGACGTGATTAGTGAGTGCTACGGGAATTTCGAGAAGGTCTTTGACCGCAAGATCGGCAACCCGTTCTTCGAAGAGTACATGACCGAAGATGCGGATGTCGTTCTGGTGGGCATGGGCACTCTCTCGACGCCGGCGAAAGTGGCTATTCGCAAGATGCGCGCGGAAGGCAAGAAGGTCGGCTTCGTCCGCCTGCGTTGGTTCCGTCCGTTCCCGGCCGAGGCCCTGGCGAAGCGCCTCAGCCGTTTCAAGGCAATCGGCGTAGTGGACCGCGATTACTCGCTGGGTTCGCCTTATCTCAGCGGCGTGGTTGCCACGGAAATCCGTACCGCGTTGTATCCGGGCGGAGGTCCCAAGCCGCCGGTGCTGGGCTTCATCTGCGGTCTGGGCGGACGGGAAGTGCTGGTCCCGGATGTCGAGAAGATGATGGATTTTGTCTCCCAGGCTGCGGCGGGAAAATCCGTGCCCCTGACGCAGTGGATTGGGTTGCGCGAGTAGCACGTTGCTGACGTGTATCCATCGCCGGAAAGGATGAGCGACATATGAGTATCTTCAGCGAACAAAAACCTGCACAGAAGTTGGAGCCGTTCAAGGGCGTTAAGAAAATCGCTCACGAGGAATACTTCACTTCTGGTCATCGTACGTGCCAGGGATGCTTCTCCGCGCAAACCATGAGACTGCTGGCGAAGGCCGCTGGTCCCAGAACGATTGTGCTGGGCAGTACGGGTTGCATGTACGTAGCGAACACCTCTTATTACACCACTCCGTGGGGCGTGCCCTGGATGCACACCCAGTTGGGTTCCAGTGGTTCGGCCGCGCTGGGCGCCGCCGCGGCCTTTAAGGCGCAGATGCGCAAAGGCAAGATCAAGGAAGAGCCCATTAATGTGATCGCTTTCTGTGGCGACGGTGGTGGCGCCGATATGGGCCTAGCCGCCATCTCTGCGACCATGTTGCATCCCGCCTATAACCTTCTCATCCTCATGTATGACAACGAGTCATACGCCAACACGGACATCCAGATTTCTGGATGCTCACCGTATGGCGCGAACACTTCGTTTAGTACGCCGGGGAAGATGAAGCGGATTATGAACCAGCGCTGGAAGAAGAACATGGCGGGGTTGATCGCCGCCGGCCACCCGACCGTCAAGTACGTCGGCACGGCTGTCTCGGCTGAGCCGATGCAGGCCATGAACCAGATTCGCAAGGCGCTATCGATCGGAGGCCCAACCTTTCTCCACGTACTGGCTCCATGCCCGAAGGGCTGGGACTATGATCCGATCCTTTCGAGTGAACTTGGCGAACTTGCCGTGACTACAGGAATTTTCCCTCTGTACGAAATCGTCCAGGGAAAACTGGAGTACATCGGTAAAACCAAGCAGATCGTCAACGGTAAATTCAAGCGGCGTCCGGTGCGGGACTACCTGCTGAAGCAAGGCCGGTTCTCTCACTTCACCGGCGACGATATTGAATACTTCCAGAGTAAGGTGGATGAGATGTGGGACAAGTGGTTGATTCCCGGAGTCATGCCCGTCCTGAAAGATTTGGAAGCGGAGACACCACCAGCATAGGTCACGAGCAACCCGCCTCCTCGTAGGGGCGGGTTGCTCTCTGGCGATACTTCGGTACGGCGTGAGTTAAGGGACCGGCCACAAAACCTGCCAGTCGGGAGGTGAGCAATGGCAATATCCTTGGCCCTTGCACTACAGTCCGATTCCAAGATTGTTACACGCGGGCCACAAGTGATGGCCTACACGGTCGCGATGATAGCCATCGCGAAATTTCAGTATGTCTGGACGCTATTTACAGAACCTCTCCCGGTAAGCTGCACGCCAGCCTCGCCTACATACTTGTATTCGCCGCGCTTACTCCCACCCCAACCCGGCTGTCATAAGTCGAGGCCTGTCTTCCGGAGCGTCTTAGCCGGCGCATGGGCAATCGCCACCGGCAGTGTTCTCGCCGACTTGGGTTGCGACGGAGTTGGACTGACATCATGTGCGAGGAAACCTCACGAGAGGCTGCGCAATGGGCCTGATGTTTTTCGGATCGTTGCCATCGATACGGTCACCTCATTCGTTTCGAAACCCCAACCCCATCGCCTTGATAGCGAGGCAATGGGCCAGCAAGCGCGGGCAATTGGGAGGAAAGAGGTATGGCTACTGACAATGCAGTTGTTCAACAGCGAGACAGCGCCAGGGAAGAGTACGGCCGCGTAGCCGGAAACCGGTGGATTCAACTGGCGTGCGGTGTCATCGCGATGATCGTTATATCCAACTATCAGTATGCCTTCACGCTCTTTACGCCAGGTATGAGGCATACATTTCCGGGAGTTCCCTACGCAAGAATCGCGGCGGTGTTCTCGGCCTTTATTCTGTTTGAGACTTGGCCTATGCCCTTGGCAGGATACTTTGTCGATAAGTTTGGTATTCGGAAGCTTATGACGTTGGGCTCGTTGTGCATTCTGAGTGGATGGGTGCTGGGCGGGACGGCCGCTAAGTCCGTGGTTGACCTATACGTCTATTACGGCGTCATTGCCGGAACCGGTGCAGGAATCATCTACGTTTCGTGCGTTGCGAATGCAGTGAAATGGTTTCCAGATAAGCGGGGACTGGCAGTTGGGTTGACAGCCGCAGGATTTGGAGGCGGAGCCGCCCTCACTATCATGCCGATCGCCAGGACGATTCACATCATGGGATGGGCTCACGCGATGGCTGCCTGGGGGATTGCCCAGGGCTTAGTTGCATTCGCTGCGGCCTTGATACTCCGGCATCCTCCAGCCAAATGGGTCCCTTCCGGGTGGGAGCAGCGTGCAAAACAGGTACACTTAGCCGTCGTACAGTCGAAGGAAAACTATAGCTGGGTCCAAACTCTTCGAAGACCTGAATTCTATTTGCTTTACGCGATGTTTTTCTTTGCATGTGCAGGCGGGCTGATAGCTACCGGGAACCTCTCACAGATAGCAAAGTCCCTCAATGTGAGTGACGCGAAGGTATGGGGACTGGCGATCGTTCCCCTAACCGCAACACTGGCGTCTATCTTTAACGCTCTGTCCAGAATCGTCTGGGGATGGGTCTCGGACTGGATCGGGCGGGAAAATACAATGTTTCTAACATTCGGCGTCGAAGCGCTGCTTGTGTTCCTGGTGACGACAATAGCAGGAAAGCCCATAGCGTTTGTGGTGCTCTTCTCATTTGTCTTCCTTTTCTGGGGCGAGATATATTCCTTATTCTCAGCGACCTCAGGTGATGTTTTCGGCCCTAAGAACGCTTCGGTTGACTATGGCATGCTGTATACGGCCAAGGGGATGGCTTCTGTATTCGCCGGTTTTGGAGCAGCCGCGCTGGCTGCGTATCTGGGTGGTTCTTTTGCCGTGGCATTCTACGTTTCGGCCGTACTGTGCGCTATCGCATCGACCTTATCCCTTTTTGTCCTGAGACCGTTGGTCAGGGCTAGAATCGCGAAGGAAACTCCGATGGTCCAAGCGGTTCAGGAGCCACTAAAAGCAAAAGCGAAAGCCGCTGGAGCCGCGTAGCGTCGACATTGCGTGCCGAGCACGTTTGACAGCCTTGAGGGGAAAGGCCTGATGGAGGGAAAGAGTCGCGCTGGCAACGGGTGTGACGCGACAGCGGCGTGCCCTGTGCGTTTCGTGGATTCCTGGTGATGAATGCGCCGCAAAAAGAGCGGCCGGCAAGGTCCAGAGCAAAAGCCCCATGGTTCGCCACATCACGGATTTTGTGGCTATGGAAGCCATGGCCAACATCACGTTGTGCGCAGGCGCCTAACCAGGGATGGCACACGCCTGTGCTTAACCTGGGCCTGACCTGATTGAGGGCCATTCAATCGTGAGAAAGCACTTGCGACGTGAAATCAGCGACCGAGCAATTCAGACCGCGAGTGAATCACTTGCAGTAAGTGACCACGGGAGACAATGCCCTCCAGTTGCCCATCTACAACGACCGGAAGCTGGTTCACATCTTCACGCCCCATCATTTCCAAGGCTTGCATAGCGGACATATCAGGAGACAGCGAATGGATTGCACTTACAGGGCGCATCGCTTCGCACACCGAAACCAGAGGCCATCGCGAGCGCTCAATGTCGCGGACTTCGTGCGGGGTGATCAGTCCCGTTACTCGATGATCATCGATAACTAGAAAGCAACGTCGTCCTGTTTTCAGCAGCAGTTCGTCTACAAATTCTTGCAGCCCCATGCTGCCATCCACCGATGGACAATCCTGAGACATGACATCTCTTACGCGCAGCCCCCGCAACAGCGAGCCGATCTGCAATTGCAGAAGGCTGGCACCGGCAGTCTTAAGCAGGAACCAGCCAATGAAGATGAACCAGATACCGCCCAATCCGCCTCCCCCAAAGAAGCTGGAGATACCATAGGCGATGAATCCCCAGCCAGCCAGCTGACCGACCTGCGCCGCAATCCTTGCAGAACGGTCCGCCTTGCCGGTGATCCACCAGATGATGGCGCGCAGCACACGGCCGCCGTCCAGCGGAAACGCGGGAATCATGTTGAAGGCGCCCAGTACCAGATTGATATACCCGAGCCAGACAAGTACGGCAACGCCTGGCGTTTGGGCGGGCCTCCACGGAATCCAACCCAAGGACCAAGCAACGGTTAGTAGTACCAATCCTATTACGCCACTGGCGATCGGTCCCGCGATTGCCATCCAGAACTCGGTGCTGGGGTCGCTCGCTTCCTTTTCGATCTGCGCCATGCCGCCTAAGAGAAAGAGGGTGATATTGTGGACCGGCAGACCTCGCGCTTTGGCGACCAGAGCATGAGACAACTCATGGGCCAGGAGGCAGGCAAAAAATAGTATCGAGGTCGAAATGGCGGCAACCCAAACCACGGTTTCCGTCCAACTGCGATTCACCGCATGGAACTGCACCACCAGCGAGAACATGATCAGCAAAGCAACAAAAAACCAGCTATAGTGCAGGCCCACCTCGATGCCGAATACAGTGCCCAGCTTGATCTGCGCTTTCATAACCTTCCTTGCTGGATTCCAAAATACTCTTGTTTTCGCGGATCTGGGCATTATTTCGCGAAGCGAAGGGCGCGCCCCTGTTATCTCGACCAGGCCCGATGCCACCCTGGTCGCTGCATCTGTCTCTCCCACACTTCGCCACGAGCATTACCAGAACTAAAAGCAAGAACCTTGTTTCGCCAGCTCGAAGATAGCTGTTGGCTGAGGAGTTTCATCTTGAAGTCAAAACACCGCAAACTCAGCACTGCCCCGAGATGCGGAAGCAACTCTGGTTTGCCGGGTGTCATCTAACTCCGAACGTAAAACATTCTCGGCCACGCGCAACACCACGGCAACGTTTGGTGCGGGCAGTCCTGATCGCCGCAATGGGCGCAATTCCATAACTGACTTAGGCCAAATCAAGGAGACCGTTATGGCAACCAGTGAAGCGGACAAGCGTGCGGACCTTGCCGGACCCGGCATTGGTGACTACACCGACATCGAACGCATCCTGCCCAACGACTACATTCCCTTACTATCGACTCTCGAAACCCAGAAGGCCATCTTCGCGGTCAAGCGCTACATCGAAGACAATCTCTGCAGCGAACTCAACCTCCTCATGACGACCGTTCCGCTCATTGTTGACTCCGAGAGCGGCATCAACGACTTCCTGGACCGCGATGGTTCGCGCACTCCGATCCGGTTCCACATCGTGAATGACCACGACCAGCATCCCGTCGACGCCGAAATCGTGCAGGCCGCTACCAAGTGGAAGAGGATGGCACTGAAACAGTTCGGTTGCCGCGTCGGTGAGGGTATCTGCACCGACATGCGAGCTGTCCGCAAGGACTACTTCCTCGACCACGACCACAGCTGCTACGTCGACCAGTGGGACTGGGAACGAGCCATCCTTGCCGGAAACCGCAACTTGGAATTCCTGAAGATGATTGTCCGCGGCATTTGGAGGGTCATCGTCGGAGCCGAGCGTTTCGCCCAGCGCCTTTTCCCTACGCTCGCGCAGTCCAAGTATCCCAGCCTGCCCGAGGAGATTAAGTTCATCCATGCCGAGGAACTGCTGGACATGTATCCCAACCTGCCACGTAAGCAGCGGGAGACCTCGATCCTACAGAAGTACCCGGCAATATTCATCATCGGGATCGGCTGGCCGCTCAAGGATGGTTTCCCACACGAAATGCGCGCCGCCGACTACGATGACTGGGTGACGCCAACCACCATGCCCAGCGGCGAACCGGCACATGGACTCAACGGCGACATCCTCGTATGGAACCCGGTTACCGGGCGCCGCCACGAGCTATCCTCGATGGGTATCCGCGTCAACGCCGAAACGTTGAGGCAGCAGCTTACTATGTCCAACCAGTTAGACTTACTCAATTACCCGTATCACAAAGCGATCATAACCGGCGAGATTCCGCTCTCCGTCGGCGGCGGTATCGGGCAGGGACGAACCCTGATGCTGTTGTTAAGAAAAGCACATCTGGGAGAGGTGACGGTCAGCGTGTGGCCGAAGATACTGAAGGAGATTTGCGAGAAGCACAGCATCTATGTACTCGAATAACCCAACAGTGGAGGCTCCTCGACGGGATGGGTGAGTTCGATTTGCCATCCCAATAAGAACAGCGCTGTAAGCGTTTGTGAGTTTTGTTGCATTCTGGGGGCCGAGGGCAATCTTCACGGTGCACGGAATGCCGGGCATTCCAATGTCCATGAGCACGACGTCGGAACAAAAGGCAGCAGCTTTCTCGCTTGCGCCGCCAGGCCAGCCTTTTATGCGGTTACGCCGAATGGATAGTTAGTAAATAAAACGAGTGCGGCTCTGCTTTCAGGCGACACTTTCGTTTGCGTTTGCGTCAAACAGGCAGGAGGTACGTCCGCTCATCGAGCAATTCAAGACCATTGTGCTGGATCTCACCGACGTCAGCTACATGGATAGCTCCGGCCTGGGTACGCTCATTGGCCTGTTTGCCTCTGCGAAACAAGCGGGTAAACAGTTGATGCTCATCAACCTGGGAGCTCGCATCCAGGAACTGTTTCGCATCACCAACTTGCTCAACATTTTCGAGGGTTATGGCGAACATTTATAGCCATCGAGAGCGTGTGCTCAGAAGATGTGAGCGGCAGTAAAACATAAGAAACAAGAAAGGGTTACGGTCTGGATTACTACTATGCCCATGTCTTCGGAGAAGCTAACATTCGACCTTTTGGAGGGCGCAAGCCCAAATGAGCACGTCTACCGTTTGCACGGCCCAATGGTTCTCGGCAACATGTTTGCCTTCCAGGAGGTTTTACGGTCGGAATCTGTCACTACTATCCTCGATTTGACGGACGTTCCCTACATGGATTCCGCGGGGCTGGGAGTACTGACGAATTCCTATGTCTCCCATCAGAAGCATGGACGCAAGTTGCTTCTCGTGGGCGTAAACGAACGGGTGCAGACGCTGTTCAAGGTAACCAAACTGGACCAACTGTTTGAAATCTTTTCGACTGTGGAAGGTGCTCAGGCTGCTTGAGGCCACTATATCCTTCTGGCAAATTGGGGAAAGCAAAGTATGGAATCCCAGGTCATAACGGTTGGTAATAAGGACATTGCGGAAGCCATTGTCAAAGGCTTGCGGCTGTGGTTCGAAAGCGATCCGACAATTCGCGAAGCGGAAGACGGCTGGTCGGTTTCTGTAACCGGCATCGTACCGGAGAGTGTCCGTCTCCTGATGAATCACTACAGCTTGGGCGTACTCGACAGCAAGACTGGCAGGGTTTGAAGTCTCGCTCAGAGCCCCGGACTATGAGCAGATCCACTCCGCTTAGAGGAGCAAACCCGGCTCCATCGGAGCACAGCTACGCCGGTGTGTTGAGGTGTCCATGGCCCTGCATTCGACTGTTTTTTCCTTCCCTGAACCCGAGCCTTTTCCGTGTGTGTTAGTGGTCCGGGGCACTGAGGAATCCATACTTCGGCCGCAGCACTTGCCGATCACTATCGGCCGCAAGCCGGAGAAGGACATTTACATCGCGGACGCGCGGGTGTCGCGCGATCACGCGGTGATCGTAGGCGAGGACGGCCAATTCTTCCTCGAGGACCAGAACAGCAAACTCGGCACCTACGTAAACGGTGTGCGTGTAAGCGGCCGCCACAGGCTGTCATCCAACGACCGCATTGACTTCGGACACGCCGAACTCGGATACATCATTTTTTCGCCGCCAACGGAGACCATAAAGCCGCCGTCGAGCACTGACGAACCAGGCGCGCGCGAACTGCTCACCCAGATCAGCGAGCAGCAATCTATGGGAGCGGCGGCTGACTTGGAGCGGTTGAGCCTTTTTCTGGAGGCTGCTCGCAAGCTTAATACCGCATGCGTGCTCGACGAAATCCTGGTGACGCTGATAGAAGCTACGTTGCGACTGACCAAGGCTGAACGCGGCTTCGTCTTCTTGTGCGACAAGAGCGGCAAGCTTCGGTTGGCCGCAGGACTGGACGAACGCGGGCGCACTTTGCGGGAAGACAGCACCATTTCTCATTCCACGCTGATGAAGGCGGTCTCCTCGGCTTGCGAATTCCTGATCACAGACACCGCCAGCTCCGAACTCGCCCAACAGATGAGCATCATGAATTTCGACCTGCGCACCGTGATCTGCATTCCTCTGCTGCGTCATCCCGACGGCTCCACGCCACAGGTAAGCGGAGCGTTGTATCTCGATAGCCAGCGGATATCGCGGGACCTTTCTACGGTGAGTAATAACTTGTTGCGTGCGATTGCGCGCGAAGCTGCTGCACTGGTTGAAAATGCGGAGCTAGTTCAGGAACAAGAAAACACCCGGCGCTATGAACAAGAGCTGGCGATTGCCGGCACCATTCAGCAGCAACTCATGACCGTGAAAATTCCTGGAAGTTCCTTCGCGCAAGTGCATGCCCGCAACATTCCGTGCAAGGAGATCGGCGGCGACTTTTTCGACGTGATTGCCACGGAAAGCAGCATTTCGGCAGTGCTGGCTGACGTCTGCGGCAAAGGTGTCTCCGCCGCGCTGCTGGCATCCATTCTGCAGGGCATGATTTATGCACAATTGAAGGCGTCGGTGCCGCTGGCGGAGATTGCCGACGTAGCCAACCGTTTCTTGTGCCAGAAGGACCTCGCCGAGAAGTATGCGACGCTGACGATTGCGCGTCTAAGCCCGGCTGGGCTGCTCGAATTCATTAATTGCGGCCACGTGACGCCTTTCCTGGTTCGCGGCGGAACGCTCGCGCGTACTCAGCCGCAGAATCCGCCTGTGGGGCTGCTCGAAGACGTGTCATATACAACAGAAACGTACGAACTTGCGCCGGGCGACCGCCTCGTGGTGTTTACGGATGGCATCACCGAAGCGCAGAATGCGGCCGGGGAGTTCTTCGGGGACGACCGCCTCCGCGAGGCGGTTGCAGCCAATTCGTTAGATGAGATCTTTGCGCGCGTGCAAGCCTTCTGCCGCGACACACCGCTAAACGACGATTGCACTGTGCTCGAACTCCAGTATCAGAACTGATTGTATTCACCGTCCATGAGCTTAAACTCACGAACCAGATTGGTTGAACACTGCCAGAATGCGCTGGGAGACATAGTGTTGTGGCGGGCTGAATCCGTCCGCAGCTTGGCGTGCCGCGCGGAAGTGCTCGACTGCGTGGTTGTACAGGTCCTTGGCTTTGTCATCCGCGCCAGCTAGGAAGTAGCGGGAGAGTTCCGACGCTCCCAAATAGAACAGTGCCAGAGCCTTCTTGGAGCCACTTCCGGAGAAAGCTGAAAATTTCTCTTCAGCTTGTTCGTAGTGACCGTTGTAGAAATCGGTGATGCCGTCGATTAAAGGCTGGTCAGCAGCCTGCTTTAGCTGCACTAGCTTCTCGTTTGCCTGGGCAATCTTCTGATTGAGGTCCCCTGGGCCGTCGCTCTTGATCTTAAGCGCGCGCGTGTAGCGTTCGATTGCCTCCTTATGGCTGCCCGCGCTATCCAAACGAATGGCCTCATTCACCGTCTTTGTGTAGTCGTCCATCTGTTCCAGAAGTTTGTGCGCTTTTGCGGCGTCCTCGCCGGTTACTGCAACCAGAAAAGACTTGGCTTTTTCGAACTCGTTCCGTTGATAGGCGGCCATACCTTGCCGGAATTGCATTTCATTCTTCGCTTCAGCCGCCGCCTTCGTTTCAGCTGCGAGCCGTTCAGCCTCGAACTGCTTCTGAGCTTGAGGAATGACTACGTTCAGATAGCGTGCAGCCTCGTCGTGATACTGCTTGCCCACCACGGCCTTGAAATTCTGGATTGCTTCGTCGAAGTGATTTTGGGTGAGGGCCTGCTTGCCCGCCGACATCCGATCGGCGTCCTTTTTGCGAGTCTCTTCATTGCGCTGGGTGTATGCGGCACACTTCGCGCGAGCAGACTCATTTTTCTTGTCCTCTTTCGTTAATTCGCAGTACGCGCTCTGCGCCGTCTCATAATCCCCGGCCTGTTCGGCGGCCTGCGCCTGCTTAAGAAGATCCTTCTTCTTGTTCGCCTGCGCGGCTGGAGTGATCAGGAGCACGCAAAAAGCGAGCAGCAGGACCGTACTAATACGCACTGACAATTTTCGCCGCATCGACCGCCTCGAAGACATAACTATACTGAGCAGGTTTTCCGGAGCCGACTGAGACCTGTCCCGTGTGCTCCTGCGAATTCGGTCCCACCAGGGTGATTGTGTATTCCCCGGCAGGCACCTTCACCCGGACCGGAGTCTGCTCATTTACCGGGATCACCTTCCCGTTTGCACCGGTGCTAGTAAGGCTTTTGACTGTGGCCCAGGGCTGGGCGATGACCTCCACGTAAGCATCTGGAGCAAGCGCTGGTTGAGGTGCGGAGCGATGATGCAGCAAGAACACACCGAGCATTGCCAGCACCACCATGATCCCGCCGATGATGCCGTACCGTAGTCCTGCTTTGCTTTGGGACCGAGCCTTCGCCGGAATGGCCGTGGCCATGCTCGCTTGTGGGCTCTCGGATACCGGCAAGGCCTCGGCTGCTGGTCCGCTTGCCGCCACAGGCGCCGTCTCAATGGCTTCTTGCACCGAGTGAGTTGATTCTTGCACCGGGCGAGCTGACGGCCCGATTGTTTCTGAAAGAGAAGCCGTCTGCACCGTCGATTCAGGGATCTCCATCCCGGTCACGGCCTTCACTGGCGTCTTTTGTATGTGAGTCATGGTGCGCTCGTGCTGCAAGCGTGCCATTTCACAAGTCTCGGCGAAAGCTTGGACCCGGCCGTACGACCCAGGTTGGGCAAGCAGGAACGCCAGAGCTTCTTCCACTTTGCCCTCCTGCAGCATCCGTTGAGCTTGTTCCGCCGCCGCGGTTGCCGCCGCGTTGAATTCCTGTGCCTTCGCTTTCGCTTGCTGCCGAAGATTTTCAAGCCGGGGGTCGGCGAACTCGGCTGACGAACGTTCCAGCAAAGTAATGGCACGGTCGAATTCGCCATCCTGCAAGAGCTGCCGGCCCTGTGTACAAGCGGTTTCGACCCTTTTTTCCCTTGTCGCCTGGGTCACGCTGCCGCGAACTTGTTGCAGTAAGTCGGCCACCTCAGGATCGCCAGACAACTGCGCATCCGCGATTTCCAACGTCATCAGTGCAGCGTCATATTCACCGTGCTCAATCTCCTCCTTTGCTTTCTGCATGCACGCGTTCTTGAGCCGTTCAGTCTTCTCCTGTTGGACACGCTCGCGCAACATCTCCAAGGTGGACTGCAAGCGGGAGTCGCCAGCAAATCGCTGGCAAGCCCGTTGCATGACTCGTAGCGCATCGTCAGGGTTGCCTCGGTTCAACAGTTGGTTGGCTTCGGAAATCTGCTCCTCGATGTAGCGGATTCGCTCCGCTGTCTCTCGCTGACTCTCGGCGCCAGCCCTCATTTGGATCAGGGCAGGTTCGCCCGGAAACCTTGCGCAGGCCTGATCCGCTTTCGCGCATGCGCCAGTCAGATCACCTGCTGCCAAGAGGCTTTCCACTTCGGCGCAGAGCGATTGAATCTCGCCGCGCCGCAACTCCTGTTGCCGAACTGAGGCGACAAGGTTCTGCAATGACTGGATTTCGCGGTTGCCGGGATCAATCGCTTCCGCCTGCCCGATCAGTTCGTAGGCGGCCGTGAATCGCTTGGCGGATATCTCCTGGTGCACCGCGCTCAGCAGCTCCCGGATCTGCTTCTGTTTGGCATGATCAGTAACCTGTTGCACCAGCGAGGCATGCAACACCTTCACCTGCGTATCGTCCGGATTGAGCTTCAGCGCATCTTCAACCGCACTCATGGCCATCGAGAGCTCGCCTGCCTGCTGGGCGCTTTCGGCCAGATGGAGCAACTTGAGGACCTGCTGCTGACGAGACTCCGCCTGCTGAATATGGTCCCGAAGGCTCAACAACTCGGTGTCAGTCTGATCCAGTTGCAGCGCCTCGTCAGTCAGTTCCAGTGCATCGGAGTAGCGCTTCTGCGCCCATGCTTCCTCGGCTTGGGTGCGTAGTTGCTGGATGCGGCGGGTAGTCTGCTCGCGCTCTGTCAGCCGCTGCACCTCATACATCAGTTGCTTGGCGACTGAATGTTGCGTGTCAATCTTGAGCGCCCGAGAAAGCATCTCTCGCGCCGGCGGCAGTTCCGATTTCGCGATACATGCTCGCGCCTGTCCGACATACTGATTGACGGCGTCGCGCTTCAGCGCCTCCTGCACACGCGACAGATCGAAAGCGAAGTCTTCGGCGGTAGCGTAACGTTGTTCGCGATTTTTAGCGAGAGCGCGTTCAACAATATCGTCGAGCTCAGCCGGGTAATCTCGAATGTACTGAGATAGTGGAGGCGGGGGATGATGCAAGATATTGGCAATGACGGCCGCGGTTCCTTGCCCATCGAAGGGCAGAGAATACGTGAGCAATTGGTAAAACATTACGCCGGTTGAGAAAACATCGGATCTGCCATCCACAGGCTGCCCGTTGAGTTGCTCAGGGGACATGTAGCTGATGGTTCCGAGTATCTGGCCGGTTCGCGTCAGTCCGCTGTCCGCTGCGTGGGCGACGCCGAAATCGACCAGCTTAGCTTGCCCGTCTTCTGACAGGATCACGTTCGCGGGCTTAATGTCGCGATGAACTATGTTGCGCTGATGCGCATAATGCAACGCATCGCAGACCTGCATGATGATGCCGAGTTTCTGGATCAGCGGGAGTTCCGTGCGCGAAGCCAGAATCTTATCAAGCGACTGGCCCGTAAGGTACTCCATCACCAGAAACGGAATACCCCCCTCATCGCCCAAATCGTAAATCACCACAATGCTGGGGTGCTGTAATTTCCCAACCGCTTGCGCTTCGGAAAAGAAACGCTTCAGGAGATCTGAATCCTGACCAAAGCCCGCGGTAATCTTCTTAATCGCGACCATTCGCCCGATACGGGGATCACGGGCTTTGTACACGATCCCCATTCCGCCTTCGCCGATGACCTCGATTACCTCGTATTTTCCGATCGTCGGGTTTGGATAATTTGGAAGCGATGCCATTTATCCCCACAGTCACTCTGGATTAGCGCGGTTGGAACCTGCGCAGCTTGGCGTGAGGCGCCCGTGTAATTGAAGCAGGCAGTCTGTTCGGCTGGGCCGGAAACAGCCAGATGTGGACTTAGACGCAAATAGGAGGCGCTGGGATTCAGCCACTTTCTGCCGGCCGCCAAATTTCAAAAGCTCCCGCTGTCGTACGACGGCGCCCGGTTTTGAAAAAGTCGATCACGGCAGGTCCCGTTGTGTAACGGCGCTGAATTCGGCGTGCTACTGGAAGTGGGCCTCGTCGGCCACAGAATACGAAAATCGAGTCGTTAAAACTCCATTTGATCCGAAACGGGAACAACAGGAAAAAAGCGGGCTCCTACTGTTGATCTTTGTTAAGACCAGCATCATCGTTTCTGAGTCTCACGAGGGTGATGATGCGCAAGCTGTTCGGATCGGGAAAGCTTGTCAGGTCGTCTCGGGGCTAGAGCCTAATTACTAACTAATCGATGGATTTATGCTCTCACTGACCTCGAGAAATTGAGTTCTACCGGCCGAAATCTCGGCCAACTGAAGGCCGCCGCCGGGCCACTGATTTTGGCTTTCAGGCGGATCGAAGAGGAGGGGCTCATGAGCAGGATGAAGTCGTTGCTCCCGTTGGTTCTTGCATCCGTTATCTGTTTGGCCGGTGTGGCACAAGCCCAATTGGTATTCGTTCCCGTTACTCCGTGCCGTGTGGCTGACACCCGGAATGCAACAGGTCCGTTCGGCGGTCCATCGATCGCAGGAGGGACTACGCGAAGCTTTGTAATTCCGAGTAGTGCCTGCAGCATTCCTGCTACGGCCGACGCTTATTCAGTCAACGTCACGGTTGTCCCGCGTGCAGGACTGGGATATCTGACGGTGTGGCCGACCGGAGTGGCGCAGCCTCTGGTCTCGCTACTGAACTCTGACGGCCGGGTGAAGGCAAACGCAGCCATCGTTCCGGCGGGTACCGGCGGCGCAATCAGCGTGTACGCGACCGATACCACCGACTTCGTGCTGGATATCAACGGCTATTTTGTGCCATCGACCAGCGCATCTGCGCTGGAGTTTTATCCGCTGACCCCCTGCCGCGTTGCAGACACTCGTAATCCGAGCGGCTCCTTGGGTGGCCCGTCCCTGGTCGGTATGCAGACTCGTGCTTTTCCGATCCTGTCGAGTGCGTGCAACATACCTTCGAGTGCGCTAGCGTATTCGCTGAACTTTACGGCGGTACCGCAGGCCGGGCTCGGTTACTTGAGCGCCTGGCCGACAGGACAAGCGTGGCCGGGGGTTTCGACCCTAAACGTTTCGACGAACAACCCGGTGGTGGCGAACGCGGCGATTGTGCCGGCGGGCACCCCCAACGGAGAGATCAACGTGTTGGGCTCTAACAACACGGACGTGGTGATCGATATCAACGGATACTTCGCACCAGCAAACTCGGCCGCAGGCGGCCAGTCGCTGATTCCCGTAACGCCATGTCGCCCGTTGGACACGCGGAGCTCTAGCGGTTCGTTCAATGGAACGCTGCCGGTCAATATAACGAGCGGTCCTTGCGGGATACCATCGAGCGCGGAGGCCTTTGTGCTGAACGCGACGGTTGTGCCCACGGGGGGGTTGGGGTATCTGACGTTGTGGCCGGAGAACGAGGCGCAACCGGTGGTGTCGACGTTGAACGCGGATGATGGGGTGATTGCCTCCAATATGGCCATTGTCCCCACTACGAACGGATCAATCGATGCGTTCTCGTCCAGCCCTACGCAACTGATACTCGACATTAACGGCTACTTTGCCACTAACACAGGAATACAAGGCTTATACACCACCACAGCATTAATCGACGGAATTGACGTCCCATTCGACATCGTCGTTCTACCGAATGGCACATTTTACGCGATGTACGGAGAAACACTGCAGGGCGTGCTGTTGATAGGTGGGCTGATCGTAGGACAGGGCACTGCGGCCAACGGCACCTTCACCGTGGCAAACGCAACGAATTACTTATACCAATCTGGGGGCGGCGAAAGCGTGGTAGCCACTTCAGACAGTGGAACGTATGTGGCTGGAACAAGCATTTCCGGCACCGACAGCCAAACCGGCTTGCAATACACCGCGACGGCGCTTCCGAGTTCACAATACAACCCAACCGCAACCCCCAGCATTGCAACCTTGGTTGGCACTTGGACTTTGTCCACCGTGCTATCCATAACCGTTAATTCAGACGGAACCTTCACAGGTTCCGAAACATTAACGAACTGCCAATTTTCTGGGGCTTTCACACCCGACACTTCCGGGCTGAACGTCTTCGACATGACGCTCACGCTAACAGCGAACACAGGCTGCACAGTCAAAACGTATGCAGGCATAGCCCTTGTATATCTACAATCCGACGGCGTAACCCACCAGATGATAGGAGGGGCGGTAGACATTTCGAACAGCCAGAAATCACTCCAATTCGGAGTAACCAAGTAGTCGGCGGGCGCGGCGCGCTTGAATCGTGGATTTGAGATTTTAGGCACAAATTAGGCACGCAAGTGAAAAGCCCTGCGTAACCGATAGGCTACACAGGGCTTAAATGTCGTTGGTGCCGCGGGAGCGACTTCGATTTTAGGCACAAAAGGCACAAACCTGACCGGGTTTGAGCGGTGTTCTCGCCCTGCGAGGCTTTCCTCTTCCTTTCGTCTGACGCACTTCCCTATTCGGCTGCTCCTGACGTCGGATGATCCGGTATCGAATCCGGAGTGCCGCAACTTGCATCGAAACGGTGTAGGGGGTGTGCCGTGGCTTCATCACCTGCGTTGTTTTCAAAAGAGAGGCTTGAATGGTTCCTTCACCTGACCACCGACGAACAGAGAGATTTTCTCCGGGCGCTTCGGGAAGTCGAACTCATAGGTCTGCCTTGGAAGTACAGTCACCTGTATCCCGATCCTGATGCGCAAGCGGACGCCAAAAAGGTGGCGTGAAGATGGTCAGCCGGTCGGGATCAGCGATTTGCATTCCAATTTTGAAATGCAAACCTAGGTGAGGCCTGGACGAAACGCATAACCGGCAGCAGATCAGGGGGTGGACCGGCCTGACGGAATTGCGCTTGGCGAGGTTCTTGAAGGAGACAGTAAGGAAGCGACGCCGGGGGCAATCCTAGGAGAATCTAAATTGCCAAAATCAACGACGTACTCCCAGCAAGGAACCTTCATGGCAAGCACCATGTCGAATCAGAGTGCAGCAACCACTCAAGCGACTGGCAACAGCTCTCCTGCAAACTATGCAAGGGAGATTTTTCACTCGACCATAACATACAAGGTAACGTCAACACCTGCACCTCCCCAGAAGGCACTGAGCGGATCCACCAGAATTGTCGCTGCATCGGCTGGCTTGCTCAGTGTCTACTTGGGCTGGATTGTCAGGTTGTCTCCTTCGTCCGGGACAGCGTTTTCGCTATTTCTTATCATCTGTGGCATCAGTCTTCTAATACTGGCGATTGGTGCGTCGGTGTTTCCCGCCAGGCAAGACCCCGAAATTGTGGGGCAACGCGCAGATGTTTGCTTTGCTGTTGAGGCGGCTGGGCTGCGGATTGGAGATCGAGTCTTTGATCCTGATGCGATAGATTACATTCGCGTGGGAAATACTTTTGCCGACTCCACGAACCCCAGGGCACTCGCTTTGGGCGATGGCATGGTTGCTTTTGCTATTGCCTCGGCAAGCAAGAGTGAGCGTGCCCTTGCTGCGGTCTGCTATTACATCGCGATTCATCATGAGAAAAAATCGTTCGTCTTGGCGGACGGTCTCGACAACTCGACTGCCCGAAGCCTTTATCGTGACCTGTGCAAAGACCTCCGGTATGTGTAGCGTTGCGGTTTTGATGGGGGGCTAGTCCGGTGGCGATCATCCGGTTGCCCTCCAAGAGCCCAGCTCCGGCCAGCCGCGCTCACCGGAGGTCTAAACATGCCCATGAAATGCGGTACGAAGATTTTTGGGATGGCCTGTGTGAACGGCACCGGTGCTAAAGTGTCGGACGCGACGCGTGTTTCAGCTCGGATTTGAAATTTAGGCACACAAGTGAAAAGCCCTGCGTAACCGATAGGCTACACAGGGCTTAAATGTCGTTGGTGCCGAAGAAGGGACTCGAACCCCCACACCCTTGCGAGTACATGGACCTGAACCATGCGCGTCTGCCAATTCCGCCACTTCGGCACGGTGAAAGGAGGCACTCCCTGCCCCAATGACCTAGCCGGTCATACCTTTCCACTTTGGCTTGCAAATGGATTGTAACACACGGGTCTGGTTTGTCGAAACAACGGCTGTGGAAGAGTTTAGCTTGCAAGTTCAGTCGCTGCCACGCGCTCTCCGGCGGCAGCTTCCAGCATTGGGTGAGGCCCGCGACGCAAAGCAAAAGGCGCCGATGCCACTATTCTTTATCCAACTCTTTTGCGCAAATATCCAATTGCGGACTATATTCGGTGTCGGCGGGGAATCCCGTAAACAAGTTTGCGAAGGAAACAAGAACACCCGATTTGTCTGCTAGAATTTCCGCTCCCGCGCTCGTCTCTCGATGATCGCGTTTCACGGAATCCAGAGGAGCTTCATGGCTGAGCCAAACACCGACACAACGCAGAAAATTCCCTTGCCGATCAGCAAGGAACTCCGGACTCTTTCGCACGACCTTAGCAATTCCATTGAGACCATCATGCAGGCTACCTACCTGCTCAAGCAGGCTAAGTTCGACGACGCGAACCGAAAGTGGCTCGACCTTATCGATTCGGCGACCCGCGACGCGGCCAAAATCAATCGCCAGATCCGCGAGCTGTTGCGCTCGCAGAGTCAGGAGTCGTAGAACGCACCGGCGTCCGCGAGGCTGCCTAGCTTGGCTAGCGTAACAAATCGCGCGGCACTCTCCGCGGGTTCAGAATGGATTGCCTCGGCCCTCTTCCGGAGTTACACTCGTGCGTCATTTCAGGAGACGCTATGTCCGATTCCCTGTCTTTTGAGAACCTGCGCTACGCAAAGAAAAATCAAATTGCATTCGTAACCATCGCGCGCCCCAAGGTGCTCAACGCTCTCAATGCCTTCACCATGCGGGAGCTCAGCCGCGCCTTTCAATCCGTCCGCGATGATGACGATGTACGTGTCGCCATCCTCACCGGCGAGGGCGAAAAAGCCTTCGTCGCCGGAGCTGACATCAACGAACTGGCACCTATTGGCCCGGTGGATGCCCAGGCATTTTCGGAGCGTGGGCAAGCCGTGTTTTCGCTGGTTGAGAACTGCGGCAAGCCGGTCATTGCCGCCGTCAACGGCTTTGCCCTGGGCGGCGGCTGCGAGCTCGCCCTCGCCTGTACCTTGCGCATCGCCTCGGAGAATGCCCGCTTCGGCCAACCGGAAATCAAGCTTGGCATTATTCCTGGATATGGTGCCACGCAGCGCCTGCCGCGCCTGGTCGGCAAAGGGCGCGCCCTGCAAATCATGCTCACCGGTGAGATGATCCATGCCGATGAAGCCTGCCGCATTGGCCTCGTCAATGAGGTAATGCCCGCCGCCGAGTTGTTGCCCCGCGCCGAAGCTCTCGCTCACATGATCATCGCCAATGCGCCGCTCGCCGCCCGCTATTGCATCGAGGCCGTAAACAAAGGTATGGACATGCCGCTCGCCGACGGCCTTGCCTATGAGGCTGCACTATTTGGCCTCTGCTCCTCCACCGCGGATAAAAAGGAGGGGACACACGCATTCCTTGAAAAGCGTACGCCTCAGTTCAAGGGTCTCTAGACCGTCCCTTTTCATTCGCGACGCGTCTAGTGCTCGCCCGCATGGTCCGTGGGCTGCTGCTTCACGAACTCGAACGTGCAGGCACGGCCTACGATGCCGAGGCCTTCATTCCTGGTGCCCGTGCCCTCGGTCTCTCCGAATTGAGCCTTGATGTCGTAGTTGTACTCCTCGCCCTTATGGGCAAAGACTCCTCGGGCATAACTCCTTGAGGCGACGATGCCTGTGGCGGATAGCTTGGCGTGGCCGTCCTGCGCTATCTTGCCTTCGATGAGCAGGTAGCCGGGTTCCCCCGCGCTGCCGCGCTCTCCGCGATAATTGCTGTTCTGGATGACGCCGTCAAACCGCCAGGTGTAGCCCTCCGTATTTCCTTTCGGGGGGCAGGTAAGCTTCGTGTGCCAATTGCCGTCGAAACGTTCCCCTGCGACCGAAATTCCCGGCAAGGCTGCCAGTGCGCAAATTACCAGAATTAAGATTGCTTTCCGCATTGCTTTTCCTCCGTGGCGCGGAATGCTAGCACACCCCCTCGTGATGATCCAGAGCTGCAGGCCGGTTGAGCCTTTGATAGCTATGCCTCTTTGCGGCTCACCTGTGGTACAAAAGAGGATGTGATCCGCTCATTTCATCGCCTCATCCTGCCCGCCTCCGACGAAGACTTTCGTTCGCTTGAAGAGTTTTTCTCTGCCCTCGGCTTCGCTCCCGGTGAGAACTGGACGGGCCGCCGCTCCAAGGGATGCAAGTTTGAGGCCTTCGAGTCCGGCGTTGAGCTTGCCCGCGGTGAGGGCATGCCTGACGCCGACCTGGTCGTCGAGGTCGATAGCGCCGACATTGTCGCCGAAGTGGCCCGCACCAAGGGTTTCGGCTTCGTTACTGACATTGCCGATTGCGATTGGGGAGCGCGCATGTTCGTCCTGCGGATTCCCGCCGGCTTCGGCAATCTAGCTGTTTTCAGCTATAACGAGAACTGGCGCCAACCCAAACAGGAAGCGCAACTGGACTCCACCGGAATGAAGTTCGCGGTGGTGGTTTCGCGCTTCAACGCGTTCATCACTGAGCGGCTTCTCAGCGCAGCCACCGATGCGTTGCGCCGTACCGGAGCACTCGCTGAGGACATTGAAATTGTTCGCGTCCCCGGAGCCTTTGAGCTTCCTGCCACGGCTAAGATGCTGGCCGAGACCGGCAAGTATAACGCCCTGGTCGCCATCGGCTGCCTGCTGCGTGGCGACACCGCGCATTATGATGTCATCGTCAATGAAGTCACCCGCGGCATCGGAGAGGTGACTCTTGCAACCGGGGTTCCCATCGGCTTCGGCGTGCTCACCTGCGACACGCTGGAGCAGGCCATCGACCGCGCCGGACTAAAGATGGGCAACAAGGGATTTGAAGCTGCCCTCGCCGCTCTGGAATTAGCTGCACTCAAACGCACACTGCAACAAAAGTAGAGATCAGGCAATCATGGGTACACGACGTAAATCACGCGAGCTCGCCCTGCAAATGCTGTTTCAAGCCGATATGGGGAAACAGTCGGTCGAGCACGTTAAGAAAACTTTCTGGGCTGAACGCCGCGACCTGGAGGATAGCGTCCGCAACTTCGCCGACGACATCTTCCGTGTTGCCATGGAGCGTTACGACGAGATCGGCCAACTCCTCGAGGGCCACACCGAGCACTGGCGGCTGGAGCGAATGGCCGCCGTCGATCGCAATATCCTGCGCGCCGGAGTTGCCGAATTCCTCGGCTTTCCCAAGACGCCGCGCCCGGTCATCATCAACGAAGCGCTGGAGATCGCACGCCGCTTCTCCACCCCTGAATCCGTGCAGTTTATCAACGGCGTCCTCGACTCGGTAGCGCGTAAACTCGAACCGCAGCCTGCCACCCGCAAGAAGTAGCCGGTATACTGAAGTAGTCGGCCGCTGCTCCCTCCGTTGACAAATCCCATGCATTCATCGAGGATTCGGAAATGAAGCCTACGTCAAAGATCGCGGTGTTTGATACCACTCTAAGAGATGGCGAACAGGCGGCCGGAACTCGCCTTGGGAGTCGCGACAAGATAACCCTTGCACGGCAGTTGGCTCGACTCAAGGTCGATGTCATCGAGGCCGGCTTCCCGGCGTCATCGCCGGAAGACTTCGATGCCGTCCGCAAGATCGCGCACGAGATCGAGGGCCCGACCATCTGCGCCCTGTCTCGCGCGGTGGCCGCCGACATCGAGGCCTGCGGCAAGGCGCTCGCCAAGGCTGCGCGCCCTCGCATTCACACCGGCATCGGCGTCTCCGACATTCACATCCTGGGCAAGTTCTGCGACGAGCGCTATGGCAAGTCGCTGGAAACCAAGAAGGCGAAGCTGATAGCTCTTGCGGTGGATGCCGTGAAGCGCGCCCGCAACTGTGTTGGCGACGTTGAGTTCTACGCCGAGGATGCCGGCCGCGCCGAACCATTGTACCTGTTCGAAATGTTGGAGGCGGTCATCGCCGCAGGCGCGACGGTGGTCAATATACCTGACACTACGGGCTACACTGTTCCCGAGCAGTATGGCGAATTGATTCGCAGCATCCGCGACAATGTTCCCAACATCGCACGCGCAACCATCAGCGTGCACTGCCATGACGACCTTGGCCTTGCCGTGGCTAACACCCTCGCCGGCGTTCGCAATGGCGCGCGCCAAGTGGAAGGGACGATCAACGGAATCGGCGAGCGGGCCGGCAACGCCGCTCTGGAAGAGGTCGTCATGGGCATCCGCACCCGTGCTGACTACTACGGGGTGAGCACCGGGATCGATCCGCGCGAGTTCTTCCGTACCAGCCGCATGGTCGCCGACATGCTCGGAATGCCCGTTCCAGCCAATAAAGCCATCACCGGCGCGAATGCCTTTGCGCACAGCTCAGGCATCCACGTGGACGGATTCCTGAAAGACCGGCAAACTTACGAAATCATGCGTCCCGAGGATGTTGGATTCAGCGAAAGCCGGGTTGTCCTGACGGCGCGCACCGGGAGGGCTGGGCTTCGCTCGCGGCTGATGAAGCTCGGCTACGAACTCAAAGGCCCGGAGCTTGACACCCTATATCAGCGCTTCCTTACCGTGGCTGACAAGAAACAGGAAGTGCTCGACGAAGACCTGGCCGCGTTATTCCACGGTGAATTGCCTGCGGAGCAGCAGAAGATAAAGTTGGAGTACCTGCACAGCTACAGTGGAACGTCGGCGATACCGACCGCCACCGTGCGTCTGCTGGTGAACGGAAAGACAAAGGAAGGGGCGTCGATTGGCGACGGTCCGGTCGATGCCATATACAAGGCAATTGCCGGGCTCACCGATATCAAGGCGAAGCTCCTGCGCTATGACATTCGAGCCGTGACCGAAGGTACCGAGGCCATGGGAGAGGTCACTGTTCACCTCGAGATCGGCGATCGCCGGGTAATGGGACGCGGCGTCTCCACCGACATCATCGAGGCCAGCGCCAAGGCCTACGTCGATGGCCTCAACCGCCTGGGCTAACGCGTAAGTTGAAATCCTGAACAGACCGCTGTGGCCAGCGCCCCGCAGGACTGGCCCCCTGCACCCAACCGCTCGTCCGCGCCACTTTGATGCGGCCGAAGCCCGCGGGAGATGAACAGACTAAGCCGGCAACAGGCGATCTCCCGCAGTCGCTCCCGCTGTATAATCAGTTTGATAGCGTTGGGATCGGGTGGTCGCCGCCCGTGGTGCTTACGCCGGCTTTGCCGGAGAGTGCGCCGCGGGGGGAGGAAAGTCCGAACTCCACAGAGCAGTGTGCCGGATAACGTCCGGGAGCGATGGCTTCAAGGCCGTCCGACGGAAAGTGCCACAGAGAATATACCGCCTCGCAAGAGGTAAGGGTGAAAAGGTGCGGTAAGAGCGCACCGGGCGTTCAGTAATGAGCGTTGCATGGCAAACCCCACACGGAGCAAGACCAAATAGGGACGGATGGATTGCGATGCGCAAGCATTGCGGTCCTGCGAGCCGGCTCGGTTCGCCAAACGTCCGGGTAGGTCGCTTGAGCGGCGTGGTAACGCGCCGCCTAGACGAATGATCGCCACGGCAGCAGTGCCGTACAGAATTCGGCTTACAGATCCCAACGCTATGTTTTCAGTAATTTGCTTTAGCTCGATGTGATACGTCTTCTTACTCCGCGTCTATCTCGCGAAGGCAAAGCCGCTCGGGTATAAGAGCAGCCCAAGTTCGAGCAGGGATAGAGTGGCAGACAATTCTCAGGTAAAATTGTGGTACTCTGCCGAGCATCGAATCGCAAGCACTTTCTGTTGTGCATCTCGCTCGCAAACCGTTTCGTTGGTTCGAGAGACGGACAACTTCCAGTTGTTGGGTGAGGTCACCTGGAGTTGGGCTGAGGTCTCAGGGGTTTATTTGTGGTTGGCGTAAGTTTTGCAATTAGTGTTGCGTGCTATCTGACCGGTGCCATTGCGTGTCTTGCAAGCTCCCGAAGGCCCGCTTTGGCCCGGTATATCTGTTGCACCGCCGCCCTGGCAGGTGCCGGATTTGGAGCGCTCGCCGCCGTTCTCGGCATTCTTCGCGGCACACCGGTTCGATTCTCGGTCTCGTCAGGGATTCCGCTATTTGCATATAGCTTCTCCTATGACGCGCTGGCCGGTTTCTTCAACCTCGCTTTAGCTATCCTTGCAGGCGCGGTTTCAATTTACTCATTCAGCTACTTGAAAGAATTTGAAGGCAAGAGAAACATCGGATTTTTCGGCTTCTTATTCCATGCCTTGCTTCTCAGCTTGACGATCACTTTCACGGCCGCCGATGCCTTCCTCTTCCTGATGGCGTGGGAAGTAATGGCGCTTGCTTCTTACGGGCTGGTTACGTATTACCACGAAGATGAGGAGACTCGACGAGCGGGATTGCTTTACATCATCATGTCCCATATCGATCTTGGCTGCCTGCTTCTTGGATTCGCTCTGCTGAGCCAAGCCAGCGGAAGCACCGAATTCGCCAGCTTTCACGCGGCGGCAGTGCAAATGTCGAACGGCCGGCAAGTCGCTGCTTTTATGCTCTTCTTTCTGGGATTTGGGATGAAATCAGGCATAATCCCGTTCCATATATGGCTTCCCGCCGCCCACCCTGTCGCGCCGAGTAATATCTCGGCTCTGCTCTCGGGTATCGTGATCAAAGCAGGAATCTACGGCATGGCGCGCATTTTTCTCGATTCGCTTGGGGGAGTGCCATCCTGGGCAGGCTTGCTGGTGCTAATCGTAGGAGTGGTCTCCGCGGTTCTAGGCGTGTTGTACGCTTTGATGGAGCACGATCTTAAACGCCTGCTGGCCTATCACAGCATTGAGAATATAGGCATCATCCTCATGGGATTGGGTGCTGCTCTGATTTTTCGCGTTGAAGGGCATCCGCAACTCGCTGCCGTAGCGTTGATCGCCGCGATCTTCCACACTCTGAATCATGCGATCTTCAAGTGCCTTCTGTTCCTGGGAGCCGGGTCCGTGCTTCATTCGACGGGGACCAGGAACATGGAAGAACTGGGCGGACTCATCCGGCCAATGCCGGTTACGGCTTTCTGTTTTCTCATCGGGGCTGTCGCAATCTCCGGGCTTCCCCCGTTGAACGGATTCGTCAGCGAGTGGCTGACGTATCAGAGCCTGCTGGCTGGCTTCGGCGTGACCGGAGGATTGACGCGAATTTTATTTCCGCTGGCTGGCTCGATGCTGGCGCTGACAGGAGCCTTGGCTGCCGCATGTTTTGTCAAAGCATTCGCGATTACATTTCTGGCGCTGCCGCGCGGTACCGAATCTCGTCACATTCATGAGAGTCCTCGGCCCATGCTGATTGGGATGGGCTTGCTGACAGCGGCCTGCGTGGCCCTGGGATTAGGAGCCACCGGGTTTCTCCGGGCCTTCGATCCGCTGACCGAGCAACTGCTCGGACAGAGGGTTGGCAGTAATCTGATCTCTGGGAAAGGATTGGTACTCTCGGCCGGTATGCCTCACGGAGGGACGGTATCCACGGCAATCATTGCTCTCGGACTCCTGATCTTAGCGGCTCCCGCAGCACTTCTGGTATGGATGGCAGCGCAGCGGTTTGCTACCAGGCGGGGCCCGTCGTGGGATTGCGGATTGCCCGGACTCTCGGCGGAGAATGAATATACCGCCACCGCATTTTCAAAACCGCTGCGAATGATATTCTCTGCCCTGTATCAGCCGCGTCGCGAGATCCAGGCCGTCTTCGACGTTTCTCCTTACTATCCGAAAGAAATCCGCTTTGAAAGTGAGATTGAACCGACCTTCGAGAAGCGGCTCTATGCCCCGCTTCAAGAATTCATCGTCAGGGTTTCCACCAAGATGCGAGCCATTCAGGCCGGCAGCATTCATGCCTACCTGCTGTACATCTTTGTAACGCTCATCCTGCTCTTGTTCTTTGGAGCCCGCCCATGATCGAGACTCTCGTCAAGTCGGGCATGCAACTGGTGCTGATCCTGCTTATCGCTCCGTTTCTGAGCGGCATGATTAAGACCCTGAAAGCAAGGCTCCAGACCCGCCGCGGGTCCGACGTTTTCCAGGTCTACCGTGACATTTTCAAATTGTTGCGCAAAGGGATGGTAATTCCGGAAACCGCCTCATGGATCTTCTCGGCGGCACCTTACATCGTGTTCGTGACCGCGATTTTGGTTGGACTGATGATCCCCATGACAACCACACACGCTCCTCTCAGCTTGTTCGGTGGAGTGCTCGCGGTGGTTTATCTATTGGCCCTGGGGCGTTTCTTTCTAGCTCTCGGCGGGCTCGACACGGGAAGTCCATTCGGAGGAATGGGCAGCAGCCGCGAGATGACGATTTCGGCGATCGCGGAGCCGGCGATGATGCTCGCCATTTTTACTGTGGCCCTGGCAGCCAACTCCACCAATCTGAGTGAAATGGCCAAGGTCGCCGTGAGCCAGAGCTGGAAATTTCTAGCACCCTCGCAAATGCTCGCGTTTGCGGCGCTGTTCATTGTGCTAATCGCCGAGACAGGCCGTATCCCGGTAGACAACCCGGATACTCATCTTGAGTTGACGATGATCCACGAAGCGATGATCCTTGAATATTCGGGACCATATCTCGCTTTGATCGAGTGGGGAGCCTCGATCAAGCAACTCGTGCTGATGACCCTGTTAGTCAATACGTTCTTTCCATTCGGGCTGAGTTCTGACTGGACAGCACGCGGACTCGCTCTGGGGTTCCTTTTCTACATTGCCAAGCTGCTTGTAGCCGGATGTTTGATAGCCCTGATTGAAACCAGCAATGCAAAACTACGGTTCTTCCGGGTACCTGAACTGCTTATGATCGCGTTCATCCTTGGCTCGCTCGCGCTTATATCGACGTTCCTATTCATATGAGACTGCCTTTCTTCCCCACTCCGGACCTTGGTAACACCATCATCACGCTGATGGCGGCGATGGTGCTTGTGCTGCAGATCGCGACCGTAGGACAACGCTGGTTGATTTCCAACATTCGCATTTTCGCGGTGCAATCGATGCTCCTCGCCGCAATCGCCGGCATTGTTGCTTACTTCAATCACGCTACGCACATTTACTACGTCGCGTTCCTGACCCTCGTACTGAAAGGTGGCCTGGTTCCCTGGCTGCTTGAGCGTCTCGCAAAAAGAATCGGAATCCGGCGGGAGATTGAGCCTCTGATCAACGTCCCTCTATCGATTCTTATCGCAGGCGGTCTAACCCTGCTCGGCTATTACGTCGCGGAATCTTTCTACCATCCGGAGGAGACTTCTGTCCGAGCCGCCCTTGGGCATAATACTTTGGCCGTTGCGATCGCATTGTTTCTTATCGGCTTCTTTACGATGCTGAACCGCCGCAAAGCTCTGACTCAGGTTATGGGCTTGCTTTCGCTTGAAAATGGCCTCTTCCTGGCCGCGATTTCGTTGACCTACGGAATGCCGTTAATCGTTGAACTCGGCATCTTTTTCGATGTTCTGGTGGCGGTGTTGATCCTTGGAATTCTCGTTTTCCGTATCCGCGAGGCTTTCGACTCGATGGACGTCAGCAAGCTTCGAAAGTTGCGGGGCTAGGCAAACGTATGCTTCTGCTCTGGCTGCTTATCGTTCCTCTCCTCGCAGGCCTATTGGCGTTCCTTTTCCGGAAGCGTTCTCTGATGGAACTGGCTAATCTCACCGCCTTTGCCATTGAGTTCTGCCTGGCGGCAGCGCTCGCCGCCCAGGTACTCAGGAACGGTCCGGTCTCGCTTTGGAATGGATTCTTTTACGCTGACGCTCTCAGCGCTCTGGTGATCCTGTTGTCTGCTTTTGTGGCTCTCGCATGCTCCATCTATGCTGTCGGCTATTTTCGTGACGATGAAGAAAGCGGAGTTTTTCAGGAGATCCAGGAGTCGAGCGGCCGCGCGGCGATCGACAAACTTCGAGAGTACTACGCACTGGCTCCCATATTTATTTGTTCCATGATCCTGGTCGCTCTGGCCAACAATCTCGGGATTCTCTGGATAGCGGTCGAGGGAACCACCTTGGCATCGGTGTTTCTTGTCATGTTTTACGGCCGGGAAACATCTCTTGAGGCTGCGTGGAAGTACGCCATCATCGCCAGTGTTGGTCTTTCTCTGGCGCTCTTCGGGACCATCCTCACCTACTATTCGGCGTTTCGGCTTCTGGGAACGGAGACCCTCGCGAGTCTGAATTGGTCGGTTTTGGCGGGAAACGCGGCTAATTTTGACAAGCCCACAATGCGACTGGCCTTCATTCTGATCTTGCTCGGGTTTGGCACAAAGGCCGGCATCGCTCCGATGCACACATGGAAGCCCGACGCATACAGTGAAGCACCAATTCCCGCGGCGGCGCTACTTGCCACCGGAGTCCTCAACTGCGCTGTCTACGCGCTGATGCGGTTTTACGTCCTGAGTTCAAAATGTCTGGGCCCGCAGTTTGCCTCGCACCTCTTGGTCATCTTCGGACTGCTTTCGATAGGCGTTGCCGTTCCTTTTATCCTCGTGCAGAAAAACTTCCGGCGCCTGTTGGCGTATTCGAGCATAGACCACAGCGGGATCATGGTACTGGCCCTCGGCTTCGGCGGCCCGTTGGGAATTCTGGGCATGCTTCTGCACATGACGTTTCATTCGATCACCAAGCCGCTGTTATTCTTCTGTGCCGGAAACGTTCAGCAGCATCTGAATACAGACCTGTTCCGCAAGGCTCGAGGGGGACTAATCCATTCGATGCCTTTGACCGGAGCCGCATTTCTGCTGGCCACTCTGGCGGTTACAGGGTCACCGCCGTTTAGCTTGTTCCAGAGTGAGTTCACGATTCTGCGTTCTGCGTTCAGCGCGGGCTATTTCGTTGTCGCCATTATTTTCATTGGCTTTTTAGTGACGATCTTCTCCGGATTTCTGGTGCACATCTCCAGTCTGGTCCTCGGCGCAGACCCGGACCATTCTCCGCCCAAGAGCTGCCGATGGAAGAGCGCTTCGATCGTCGGCCTGGCGGCGATCGTCATCGTTATTGGATTCTGGCTCCCGTCACCGTTGTACCGGCTTATTCAGGGTGCGGCGGGTATCGTGATGGGTGGGTGATGATGCACATGACGCATCCATTATTCGACGTTCTTAAGCAGAGGTTTGGCGCACAGATTGAATCCGTTGCGTCTGCTCACGCGGATGAAATCTACATGCTGTTGCGTGATTCCGATGTTCGGGACATCGCTGAGTATCTGCGACGGGAGTTCGGAGCCAGGCTAGTTGCGGTGTTTGCCGAGGACAGGCGTGCAGCCGAAAACGTCTTCTACATCTACTACGTATTTGAACAGACCGGTAACACAGAATACTTGATTCTAAAGGCGCCGGTGCGTGCCGATGATGCCCGGTTTCCATCGCTCTCAGCCGAACTACCGGCCGTGAACTGGCAAGAGCGCGAAATCCAGGACTGGTTTGGACTGATGGCGGAAGGGCACCCGAATCCTCGCCGTGTCGCATTGCACGATAATTGGCCAGAGGTATATCCGTTGCGTAAGGATTTTCCCCTCGATGCGGTGCTGCCGCCCTTCGAAGGGGAACGTCACATCTACCGGCCCACGCTGGGAGAGGGTGTTTTTCAAGTGCCGGTCGGACCGGTTCACGCCGGAATCATCGAGCCAGGCCACTTCAATTTCGCGGTGGCGGGTGAACCCATCCTCTACCTGCAGCTTCGAATGTTTTACACCCACAAGGGCACCGAAAAGCTGTTTGAGAAGTTACCGGTTCACAAAGCCGTATTCCTCGCGGAGAGCATCTCGGGAGATTCGAGTTTTTCGCATGGCACAGCCTTCTGTCAGGCGATCGAACGGGCTGCCCAGACTGAGGTCCCCTTGCGCGCTCTGGTCGTACGGACGATCCTGCTGGAGCTCGAGCGAATTTGCAATCACGTCGCCGACATCGGTGCTATCGCCATGGATGTCGGCTTCGTCATTGCGAATGCTCATGCCAGCCGCTTGAAGGAGATGCTGGTCAGCCTGAATGAGCAGTTGACCGGCAGCCGCCTCTTGCGCGGCATGGTCTGTGTTGGCGGGGTGCGAAGGGCGTGGAATGACGAGCAACTGAACCGAATCCGCAGTACAGTGGACGCTTTCGAGTGCGAATTTCAAGAGCTTATCGCGTTGATTGATTCCTCCGAATCTACCCACGACCGCCTGGAGCAAACCGGAATCCTCCGGCCTGAAAGGGCAAGGGATTTGGGCGTCGTGGGAGTGGCAGGGCGGGCCTCAGGAGTCGATCTTGACGTGCGTCGAGATCATCCGTACGCCGCCTATTCCGGATGCTCGTTCCGCGTGCCGGTTTACCACGCCGGGGATGTCTGGCACCGAATGCAGGTCCGTATCGACGAGGTAGGCCAAGCCATTTCGATAATCCGTGACGCCGCCGGTGACAGCCTGCACGGCGAAATCCGTGTGCCGGTCCCAGTTATCCCCGCGGGTCGCTGCGCACTGAGCGCCGTTGAAGGATGGCGCGGCGAAATCATCCACTGGGTTCGCACGGGCCCTGACAATCATCTGGAACGCTGCAAAATCAAGGATCCTTCGCTCAACAATTGGCCAGCGTTGGTGGAGGCAGTCCAGGGAAACATTATTGCGGATTTTCCCGTTATCAATAAGAGTTTCAATCTTTCTTACTCTGGGACGGATCGATAGACGATGCTCAGAATTCTTCAAAAGAGATTTAAGACCGGAACCGTAACCGTGGACTATCCGGCTGATTCAGCCAATGTTTCAGAACACTTTCGCGGACGGCCGAGCTTCGACTTCGAAAAATGGAACGACGCCAGGCCTGGTGCGGAGGTGTGTCCAACCGAAGCAATCTCGCTGCGCGATGCGGGTGACGTGCGAACTGTGACCGTCGATTACGGCTTGTGCGTCTTCTGTGGCCTATGCGCGGAAGCATCGATGGAACAAGCTGTGCAAAACACACGGGAATTCGAATTGGCAACCGCAGACCGCCACAGCCTGATTCTTACCGCGGAATACAGGTTGAATCCCGACGGTACCCATCGGGAGTTATTGCACAAAATCAGTCATCAGAAGACGGATGCAGAAGCGGATATCGAGGCTCTTGGCCAGGAAGTACGCAAGATGATCGAGAAGATCCTAAGCCGGTCTCTCGCAATCCGCGAGGTGGACGCGGGATCATGCAACGGATGCGAGCAGGAGATCGTCGCGCTGAACAACCCGGTCTATGACATCGAGCGCTTCGGCATTCACTTCGTCGCATCCCCGCGGCATGCGGATATGCTTCTCGTAACCGGACCTGTCACCCGGAATATGGAATTCGCATTGCTAAAGACGTATCGAGCCATGGCAGAACCGAAGGTGGTCATCGCAGTTGGCACCTGCGGCATTAGCGGCGGTATTTTCGGCAAAAACTATGCGACCGTGGGAGAAGTCGACAAGGTGGTTCCGGTAGACGTCTATATCCCGGGGTGCCCCCCGCGCCCGCAAGCTCTTCTGCATGGCATCCTGCTTGCCATTGGACGTCTCGGCAGCAAATCTCAACGCAAATAAGACGCGGAACCGAAAAGGTAATCGCGTTGACCGCCATGCTGTGACGCCGGTCATAAAAACCCCTGAAATTTTCTTGTCCGACTCTGTAACATCTACTCACCAATTGCGTTTGTTCCATAGATGCGTCCGGGTGGTGCCAAACAGCGATGTCACAGACAATGTTTTCCAAAACGAGAGTTGCGATTTTTCTGACGGTCTTTCTGGTATCCCCTTTGGTGGCTCAGCAATCAGGGTTGACGCTGCAACAGGCGGTGGCAATCGCACTGGAAAAGAGTCCGGCCAGGAAACTCGCGGCTGCCGACATAGCCGCGGCAGAGGCGGGGCTCCGGCAGTCCAAAGCCCCTCTTTTGCCCCAGATCACATTCTCCGAGAATGTCACCCGGGGAGACGACCCGGTCTATGTCTTCGGTGCCAAGCTCAGGCAGCAGATGTTTCAGGCTTCCGACTTCGCATTGAACAGCCTCAACCGTCCGACCCCGCTGAATAACTTCTCAACGGGCTTTTCCGGGCGGTGGATCGCCTTCGACTCGCTGCACACCCGATTTCAGATCAAGCGCGCCGCCCTTCTGAAACAGAGCGCATCGGTCTCCGCCGGACGAACCAGTCAGGAAGTGATCTACAGCGTGATTAGCGCCTATGAATCCGTTCTCATTGCGGCCCGCAAAGTGGAAGTGGCAAAGCACGCGGTCGAAACAGCTCAGGCCCTTCATGATCTGAGCCGCAACCGGGTCGATGCCGGGCTCGCCGTTGACTCAGACGTGCTCTCGGCAAAGGTGGACCTCGCAACGCGGCAGCAGGAACTGATTCAAGCGCGGGGCTCCATACAAATTGCTTGGGTCGAACTGGAAGCGGCCATGGGAGTATCGCTACCAGCCAGTCCAGACACCCTGGAGCAACTCAGCGAGCACGTTTTCACTACCTCTCCGTTTGCGGACGAAGTCGAGCAGGCGTTCAAGAACCGGCCCGACTTGAAGAGTCTTGCACTTCAAATTTCCGCTCAAAAGGCAGCAGTCACAGGGGCGAAGTCGGAATTTGGTCCTCGTGTAGATGCCTTCGGCTCATGGCAAACCGACCGGTCAACCTTTGCAGGCACAGCCGGAAACAACTGGATTGCTGGTGCAGAAGTTCGCGTAGATCTGCTTCCTTTTGAAAAGCGTGTCCAACTACAACAGGAAAAGACAACGCTAATCCGTGCGCAGGCAGGCGAGGAATTCGCCCGAAACAAAATTCGCGTCGAAGTCAGCCGCGCATACTTCGAACATCAATCGGCAGGAAAGATGCTGGAAGTCGCCAGAAGCACGATGGCGCAAGCGGCCGAGAGCCTACGAATCCTCCACACCCGCTATGACGCAGGGCTGGTTACGCTCACTGACGTGTTGCGCGCTGAAGACGCAGACCGCGAGAGTCAAAGTAGCTATTGGCAGGCTGTGTATCGCACCGTGTTGAGCTATGCGGCTCTTCGATTGGCAACCGGAACCCTGACTCCAGACGAGATGGTGAATTTCCAATGAAGAGCCTTCGATACTTTTCCTTCGCGGTGATTTTGGCGGCATTTGCCGGCCTGACGGCATGTTCCAAGAAGACCGAAATTGCCACCACGCCAGAGGTGGTCCGTGGCGTTCGCGTCTTTCAAACCACGACTCAAAAGCTGCCGGAGACGGTGGATACGGTTGGCACGGTGCGCGCGGTGGAATCCGCCGCACTGTCGTCACAGGTGATGGGAACGGTTGCGAGCATTGCGGTGCGCGAAGGCGATCATGTCCGGGCAGGTCAAATTCTGCTTTCTATCGACGCGGCGCAACTCGCGTCGCAGGTGGACCGGGCACATGCTTCGGTCGTGGCCATGGGACAGCAAATTGCATCGGCAGAGAGCGATGCCGCTCTTGCGGCGAGCACACTCAAACGCTTTGACATGTTGAAGGCGCAAAAAAGCGTCAGCCCTCAGGAGTTTGATGAAATTCAGTCCCGGTCACAAGCTGCATCTGCCCGGCTTGCCATGGTGCGATCGCAGGAAAGCGAGGCCCGGGCTGCCGAGGCCGCGGCGCGCACCATGCTGGGATACACGCGGATACGCGCTCCGTTTGACGGAGTTATTACGGAACGAAGAGTTGATCCGGGTGTGATGGCAACGCCCGGCAGTCCCCTGCTGACGATCGAAAAGGCGGGCGCGCTCAGGCTGGAGGTATCGGTCGATGAATCACTGCTTTCCTTGGTCCGAGCGGGGGCAAGCATTCCCGTCACCATCGATACCCTCGGCAGCGAACCAATGAACGGCAGGGTCACACAGATCGTGCCGGCTGCCGATCCGGTGAGTCGCAGTTTCCTGGTGAAGATCGATCTGCCAGTCGTGCCGGGTTTGCACAGCGGAATGTTCGGACATGCGCTGCTGCTGCGTGGCTCCAAGGATACTTTACTGATCCCTCGGACTGCCGTTATCGTTCACGGCTCCATGCAAGGCGTCTATGTCGTTGGCCAGAACCAGATCCTGGAGTTGCGCTATATCTCTGCCGGCAATCTCCACGGCAATGATATGGAAGTGCTGTCGGGTCTGAGCGCGGGAGAAACCGTCGTCGACTCTCCCGGAGATCGCGAACTGGGCGGTAAGCGAATTGAGGTTCAGCAATGAAGCACGACCTCGGCATTGCTGGGCGCATTGCTCAGACGTTCATCGACTCGAAGCTGACACCGCTGGCGATTGTAGCGGCGCTCGTGCTCGGTATCGTTGCGGTCATCGAAATCCCCCGCGAGGAGGAGCCGCAGATCGTTGTGCCGATGCTCGATGTGATGACCGCGATGCCGGGTGCATCCCCTGCTGAAGTAGAGCAGCGAGTGACGACACCGCTGGAAATGATCCTGAGGGAAATTCCAGGAGTCGAGTATGTTTACTCGACATCCAGTCCGGGCGCGAGCCTTATCATTGTGCGTTTCTACGTGGGGACCAAGCAGGAGGACGCACTCGTCAAGGTCTATAGCAAGCTTTACGCGAACCTCGACCATGTGCCCGCGGGCGCGCTTCCATCCATCGTAAAGTCACGGTCCATCGACGACGTGCCCATTCTTTCGCTCACCCTATGGGGCAAGAACTACGATGCTTACCACTTGCGCCTGATTGCTGCTGAACTTGAGCACTCGATCAAACAGGTCGATGACGTTTCGGAGACACGCATCCTCGGAGGACAACCACGAACGTTGCGGGTGGACCTAAGCACGTCGAAGCTCGCCTCCTACGGACTGTCAACCGCAACCGTAATCGCACGGCTCGAAGCAGCGAATGCCGCAGTGGAAGCCGGGGAATTCTCCAGTCAGAACCAGCAGATTCGGGTCGATGCAGGATCGTGGTTTACGCGGCGGGCAGACGTGGAGCAGGTTGTCCTTGGCGTCAGCCACGGTCGTCCTATTCTGCTGCGCGACGTGGCGGATCAAATCGTTGACGGGCCTGCTGATCCATCCAATTATGTGAACTTCGGGGTTGGCAAGGGAGCGCTTCTGACCGATCCTCATGCACAAATCGGAGCAGAGTTTCCCGCTGTCACCATCACGGTGGCGAAGCGGAAAGGCACCAATGCCACCAACATTGCCAACCATGTTCTGGCTCGAATCGCAGAGCTAAAAGGGAATACGCTTCCCAGCGATCTCAACATCACGACCACGCGCAACTACGGCGAGACTGCAAAAGCGAAATCTGACGACCTATTGAAACACCTGCTGCTTGCCACACTCTCGGTCACGCTTCTGATTGCAGTCTTTCTCGGTTGGAGGGAATCGGGAGTAGTCCTGCTCGCCATCCCTGTCACCCTGGCACTTACACTCGGCATCTTTTACCTGCTTGGCTACACGCTCAACCGGGTGACGCTCTTTGCGCTCATCTTCAGCATTGGCATCCTGGTCGACGATGCAATTGTCGTCGTTGAAAACATCGTTCGTCACTTTCGCCTCCCGGAATCGAAAGGACGACCGCTGGCCGAGGTAGCCGTTGAGGCCGTTGCGGAGGTTGGCAATCCGACGATCCTGGCGACCTTTGCGGTCATTGCAGCCATCTTGCCCATGGCGTCCGTCCAAGGCCTGATGGGGCCGTACATGATGCCCATTCCCGTCGGAGCATCCTCGGCGATGCTGTTTTCGCTGCTGGTGGCATTCGTGGTCTCGCCATGGGCGTCGCTTCGTCTGCTGCGCTATACCGCCAGCAAGGGGAGTTACGGAGCGCACGAGAAAGAAGATTGGGCGACGCGTCTTTACCGGCGATTTATGACGCCGATGATGCATTCTGCGAAATGGCGCTACCTGTTCATCCTCGCCATTGTTCTCCTGTTGCTTGCTGCGGTCTCGCTTGTTCCGCTCAGGTTGGTGCAGGTAAAGATGCTGCCGTTCGACAACAAGAGCGAATTCCAGGTTGTTATTGATATGCCGAATGGGACCACGTTGGAGCAAACTGCACGCGTTGGTCAGGCGCTCGGCCAATACCTCGGTCAGCAACCGGAAGTAATGAACTATCAGCTCTACGCGGGACTCTCTGGTCCTTATAACTTTAACGGGTTGGTCCGGCATTACTATCTGCGCAATCAGCCGAATCAGGCGGACATACAGGTCAACCTGCTTCCTCTGGCTGACCGAAGCACGCAAAGCCATCAGATTGCGAAGCGCCTCAGGCCCGAGCTTCAGAAGATCGGGCTGCCGTACGGCGCACGGATCAAGGTGAGCGAGGTTCCTCCTGGCCCTCCCGTGGTGCAGACCCTAGTCGCTGAAGTCTACGGTCCGGATACCGCTGGTCGAATCGATGTCGCAAGACAGATCAAGCAAGTCTTCCAGCAAACGCCTGACGTTGTCGATGTGGATTGGTATGTGGAGGACCCGCAAACGGAATATCGGATCGAGGTTGATGAGGAGAAAGCCGCACTGCACGGCATTTCTGCTTCCAGTGTGACCAATGCACTGACGACCGTGCTGAAGGGTTCGGAGGCCGGACTCCTTCACTCACAAACCTCACGCGAAGATATCCCGATCATGGTTCGCGTGACGCGAGCCGACCGCTCCTCCTTCGATGCGCTGGAAAGCACGAAGCTGACCGCTTCGGATGGCACGCTCGTCTCGTTGCGGGAGATTACCAGGACAGAAGCTACGACGCTCTCGCCCAGCATTTACCACAAGAACATGAAGCGGGTGGTGTACGTGACCGGGGACGTTGCCGGCGCTGCGGAAAGCCCGGTGTATGCCATCTTCCGAATGAATGAAGCGCTCGATCACATGAAACTTCCGGCGGGCTATGCCCTCAAGCGCTACAACGCCGTCCAACCCGAATCCACCGGCCGCTATGCGATGAAGTGGGACGGAGAGTGGCATATCACGATCGAGGTTTTCCGCGATCTCGGCCTGGCTTTTGGGGCGGCGCTGATCCTGATCTATGTTCTCGTGGTGGGCTGGTTCCGTTCCTTTATTGTGCCCTTTGTAATCATGGCTCCGATTCCGCTGACGCTTGTCGGAATCCTGCCTGCACACGCCATGTTCGGGGCATTCTTCACCGCAACGTCCATGATCGGCTTCATTGCAGGCGCGGGCATTATTGTCCGAAATTCAATCATTCTCGTCGATTTCATCGAACTCCGTCGCGCCCAGGGAATGGCATTGGCGGATGCGGTGGTGGATGCCGGCGTGGTGCGCTTCCGTCCCATGTTGCTGACGGCTGCCGCGGTCGTTGTCGGAGCCAGCGTCATTCTCTCCGATCCGATCTTTCAGGGGCTTGCACTTTCGCTGATGGCGGGAGAAGTCGCGTCAACCCTGCTCTCGCGCATGGCGGTCCCGATTCTCTACTACATGGCGGAATCCAGACATCAGGCGCCGCCGGGTGCTGCTTGATCAGTTGAGGTGTGAATAAGGAGACAGGCAATGACTGTTGAACGTGGTTTGAGATTGATGGCAGGGTTCTTCGTTATCTTGTCGGTTTCTCTCGGCATGACCGTGAGCCACTACTGGTATTGGTTTACGCTCTTTGTCGGCGTAAACCTCTTCCAATCTGCGTTCACTAACTGGTGCCCAGCGATGTTCTTCCTGAGAAAGTGTGGTCTCCGCTGAGCAGGAGAACATAGACCCGGCCATGAAAAATGTTGCGCGACCGGAAGCGCCAGCCGGGCTACTGCTTTGGGACGGGCAAAGACCGAAACTGCCTGGCCAGGCGTGCACGAACCCTTGCCTTCGCCTGCATTGATGGCAGCTTGGCCGGCAAAGCATGCGTGCGGTCGATCATATTTCGCAGGCTGGAGAGAAAAGCTTCGCACGGTGCGCATTTGGACATGTGTCGCTCCAATTCCTCGCACAATGCTCCGTCAAGATTTCCGTCCAGATACTCGGAAAGATTGGCAAAGATTTGTTTGCATTTGCTGGAGCGAAGAGGCGCAGAATCTGCCGCCGATTTTCCCCGGCTTTCCGGGTTGAACGAAGGCGATGCAAGTTCCTTGCGAACAAAGAGCCGCGCCCGATGCAGACGCACGCGCACGCTTCCCTCCTTGAGGTTGAGGATGCGGGCGATCTCTTCGGTGGACAACTCTTCAACATCGTGCAGGACGAGCACGATCCGGTACGATGGCGGAACCTTCAGTATGGCGCGCAGCAAGCCCGCAGCGTCTTGATGCACTATCGCGAGCTGTTCCGGAGAGGCCCCAGAGGCGGCGATCTCCCGAAGATGATCCAGTTCCGCCGCTCCCGGCATGAGCTCGTTCAATGACAGATGTTCGTTGGGCGCAAACTTGCTCTTGCGCCGGGACATCCAGCAGCGGTTCCGGGCTACGGTGTAGAGCCAGGTTGTAAGCGCTTTCGGATTGTCGAACTTCCATAAGTAGGGGATCGCCTTGACCAGCACTTCCTGCATCGTGTCTTCGGCGTCCTCACGATGTCCACAGACGGTCATGCTGAATGAGAACACCGTGTTCTGGAGAAGCTCGATGGCTTCCGGCACGTGATCTGGGTCGCCTGACTTCAACAGTTCGAAAGCTCTTTTGACGTCGGATCGCATTACTGGCATTAGGCTACCATGCAGAACTCGGAGGGCCTTAGGAAAATCCGCCGGAATCGATTATGACGCCCGCTCATCAGTTCCTGGCTCGATTGTGAACTCCAATCCGCAGTTACTACGTCGGGTTCGTATGCATGGATCGACCGCCCGCGAATAAGGTCTCGAACTCTACCATTCCGACACTCTTGCCTGAAGAGTAAGATGTGATCGGGACTTCGGACTTACAGCCGATCTACGCGCCCTCTATAGAGGAATTCGCACAGAAATCACGTGGAATATCCGATCAACATGAGTCTTGTCAATGGAAATTCACACGTCCGTAACAACGCAGTAATATGCTGAAACAGATACTTAAAGTGAGACAACAGGAGGAATTACTGTGACTCGTACTTTGAAGTTGATGGTGTGCGCGCTCGTATTGTGCGTCACCGCATCCGCGCAGTCGTTAAACGGCGCGGGCGCTACGTTTCCGAATCCGATCTATCAGAAATGGTTTACGCAGTTTAGTTCTTCACATCCCGGCGTGCAGATCAACTATCAGTCGCTGGGTTCAGGCGCGGGTATTCGCCAGATCACTGCCGGTACAGTCGATTTCGGAGCCTCCGACGGTCCGATGACTAACGAGCAACTCGCACAGGCCCCAACCAAGATTCTGCACATTCCCACCGTGCTTGGCGCTGTGGTTCCGTGCTACAACATCCCTGGCGTAAACCAGGAGTTGAAGTTTACCCCTGAACTTCTGGCAGGTATCTTCCTGGGCAAGATCACCAACTGGAACAATCCGGCGATTGCCAAGGTCAATCCTGGTGTAAGGTTCCCCAACAAGGACATCGTTGTCATCCACCGTTCGGATGGCTCGGGTACCAGCTACATCTTTACCGATTATCTTTCCAAGGTCAGCCCGGAATGGAACTCCACGGTCGGCAAGAATACCAGCGTGAAGTGGCCGGTTGGTCTGGGCGGTAAAGGTAACGAAGGCGTAGCCGGTACGGTTCGTCAGATTGAAGGCTCCATCGGTTACGTTGAACTGATCTACGCCGTGCAAAACAATATCTCCTATGGGTCGGTTCGCAACAAGAGCGGTAACTTCGTGAAGGCATCGCTTGAATCGACTACGGCTGCTGCTGCCGCTGCCGCTGCCAACATGCCTGCCGACTATCGTGTATCTATTACTAACCCGGACGGCAAGAACGCTTATCCAATCGCAAGCTTTACTTGGTTGCTGATTCCTCAGCAATCGAAGGACGCGAGTAAGGGAAAGGTTTTGCATGAGTTTCTTGAATGGATGTTGAAAGACGGAGAGCGCGAAACGTCGTCTTTGACCTATGCGCCACTGCCGAAAGAAGTTGTCAAAAAACTGCAGGCCACAGTCAGCACGATTCACTAAACCTTGCAATTGCAGAGTACAATATCAAATGCAGCGTACAATGAGTTGTTTGTCTCTTAAACGGGAGGATGAATTTCTAATGAAGACTATTTCAAAACTGATGGTCCTGCTGCTTCTAGCCGGGGTCTGCTTCGCTAAGCCTGCTGCGAGCGAAGGTGAACCGGCGGCTAAGGCGCATCACGCCAAGAAGAAGGTCGTAAAGAAGGCTGCCGTTTGCGAAGCATGCGAAGCCATCAAGCAGCTCAAGGAACAGATCCAGGCCCAGCAGGCCGAGATCGATCAACTGAAGAGCGCTCAGCCGCAGGCTGCCGTAGCAGACCAGAAGGCTACTGCTGCCGCTGCCGAAGCTGCTGCCGCGCAGCAACAAGCTGCCGCCGCTGCCGCTGCTGCCGCCGATGCTAATAACAAGGCGAATGCCGCCCAGTCCGACGTTTCCGGCCTCAAGACCACGGTGGACACCACCGTTGCCGAGGTTCAGAAGGACACCAAGCGGGTTAACGAGCTCGAAGAGCCCGCCTTCATTCATTACAAGGGCGTAAAGATTACCCCCGGTGGATACGCACAGTTCGCCACCATCTGGCGTCAAAGGAACGCGAACTCGGATACGGCCGACAATTACGGCCAATATCCTTTCCCGAATTCGCCCGATTATCACATGAGCGAATTTCGCGCTACCGGCCGCGCCAGCCGCCTCTCGCTGAAGATCGAGGGCGCAGCGCACGACATGAAGTTCATGGATTACACGGAAATCGACTTCCTAGGTTCGGCAGGCGGCAACGAGACCCAGACCAACAGCTTTGCGCCCCGTCTCCGCTTGGCGTTTGCCAATGTTGACTTCAAGGGCGGATGGTCGATCGCCGGTGGCCAGAACTGGAGCATGATCCAGACCACCCGCAAGGGTATTGATCCGCTGTCCGAATGGTTGCCCTCACTGATCGATAACTCCTACACCCCGGGCTTCTCGTACGCCCGCGAAGGCAGCATCCGCGTAGTCAAGCAGATCACCCCCAAGGCGTGGTTCGGCTTCTCGGTTGAGAACCCGGATACGGTTGTTGGGGCAGCCTGCACTTCTTCCACCCAGTGTAACTTTAACTATGGCGAAATCCAGGGTTTGGCCAATGCCGTCAGCACGGCCTCGCCCAACAACGGTTACTCGAACACGATCAGCGGCGCCGACGCCATTAACGGAAATCCCTCCGTCAACATCGCTCCGGATCTGGTTGCCAAGCTCGCCTTTGAACCCGGCTGGGGTCACTACGAAGTGAAGTACATCGCTCGCTGGTTCCGCGACCGCGTCTATCCGGATTTCTTTAACGGAGCGACCGTTTCCACTTTCATTCCGCCGAACAACTCTACCACTGGTACGCAAACTAGCAATAACACCACGACCAACACCGTCGGTGCGCACAACAATACGACCGAAGGCGGCGGCATTGGCTTCGGTATGATTCTGCCGGTTGTAAAAAACAAAGTTGATGTCGATTTCCAGGGTCTGGCCGGCGCCGGCATCGGCCGCTTCGGTACCACTTCTGGACCTGACGTGACCATCAATCCTCTTGGAAAGCTCGTCCCGGTGAAGGGTGTACAAATGGTCGCCGGAATCGAGACTCACCCCACGCCAAAGTTTGACTTTAATATCTACGGCGGCGGCGACTACTATAAGCGCGCTTCTTATACCCTTGCCGCGGGCCAAACGTTCTTTGGAGCTCCACTCACCAAGGCCGTTGAGGAAGGCTACGGCTATCAGTACGCCAACGACAGCACCTGCAACACCGAGAATGCCACCGCCGGTCTTCCCACCAGCACCACCACTGGTCTTGAAACCAGCGATACTGATTGCTCCGGTAATACCAAGATGGTATGGGCGATCCAGCCTCAGTTGTGGTATCGCCTCTATAAGGGCAAAGCGGGTACGGTGCAGTTCGGCGCATCGTATGCGTACGTCTGGAGAGAGGCTTGGTCTGGACGCGGCCCCAACGCGGCCGGCAATCCCGTTGTTGGCATTACCGGACTGGTCAATCCCAAGACCATCAACCAGATTGTGATGACCTCGTTCCGTTATTACATTCCGTAAACGACTTACACGGGACTTTCGCTTGGCGGAAGTCCCGTTCTTACCAAGCAGTTTAGGTGCATTCAACCGCCGGCAGAATCAATCACTTGGTTCTGCCGGTTTACTTTTAGTCAACGCTGAATTCAGTTGTATTTACTTTAGAGATACGGTGAACATGAATATTCAACTTTGTCCTTCCCGCCTGCAACAGTTTCCTCTAGAATTGTCCAGCTCTCCCACTGCAAACTGAGCCCGCCGAATTCCACGGGCTTGCTTTATTTACACACTTATCTCGCTTTTCCCTGCCTCGGCGGCTGGGACAGTGAGTCCTTACACTTTGGAGCGAAGGACATGAGGAATTTTCAAATAGCGGTGGCGTTAATCGCGCTATCCGGAATGGGCCTGGCAGCCGCCGCACCACCTGACGGTGAACCTGCTGCCACCAAAAGCGCGAAACACCATGCGGCGAAGCCCGTAAAAAGGGATGAGACTGCTGAAAAGCTTCGCCAGTTGAAAGAAATGATCGACCAGCAACAGGCCGCGATGCAGCAGATGCAGCAGCAACTGCAGGAGACCCAGCAGCAGTTGAAGCAGACTCAGCAGCAGCTCTCGCAGACCCAGCAGACCGCGCAGCAGGCAGACGCCAAGGTCGCAACCGTGGAGACCAATAGCAATCTACAGGTGCAGAAGGTTCAGTCCGATCTTTCCGACGTCAAGACGGCGTTGAACACCACCACCCTGGTCGCGCAGAAGGCGGAGAAGAAAGCCGAAGACCTGGAGCACCCATACGCCATCTCCTACAAGGGCATCCACATTACACCGGGCGGCTTCTTCGATTTGAGCTCGGTGTACCGCAGCCATGCCACCAACACGAGCCAGGCGACGCCGTTCAACTCAATCCCGTTGGGAAGTTCCCTTCCCGGGGTTGGTGGTCTGTCCGAGTTCAGCGCAACCGCACGCGGTACACGTGTCTCGTTGCGCGCTGATGCCGACGCGGGCAAAACCAAGTTGGCGGGATATTTCGAAGGCGACTTCTACGCAATCAGCATCGCCACTCCGAATCAGACCACGAGCTGGCCTTTCCGTATCCGCCAGGGCTGGGGCCGCGCCAAGTTTGCCGATGGATGGTCGGTCACCGGCGGCCAGATGTGGAACCTGATCACAATGAACCGCCGGGCGGTTGACGCCGACGCCCCGTGGATTCCGAACACAATCGACACCAACTACCTGGTCGGCTACGATTGGGGACGCCAAGCCGAATTGCGTATTGCAAAGAATTTTCACAAGAACTACACCTTTGCCATGGCGTTAACCGATCCGTCCTATCTCTCCAACATTAACAGCACAAACACCCAGGTCGCTGGCCTCGTGACGGCTGTTCCCATCGGCGGTGCGGGCGGCAATCTGGGCAATGGCTATGTGACCAGCTGCGCCTCGCAGCTCAACCCGACGGTTGCAAACCCGAACGCGGTCTCGACTGTCTGCACCGATGCACCAACCTTTTCCACCAACCTGGCTCCGGATATCATCCTCAAGCTAACGTACGACGATCCGAAACTGGGTCATTACGAGATCAAAGGAGTGCAGCGCTTCTTCCGCGACCGCGTTCCCACTACTGCAACCACAGCGGGATGGGATAACACCGGTCTAGGCGGCGGCATCGGCGCTGGCGCTATCGTTCCGGTGATCGCCAAGAAGGTTGATTTCATCGCCCAGGGATTGTTTGGCAGGGGCATCAGCCGCTACCAGGATTCGGGCCAGTATGACTTTGTGGTCCGCACCAACACCTACAACACCGCTACCGGTGCCCTCACCTCCACAGGTGGCGACAACAATCTGCAGTCTATAAAGAGCTTCAGCGCCGTCGTCGGCTTCGAAACCCACCCGGCTCCAAAATGGGAATTCGATCTGTTCTATGGCGATGAATATTATGGCAAATCGACTTACACCGTGGCTTCGACGGCAGGCAAAGCCGAGCTTGAAGGCTACGGTGCCTCGAACGCCGCCAACAACCGTAACATTGCTCTTGGTACGGGCATCGTCTGGTTTGACGTCTACAAGGGAACATTCGGCACGCTGCGCTACGGCGGCCAATATGAGTACGTCGAGCGCGGCCTGTGGACGACTGCCGCAACCTCGGCGCCGGGTACCTACAAGGGCGTCGATAATATCGGACAGCTCTCGATGCGCTACATCCTGCCGTAGGCGCTTCCCCGAGTTCCTTAACCCGCCAGCGTGGACCATTTGGTTCACGCTGGTTTTTTGATGTACTCGCACGGGATCCGCCGCTTGCTTCGAAACGGCGTCATTCTTTCACCCCATCAGTTTTTGCTGCGATATTTCGCGAGCCAACGTGGCCGACAACCTGTTCTATTGCGGCTCAGCCGGCTGCATGGCCGGGCACAATGGCGATGGATCTCTTGTCTCTGAACCAGCCTGCGGGCGAAAACCAGCATCACAATGCGGACGACTCCAATTCTGAAAGGAGAACTCTGTCAAACCATGGAGTTTTGTACTTGAATCAGGCACGTAGAAGAATGTGACGACTTTGTCCCTATCGTGCCGCACCACAACACCTTGGCGCGGCTATACGCAGCTATAAGAGTTCTGTTCCAGGCTCAAAGCTGGCTCGCTATTCCTAATCTTCTGTTGATTCTTACCTGAACGTTCTGGAGGATCAAATGTCTTTGCGTCGATGGTTTTCGGTAATGTTGGTTTCGGCGGTTGTTCTTTGCACGGCATCGTTCTTGTGCGCGCAGGAGGCTGCGCCCAAGGTGGAAGTGTTCG